>JAABUK010005238.1_pt1 | contig 20426 bp, 24 predicted proteins | sample 5559141 | NCBI WGS metagenome assembly JAABUK01 (sample SAMN10711869, study PRJNA513367) | rock metagenome | isolation source: Antarctica rocks | place: Antarctica: Victoria Land, Pudding Butte nord | collected 2016-01-03 | reverse complement strand
GCAATGCATGCTCCTTCCCTCATCTCAGCTCTTGCACAGGTGTGCCAACATGGTGTCTGCTGCCTTCCGCCTCATTCGTTAGCATTATGCTTGCAAGAATGGCCCGTCAGTCAGTTGCAAGCCTTGATTCAAAGGTTGAAATAGCTCTATTGCCATGACAACTTTGCAGTGAGCCGTGACAGCAGGACTCACAAATTGGTCTCAAATTCCTTCTGCTTGTTTCTTTGCTGTAGCAGCTGACACAAGCTAAGGACATCATGCAATTCACTGCATTTTCTGATTCTGGATCCAAGCAGAGTTGGGCACTTATCCTGGACTGCAATCTGTCATCTTCTGTGACATTGAGACTGTGTTAATGGCTGCAGAATGTGGACAGCTGGACATCACATTCGCCTGACTGCCACGTCTTCAGTGTGCTGCTTCTGAGCTGTCCTGGCACAACTCTGTCTGACCTCATACCACAGGCCTTGCAGATCACATGCAGCATTCTACCAGATCCTGAAAGGTCAGTGGAAGCAGAGTCAACCTGCTGTCAGCCTCAAAAACCGTGTTGTCCCACAGTGCACTGCGGTGTTTACAGCTTGGGTCATCTGCACTGACCGGCAATTGCAGGGCAGTCAGGCAGACACTGTGTCTGTTCTGCAATACTGGTGCAGGCATCACAAGCGTGCTCTGTAGAAGGTGTGGCCTTAGCTGGAGTTGCACTTTCACCAGATGCAGCTCTTTACTTTACCTCAGCGCTTTCACCAATGAAGTCAATATTTTCATCCTTGCATTTTTTACAGAGGTGGATGTCAGTATCACTACTATAGCGCTGCATTGCTATGCAGCCAAAGAACCCTGTTGACTGCAGAGATCCTGCCCTGCGCATCCAGCTGCTACAGCTGCTGGAGCGGATGATTGCCAACGATGACCAAGCCAAAGCTCTTCAAGGGGCAGCGGCACAACACCTGGCTGATGAAGCCCTGCTACCAGCCATAGTATGGCATGCTGGCAAAACAGCTGCTGCTGTACGCTTTGCTGCCATCTCAGCCCTGGGCACTCTGCTGGCACACCAGCTGCTGCGTTCTGATCAGCTGCAGGCCATGCTGGCAGGCGATAGGCTGCTGCCCATGCTGTTTCAAAGCCTGGAGGAAGAGTATTTTGTGGATACACGCTTGGCTGCCTGCAGTGCCATCTATCACTTGTTTATCTCAGCTGGCAAGCTGCTCACTTATGAGCAGTGTCGGCTCACTTACCCTGAGCTTCTCAAGAGACTGGATGACAGCAGTGATACAGTCAGGACAAGCATCTGTGCAGCATTGAGGGTGTTTGTGGACAATGCCAGTTCATCTCTTGATGATGGAAATGCGACATACTTGATCAATGGAATGCTCATTCACATGGATGACGTGGATCCAGTCATCCAGGAAGCAGTCTGCAATGTGTTGGAGAGTGCAGCTGCACGTAGACCAGCTTTGGTGAATGAAGCAGTCAGCAGAGTGTCGCATCTGCATAGAAACTCTACATACACGTCTAGAGTACTGAAAGAATGTGAAAAATGATGGGCATGACTCATGTTGTTGTCTGCTACTGTTCATTTAGTTTGTTCTGTAAACTGAGTTAATGTCAGTTTGCCCCTGGACTTCGTACTACAGCCTAATAGGCCATGCATGTCCCACCACAGGATATTTTAATGGAAATAGCTGATGACATGGAACATAACTACTGCTCATGAAATCAAGCTACAGACTTGACATATGTTCAACACTGGGATACTTGAAAAATTACAAAGAAAAATGGTGCGCAAATAGAGTCAACAGTATCACAACCTGGAAGCACAACAGTGAATGCTGGCAAGCAATCTTCTGCATCTGTTCGTTTGTTTGCTGCTTGTGGAACCCAGCACTGGCCCACTAACTGACGTGTGCAAGCACAGCAGCAACAACACCAGAACAAATGAACATAGCTACATTCCAAAAAAAGTCCTGGGTTGAACTCTAGAAGTCTGCATCCAGGGTGAACACATGCTCAAGATTGGAGGTGCTGTCTTGCCCTGGCTGCAAGCCTGCCATGACACCTGCCCGCTGATAATCACCCACGCGCCTCTCAAAGAAGTTGGTCTTGCCCTGAAGCGAGATCATCTCCATCCAATCAAAGGGGTTGCTGGTGTTGTACAGCTTGTCGCAGCCCAGCGCAATCAGAAGGCGATCAGCCACAAACATGATGTACTGAGACATCAGGTCAGCGTTCATGCCAACAAGCGAAACGCTGAGCGCCTCACAACAGAACTCCTTTTCCAGTCTGACTGCATCCCCCACAATGGTATGCACAGTTTCCTGTGGCAGCTTATGCTGCAGCTGGTTATACAATAGGCAAGCAAAATCTGTATGAAGACCCTCATCTCTGCTTATTAGCTCATTGCTGAATGTCAACCCTGGCATCAATCCTCGCTTCTTGAGCCAGAAGATTGAGCAGAAGCTGCCGCTGAAATGAATGCCTTCCACACAAGCAAAGCCAACCAGTCTTTCAGCAAAGCTAGTACTACTGCCAATCCATCGTAATGCCCATTCCGCTTTGTGCTTGACGCATGGCACTGTGTGTATAGCCTGGAACAGATGCTGCCGCTGTGCTGCATCTCTAACAAAGTGATCCAGCAAGAGACTGTACATCTCACTGTGGACATTCTCAATGGCGATCTGAAAGCCGTAAAATGCCCTTGCTTCTGCAAGCTGGACATCTGCAGAACATTGCACAGCTGTCAGGGCATGAGGGGCAAATCGTGCTTAAAATTGAATTTGCAACGAGCTTACCCTGCATGAATCTGACAGCTAGATTCTCCAGAACAATGCCGTCTGATGCAGCGAAGAATGCCAGCACATGCGTTATGAAATGTTTTTCGTCACCTGCACCAACATCGACCACTGTCACATTACGGCACTACAAAAGTGCAGGTTTTTTGCAGCATCAGGTGATCAAATGTGATGATGATCAATACATGCAGCACAGGAGTACCTGTTAATCGTTCCCAATCCCTGGCATCCTGCGATAAGTCAACCTCTTCCACACTCCAAAAGCTAGCAACTGCTTTCTTGTACATTTCAAAAACAGCCGGGTTCCTGAAGGGGAAACAAGGTTGGATACGCATAGAGAGGGCTACGCTGTGGCTGTCTTGCTGGTACTTACATGATGGGGTACATGGTAAAACGATGCTCGTCATCGCGAAGCAGGGGCTCTGCTTGCTGCTGTCGCTCCTCAGCTAATGTCGCCTCAGAGTCCGCAGAGTCAGACAGCTGTTCGCTAGGCGGTGAGACAGAAGCTTGTGCCTGCGTTTGTGTGGCGGCATCAGCTGCCTGAGCTTCCTGCTGAGTGATCACATCGTCTTGTGTTTGCTGTTTGCCGCTGCTGCTGCGAGATGACTCTGTAGAGGGTCTCTGATGCTGCGTTTGAAACGGAAAGGCTGCCTGCACTCTGCAGTGGTGCGAGCTGCTGGGAGATCCATTGTCCTGATACTGCGATTCATGGCTCGGCCACGACGTCATAGCCTCCAACATAATCGCAGCGGATACTTCGGCGTGTGTTCACGATCAGCTGCCGCAGCATACTCCAAGACTGCACACTCTTTCACCACGATAGGTCAAAATGGCGCGTGGCGTACACGAGTACCTGCATCACTCCGTGCATCACTCCGTGCATGCTTCTGCCGTGCGACGTTTCGTATTCGAGTGAGCCTATAGCTTCAGTCGCGCCTGCGGCTCTCATCCGTCGAGGTAGCCTGTGTAATTCTGCACATGTCAGCTACCAGACGTACTTGCGAAGCGGGGTATGGCAGGCCCATTATCTATGCTCAGGATGTCTGACGAGCCGTGTTGATCAGTGTACCCTGATTGCGCTGTATAGGTATCAGACCAGCAAGGTTGTTCACAGATGCACAGCAGATGACATCAAGATTGACGCGACTGCTGAAAGATCGACACACCGTTCTGAAGCCGACAAGTCGGAGCTTGGTGTCGACTGCTGGCAGCAGCTCACTGCTTCTGGTGAGCCCAAACATTGAAGGACTGCACACTGCTCTTCGTCTGTTGGTACGGGTCATCTCTCAATGTTGCTTCCGATCGCAGGCCAGAGACTGGATAAGCGAGTCCTTGTACAACCTTGAACATGGATATTTCAATACTGCGGCGAGTCCAGTCGGCCAACTGCCAGACCCACTCCCACTCCAGCAATTGGCTGGGCAGCAGGCTTACCTGCAGACACTGCGTCTGTGGTATGACAAGCTTCAGGTACCGTTGATTGGTGGTTTGAGTGGTTTCCTCGTCCAAAAGGCATATGCTAAACTGCTAATGCATCACAATACACGACACACACCACTTGCAGGTCTCCTGGTTGACTCCAACTGAGATATTTCAGCCATTCTATGGCCATGCAGTCGCTGCTGTATTGCTTGAAAAGCTACCGCAAAAGCAGCCTCTTGATATTATCGAGGTTGGAGGTGGCAGTGGTAGACTTGCAAGAGACGTCCTGGTAGGCTTCCTGTTAAGCAAAGTCATCATTGGCTGCAATTTTGTGCCTGCTGCAATCATGATGCACATCTGCAGGACTATCTGCATGACCATCATCAGGAGCAGTATGCACGTGCAAGCTACACCTCTCTTGAGATCAGCCCAAAGCTGGCAGAGGTGCAACGGCAGAAGGTTTTGCATGATGGCAAGCATAGGTCATGTTACAAAGTGGCGCAGCATGACGCCAGCACGCCTGTAGCATGGGGTGCTGTGAATGAACAGCCTTGTGTCATCATCCTCATGGAGGTACTGGATAATTTGCCTCATGACAGGTGTGAGTTTGCCTTCCCCACAAGCAGTATGGTTGATGTCACAGGCAAACATTGGGCTAGCATCAGTCAACCTCGTTGACACGCTCAATCACTGAAGTACATCAACTTGCCTCAAGATGGTGACCATTTGCATTTCATCAATGTGTTCATGGCATCCACAGTGCTACATGCCAGTATCAAGGACACAATGTTGCAACCACTTGCCAACATCACCAAATCAGTGCCAAAGTGGAAATATTTGCGGGTGTTGTTTGAACATCGCATTGGAGTGACATATGTTTCAAGGTGAAGCACATGCACATTTGAGTGCAGAGTATGGAGACAAAGCTCTGAGGCTGATTGGCAAGAAACATGGATCCAGTCTAGCGGCCTGAGCCATGATCACATGCACCAGAAACATGCTGAGGTGACAAAGCCAGTTGCAGACCCTTTGGTATGGGCCTGCCTTGAGGCAGCCCAGCTGCAGCCAGGGCACCTTTCCCAGTCCTGGTTGCACGCTACCCTTGACTGGGCACTGGGTCAAGGTATGCAGCACAACTCAAGACAACACTGTTATGATCACTAACGAAGTCATGTGCTGGAATGATGACAGACCTTGTTGCTTTGATGACACACAACACTGCATGTTGTACTGCTGCAGACTGCCATCGCAGACATCATAGGGCTGCCTGGCCTGCCTGCTGGTTAGCTGTAAGCATCTGGGCTTTGCCTGAGAGCAGCCTGCCTTGAAGCTGCTCAGCAACAGACTAGTGGTGTTACCTGCAAACAGCTCTCTCTCGACTGTATGCCCACATTTCCCCTGGTGTCAGCAAATTGTCAGGAGCCTGAAAAACACATGAGCCCTGCAGCCATCAGCACCAACTCATGCTCATCTTTGGAAACGGTTTGTTGTGATGCTCTGCTGCAATCCTCGCCGTGTGTCTCTCTCTGTAAGATCAATGTCGACGCATCTCAAAACACGCCCATGACCAGTGCCTGTGGTGTGTCGGTTTGCAGTGTCGCCATCAGGCAGTGGGTCTGGACAGACAATGTGGTTGCCTACCTCGTGCCTGCAGCTTCTACAGCGCATCTGTGCAGCCCGGCCCAACCATATCATCATTGCAGCTGACTTTGATGAGTTACCAGATGTGACTGTGCCTGGTCAAGGCGGTCCCCTGGTGGCTTCCACAGTATGTCTACTTTAGCTTTGTTTCTAAAAGCTATGAAATTCTCTAGCATGCAATGTGTACATGCCTGATGTGTGTTTGTTTCCCCTTGCAAGCAGCAAGTATACCGGGCGACGCACATTGCACACATCGGTAGCTAGTATAACACCAGGCTGTCATAGCAGTGACAGCTTTCAGGCAGTGTGAATTCATTGTGTTTGCAATTTATCACCTGCAGTGTGGCACAGTTGTCCACAAATTGCAAATGTGTTGTAGATCAATGGACAGACTTTGGATCACCCCAGCTACTTGGTCCCACAAGGCACGGCTGATATATTCTTCCCCACAGATTTTCAGCTGCTTCAGAGCTTGCACCAATTAGCCAATCAAGGGCGTGGTACGTACAGCAGCCCTGCAAGACCCTCTCAAAGCCCTCTCAAAGCCTATGTATGCATGCATATGCAAAGTGTCCATTCAGCTTGTATGCTCTCAACCTTTTGCTTATTTGCTGGCAGGCCTCAATAGCTCTTCTGCTTTGCTTCAGGCATTGACTGGTAAGTCTGTTTATGCAGGCGGTATACACGGACAAGTCATGAAGACCAAGGCGTTCATGAAGCAACATGCTGACCTGACAAAAACGTTGACAAAGAGCGGCTACAACCCCCTGTTGGAAGACTTCAGCAACACGTCATTTTACATAGGGAGTGCAGGTGTTTACGCAACTGTGCATCTCTGTCAAGTCACACTTGCATGCCACAACAGGCATATGTCTGGAAGGTTGCAACCTGTGTACAAGACTGTTCACAGCTCAGCTTGATTATTGTCTTGTTGACCCGACATGCTGTGTTCTCTGCAGGGTCATGCTCACAGCAGTGATGGGTGCTGTAGACACCAGAGCTGCTTCTGATTGTCTGCTTCAGCAAAGGAAAGCTAGTTGAATAAACAAGTGTGAGCTAGGGCGTTGGCTGATACTTCTCTGTTGCACTGATACTCCTTGCTGGAAAGTTGTCCTCTCCTCAGATGCCTGGTCATGCAGCTAATTCATGCTCTTGCGCTGTCACTGCCCTCTTGCAAAACATGTGAGTAGTGCTTGTGCTCTTTGCACTGGACTGAAGCTCCCCTTTCAGCTGTCACCTTGATGCTACTTGTGCATGCAGGGCACTTGACTGTCAGAGGTTAGCACAGTAACAGTAGATGCTAATGACACAGCATGCCAACAAAATGCCACATGATTGTTGAGCAGCAGAAACAAACGTTCACGGTTTGTTGCGACCATAAGGGGAGCCTCCCAAGGCGGCAGCCTGGAGCTATGAGCATAAGCCATAGCCCAAAGGGAAAGGAAGCTTTCTGAAACCCAATGTGGATCATGCCTATTTTGTTTGTCTTTTCCTTCTGTAGAGCAGCTCTTAAGATGCGAGAGTCCTGTGAATGTCAATACAGAGTGTTCATGCAATTTGGACATGACACTGACTGCAAGCTGGCCAGGATGAACAACAAATTGCATGGTGCTGTCATAGCCTGTAAGGTGTTTCGGCTTTGTCATTGCCCCTTGCCTGGAGTTACAAAGATTGTTGAGACAGCATAGATAGCCATCGCGCCATGTGGACGCGACTTGCACTGCTAGGCTAGCAGCTGCTATTCTGAATCATTGCTGTGCTGCGCTAGGATCCACAACCTCTGGGCTCTTCAGCGTTCTCAAATATAGCATTTGGCATCCTTGACCTTTCTTGCTCACAAGGACTGGCATACACTGCATTGCACACCCTGATCAGGTGTAAACTCAGGCTCATGAGCCTCTGCAGCTGCTCACACGCGCTTAGTCCAAAGTCTGATTTCAAGTCAACGATCAAAGGGCGGGACTGCCTGCCGTGCGGTCAACCCGGCCCGTAGCTACAACAATGATGCAAGTCTTGGCTACATACTATGTTTGTCAGATGAGCATTGGAAGAATATAGCACTCAACCTTTTCTCTCCCTGCTGGCATGCATCGCTCGAAGAGCCTAGCTCGAACGTTGTAGCATATGTGCCGCACACAAGGCATTCGAGTTGTGTTTATGGCCGACGTCACTGACGATGCAGGTCCAAACGGTGGTTTTGTTCTTGGAGAGTGTTTTGACGACCGGATCAACTTGATCTACAGCGTCCACACTGACTTATTCACCTCCGTGACAGGCAAATACACAACACTATCGCCCGCTCTGTGTGACCGAGTTCCAAAGCCGCTTGGCGGCATGGATAAGAGAAGACGATGCCGGGCTGTTGCGCGTCGTTTCGCTGGGTGTGGTGTTTTCTTGTCCCATACTTCTTACACGACCGGCTTATCCGCGGGAGGATTTAAGCTGTTTTCCGGATGTCCTCCATATCGCCTATCATCACAACCTGCCTATCATCACGGTTTGGCTCAACACCCGGCCAAACATCACTAGTCGCCCAACAGCAGCCCATGGGATGCAAAGCTGGCCCCGGTCCTCGTCCGGCATCCTGGAAACATCTTGAGCACCCTCAAGATGGCTAAGAGGCCATCACCTGCCTATCATCACTACTGGACCACCACAATGCCCATCATCCCTACCAGATCACCACAATGCCCATCATCACTACTGGACCACCACAATGCCCATCATCACTAACAGGCCAGCACCTGCCTATCATAGTGTTACGGCCCATCCATGGTATCACTGCTGTTGGTCCACCACAGTGTCTGACATGATGGGTGGTCCATCGATGGGCATTATCACTATGGTTGTCCATGGTGATATCATCGCCACTGGATCACCACACTGCCCATCATTAATAATGGACCTCCATCATACCCACCACATGTACACACTACTGGACCACCAATGCCCATCAGCACCAACTCACCACCAGAATGACATGCCATGTCATCACTCCTGAACCACCTCACTGCCCATCAATCGATTCAGCACAGACCCACCACATGCCCATCATCGGCACAGATATATCACAAGTTCCAGGTATTGTGGGCCCGTGTTCACTGCCTGCAGGTGCCCGTGTATGTATACCAGTCCAAACGTGTTACAGTTACTGTATCATACACATTTAGTCATGATGACTATGACTTCAGACAGGCTTGGAGTGAGCTTCAATTGGTGGCTACATCAAACCTGTGCCATATCATTGATTTGCCTTGTGCTGGAGCTGCTCCAGTGGAACACATTGCTAGACAAGCAGTCTCTATGATCCTGATGCTGAACAGCCGTGATATCAGAGTGTGCAGCAGAAGGTACAGACAGCATTTTACGCTGAAACTTTAGCCAGACTAGTCATGCTGCGTGTATGGGCAAGCAGCGTATGCTTCTGCTATAAAGGACAACGCCCAAGTCTGTAGCAGCATATACATATACCTTGCGTGAGTAAATGCGCCAGCATAATACTAGATGTATAGCTCGGGTTGACTGTTGACACTGTGAGACTGATTTTGTGGAAGTCTCCATTTTAGTTTGGTCTCCTTGCAAACAGCAGAGAGACAGCAGGCCGTTGATACCAACAAGCATGGCTGATACCTGATACTGAACAGCATAGCTGACGCACAAGCACATATAGGGATGTATGGTATACAGACTGAGCTGGCATGATAAGCGGCAGGGAATCCCAAGACTGATCAATGCTCATCATCTCCGCCATCTTGGTACTGCTGCCTGTGACAATCGTGGCCGTTCTGTTGTTCATCCACTGTGTTTGTCTGGTACAACTCTGTGACAAGCTCCTTGCCCCTGCAGCCAGGCATTCAATATGCATTAGAGTGACCATGTATAGCCAGATGAACTACAATCAGATATTATCAAGGCATACCATAGACTCTGCATCGCAACAACACAATGCCATACTATCACGCATGTGCCAAAACCAAAAACTGCTTACAAGTGCGGTTCATATTTTCATGACGGGCGCACAGCCCTCAGCCTGCAGAACGCCGCACTGACTTACTTCTGTAATGTGTTACGCATGTTATAGTGGTTTTTGCGCCGGTCAGCAAATCGTTGTCTCTTGTCAGCTTTGGGTGCAGAGCTAGTTTCTCCATCTGCTGTGCTGAGCTCCCCATCATCACTGCTGCGAGTACTGCGCAGGCTTTCTCCACTCTGACAGCTATTTGCTCTTGAGTACGCACCTTCCTCAGGAGTTGGCTCATCATAACTGCAGCTCAAACAGGAAGTCACATGTCGATGTAGCAGATATTGCATTAGCGATTTCTTGGCCAAAGCTCACCTCAGCTCAGATTCAGCTGGGTCCTGCGATTTAGCATGGCCCTGCGTTGAACTTGTGGTCTGTCAGGATGGAGCTATAATAATGGGCAGTAACAAAAACATTGACTGTTTTGTTACACACCACATACATCTGTCAGAATGAGTCACAGCTGGTCCACACCCCAGACTGTAAGGTATAAAATGAAATGAATGACTGACCTGTCTGTATGCCGAATTCAGTGCAGTATTAACTTCTGATTCTAATCTCAGAGGAGACATGCCTGGCTCGCCTGCAAGCACCAAAAAAACGTTCTGCAAGCAACTTACTGTCACATTGGTATCTGGCAGAGCACGTGTACAACAGAGGCACTGTGCCAAAGTAGTCATTGTGCCAAGCTATCTCACCACATCCAGGTTCCTCCTCCATTGGCCCATGATAGGGGGTTTTCGGCTCATTAATCTTTCTGGGGTTAATTTCGGACTTGATCTTGTCGTTCTCCTCCAAACTGCAGGGGTAGAAGGGATTCTTGACAAGAAAACAAAGCGACACTTCAACAAGCCCGCAACAGGGGTCCTACTTTGCTTCGTCCCACTGTATGCCTCCTTTCTTGTGATCGGAGCGCGTACGCTTCATAGGTTCCGGCTCAGGCAACTGACACAGAAGCGACTTGACCTACCAAGCTTTTGCACTGACTCAGTGACTTTACGACACAGCACCGTGTTCAAGTAGCAAACGCACGCAACCGGTGTATTGCAATTCCGGTGCGCTGACTTGATTTCTCAGCAGGCCAGTGATCAAGTCGGGTTGGATCAACAACACAGAACATGAAATCAGATGCGCACTTGGTCATGGGCACTGCAAAGCATACTCAACTCGCTCGTTTAACTCAGCAGCCCTGAGGTGAGATGCCTGCTGAGCTTTGACTCCACAGTGTCAACTTGGGCGTTGCAACGCGACATCCTGCAAGCGCGGGGATGTTGTTGGAACGACCCAGCAGCATGCTCTCGGCTGCAAGAGGCGTAGCATGCCGACTCCGCCACCGGACTGGGGCGTGGGGCTGCTTAAGGCTTGCGAGCACCTGCACACCACAGTTGCAGCCTCCTGACGCTTCGTCGTTTTACCACTCACCACGCACGCAGAGCACATTTGCTCCACACCAACGGCATAATTTAAGTACCTTTGCAGCCTTGAACATCCGAGAAAGCCCGACAGTGCTTGATCCAGGGGACTATGAGGCTGGACAAATTCAAGTCAGTGCGACGTGTAGCCCTCAGCTAAACCTCAACCTGCACTCCGTGTATCAATGACATCATGGTGAAGATGCCTGTACGTTTGCAGGTTCTCGAAGGGCTAGATCCTGTCCGGAAGCGTCCTGGCATGTACATAGGAAGTACTGGTCAAAGAGGTCTTCATCATTTGGTCAGTGACCAGCAACTCATGAAAGTTCCAATGCCTGGTTCCCAGACTCAAATCAAAGCAATATGCAGGTGACAGAGATCCTTGACAATGCAATAGATGAGGTGCAAGCTGGGCATGCAAAGAATGTGCAGGTATGCATATTTCTTGTCTACATGCATAGCACAGAGTCATGGGAGCTAAACCAAGACATGCTTTGATCATATGCTAGCTTAAATTTCAGGCACCGCAGACGCATAGCATGGCATGTGCAGGTAGCTGTGGATCTTCAAACAGGCTGGGTCAGCATAACAGATGACGGTCGCGGCATTCCAGCTGAGACTCACCCTTCCACTGGCAAATCTTGCATAGAGACTGTGCTAACAGTCCTGCATGCCGGTGGCAAATTTGGAGGCAGCAACAGTGGCTATAGCGTGTCTGGGGGGCTCCATGGCGTGGGCATCTCAGTTGTGAATGCCCTGTCAGAGGCACTGGAGATTACTGTATGGTCAGTACCTGTGCTGTCATGTCCTACAGTAAACTGCTGCATGCCATGTTGAGGGTTGCATCTGGTGGCCTTGCTTTCCAAGTACACAATGTGCACGTGTCATTGAGCTTTGAAGGCGCCTTCTGCTGATCAGTGCAGCATGCTCAGTCCAGCTGGGGAAACTGGCAAACCACAATCCACGAGCTTAGTGTGGCTGCAAACACTGACATGCTGTAACATGCATGCATGCACAGCACGGCGTTTCTGGTTGCAATGATGCAGTGCTGGTGCCTAGCAATGCAGATGACATGCTGTGTATATGAGCTACCTGTGCAATGCACCACAATAACCCCGCCGTACATCTACCCTTGGTCAGACAAATCAAATGATCTATATTTCTGCCAGTTTTCTGAGCACACTGTCACAATTGTAAGTCCATCTGCCCATGTCCTTGCAGGCGCAACAAGAAGCAGTACAAGCAGAGCTTCCAGCGAGGCGCAGCCACAAGTGAATTGAAGGAAACCAGCCTGAAAGGTGCCGACGCCAAGAAGACAGGCACCAAAGTCAGATTCCTATATGATAAGACCATCTTCACCAGCGGGTCAGTGATCCTCAGCTGATCTTCAGCACTGCTGTCATGCTGATGCCAGACGTGGATTGCCAGTTGCAGTGCAACCACCTTGCCGGGGTCCTTACGTGCTTGCTGTACCACATGTGATGATAGTGTAGCCTCTCTGTCACACACATGCTATACAGCAACCGTCATGTGTAAGACTGCAAGTTGAGCAAGATTCACACTGATGCAGGGTCACCTTTGACCCAGACACCATTGCATCGCGCTTGCGTGAGCTAGCCTTCCTGAACAATGCTGCCACCATCAGATTCAAGGCAAACAAACAAAGCAGAGCTGCTGCTGCTGCTTTGAGCTCTGGCAGCCAGACAAATGGCAGCAGTGCAGCAGCCAGCAGCAGTGCCAGCAGCGATAGCGACAATGAAGACATCGATGAGAGTGATGATGGGTGGCAAGTGTTTCACTACAGCGCAGGCCTTCTGGAGTATGTGAAATGGCTGAACAGCGATAAGCAGGCCTTCCATGAACCCATTGTGGTCTCTAGAGAGGTGCGTTTGCCTTTGAGGAAGAATTGCAGTTCATTGTCCACACTTCAATGTCAAGGGTCTTTGTTTGGAAATGCTTGAGAAGGTCAGATGCAGCTTATGGCCAGCTTCAGCTGGTGCAGCTCCTGCATGACATCAAAAAATTGTTTGCAAGATTTGTTTTCACGAGCAGCAATTGACACAAGAGACCATTGATGAGAATCTGTAGTGCAGACCGCAAACCGCATGTTGCTGACTCGACAGTCAGCAAGAGGCAACAGATCACCTCACAGCTTTTTTTGTGTTTTCAAGGTCTATGCTACAACGCCACCAAGTCATGACTGCTGACAAGCAAAGTGACATCGTATTGTGGTACACAGGTGGATGGTGTCAAGGTGGAAGTAGCTTTACAATGGTGCAGTGACGCCTTCTCAGACACTCTGCTGGGTTTTGTGAACAGCATCAAGACCATTGATGGGGGCACTCACATGGATGGCTTCAAGGCTGCGCTCACACGCACGGTGAATGCCCTGGGCCGCAAGACCAAGGCCCTGAAGGAAGGGGACCCCAACCTGTCTGGGGACCATATTCGGGAAGGCCTGGGTGCTATTGTGTCAGTCAAGGTCAGTTGCTTGGCACCCTTGACCACCTGCTGGTATGATTGACTCCAGCCCATGTTGGCAACTGCGTTTCAGCTCTTCAGCATACAGAAATATCTTCCTGTTTTTTTGGCAAAATGCCGGTTCCGCAATGTACGTCCACTTCGACAATGCCTGGGGTCTAATGTCATGCTTCTATACACTGTGGACATGAGACCTTTGGGACATAATGGGATCCAGACTGACTTGCAATTCTGCAACACTGCTTAAGACATAGATGCCTGGTTCTTGAGCATTGCTGAGATTCAGCACATGTCAATACGCTGCTGGTGACATGTCAGCCAGCCTCATTGCATTGCTATCAAGCACATATGCAGCCTCCCAAATGTCAACAGCCTGATTTGTCATGTAGGTGCCTGAGCCTGAGTTTGAGGGCCAGACCAAGACTCGGCTTGGCAACCCTGAAGTACGCAAAGTTGTTGAAGGCATTGTCTCTCAGGTTTGTGCTAATTGCAATATGTGGCCAGATTCACATACATCACAATGTATTGTTCAACTTGAGCAGACATGTCATGACTTGTCCAGCATCCCAAGCAAGATGTACGCTGGCTGCATTTCCTTTCTTCATTGTGAGCTTACACAGCCAGAGGCTGTCAGGCTCCAACATGCTTGCTGCAAGTCATGTGATGACAAGAGCCAAATGAGTTTGTGCAGGATGCTGTGCTCTTTGTTGCTGGCAATTGTTGTCATGACATAGTGCTCATTGTGACCTCACAAGATGTGACACAGATCGAGAGACAGCTGGATGGGGCTTGCCATGCAGAGCATCATGCTTGTGCATTAGACCTTGCTGTGCACAGCCATCTTGCAAGCTGAACACCATTCCAGAGCCAGCTCTGATACACATCTGCCTTTGCTTGCACTGTGCACACAAGCTGCCAGGGATGTAGTAGCCATGTACGTACGTCTGTGTCCTGCATTGACACAGTCATCAAACTGCTGCTTGCACACATTTGCTAGCATAACAGTGGTGTCAACGTGTTCAAAATTACCTTTCCTGTAGGATGTTGGAGAGGTGCTGGAAATGGAGCCAGCCATGCTGAACAGCATTCTGGGCAAAGCCTTGGCAGCACAGCAAGCAGCAGAAGCTGCCAAGAAGGCGCGTGAGCTGGTGCGCCGCAAGTCAGTGCTCACCAAGTCAACTCTGCCGGGCAAGCTGGCTGACTGCCAGAGTACCGACAAGGCTGAGAGCGAGGTGTTCCTGGTTGAGGGGGACTCAGCAGGTGAGAATGACAGCAAAAATAGAACCACTTTGTCTCAAATGCATTTTGGACCTCAACAATGTAAGCTCGCATTGTGTTTTCTTAAGCATATCTCAAGTCATAGAGATGTCCACGCAGTGCAGCAGCATGTGTAAACAGCTTCACCAACTCAAGCGACTCCTGTCTCAAACAATGCTGTTTTGTGAGATAGCTAATGGCAAGCTTTGCACCTGTGGATGCTCACAGGTTTCATGGACAGATTCAACTGTTGATATGTGATATGCAGGTGGCAGTGCAAAGCAGGCTAGGGATAGACGTTTCCAAGCCATTCTTCCTCTGCGAGGCAAGATTCTGAACGTGGAGAAGAAGGATGATGCTAGCCTGTACAAAAACAATGAAATTAGTAATCTCATCCTGGGGCTGGGCCTGGGACTGAAAGGGGAAGATGTCACCAACCTGAGATATGGCAAGGTATGAATGCCATTTCTCCGTCACAATGATGCAATTGTCTCGGACTGTCTTTCAACAGCTTTTACTGTTTTAACCATTTCCGCAATGTGCGTATGCGGATTTACTGTCCCCAGGCATTTCTGAGCTTAGATTTCCAATTTAGAATGGCTGTTTCTGAGTTACAATACATGTTCTGGCCCTGAAAAGAGCTGGTAGCTCTGCAGCAAGCAAGAGCCATAAGGGCAGCCTGACAACCATATTTGCTTACAGAGAGTAACAGGTGGCTCGCCGCTGCTCCCACATTGCCTCATGAGTGCTGCTTGCTGCAATTGCTGGCTGCTCTGTTCGCTTCACCATGTTCAGTGCATCGGAGTATCTACACTGCTCAATTGGACCACATGCTGTGCAGAATGATGTGTTTGGTACAGCATCACTTTGTACAGATGTTCAACAAGGCAGAGTGTGTTAAGTGGTTTGCATCTCAGTCACTTATCACACCATATACATGTGCAGGTGATTCTTCTGACAGATGCAGATGTCGACGGTGCTCACATCCGGACTCTGCTGCTCACCTTCCTGTTTCGATACTGCCGAGCGCTGTTTGAGGAGGGCCATATCTATGTTGGGGTGCCCCCCCTGTACAAGCTGGAAGTGGGCAAGAAGGCACAGTACTGCTATGATGACCAGGAACTGCACAGCATCACTTCCAAGATGAGCCCTGGATCTTTCACCATACAGCGCTTCAAGGTGAACATCTCCTACATCTCACTTTGCCAGAAATGCAGAAATCTTCAGTTTCAATCAGGCAAATTTTAATTGACTAACCTGTGTGGGTCTGCACATGCTGCAGCATGCTGCTTGTGGGTCAGAGCCTCTGTCTGTTTGTGTGGTGTGGTGTGGTAGAACATGCAAATCTGTGGCATGATTTGTAGTTGCTGCTAGCATATGAAGCGGCGGCAAGCTGAGCGTGAAGCATGATTTTGTGGAATGTTGTGCTTGCTACGTATGTATGATGATCAGGGGTGCGTATGATCTATGCGGATGAAAGTCTCTGACAATGCATAGTATGACAGGTAGCTCTGCAGCAAAGTGCCCTTGGGAAAGCATGAAAGATTGGCAGTCACTTATCAGGCACCAATCTAGTTCCTGAAGTCTGTAACCAGGCTACTGGTATGTAGTAACGCTGTGGGTTCCTCGTCTGCAGTAGTGAACAGATGGGATGCTGGGCTACTTGCAGGGTCTTGGAGAGATGATGCCAGAGCAGCTGTGGAGCACCACAATGGATCCCAAGCGGCGCACTCTGCGCCGTCTCACCATCCATGATGCTGTGGAAGCCAGCCGTGTGTTCACACTGCTGATGGGAGACAAAGTGGGCCCGCGCCGGCAGCTCATTGAGCAACATGGCAGCAACATGACGCTGCAAGACCTTGACATATGACCTGCCATTGACTCTGTCAGTTCATGGGCTTCTGAACAAATGCAATCCATGTTGTCAAATGAACCTGTGCTGCATGCTATTCTTTGCATGATCAAGTGAAATTTCCTAGCTTGGTGTATGCAGTCAAAAGCACCAGTTTTCGGCTCTATCGTCAATCTATATATTGGTGTATATATATTTGCCTGACTGACTACTGACCATGGGATTTTCTGTGTGCTTTGTCCGATTGTGTCACGAAGCACAGGGTATGTGTATGCGCAATAGTCTTACATTGCAGCCCCCAAACCTAAAGCAATGTTTGAAATATTTGAAAACAAGCCTAAGCGCCCAGTACACACTGCTGCACATCCTGTACAGGGGGGTATGCCTGCTTTGTGACTTGCTTTCTCATTCTGAGCTCAGATGATACATGTAGTGGGGATGACATTGGCACATTTTCAAGGAACGCAGGTAAGGCTATTGCCAAGCGCATGCCTTGTACATGCAGCGCACAACCATCTACACCACTCCCACATGAGCAATGCTTTGGCAGCTTGCGTTGTGCTTGCGCTCGTGGCCGACCGTCAGGACTGTCAGCCTTGACTTAGCAGCCAGCGACAGCAGCGACGATGTTTTTCTTGACAGAATAGGGCAAATTCACTTTCATGCGATCAGACAGAGCAATGACAAAACAGACTGTGCTGCAGCTTGCCCTTACCTCAGGGCCTCACCGCACCGAAAACGGTGAAGTGTAAACAGGTCAAGAAGCATAAGTAACCCTGGTGTGGAAAGGGCCTAAATGTGGCTCATGCAAATGTTGAATGGCCTCTGTTCAATCACAAGCTCATGCAAGCTTGGCCAGGAGGCCATAACCGTAGAGGCAGTGACAAGCCCCCAGGGGTCTTGCTCGCATGCCAACTGCCTGCTCATAATGATTTAGTTAAGCCTCAGCAGGTCAATCTGCAGATTCGAACTGGAACTAGAGCTTGATTGTCATGTCTCACATTTTAAGAGAAAAGTCTGTGCAACTGCATTCTGAAGAACTTTATAATCTTACAGACCCTAAGAAAGAAAGGAAAAGTTAATTGCTTTTCAGCAATCATAACTAGAGCTTCCTGAGGCGGCAGCCTGGAGCTATGACCATAGGCCATAGCCCAAAGAGAAAGGGAAAATCCTAATCCTAAGGTGGATCAGGCCTGTTCTGTCTGGTTTTGTCTGTCTTCTCCCTCCAATACTCTCCTAGATGTCGGAATCTAGTGAAACAAAAAGCAGAGTGTTCATGCAATTTGGACAATGTCATAACTTTGCTCGCAGGTCCACATCACTTCCTTTGCTGATCATAAGATGCGCTGCTGGTCATGACAGCGTTTAGGTCTTGTGAAGCCTGCAAGGTGGTGTGATATTGTGATCCAGATAGTCCTATGATTATAGGCAGTGTGATAACATTGAATGCATAGTCCTTGAGAGCTTCTTACAAACCCTAAAAGCAAGAGCTGTGGGCATGGAATGCCTATGTGACCGCTTTGCAAGCAGCAACCCTGCTTCTCAACAAATCTTTGCTAGCTGCAACATAAGTACGTAGTATACTTCACTAATGATTGAGCAGATTGTTATGAGAAAGCGTGGACAACAAGAAGTGTGATTAAAGTGTTGGATCACACAGCGTGCTTCAGCTGAACCAAATCAGTCATTCCTGAATCTCAAAATTTGTCATGCACCTGCATCACTGCAGTTGGCATATGGTGTTCTGGGAGGTTCCTGCATGCCGTATGTACAATATACTCTAATCTTAGTTTTGTGTAGTGTAAAATTAGTTGCAACCTGCTTGATACTACCGGTACAGCCGTGCTGTGCACTTCATACATTCATACTACCAAAGTTCACCTAATGCTTTTCAAGGGGAGTACCGTATTCAGTGCCTCATCCGGATTAGTCAGTAGTCTGAATCCCCAGCAAGACCACTAAAGCCATCCTCTGTTCGGAAGTAATCAAGGGGCCTGAACAAATTGTGGGGATCATACTTTGCTTTCACTTCTTGCAGCCTGGCCCAGTTGGCCGGTGGAAAATAGGTTTCGGTAGAGTCTGCGGTGTCAAATCTGTTCATGTTGATGTAGTGGCCTTCACCATACAGGTCCAAAATGTCTCCCCCTTGTGCTGCCCATGCAATGTGCTCAGCATCACCTGCACAGTGGAGCCAGACTGAGGCAACAAGTTGGTATACTTTGTACAACCTGCCTCTATGACCTGGCATGAAAGTTGATGAACTAGGACAGACGCAAGCAGTCACCGTGCACATGCTGCTGTCAAGTTCAGCTCACAAAACCTGGTCCTTGTTGTTGCTGATCACAGCGATGACCAACTTTAATGTGTCACAGGGCAAACTTGCTGAAATTTGCTGAATGCTAACAAAGGTTTTGGGTCACCACACTTACACAACGCTCCGGAGCTGAAAAGTTTGGTTGGAAAGCAATTTGCATTCACCCTGGGCAGCATGACTTTAGGGCGTTGAATCTCCTGAACAAGAGGAGCTTGCAGCAGAAACACACGTACACACAAGGGCAGCAGGTGCCACAAGCAGCATCTGAGCAGAGTCTGCAAGACCAGGAAAGTAGCTCACCGTCAACTGCAGCCCCACCATCGCTGCGAAGCCAGAAAGGCCAGACCCACACAGTCCATGCATCCCGGTACCCAAAGGCAGTATCACTGTTGTTGTTCACTCCAACAGACCGACTGCCAGGCTGAATCAAGAGCACAGCATGTGGAGAGGTTGCATTTGCATACAGACCGACCAAGCTCTCAACTAGTTCCTCTGGAACTGACAACAGGAATCTGTCATTGATGTAGTAGGCTGTGGGACCGCTTGGTAGCTGTGCGGTGTATGAGGCTAGGTACTCGCTCAGCGTGTAAGCGCTTGGGGCTACTGCAATTGCTCCTGTCTCTCTTGCACCTGCTTCAAAGACCTGTGTAGACGGCCACAACTTTGGGCCAAAGCACAGCCAACAAGGGGCATCATGTGTCAGGCAGGACACAACTGCACCAAAGCTACAGGATGCTAGGCGACTTGCCAAAGGGGCAAATGCCCAAGCTGTGTGTCTTGTCAAGTCTATGCTGTATAACCAGTATGGTTTGCCAGATATGCTGGTTAGATATCACCATCCAGCTGCATAATTGACGGTGTGTTCCACAAACACCATTTGACACCTCTTTAACTCCACACAGTCAGCCATACCAAACATATGACTGTGAACGGCATACACGTGTCTCAGGCTGTCTCATGTTAGTGTCTAAAGTACAGTCAGCATGCTGCGCAGCAGCTTTACCTCAATAGCTTCAGTGACGCCGGTTGAGTTAGAGGGGTCCCAGTTAGTGATACTGACGGTGGCCACCTGTCCCTTTGGGGTGGTAGCCAATGCCATGCCGGTACTCAGCTCTTCAGGGGCATCTGCCAGCCAGTCATTGTACATCTGAAAGGCCTCCACTCCCAAGGGCAGGGGCCAAATGACAGTAACGCCTGTCAGAATGCCATCCACAGGCAAAGGATGCAGCTGTAGCTC
>JAABUK010005237.1_pt1 | contig 20430 bp, 18 predicted proteins | sample 5559141 | NCBI WGS metagenome assembly JAABUK01 (sample SAMN10711869, study PRJNA513367) | rock metagenome | isolation source: Antarctica rocks | place: Antarctica: Victoria Land, Pudding Butte nord | collected 2016-01-03 | reverse complement strand
AAAGGATGACCCCGGCGTAATCAAGATCCGCATGGGGCGCAAAAAAGCGCACACTTTCTACAGCATCCCGGAATCAGCCGCACAGCGCATTCATACGCGTTTGCTGAATGCCGCCTAGGTGCGCAGCTCACTTGATCACAATTAGCTTCGGTCTAGGCTTATCCGCAAACGCTTCCTGCAGTACCTTCGTTGAACGCGCTTGTCATTCAGGCACCCAACGGGCACAATGCTGCCGCACCGTATTTTCATCATCAACTGGGTCGGAAGAAGGCTCAAAATATTGACAGCATTCCAGAGTCAGCTGAGCACCGGATCCACGCGCGATTATTGAACGCGGCTCAGGCCCGAGAGGCATCACCTCATGTGCGCCTGCCTGGGATCGCAATGAGCCTGGGCTTAGGCTTTTGATCAAAAGCATCCTGAAGAACCTTGGTAAGCCTCGCCTGTCGTTCCGGAACCCAAGCGGCATAGTGCTTACGAACGATCTCTTCTGTATCACCAAGTAGCTCTGCAACATCTCGCACGCTTACACCTGCCTTCTCCAAGAGAATGCGGGCGAAGGTATGTCTGAAGCGATGCGGAGTTGGCGGTTCGGGCCAGGGACCACAGATCGCCCAAAGCCTTTTCAATCTTCGCCGCCAAACATCTGTGATGACATTTATGTCGGTCGTCTTATGATCGCCGAAGATCAGCGAGCCTCGCTTTTGAGTGCGAATCCGAATGCGCTCCTGTAGCCAGTCAGGTATCCATGTATAGACTTTGCGGCCGTTCTTGGTTGTCCGGATGTGACACTCCCCCGTGCTCAAAAGCCTGTCGATGTGAAATGTGGTGACATCCGAGATTCGCAATCCGGTGTAAACCGAGACGGAAATGAAGTCAGCCACATCTTGGCCGCTCCATTTAAATCTCCCGTCTGTCTTTACTTCCTCGCCAGCAAGTCCGCCCTGTATACGGCTAGACCCCCCGACGGTTTTTTGGGCATATTGCTCTTCGCACGCCTGAAACATGCGGCTCAATTCTTCATCGCTGAATGGAACGCGCTCGGTCTGGGAAGACTGGCCGCGTGGGTCTTTCACCAGCCTTGATGGATTCCGTGGTAACCATTCGTTCGAGACCGCAAACTCGAAAAATGATCGAACGACTGTCATATTCTTTGAGGCAGTAAACGCGCTGACTTCCCAAGAGGCACGAAACTCTCGGACATCAATAGGCGCAAGCTGCTCCAAGAGAACGTAACCCTTCGATGAGGAATAGGCCTGAAGTTTTTTGAGGATGGTTCGATACTTCCTCAGTGTATTTGACGCGAGGGATAAACCGTGATCAGCTAAAAACGCCTGGACTGCACGCTCTAGCGTCACTCGGGAAACGGCTTCGACCGCGATGGCAACTGGGGGAAGATCGCCATCCCAATTTCCGTTCGATCGAAGGGCCCGCTCAACTTCCCGTGCCTCCGCCCAAGTATTTCGTTCCGTGCTTCTGCGCTTGAACTTGCCTGCGAGTGTGCCCGAAACATGGATTGGGCAGACACATCGCTTCCAACCGCGGCGACCCTCTTCGAGTTCACCAGAGCGCGTATCTTCTATGTGTTTGCCTTCGCATTCTCGGCGATGGCGGCGATACATTTGCAGAGCCATAGACTTGGCTCAATCTTACACTCCGTCGCACGAGATTGCACGACGACGAGCCGTGTTACTTGTAAGTTATTGATTCTATTATGGCGGAGAGGGTGGGATTCGAACCCACGTTAGAATTTCTCCTAAACACGCTTTCCAAGCGTGCGCCTTCAACCACTCGGCCACCTCTCCCTGGGTAGGAAGTTCTAGCGTAACATTTTCATGCGAAAGGGCGATAGTACTACTGCTTGATTACACTGCCGTCGCGTTTGCGAACTTCTCCCCAGCCGCCGTTTAGCTGCTGGCGCTCGCCGCGTTCTGCGGTCCCGAACGGGTATTTCGCCGCTTCTTTCTCGTTCACTTCGATACCCCAGCCGGGTGCCTCGTTCGCATAAAGATAGCCGTCTTTCATCACCGGGCAGCCGCTGAAGACCTCCTGCAACTTTGCGCTGAAAGGGGAGTATTCCTGGACGCCGAAACTGGTGCTCACCAAATCGAGCGTTACGTTGGCCGCATGTCCGACCGGCGACACATCGCCCGGCCCATGCCACGCCGTTTTTACGCCCATTAGTTCGCTCACGATCGCCACCTTGCGGCAAGGCGTAAACCCGCCTGCCTGGCTGACGTGAATACGAATGTAATCGATCAGGCGCTCTGTGATGAGGGGAGTCCACTCATGCGGGCTATTAAAGAGTTCCCCCATGGCAATCGGTGTGGCGCATTGCTGGCGGATTTGACGGAAGTACTCGATATCTTCCGGAGACAAAACGTCTTCCAGGAAGAACAGCTTGTATTTTTCCAGGTCTTTGGCGAACTGTACCGCTTGGCGCGGTGTAACGCGCTCGTGGGCATCATGCAGCAGTTCCACTTCAAAACCCAACTGCTTGCGCACCTCTTCAAACATGTTCAGCACGCGGCGTGTATAGTATTGCGGCTCAAATACCGGGCCTTCGCGCAAGCCTTTCATCGGTGCGACCTTGGCGCTACCCGTGCCATAGGCGGCAAAACCGGGAACACCCACTTGCGCGCGCACATGCCGGAAGCCGCGTTCCTGCCATTTGCGGATGTTATCCACCACCTGAGCGGGTTCCTCGCCATCGGCGTGACCATAGCAATCCGCGGCTTCACGCGTCTTTCCGCCTACCAGATCGTAGACCGGCATACCCGCTTGACGGCCTTTGATATCCCACAAAGCCTGGTCTACGCCGCTGATCGCATTGTTGAGCACCGGCCCGTTTTTCCAATACGAACTGTCGTAACAACTCTGCCAAATATCTTCAATCCGGTCTGTCGTCTTGCCGAGAAGAAATGGCTTCAAGTAACGTTCCACGGCAGGTTTCACCAGATCGGCGCGCTGGGTAAATGTGGCACAGCCGTAACCATGCAGGCCATCCTGATCTGTCGTGATTTTTACAACAGACAGCCGCGAACCAGCGGGCTGCGTTTCAATGCACTGCACATCTTTGATTTTGGGCGCGGGCATTCCTTTGGCAGCTTGCGCCGCCTTAGGAGTCACCATAATCGCCGCAGCCGTGCCGCCCGAAAGGGCCAGCTTCAGCAAATTTCTTCTGTTCATCGTTCCGTTCTCTCCCCATCGCCAATTAGGCTTCGTAAGCGTCCCAACTCTTTCGAAAGCTTGCGATCACGCTGCACCAGATAGAAAATATAGCCGATGACGATTAACCATGCCGCGGTCAATCCGTAGAACAGGAACATGAAATTACGTGCTTCGATCATTAAGCCTCCACCAATGCCAGCCGCCGAAGCGATTCGATTTCGCGCTGTACATGTTCGCTTCGTAGTCTTACCAAGACGAGCGCTGTCCCGATGGCCAGCAGGGCTAGGAAGTTGTATAAGAGCGCCATCGCCATATTGTGAGGGAGCCCACCGGTCTCCAGAACCGGGCCCGGGTGCTGGGTGCGCCACCATCGGATGGAGAACCAGACAATTGGCACATCCGCGAACGCAAAGATGGAGAGCACCGCGGCAAGTGTACCGCGCTGCGTGGGGTCGGTAATTGCGGGCCGCATGATCAGGTAACCCAGGTAGAGAAGCACGCATACGAACATCGAAGTGATGCGATAATCCCAAGTCCACCAGATGCCCCAGATGTTGCGGCCCCAGATGCTGCCCGTAACCAGATTTACGGTTGCAAACATGACGCCGACCTCAGTGGCCGCGACGGCGATTGCGTCCGCTTTGAAGTTCTTGAAGGCCAGGAAGGCGACGCTGCAAACCAGCGCTACGAAAAAGAAGGTAAACCCGATGATTGCGGCTGGCACATGAAAAAAGATGATGCGATAGATCGCACCCTGATTCGCTTCGTCCGGCAACACCAGGAAGATGTTGTACATATTGGCCACTAGCGCTATTGCGCCCAGCAGCCCCAGAATGTAAATTGCCTTTTCCCGCATATACCCTCCTTAACCCACTAACACGATATCAATCAAACCTACTGCAAGCGCCGTATATATGATGTCGAAGCCTACCAGAAGGCGCAGCCATGTCAGATTGTCACCGGCAAAGGCTTGCCCGTCGAGCAAGTTGCCGGTAAGGATCATGGACGCGATCAACGCCGGGACCAGAGTGGGATAAATCAGCAGAGGCAACATGACTTCACGAAGCTGCACATTTACGGTTAACGCGCTGAACGCCACGCCCACTACGACTAACGCCCACGTGCCGAGCAGCAGCACGGGCAACAGAGTCCATACCAGCGACACGTCATAGAAGATCGCGAATATGGGGAGCGAAACCGCTTCCACCACCAGCATCATCGCGAAACTGGACGCGGCCTTACCCAGGAAAAGAGCCCAGCCCGGGACCGGTGCCGCGATCAGGGCTTCGAGTGTATCGTTTTGCAACTCCCGCGCGAAGGTGCGATTGAGAATCAACGTTCCCGAAAAAGCGAACACAATCCAGAGTAAGCCGCCCGCGATGGCGTGAGTTTCTTCCCCGGTGGGTTCAAAGGCGACGCTGAGGATGAGCAGTATTACGAGCGCGAAAGAGACAGCCGCATTAGTGGCCTCTTTGGAGCGCAGTTCACTTCGCAAATCTTTGCGCGCAATCGCAACCGCTGCTCCGAACGAGTTCATCCTTCGCCGTACCGCGCGTAGAGCCAAGCCGGATCTTTTAGCATTTCCTCTGTACGCGCACCGGAGTGCGCCACGCGGCCGTTTTTCAGCAGCACCACGTCGCTGGCCAGTTCCAGAGCCTCGCGAAGTTGGTGGGTAGACATCACCACGCAGGCTCCCCGTTCGCGAGCTTCTCTCAGCAGGCTTTGCAATAGAGCGATGGCGCGATCGTCCAGCGAGGTGAAGGGTTCATCGAGAACGAGCAGTTCCGGCTGGTGGAGAAATGCGCGCGCAATAGCCAGTCGCTGGCGCATGCCCCGGCTAAATTCGCGTGCCAAGCCTTCCCGTACGCGCAGGAGACCCACCCTTTCCAGCCACACCGGAATCTGGGCGCGATCCACTCCGTAAAGCGTAGCGAAGACCCGTAGATTCTCTTCCGCTGAAAGCTCGTCCCACACCGCGATGCCATGGCCGATGTACCCGACCCGTGCACGAGCCGCAAGGTCACGCGGCGCGGCACCGGCAATGGTGACGGTCCCCTTGGCTGGTTTTGAAAAGCCAGCAAGGATGCGCAGCAGCGTTGTCTTACCTGCGCCGTTACGTCCCAGCAATGCCAAGCAAGCGCCCTTTGGAACGCTCAGCGAGACGTCGCGTAAAGCCGGGAAGTCGCCAAAATACTTCCAGACGCCCTCAACTGCGACCACTTTTTGCCTTTACTTGGGGCGGATCTTCCACTCCGGCCCGGTAGAGCATAGCAAAACCTACGGCCAGCATGCCAATCACGATGAGCAATACCCATTTGACGCTATCGAGCGCGCCGGTGAATCCTAATTTCGGATCGCTGGAGCCGTAGAGCTTGGGCATGATTTGCGCAATCTGACTGCCGCCGCCGGATTCGGATTGGTCGCTGCCCTCCGCATTCTGCCCTCGCAAGACGCCTGTGCCAGCAACATCGACTTTGAACTCTGAAGCCTCCGTGCTGTAGATATTAGCTTTCATGGGGCCCTCGCCCATGTTCTGCAAACCAGCGCCCGCTAAGGTAACGCCTGGGGGAACGATCAAGCGTGTGGGACCGCCTTTATAGAAAATTTTCGAAACGAACTCCCCCGGGCTCTTGAAGGGCATGGCGTAGCTTAGGTCGATGCGGGACTCTCCTGGCTTGATGGGAAAATCCACCTTGAAAACATTCGGTGTGGCTGTTTTTTCGGGAGCGCGCCGAATTGGCATTCCTTGCGGGGCCAAGACATTCACCGTTACCTGGCCTTGTGCCGCAGGTGGCAGGTAGAAGTTCAGCGTTCCGTTTGTCGGGTCATTGAAGGTGGTCTTGCCGTCGTTGGACCAGACATAGCTTTCACTCACTGCCATGCGGCCATCCGGCTGCGGTTCGATCAGCATCATGTGCTGATCTACGCGCGCTAAGCCGGGCTTAGCGACAGATTGGTACACATTGATAGCGATGTTCGAGGAAGGAGTACCTGGCGGCACCATACGGTTGTAGGTAACCCCATCGAAGGCGGCCTGCAACAAGCGGGGACCAGGCACTTCTTTGGCGAAAGTGAACCGTCCGGCGGCGTCAGTTTTGACGGATTCGAGCGATTCCGGCCCATTACCGCCCACCCGAAACATAGTAACCGTTGCACCGGCTTGCGGCTTGCCTGTGGTTCCGTTTGTGACTACACCGTCAATAGGGGCGGCGCAGAGCGAAGCCGCGAAAAGTGCGAAGCAGAGGGGGAATCGAGCGAATTTCTTGATCATGCTTTCATGGGCTTGCCGCATTCGCCGCAGAATTTCAAAGCCTGGGTGAACCCCGCACTGCAATGAGGACATACAAAAGGTTTGGCAGAACTCTTGACCGTTTGCGGCACGCTCTTTACTTTTACGGGCTGTGCCTGACCTTGTGCTACTTTTTCCACTTCGGCCAGCACGCGCGCCAGTTCTTTCTGCAGCTCCGTTTTTGACCTTTGGTAATCATCGTCCGACATTTTACCCAGACGATATTCAAACTGAAGGTCGCGCAAGTTTTCGTAGATCGACGCCTTCCGTTCATCAAGGTGGGCAAAAGGAGATACGGCTGGCGTGACGGGCAGATCCTGCGGCCTGATGAAGAGCAAAAATGCCATAACAGCGGCAGACAAGGCCACTGCTAGTGCAATCACCATTTGTTCATCTCGCGGTCAATCTCATCCCGATACTTATCGAGCGCCGGATCGTTAGTCGCTTTGGCGGTTACAAGCTGAGGGCTCTGATTGCGGCGGACAAAATAGAAAATTCCCATCACCCCGAGGACGATGACCAGAGTTGGGGTGATCCAAAAAAATGAGCTTGGGTCCGCAAGATAAATCTTGTCGCCGAATTCTTTCTTATAGATATCTATGATTGAGGCGTCTGACATACCGGCCGCCTGCATTTTGTAAATCTTCGCTTTAGCCGGGACACAGAAACTACAGCCCCGTTTCGCCATGGGGCAGGAAACGCTTTCTTTACAGCCGCCGCACTGGCACGCAATGTGCGCCCCCACGCGCTCTACATCAGAGCTTTCAATTTGCGGAGTTTGACCAATTGCGACAGCAGCCAAGAGCACTGCAAGAAAACTAGTTTTCAATCGCAACTGGAGTCTCCGCCATTCCCACCACTTGGGTGCGCGCGTACTGCCGCGCCACTTTGCTGGGCACAAGTGCAATTAACGTCCCGAAGACCAGGACAAGAGTCCCAATCCAGATCCAACTCACTAAAGGAAAAATGTACGCCTGAAGAGTGACGCTCTTCCCTTCTTCTGCTGAAGCGAAGTTGATGTAAAGATCTTCGTCGAGCCGATTGCGAAGTGCCACATGGCCAAGGCCCTGCTGCGCGGCTTTGTAGTAACGCCGTTCGGGTTCCATTTCGCCGATCGAGGAGCCGTTTTTGGATACGGCCAATACGGCAGAATCCCACTTATAGTTCGGATTTTCGCCTTTGTTCAGCTTCGCGACAGTCATCTTATACTTGCCCAATTCGAAGCTGCCGCCAACAGGAATTTCGGCCGTAACATTGCGATTAAACGCTGAACCTGTCCAGCCTACGAACATCAGCACGATACCCATGTGCACCAAGTACCCGCCATAGCGGCGCGTGTTCCTATGAGTGAGTTCTACAACAGCATGTGCAAAGTTAATGTTGTTTTTCTGGCCGATAGCGTTCGCGCCCTTGAAGAACTCCGAAATGATGCTGGAGGAAACAAAGAGACAGAAACCGAAGGAGATGAGTGCCCAGTAATTGTGAATGCCCGCCGCGAACAAACCCACCGCTAGCGCGCAAGCCAGCACACCCGGAATGAGAAAGTTGCGTCGCAGGCTTTCAACAGACGTTCGCCGCCATGCAAACAGCGGACCCACGCCGGTTAAAAACAACAAGCCGAGCCCAATCGGAATCATCAAGCGATTGAACCAAGGCGGATCGAGCGAAATTTTCTCGTTCGTCACCGCTTCCGAGATGACGGGAAACAGGGTGCCCCACAGCACGGCGAAACAGCTTGCGAGCAACAGCAGGTTATTGAACAGAAAGCTCGATTCGCGAGAAACCACGCTCTCCAGTTCGCTCTCGCTTTTCAGATAATCCAAGCGATCCAGAATCAGATAGATAGTGGACGCAATACCAAGCGCCAGGAATCCGACGAAGTATTTCCCGATCGGCGATTCTGCAAACGCGTGCACAGAACTTACCACGCCCGACCGTGTTAGAAAAGTCCCAAAGATGCAGAGGAAGAAAGTGGTGGCAATAAGCGCCATGTTCCACACTTTCATCATGCCCTTCTTTTCTTGCATCATCACGGAATGCAGAAACGCAGTTCCTGCCAGCCAGGGAAGGAGCGAGGCGTTCTCAACGGGATCCCACATCCAGTAACCGCCCCAACCGAGAGCGTCGAACGCCCATGCAGAACCGAGCATAATTCCGCAGCTTTGGAAAAGCCACGCCACGATGGACCAGCGGCGAGTGGTGTGAATCCAGGCGTCTCCGGGTTGCCGGGTAATTAAGGATGCCATGGCGAACGCGAATGGCACGGCAAATCCCACGTACCCCAAATACAACATTGGCGGATGGATCGCCATCGCATAATATTGCAATTGCGGATTAAGCCCCAACCCGTCCGCGACGGACGTGACGACCTTATCCACCGCCAACATTTGAAACGGGCTGGCAAGAAATGTATTTAGCAGAAGAAAAAAAGCCTGAACGCTGGACATCACCGCGACAACGTACGGCATGATCTCGCGCAGTTTCCGGCGGTTTGTGAAGACCACAACGGCGCTATAGGTGGAAAGAATCCAACTCCAGAAGAGCAGCGAACCTTCCTGCCCGCCCCACCATGCCGTGTACTTATACAAGGTGGGCATATCGCGATTCGAATGCCCTGCCACATAGGCGAAACGGAAATCGCTCACCATCAAGGCATACACAAGAATGCCCGACGCGGCAGTAACAAGGAACCACACTGCGTACACTGCGCGCGCGCCGCTTAACACCAAATACGGACGCTGCTTAATTTTCCCCACAACGCTCGCAACCACCGCATAAATCGCGATGCAGAACGCAAGAAGTACCGCCAGTGCCCCTAGATTTTCCATAGCGCTACCTTTCTAGATGCTTTTAGTAGCAGCGGGAGCCACTTTCAAGCCTGGAGGAGCTTCGCCCGGCTTCACCGCATACTTGGAAGAACATTTTGCCTGGATTTTGTTAGCGCGGAAAACACCATCGGCTCCCATACGCCCGTCAGCCAGAGCCAGCGCTCCATCCTTGAAAGTATCCGGAAGCGGATCGCGCCCTGTGTAGGAAACGCGCAAATGCAAATTGTCCTGTGCCAGCGTAAATTCCACCACATCCGCTTTTCGTAAAATGGAACCCTTTTCCACGTCACCACCGACCCGAAGGCGTTTTTCTTTCGCCGTCTTCGGCATGTGGTTCAGCTCGGCGATCGACTTATAGTACGTTTGCGATTCGGAAACGTTGGCCGTTGCCAGCCAAATCAGAACGCCGATGATGATCGTCATCAATCCGGCAAACTTTACATACTTGTTCATGGGGGACCCTTCAGCTTCTATTATATGCCTCGCGTGCTACTCTACGCCGTGCCCTCCCTAACGCGCGTTGCCCTCCTGCTTACGGCCACACTAGGGACTGTTCAGGGCCAAACCGCTGGATACGTAATCGATACCATTGCCGGAATCGGCCGCTTCACGGGCGATAACGGCCCGGCGACCTCCGCGTTGCTGAATTACCCAGCGGGTATTACCATCGACCGCGCCGGTAATGTGTTCTTCTGCGAGGAGGACGCCCACCGTGTTCGAAAAATCGATCCCACGGGGAAAATCACGACCATCGCCGGCACGGGAATCCGCGGTTACTCAGGCGATGGAGGCCTTGCTGTGCGCGCCTATGCGACTACTCCTTCCGCGGTTACGGTGGACCCATCTGGAAATGTTTACTTTTCCGATATCGCCGCTGGCACGATTCGCAAAATCAGTCCTGAAGGGATCATCACGAGAATCGCCGGTACCGGGAATGCGGGTTTTTCGGGTGATGGGGGGCAGGCAACCAGCGCGAGGGTTAATCACCCGTATGGCCTCGCGTTCAACGCGGGCTCCTTATATATTGCCGATACGGACAACAACCGCGTGCGCCGGATCGCTCCCACGGGAATTATTACGACAGTGGTGGGCACCGGGGTCAACGGGGGAACGGGACTTGGTGGCCCTGGACTTACCAGCCCTGTGGCATTTCCATACGGGTTAGCCTTCGATGCGATTGGCAATCTGTACATTTCCGAATATGGGCTGAATCGGGTGCTTAAGCTCGATCCCGCCCTCAATCTTACAATCTTCGCCGGATCAGGCGAGCAAGGGGGAGCGGGGGATGGCGGCTCGGCCCTGCTAGCGACTTTCAATGGCCCCAGCGGACTTGCGATCGATCTCGCTGGTTCAGTCTTTGTCGCCGATCAAAATGGCCACCGGATTAGGAAGATTGCAAACGGAATCATCACGACGGTGGCAGGAAACGGCCAGTACGGCTTTGTCGGGGACGGCAGCGTTCCTCTGAATTCCCAGATTGCTTATCCGTTCGGGCTGGCGTTTGACCCGGCAGGCCGGCTCTATGTCGCCGATGCGAGCAACCACCGCGTTCGGCGCATTGATTTTTCGACGCCGGTAATTGTGACGGTTGCTGGCGGAAATGGGGCGTTGGGCGATAACGGCGCGGCGCGCGATGCGCTGTTGTTCACGCCCGTGGGTGCGGTGCTGGATGGCGCGGGAAATTTCTACTTTGCTGATGCTCAGCATCACCGCATCCGAAAAATTACGCTTTCGGGTGTCATCTCTACGGTGGCCGGTAACGGGACAGGCGGCTTCTCTGGCGATGGCGGCGATGCGCGCAACGCGCAATTGCGCACTCCGCAGGGCCTTGCTATAGATCCCGCGGGCAATCTGGTGATTGCGGATACTAACAATCACCGGATACGCCGCGTAAACGCCAGCGGAATTATTCAGACGATCGCCGGCAGCGGTGTTCGATCATTTTCAGGCGATGGGTTTGCGGCGGTGCTGGCCACGCTGAATCACCCCATCGGCCTTGCGTTCGACTTGCAGGGCGGGTTTTATATTGCGGATACAGAAAACAACCGCATTCGCCGTGTGACCGCAGTGGGCCAGATTTCCACGTTCGCCGGAACGAACACACCGGAAGTTCTGGGTGATAACGGTTTAGCCGCGGCAGCCGGCCTTTCGTCTCCGTTCGCGGTGGCCCTCGATAACGCAGGGAACGTGTACATCGCCGATTCGTTCCACAACCGTGTCCGCAAAGTTGCCGCGACAGGAATCATCACAACAGTCGCGGGCAGCGGCGCTGCCGTTCAATCACTCAACGTTCCGACCGCTATCGCGCTTGACCCTGTCGGCAATCTTTACATAGCCGATGCTTTCAACGGCCAAGTGAGACGAGTGAGCCCCGCCGGGGTAGCGGTCACGCTAGCTGGCAACGGCGGTCTGGGCTTCGATGGCGACGGCTACTCTGCCCTGCTTGCGCAAATTGGGTTCCTTTCTGGCATTGCCATCGACAAAAACGGATCGATTTACGTTGGTGATTTGGACAATCATCGCATCCGCAAATTAACACCCGTGGCGGTGCTCCCGGATTTTCTATTCTCTGTTTCGGCTCCAGGGGACGGGCTAAAAATCTCGCTTACCTCTATTGGCGATTTCGCGGGGACAGTCGCGCTTGGGGTGCAATCCGGCAATAACTCAGTTGCTTTTACATCGGTCACGCTGGCTGCGGGCAGCACAGTAACCGTGCCGGTGCCTCCGTTTATTTTTCCCGCCAGTTTTTCCGAGACGATCTTCACGGCCGATGCGGGCACGCTGCACCACCGGGTGCTCGCCGATCTCGCGCCTCCGAAAGGCCCGGTGGTCCTGGGCATTGCTAATGCCGCCAGCTATGCCGCAGGTCCAGTTGCACCCGGTGAAATTATCACTATTTATGGAACCGGCATGGGTGATGTCGCTCTCACCAGTGGCGGACTTACACCCACGGGCCAGATTGCAACCAGCGCTGCGGGTACTTCGGTCGCGTTCGACGGAAAGCTCGCGCCTCTGCTATATGCGTCGGCTAGTCAGTTGAGTGCCATTGTGCCTTACGGAGTCAGCAGTACCACGCAGGTGCAGGTGGCATACAACGGGGCGGTGTCCGCAGCTTTTATAATGCCGGTCGGTGAGGCCTCGCCCGCGCTCTTTACTATCAACTCCGCGGGGTACGGTCAAGCGGCAGTGTTGAACCAGGATGGCTCCTTCAATTCGCAAACTAATCCAGCCGCGCGCGGATCGATTGTCGTGCTCTTCGGAACCGGAGAAGGGGCGACAGACCCGATGGGGATAGATGGGCAATTTGCTGCGACGGTTTACCCGAAGCCTTTAGCCCCAGTAACGGTGACCGTGGGCGGACAAGGGGCAGAGGTTTTGTATGCGGGCGCGGCTCCCGGGCAGGTTGCCGGGCTGTTTCAACTGAACATCCGCGTTCCGTCTGTATTACCGTTCGGTGCCCTTCCCGTGGTGGTCACCGTGGGTTCGGTATCCAGTCCGCGTGGCACGGTGACCCTTTCGGTGAGGTAGGCTTACCTCCCCGGATGCAATGGGGAATTGTCGCGCACGGCTCAGTTTCGTACCGTTGATGTGTGCTTCTCTTTCTTGTCACCGCTGCACTGCTTGCGCAGGTGATTGCTCCGAATGGTGTAACGAATGCGGCAAGCTATGCTTCGGGATTTGTTTCGCCCGGCGAAATTATTGCAATTTTCGGGCAGGGGCTTGGGCCTACGCAACTTGTTTCGCTGGAGTTTGACAAATCAGGGCGGATTGCAACCGCTCTAGGGGGTGTGACCGTTGCGATTGACGGACGCCCAGCCCCACTGCTGTATGTTTCGGCGGGTCAGGTGGGCGCGATTGTGCCCTATGGAATCGGGTCTGGCAGTCCGCGCGTGACAGTCACCTATAAGGGGTCCACTTCCCCGGCCTTGACTATGGCTTTTGCCGATGCCCAACCCGCAATTTTTACTCTGGATTCGTCCGGTAACGGACAAGCAGCCGCTATCAATCAGGACGGCTCTGTAAACGGCAGTTTGAATCCGGCCAGCAGGGGCGCTGTGATCTCTCTCTATGGAACCGGCGAAGGCAACACGAACCCGGGCGGAATTGACGGTCAACTTTCAAACGGCGCCACGGCGCGGCCCGTCCTTCCGGTGAGCGTGACGGTGGGGGGCTTCCCGGCTACCGTGCTCTATGCCGCCGCTGCACCTTCGCAGGTAGCGGGGCTCTTCCAGGTGAATGTGCGCGTTCCTTCGGAAGCGCCTTCCGGTCCGGCGGTTCCCGTAGTGCTGAAGATCGGCAGCAAAAGCAGTCCGAAATCAGTCACCATTGCAGTCTGCGGCAGCGGGACAGGCGGCTGCTAGCGGTTTCACTTTGAATGAGTCAGGCCGCGCCTTTCCGCAACGGTTAACTCGCGCCACTTTCCCACTTCCAGATCCGCGATCCGCACCGGGCCTATCGCCACCCGCACCAGTTTTAACACTTTGCTATCGATTGCTTCCACCATGCGGCGCACTTGGCGGTTACGGCCTTCCGTGATCTGAATTTCGAGAAACGAATATTTTTCGGAGTCGCGCAAGTGGTTTACGATAGCGGGCCGAGTGGGTCCATCGTTCAGTTCGACTCCCGCTCGCAACAGATCAATCTGTTCATTGGTGATGCGCGTGGAGCACTTCACTTGGTATGTTTTTGGAACTTTGTAATGCGGGTTGGTCAGCAGTTCAGCAAAGCCTGAATCATTGGTAAGCACTAACAACCCGCTGGTATCGAGATCGAGCCTGCCGACGGGAAACACCCAGGTTTCGAGGGCTTCGAGTAAATCGTAAACAGTGGGCCGCCCATCTGGATCTTTGTATGTGGTGATGTAGCCTTGCGGCTTGTATAGCAGAAGGTAGAGCTTTTCCGCGCTTTCGAGCGGCTTGCCATCAAACTGGACGCGGTCGTGATCCAAGTCGATCCACTGGTCCGGGTTTTGGGTAGGGCGTCCATTTACGCGCACGCGTCCGGCACCGATCCAACTACGCGCCTCCGTCCGTGAGCCCAGCCCTGCTTTCGAAAGAACCCGCTCCAACGTTTTGAGGCGTTTCAAGGAAGCAGTACTTTAGCTTGACCCGAGTTGTTGGCCTGATCGATGGCCCGCAGCACGACAGCGTGTTCACCGGCGGCGAGCCCTTGGATATCGACATGGAAATGTGCTTCTTTACTGTCAAGAATTCCTGTGGCCGGATCGAGCGGGATCCATCCACCGCCATCCACCGCATATTCAGCACGTTTGAGTGGCGATGTTGCATCCGCAGCTTGCCAATCGAAGGTGCGCCCGCGTATGGGACCTACAGTGATTCGGGGCGGCGTATTGTCTATTAAAACAGGTGAACTGACCAGTTCCCCGGCACGCGCCGTTGCCCCGGCATTGGCCTCACGGTCCGAAGCCGAGATCCGGAATAAGTAGCGGCCATCGGCAAGAGCTTCCGCGTCCAGAGTAAGGGTATTTTCGTGAAGATTTTGGCGGAGTATTTTCCAGTCCCGTTCCCCTTCGCCGCGAAAGGCCACGGTGTAGACCAGCTTGTCGCCGTCCGGATCTTCCGCCTGCCAGCTCAGAATGAGTTGTTGTGAGGCCGCGCGCGACAGCGTTTGAGTGGGAGTGCCGGTAGACGTGCTGGGGCCGGCATCACCCGTATCGGTCACCGTTATGGAGTAACTCGACGTTGCTGCCGAATTGCCGTTTGCTGCTTTGGTGGAAGCGGTGGCTGGCTGAACAGCGGTGAGCGCGGTGATGGACCGCACTACAGGGGCACTGTTCTGCGGCAGGTACCCAACGGACATACTTTCCACGGTGGCACCGGGCGGCAGTTCCGCCTTCCAATTCAAATATCGGGCGTTCGGACTGGTGACGGAGAGATCCGCCGCTGCAGTCTCCCACTGACTCCAGGTGCGATCTGGCCGCAACGAATTGCCCGAGCGGGTCCAGACCTTTAACTTTCCTGATCCGCTGGACCGGATGTGGCCCCAGCGCGCGGCAGCCCCGGCATCAAAGATTGGAGATTCGTAAGTTCCGCCAGTAACGTTTGGGGTATCACGCAGCCTGTAAATTTTTCCTCCGGTTCCGGCAGCGGCCAAAACTCCGGACGTGTCGCGAAACAGGCGGTTCAGATCACCCTCGCCGGTTTGGACTACAAGCGTAATGCGCCGCTTTGTATCCAGGAGATAGATGTGCCCCAAATCGGTCGCGAAAAGCAAACCCTCAGGCGAGGGAAGAATATCGTATACGTTCTCTTCTTTCGAACTCCAAACAGTTTCCACAGTGTTGTCCAGGTGAATCTGGTAAATCGCGCTTCGCTCAACGCCGCTGATATCCACGACTGAGGTCGCGGTGGTGGTAGCAGTCGCTGTTGCCGGTATTGCTGGCGCGGGCTTGGGTGGTTCCGGAGGCTTGATTTCGCCGGTTGCCGCGCTCGCCGTCACGGTGATGGATGTGGTCACGGTGGGAATATCAGTCACGGTTCCCGTGCCGGGTTGCGTGGCGCTCTGCGCTTTTTTAGCGACAGCCCCGCCCAGGCCCGCCGCATAAATACTGCCATCGGGACCTTCGGCCATGGCGCGAATTTCAGGCAAAGTGGAATCGAAAAGAGCGAACGCCTTATCTTTCGCGGTGATGCGATAGAGAACTCCGTTAGGCTCCGTACCCGCTAATAAAGAGCCATCGCGCCCAAATGCCAGGCCGGTAACGTTAGTTTGACCGGTAGAAAAGTACTCTTCGCCCTGGTTGGTTCCATTGATTCGGAACACCTTGCCCTCGGTACCGGTGCCTGCGTATAACGCACCATCCTTACCGATTCCGAGAGACCAGATGTATGCCGATTTGGGATCGAAGTACTCGGCGGCTTTCCCGTTTTCGATCCGGAAGATGCGCCCGTGAGGTGACGTTCCGGCATACACAATTCCGTTTGCGCCCGCCGCCACGGCGAATATTTCCGGCTGCGGAGCAGTCCAGATCAGTTCGCCTTTGCCTGATTTATCGATCCGGTAAAGGCGGCCATGGTTCCCGGTTCCCGCGTAAATGGTTCCATCCGCTGATCGCGCCAAGCTCCACAAGTAAGCTTGACCGCTGGAAAAAACAGTATCGAGCGCCGGCGCTACGGAGAGCACACCGTCGCGCGAAACCGCCACGTGCTCGAACTTGCCTTTCAGGAACTCAGTGTAACTGGAGAGTTCCCAAAAAGCGGGGCTTGACGCAAGTAGAGGCGCAGCATACAAAGGAGCAGCAAGCCAAAACGCAAACGCCCGGAAACGAAACAGCCTCAATTCTTGACCTCAACTTGTACCGTCTTTGCACCGCTCACTACCCATCCCGGAGCGTTCAATTCAAACTCCGCCACCTTCGAGTTTTTGACCTGGCTATTCCCCGTGTTTGCCGCAAGCAACATGGAAACCGATGGCGGCGGGTCAGGCAGGTCCACACCGGCTATCTGGAAATCAGCGTCGGCACGCCAGACCCGCACATAGGCCCGGTCGGTTGGACGGACCAGACTTACGGCGCGCACCAGTTCCTCAGCAGAGCGGGGGTTCGATCCGTAAAGTGTTCGCAATTCAGTAAGACTGGTTTGCGGGCCATCCACAACGCTGAAGAAAAGCGTGCCCGTTCCTATGCCGGACGGAATTAGATAATCGACTTTGCGGCTCAGTTCGCGCCCATTTTCACCCGTCATATGCGCGGTGAGTTGCACTAGATCGCCGGGGTGGGCCTCTCTCTTCGATACGGTGACATCTTCGATCTGCAGTTGCCGGTGCTGATCTACAGAATCCACTTGAAGCTTCACTCCCGTGATGCGCACGTCGGGAAATCCACCTTGCAGAAGGTAGGAAAGCGGAATCGCCGCGGCAAGCGAAGCCTGCAAGCTTACTGCGCCTTCTGAAGAATAGGTGCTGCGGATCAGGGCGGGTGCGCGTCCCGCCAGCTCGATTTCACCCGAAACCGTTAACGTTGAAGGGCCAGCCGCCCGCTCCGTCCCATCGATCGCGTTGAACATTGCCATTTGCAGCAAAATGGGTGACAGGTAGCGGTCGTTCACCATCTTCATGCGGTATGTATTGTTATTTATCGCAATTTCGATCGGCACCAGGTCCGCGCGTTTTCCTAATTCGCCTGTGATGGCCGTGTTGCGGTCCTGGCGGATCACCCCCATCAACTCCTTTGCGGCGGAGATCTTGAAAGAAGAGTTCAGGTTAGGCACCAGCGCCAGCACCTCCGAACGCGCAAACGGCAAATCTGTCGGGCCGGTACCCAGGAAACGATGCCCGAAGCCGTACACCTTTGTTCCGTCTATATAGGTCAGCGTGCCGTCCGCACCCACGTTAAGATCGCCCGACATCAATTGCACACTGATCATCGAGCCGGGATGCAGCGCCGAGGCGGGCCCTAGCTTGTCGCTAACTACCGATCCGCCCACTCCCAAGCCTTGCCGCGGCTCGAATCCGAGAGGGCGCAGTTGATCGGCGTAAACATCAAGTGTCCTGGCGGTGAAACCTCCAAAAGCGACTGGAGTCGCAATTTCCGCCATCCCGGAGGGCACGGTAGCCTTGCCTTTCGAGCTTCCCGCCGCGATCATCTCTTCGATCGGGCGAATCCCGGCAATCGGATCTTTGGAATAGGGGAAGCCCAACGCGACCGCGCCGATCAGCTTGCCACCTATATAAACAGGGCTGCCGCTCATTCCCTGCATCACACCGGTATGCTCCAGGGGACCGCCGCTGAATTTGCCCAGAATCAAACTCTGGCGGGGCCCGATATTCTCAAGAACACCTAAGATCTCTACATCGAAATTTGAAATTGTGTCGCCTGAGAAAACGGTTTTGCCGGTTCCGTGCATGCCAGCCCGAATCTGGTTCAGAGGCAAAAAAGGTGACTCCGCGCTTAAAGCCGGAAGGGCTAGGATTAATACCCAAAGATAACAAAGGAATACAAGGCGGGACACTCCTTGATGATATGATAAGCATCGTCCAACCCATGGCATCCGTCGTTAGTGCAGCTGCTCCGCCGACAAAACGGAGCGATTTTGATTGGCCGTCAATCGCCTGGTTCGGACTCCTTTTAGCCGTCTGTTACGCTCCCATTCTGGCTGCTCTGGTAAAAAACTGGAATGATGACGCCGATATGGGGCACGGTTTTTTTGTGCCTATTATCGCCGGGTATATTGCGTGGCAAAAACGAAGCCAAATTGCCGATATCCGCGCGCAACCGAATTGGTGGGGCCTGGCTATCGTCGTTTACGGAGCCGTTCAGATGTATATCGCGACGCTGGGAGCAGAGCTGTTTTTAGCCCGCACCTCTTTCGTGATTTCCATCATTGGAATGGTGCTTCTGCTAGGAGGGCGCGAATATCTGCGCGTATTTGCCTTTCCTCTGTTCCTGTTGTTTTTCATGGTGCCCATCCCCGCCATCATTTACAACCGCATTACGTTTCCTCTTCAGATTTATGCCAGCCAAGCGGCCGATAGCGTACTAGGTCTGCTGGGTTACGCGGTTCTCCGCGAAGGCAATATCTTGGAATTGCCTAGCCAGAGACTCAGTGTTGTGGAAGCATGCAGCGGCATACGGTCACTTCTCTCTCTTTCTTTCTTATCGCTGGTTTACGGGTATTTTTTTGAAAAGAAAACCTGGATCCGTGTGGCGCTTTTCTTCAGCACTATTCCGATTGCCATGATTGCGAATGCCGCGCGCGTTACTCTGACCGGCATTCTTAGCGAGATTAAACCAGAGCTCGCCGAGGGCTTTTTTCACGAATTTTCCGGTTGGGTTATCTTCATGATTGCGCTCGCCATTATGGTGGGTCTGCATCAACTGGTAATTCGCGCCAATCAATATCTACGTCGGCGAAATCTTCATGCAAGCATTTAATTTTTCCTCGATTTTAAAATCCCGGTACGCCCGGATCTTAACCGGCGTGCTAATTGTTCAAGCCACGCTCTTCTATACCGCTTCGCATGGCGAAAATATGATTCCGGCTCAGGCGCTGGATCATTTACCGACCACTGTAGGCAGTTGGTTCATGACGCAGCAGGGCATTGTGGAAAAAGAAACTCTTGAAGTTCTGAAAGCAGATGATACTCTGAGCCGCACCTACGGTTCTCAAGCGGAAGGCGGGAGTGCCAATCTGTTTGTTGCCTACTTTCGGAGCCAGCGTACGGGCCAGTCTCCCCATTCACCAAAGAATTGCCTGCCCGGGGCTGGCTGGTCACAAACCATTTCAGGGTCTATTGATGTTCCAATTGAACAAACTCACCAGACCATCAGAATCAACCGTTATATCGTGTCGAAGGGTGAGGATAAGAGCGCGGTCTTGTATTGGTATCAAACTCCGCATCGGGTGATTGCCGACGAGTATGATGCTAAGTTCTGGCTGGTTGCGGATTCCATCCGGTATCACCGCAGCGATACGGCGCTTGTGCGCGTGATTGTGCCAGTCCATGGCGATCAAGACGAGAAGGCTGTCAATCTAGGCGTGAAGTTCGTTCAGACTATGTACCCTGTGCTTCGCAGCTACCTTCCGGTTTCTAGCGATAAAACTTAAGGCCGTTCAGCAAGCCCTTCTCGCGCGATTACCGTCTCACCTTTTCTCTGCAAATCGAAGTAGCCGTCATTTGATTTCCCGGCGCAGAGAGTCGCCGATTCATCGGACATTTGAAACCCTTGAAGTTTTTTCCTAAGAAGCTGCACGTACAATCCAAAGAATCTGGATGCATCGGCCGCGGTATCCCAAACCGATCCGTACACCAGCGAAACTCTGCCGGTCTGACGGTTCTCCCAAAGTTGATAGCGGCCGCCTCGCCAACTGGGGCTTACGTCGCGCGCGTCGGCTTCCGTAGTCCATTGCCGCAACAGAATGCTAGTCTCGAGTTCTCCCAGCGGACCTTCCACGAAGCTGTGCATTCCGCGTACTGCGGGTAAATGCACACTTACCGGTTTTGTTCCCGCGAAGTAAACTTCAGGGTGAAGAATCTGCTGAGTGGAAACAGGGGGCTGAACGAAGACCTTCCGAAAGCTGTCTTTGCCGAATTTTGCGTACACGGCTTGCTGAAAATCGGTGCCATGGTTGTATGGGAAAGTCAGCGTTTCACGCAGGTAAAGTGGTGCCTGATCGAACACGG
>JAABUK010005236.1_pt1 | contig 20431 bp, 20 predicted proteins | sample 5559141 | NCBI WGS metagenome assembly JAABUK01 (sample SAMN10711869, study PRJNA513367) | rock metagenome | isolation source: Antarctica rocks | place: Antarctica: Victoria Land, Pudding Butte nord | collected 2016-01-03 | reverse complement strand
CTTCCCCATCTTTCTTCCCACCCTAAATTCCCTCCTCAAACACCTACTCCGCTCGTACGGATCCTCCCAATCCCTTCGACTCCTCTCCTCCAGCTCCTCCAGCCTCTTCCCCTGCCCCACCAAAACCTGCTTATCCACAGCCTTCTTCTCCAACGCCCCAAACGCCCCATCCCTCTCCAATCGCGCCTTCTCTTCCTCACTGATCCCCACCTCAATCTCCCCCTCCAACACCTTCTCCCTCCCCTCATCCCTCCTCCTGCCCCCCTCAACGACAACATACTCCGCATTCTTCGGATCCGTCCTCACCTCAATCCAGCCCCCACAGACAGTGTGCTTGAACCTAAAGCTCCAAATCGGCGTAGAGTAGTGACTGCCGACCTTTTTCTTCTCGGCGTTGAACCGCACGCCCTGGCCGATGATCTGCTCCGGTTGGCAGGTCGTGCACCAGATAGGGAAGGGGCATTCGAAGCGTACGGTGAGGATCCCATCAGTCTTGAGTTTTCGCGCGCGTGAACCGAGGGCGTGCCCTTTGCCGGAGGCGACGTTGGCGGTGCGGATGCCTTCGAGGTCCGGCGGGACGTAGCGGCCCATGTTGAAGCCTTGCATTTTGGCGGTAATTTATTGACGATTGGAGGAGACGGGTGGGATATGATTAGCATAGTGGATGAGCCTTAGAGTTGGGATTGAGATGCAGGCTGGAAAGTTGTTGGCGCAATGGCCATGATGCGGATTGCGGAGGATGAAGATTATCATAAGGCTGAAATCGGCTTACATAACCCAGTGACGGTTGGCCCAGCCCCCAGTTTAGGAGGGATCAATCCGGACCTGCAGCTCCAGCGTCAGTCCCTTCTCCTCGGTGACAGACCGGACGAGATAGACGACCTTCCCGCCAAAAAGGGATTGACCCTTTGTGCTATTACTCTGAGCGGCTTTTCTGATTTACCTGCTCCGCCTCAAGCTCAGTTATTGCTGCATAACCTCGATTAGTGCCCTCCAAAACATTGCTCGAGTCATGGCACGAACGACCCGTTCAAAAAAGAATTCTGCCATCGAGGTCATAGACATACTGAACCAATCCAAAAGACCACAGGCAGAGAATTCAGGCAAAAGAAAGAAGAAGACGCAAGCTTCGCATCGGCCTGTCCCGCGACCGTCCAAGAGAGCCAAAGCTGCATCTGATGCAGAGGTGGTGGAAGAAGCATACATTACGCCTGCAGCTACAGGGACAGAAGAAAAAGGATTTGACCTTCGGAACAGCGCTTTTGATCCCGTCTCGTCGAGCAAGGAAGAGGCGGCAGACCTTGCCAAGTCTCCGTCGCAGAATACGCGAAGTAAGCTTGTGAAGGCCGATCTTTCAAGACAACAAGCTTCATTGAAGGGTCGTAAAGCACCCGCACGTGTTATGCGGAATCTTCTATCGAAACCTGCGTTCAGCAACTCCGTGGGAGATGACTCGCTTGCAGACCCAGGTGATCGAAGACAGCCATTGCAAACCTCAAAGACCCGAACAGAGCGGCTTCTTCGCTCTGACCACTCGGGACATGAAGCCGCCATTATGAGTTCCGACAAACATGGCTATCCGAGTCCAGAAATGGCGTCAAGCAAGCGGAAAAGCTGTGTGAAGGGAGCTAGCCGCCCAACCGTAGCTCTCGGGACCAACCCATTTACACTCAACGCAATAGATCGAAGACCTGCGAATAATGATACTGATCACCAGCCATTGGAGAACGGAGGAAGAAGATGAGGTGGAACGCGACTCACGAGAAGATGAGGAGGAGGAGGAGGAGGAGGAGGAGGAGGAAGAGGGCGACGGGGTATATTCAGCGGCAAGAGAAGATGAAGAAGCAGAAGAGCCTGAGGGTGTAGATGAAGGAAGTGTGCAAGGATCGCAGCACATCGATGTACAAGGAGCAGAGACTGAAGGCCGGGAGAATAGCATTGTGATTGCCCCTGGAGGCGAGCTAAAGTCACAGCCTCAAAGAATGAGAACAAGGTTCCAAGCTGCGACTGACTTATACGGATGCGGCGAGTGCTGGAAGGCGATGGACAAAGCCGCAAAACAGAACGTGGAGAAAAGTGATCCACACACAAAACCCGTTCAAGAGCTTGCAGCCGCTATTGAGAAATTCAAAGAGGGTCTTCAAAAAGCTACAGATCAGGGTTCGGAAAGAGAGGACGAGAGAGTGGCGGCAATGCAAGCCTCGAAACTAGACAAAATTGCCACTTCTCTTGGTAACCTGAGGAGGAGCACCTCGCGCAGAGGCGAACGAGAAAGGCGACTGGTTGAAGACATATATCGACAGGCAATACCACGCTCGATCGATTTGCTTCTCTGTATGCTAATCATACGATCCAAGGATGGCACTTTGAGCATGTCCGCTTTGGAAGAGCTTCTCATGGTTGTAAAGTCCACATATAGACTTTGTCAAAGGGTCTACCACTGGCAGCCTAAGAACCCTAAGCCTACCCTAGAAGCAGGAGTCAAGAAAACAACTAACACTATGATCAAAACGTCCTTGCGGATGATTGAGGACAATTACACTGTGGCGCTATCAGATCTACAGGAGGCCGAGTCTAAGGCGGAAGCTGAGATTCGGGAACTGGAATTTTCCGAGAAGCAGGCGAGGAAGAGAAAAGAGCACGAAGAAGAGATCAAGAACAAACGTCGGGATTTTGACGAATGGCTCCAGAGGGACAAAGCTGAGAGGGAAAGGGAACATAAGTTAAGGTCTGGACGGCACGCACGAGACAGCGATGGTCCCTCACCCCTCGGGCGTAGAGTGTACGACGTGGATGACATGGAACTGTATGAATGTACACCACGACCGGCCAATGGCTTTGTCCGTGAAGCCACAGAAGACATTCCAAGTCCCACACCACGCGTTTGGCAGAAAGAGGAGACGCAGGCCTTACTGCTACTTCTACAGAAACATCAGGGACCTCGTCGCTACGAAAGGATCCAAAAGGAGATCAGCGTGATATCCCGGCAGATTCGCAACATGCCCGAAAACTTCCTCGAGATGCCCAACAATGAGTGCTTGAAGATCGACCTCGTGGTCGTTGATGATGTGCTTGACGACATGGGCAATGTGGAAGTTGCCGACATCGAGCAACAGGCCAGGTACCTGAAAGCATCACAAGCACGGGAGATTGAGAGAGACGTCGGGGCGCCTGGCTATAACGGAGAATGGTCGTTTCTCTCGAGTGTATGAGCTTGGATCGGAGGTTGTTGTATTTGTTGTACGCCGTTGACTTCGTAGCGTTCGCAGCAGAGATACCCCTTTATGTACGGTTTCCTCGCTGACTTAAATCAACTTTCGTGCGCTCACCTTCTTACTGGTAGCTCAGCCGCCATTCTCTTCCATCTGAGAGCTTTGCCCTGTCGCGCGAAGTCCCTGAGAGCGAGAGAAAGCGCTTCCTCTTTTGAGAAGGTTGAGGCTGGAGAATTTCAGGGTCACTATGCCCCTGCTCGCTGCCGTAGAGGATAGTGTAAAAAGACGCGCCTATGCAAGAGCGTGGGGATTGTTCGGGAAGCCTGCGTCTGACGCTTCTTCCTTCAAGATCCCTGATCCGCACAAAGAGTCTGCCGTCTTGAATTGTCTGACATTGGAAACCTCTCAGTGATTGTGACTTTCCGCCCACAAGATCTGTTCTGAAAGAGTCCGGAAGCAACGCAGGAGCGCTCTGCCTTGCGAGACACAACTCTGCCAAACCCCAAGCAGGTCCACAATCTAAAGCAGCAACTGGACAAAGATAGTACTTATCCGTGTTGTGAAACATATCTCTACCACCGTCTGGTGCTACTTCCTTCTCGCTGCCCACTCACAATGGACGAACCTGTGGAGATTGTTGAGCAGCAGCCGGAGTCCAAGCCTACTCCACCAAAAGCGAAGGCTGCATCAATTCCGAAGCGATCGATGCCGAGCTCCACTACAAAGCCAAAGCCTTCTACGACTTCAGCTTTGAAGACCTCGTCAATGGCACCTGCGAGGACGACGACGGGCACAACTCTCAGCAAGCCTCCCGCCCGACCTACCGTAGGCTCGACGCTCAGAAAGCCAACCGCAAGCTCAACCAATGCCGTCAATGCTCATCAACCACGACCATCTATCAGTTCAGCAGACGAGAACACAAAGTCGGTCACGTCCGGAGACGAGAAGAAACCAAAACCGGCACTAGGAGCACCCAAGAGACTATCAATGGCCGGGTCAACCACTTCCAGTAGGCTTGCCTCCGAGAGAAAGTCGGTCACCCAACCTACGACAATTTCTGAGAGAAAGCCAGTTGGTAGGGCGAGCACTGCTTCGCCAATTAAGACCGCACGACCTCCCAGCGCTGGCTCTCGCCCAACTACGAAATCAAGCATATCTTCTTCACGTGCAGCAGAAGTTGGAGATGTCAAGAAAAGGCTAAGCACTATTCCTGCCTCCCCCACAAGCAAACAGGGGATCAAAATTGAAGATCAGAAGGAAAATAATCTGCACCGGATTCCAGAGACCTCGAAGGGCAAGGGTCTGGCAAGACCACCGCTCGGAACACGCCAATCTACCCGCTCAACTGCCATTCAGCAACGAGTCCGTGAGTACGAGCTGGTCAACGAAATGCTTCAAGCTGCAATGGCAGCAGAAGACGATGGTGATGAGACTCAAAAAGAACATCTGACGACGAAGGTAGATGATGCGATAACCAGTCTGAAGGCCAACCTTGAGGTCACAGAAGAAGCCTCAACGGCTGAAAAGTCGACCATGCTGCAGGAGTCCACTAAGACTGTCTCGATTCTAGAGAGCCAACTTCAAGAAAGCAGAGCCATCGTTGATGCATTGAGCCAAGAGCTAGAAGAGCTGAGGACCCAGATGGCCGAATCTACCAGATCGGTACACGAAAAGGCTGGAGACGTAGAAAATGCAGCAGAGTCCATCAGTGCTGCGCGTTCTGCAGAGATCGAAGAGTTGAAGAAACAACACGGGCTTGAGATTTCATCACTCCATCAAAAGCTTCAAGAGGTAGAGCTATCGCAGCAAGAGAGGGCAGAGCAGTCGCTGAAGGAGTTGGAAGATGCGAAGAGGACGGCTACCGAAGTTGGCGATACAAAGACGACTCAGTTGCTGGAGGATCAAAAATCCCGTCACAGCAAGGCCATTGAGGCGCTAGAAAACGATCTTGCCTTGGAGCGAAAGGCGATCAAAGAATCTGCGGATAAAGTCTCGCTGCTTGAAAGAGTTATTGAGGAGCATAAAGGAAACCTCGCCAGTGTCACTTCGAAGGTCGGCGAGTACGAGAAGACCATCGAGGCCCGCCAAGATCAGCTTGCAAGTCGAGACCGTGAGCTGCAAGGCCAAGGAGGCGTAATCAAAAGCCTCCAGGACGAGATTGCGGCACTTCAGCAAGCCAAAAATGCTGAGGCAGAAGCGTTGAAGCAGACTTCAGCACAGCAGATTGGTGAACTTCAGAAGTACTTAGCATCGCTAAAATCTGCAGCGGATCGGTCGTCTGAGGAGTCTGCCGTATCTGAAGCACACACTCAGGAAGACATGATGCGCAAGGAGCAGGAGATTACGAAACTGGGTCAGGTTATCGAGCGTCTTCAGGACGAAATTCAGAGCGTACATGAGGCCAAGTCTATTGAGCTCGACGAGAGGTTGTTGCAGATCCGGCAAGAGCACGACAAAACAATCATGGCACTTAAGGCGGAACATCAAATTAGCATTGATGGACTTGGCAAGTCCCACAATGGTGTTGTTGACAAACTTGCAGTCGAGGCACGGAACAATCGTACTGCGCATGAAAGACAAATTCTAGTATTGAACGACGAAAGATCAAAAGTCCAGAAGAGTTTGGAACATGCAACGAACTTGTTGAAAGCATCTCAGGAAGAGACTGAGAAGCGGATGGAGGAGTTAGAGTCGAAGCACAATGAGGCACTACGAACGGCAAACGAAAACCTGCAAAATGCCGAGAAAACTCTCGCTGACTCCCAACAGCTACTGAAGCAGACAAGAGAAGATTCTGAACAAACGACGGCTACAACGATCAAGACACTTGAGGAGAAGATTCAAGCCCTCGAAGGCCAATCTACCAAAGATGCGGCTGCCCTGAAGAGCTCGCGTGGAGATATGAGAGCAGCGCAAGAACAGGTGGCGAGCTTGAAACAAGTACTCGAGACGATTGAGAAGGATAGTCAGAGCAAAGAAGAGCATCATACTGGCAGTCTGAAAAAGGCTATCGCCGAGGCTGAAGCAGTAACCAAAGCTCTTTCTGAAAAATCCACAGGCCTCAAATTGGCTGAAAAGAATCATGCCAAAGCAATAGAATCTATCAAGTCTGAACATGAAGCTGATCTGGAACGGGCTCGCAGTGACCTCACTCGGAAGCATGATAGCGCCCTCAAGGAATTGCAGACGAAGCACGATGACTTACTGGCTGCTCGCAGCACTCTCGAGAAAATCCAACAAGACGAAGCGGAGCAACTTAAAGCAGAGCACGAGCGAGACTTAGCTGATTCATCTAAGGTGATTGCGGATCTTCAACATGCCCACCTTCGTCAGCTAGAGGAAGTAATTGACGCGCACTTGGGAGCATCGAAGCAGCTGGAGGAGGAATTCTCAAACAAAGTCGCAGATGCAGAAAGGACTCACAATACTGCATTGGATGGTCTTCAAAAAACACACGAGAAGACCTTACTTGACCTGAGGGCAGAGCTGGAAGATTCTCACCTCAGGAGTACTGACGCAACGAAAACATCGCACGACTCGATTGTACATGATCTTCAGACACGGCTTGAACAGCACAAAGCCGACCTTGTGAGAGCGCAGCTCGAGGTTCAAAACGCATTCGAGCAAGCCGAAAATCGGGAGCTGGCAAAAGTCAGAAGCGATTTGCAGGCGTCGAACGAAGCGTTGACGGCTGCACAATCTGAAGCCTCAAGGCTTGTGGATGAAGTCAACGACATGAAACGACGACTTGATCAAGATCAGAAGACCATCGATAAGTTGGAAAGTGCTGCGAGAGAGGCCAGCAAGGCTCGGGCAGACAGCTCCTCCCGCGAGGTGCACTCACTGAGGGAACAACTAGACGGGGCGTTGCAAGAGGCGGAAACACAGCGCGCAAGCTCGGACATTGCCAGAAAAGAGTTCCAAGAGAGCGCTGAGAGGCTGAAGCAGTTCAAAGCTCGTGGCGAGGAATTGGAGGCAAAGCTTCAAGCGGTAAATGAGAAGCTCGACCTCGAACCCAAGATCAGGACTCCCGGCGGCAGCACCCGAAAAGCCAATCGAAACAAGGGTAGCAAGAATCATCCCAGGTTGGGCCAGAAAAGTTGGACCGGCGAGCAGGGTGACGGAGAGGTGGCAGGCAGTCCGAGTCAACGAAAGGAAGGTGAGAATCTTGGCTCCTCGATACAAGGGACGGTGGGTGTTCTATCCATTCTGAAATCCTTCGTGTCCGGCACATGCGCTGATACTTTGGACTTGACAGATGGCCAGTATAAAGGAGCAGCTCAGACAATTGGATGAAGTCAATGAAGATATGCTGGAGGGACATGCAAGGTAAGAATCCTCAACCCACATGCTTGTTGATCCTTCTCTTGATCCGCTTGCACGCAATCAAAATATATCATTATCTGACCAATCCCTAGGATGGCGAACATGCTGTCCAATGTTCCCGAGTCACCAATCCCCTCTCCATCAAGACCTTCTACTGCGGTTTAGCTTGTCACTCGCACGTCGTTTCCAGTGAGATGAAGCGGAATGAAGGCAAGGCAGCTGACCACAAAAAGCTTGGTCAGCATTCTCTTCGTGCCAATAGCCGCCACTATTTACATGCTTCTCTACCTTCGGAATGGTAGGTAAATGGGTTGGCTGAAAGGAGAAACGGCGTCGTTCTTTGACTGTATTATGCGCAAGAGTGGTAATTCGATATTCGTGAGGGGACGGGTGAGAGTGAAGCGCAAGGAGTACACTTTTCTGAGGCTTATAGATACCCCCATTCGTTGCTAGGCATTCTTCGAAGCCCTCTTATAGTCTCGGATTCCGTATTCAGAATGGAGTTGATCTGAAAGTCTTTCAGTTGCGAAACTGGGATTTTCTCCATACGAGTCTATCATCCTAAACACGCGTCTTGACGCGCCCTTGAGTCAAGCACTTGTGGTGATGACATAATCGAACATCCCCAAAGTACTACAATGTCAACACCAGATTTCTAAGCCAATGATGCCACGAGACAATGCCAGCATGGCTGATCCGAAAAATCCGAGCATGCCCTGGACTATCCGCACAACGAAACGTAAAGCTCGTGCAAGTGAACCGCAACCCCGGAAATGCCAGCGTTTGTCTTCCATTGACGAGCATGCGCCCAGGACAATCCCTAAATCTCGCCAGCAGACCTTGACGCAGATTCAGTTTACTTCACCGTACTTATCGTCGTCGTCGGGGTATGATGAGATGGAATCAACGCAGCCAAAGTCGTCAAAGGGGCTCAGGGAGCCCAGAGAGCCCCGTGCGGCCCGGGGCCGGAAGAGCTTGGAGAAACAGAGGAATACGCTTACGCAGATGGATTTTCTGGCTATAAGGAGACATGAAGATGAGATGGGTGAGGAGGGGCCAGGGATGATTTCAATGGGTGATGATGGTTTCGAGGAAGGGAATATCGAGACTGGGAAAGAGGATGTCGACCCTGATACTGGGGAAATGCTTACGAGAGCTAAGAGGGAAAGCGCGCTTCCTCTCGAACAGATTACCAGTAAGGAACGAGAGAAGAGAAGTAAAGCTTCGGTTGACGAGACTGCGCATCTCCCAGATTGGCATGATAGTACCCCAAGGTCGACGACTCTAGGCGGAGTGCACAGGAAGGCTCTCTCCGAGCCAAACCCAGGTCGGAGAGCTACAAACGCCACGGCTCGTTCGATTCTTCGAGCGACACGGGCTACTACGAAAGCCGATGCAGAGCAGCCAAAAGTAGATCCTGCTCGGCGTTTGGCACAGGACGAAAAGGAGAATCTTGAACCAGGCGACGCGTCACCCAGATACTCAATTCCCGAGACACCGAGGAAGCGGCGAGATGTCATTCCGAGCTCTCAAAGTCCTGAGAGTGTTACACCCAGCAGCAGAAGGAGACCAGCTCTGCTGCTGGAGGATTCGGAAAGGTCACCACTGAGAGAGCGGTCAACAAATGTCACACCAGCAAAATCTTCAAGAGTCAGGCAGGCACCAGGTTTAATTCCACCGAAAAATGGCATATCGCCGAAGAAAAAGATATGTGTCCTGAGATATGGGCCGCGCAGATTCAGGCAACCAGGACTGCCTGAAGCTGAGCTTCATGGTGTGGATGTCAGAGGACGAAAGACCGCACGAACCGTACAAGCCCCGTATGGAAATGATGAGAACAGTGTCAAACTCTCTTTCAAGGACATCGAAGGTAAGAATGGTGCATTGGACCTTTCCCAGCAGGCCATGGAGCCGGAAATATCCGAGACGAGTCAACTAGTCCAACCTGAAATGATACCATCGAGTCAGAAAGACACAGAAGAAGAAGAGGAGATCCCGGAAACGAGTCAAGGACTTCGGAGAGTCACGTCTACTCCATCAGCCAGCCGAAGCGAGGAGAGCTTGCGGATGCTATCTGACGCGGACAACACCCCACTAACTGCAAAGAGGACACGAAGCACGGAGAGTCTTGGTCAGCTTGAACCTCATTTGCTTGACGCGGAGGTTCAAGTGCACGATTTCGGTTCAACTCGAGGGGGTGGAGATGGGAACCTGGGCCAGCTTGCATCTGCAGCACGACAAATGATCAACGACGTTTCGACATCTGCTTCAAAATTTCCTGTACAATTACCACAAAAGGAAGGTACTGTTTCTACCATTGATGATAGCCAGGACGAAGAAGACGAGGACGATGACATGACCTTGGGTCTCCCAGCGTTCATGGCCAACGGCATCGGGTCCCACGATAGCCCAATAATACGTGGCCCTGGCTCTCCAACCACATCAATACAACAACAATTACCGACTCAGAACACACCAACCTCACCAAACCTACCTACTCCTCCTCAATTCAGCCATCCACCAGCGACAATAATCCGCATCCCCACCAAGTTGCCTCCCTCATCCTCTCCATCCTCTCCTACCCTCCCTACACCGCCAACACGAACAGCACACCAAAGACCACCAACAACCCAACAATCCATCCAACCCGCTTCCGTGGCCCGCCCTTCGCAAGTCTCAACCCAAGCCCCAACACAACAATCCTGGCTCCCAGTGTCCTCGATCCCATTTCCATTCGCAAACACCGTATCCGCATCATCTCCCAATCCCAGCAACAATGCCAAGCACTTCACGATCAAAGACTCGAGCTCTCAAGCCATGCCACTAAGGGATATCCCGTCGCAATCGCAATGGCAGACTACCGACCCTTTGCCTTTGGTCGATCTGCGACCGGACTATGGCATTGGGGATGATGTTGGTATCGATCTTGACAATGATCTAGACAGGAGGGATGATGGGGATCTGGACCCAAAATCATCCCCCGCACCCCTCCCTCCTCGACATCCTCGTGCAGCAAACCCAGAACCCGACAATACCCAAGACCCCCATCCAGAACAGCAGCTCGCCCACGCAGCCACGGCAGACACAAAAACCCACCAATGTACCGAGCAGCAGGAACGAAGAAGACCCGACGATCATGAAGTTGCGCGTCATCGACGATCCCGCAACGATCACATCATCGACACCAACCACAAGGCTTTGAAACCGCCTACTCCGCTGCCTAGACTCCAGCTCTCAGACAGCATGCTAGAGTCTCTACCCGGGCCGCCGGGCTGGATAGCCCCACCTTCGTCGCAGAGGAGCTGGGATGATTCGATGCTTTAGCTAAGTTAGTGGGACCTTTTTTTTGGGTTGCAACAGATCTATGCATCGGTTTCAGGAGGTGTTGGAGCAGAATTGGAGAGGAAGAAGCGAAAGAAGAGGTACGGATATAACCAGGAGGTAGAATGGTTGGGGTGCCAGTATTTCCATGGCATGGCATGGCATGGATCGATCCATCCGGGAGACGTGTACGCTACGCTACTTAAGCGAGGTAGTCAGTTCCTCCGTGTGTGTGTGTGTGTGTGTGTGTGTGTGGACCTACCAGTACTTTTTCTACCTGTATGAGCTACCTGTGTGAATTTCAAGAAGCGACCAAGGTTGAACATCCTATTTGCCTGCGTCTGTGCGAGCTGGGAAGTTGGCCAAATCAGCGGCTGTGCTACGAGTCTGGCATTGCAGAGGCAGACGTGAGGACGGAAATAACAAGGTTAAATCACCACGTTTGGGGGTGTGATTTCAGAAACCAGATTCTGCATTTCCTATATTGGCAATCCGTTCGACCACTTCAGCCTACCTAATTAACTCCTAAACAATCTCAACGCCTCCACGTCCACGTCCACATCCCCCTCTCCCTCATTGTTAACATCCCCAACCCCATCCCCCTGCTCGTCGAGCACTCTCCTCCCCCCCATCAAACTCGCAAAAAACTCATTCCGCGCCGCCTCACTCCACCCCTTACTCCCCACCTCCCCCTCTGCAGCCATGAAATTCTGCAGTTTCTCATGGATCGTGTAGCGGATCTTGCGGCCTTTGCTGGCTTTGGTGTCTACGGTTTTGTGGCGGGAGCCGGAGGGGTGGAGGTTCGCTGTTGTTGGGAGGAGGGTGGAAAGAATGGGGGTGTCTGAGGTGGTGGCGGTGGTGGAGCGGGAGGTGATTAGGTCGCGGAGGAGGGATTGGTAGAAGGTTGTGTCGTCGTACCTTAATGTCGGGAGTGGGGCAGTGGGGCTGGAGGGGCTTTGGTTTGTATGATTTGAGGTAGGGGAGGTGGTGTTGTTGGTGGATTGAGCGATGAGTTTTCCCGTTTCAGTTGCGAGGTAGCCGTCTATGATGTTTGTGATAGAGTTGTGGTTTGCGCTGTCGTTCAGGAGTCGGGAACTGGATTTCATGGCGATGGGGTTGGTGGCGCGGACTTTGGCGGACCATTTGTTAAGGATGGTGCGGTGTTCGGGGAGCGTGGTAGAGGAGAGGGATTTGGTAGTTGAACAGAGGGTTGAGAGGGGTGTTGAAGGGGTTGCTGGGGATGAACGTTTGCGCTTCTTTTCGTTATTGGCCTGGGTATTCTGGGATTGTGCTTCGGCGAAGCAATGTCGGATAGAAGTGATTGTGTTCCACAGTGTTAAAGCTGCTTCTTCTGCGGCCTTGACGGCGTCTTTGTGGTCTGCAAGATTATGTTCAGAAGTGATCGAATTTGAGGCTGTAAGGCCTTTCTGCAATTTGATTCTTGCGTCAAGGAGTCGGTCGAAAGTTTGATATTGAGCTTTTACTGCTCGCCCTTTCTTTGCATCTGCTGACGCCGCTGCAGAAAGAGAGGAAGCGACAGCAGCAGTGTCAGATGAGAGCAGAGCTTTCAGGGCAGCTCGATCGCCATTGGGGATAGGTTGTTTGGCTGCCTTCTTGGGTGGCGGCATCGTGTCTGATAGATCGGAGGAAGCTTCTGAATTTCCATCATCCATCCTGTCGATATCTTCGTCTGAGTACTCCTCCGAAAGCCGCGAACTTGTTTTAGATTCGTTCTCTGAGACTGGCATGTCCGCACCGTTCTTGAACTGAGCGTCGTTGTCTCCGTCGCTAAAACTAGACACACTAGGAATGTCCCCGTTTTCTGAACCCATGTACGGAATTTTCCTCTCCCTTTTGCTTCCAAAGTATTTGTATCCCTGCAATCTCGCAGCATCGTCCTCACCAAACGCCTCATCACTGTCAACCTCGTCATCCTCATCTTCAGGCACAGAGCCAGACACCATCTTCATTTTTCCTACTTGCCCCGAATGGTTCTCATCCAAAGCGATCTCCTGGCTTTCATTGCCACTGCTTCTCCCCTTCGCGAAAGGATCTTCCTCGCTCCTGTCATCCATTGGTGCAAAAGGGTCGTCCTCTGCGCTGTCCTCCTCCTGCTCATCATTCCCAATTTGACCGTCATCCTCGTCCCCAGTGAGGAGGTGCTCCCTCCTAACCAGACTTCCCGCATAGTGCTTCCCTAAAGCGGGCTGGGCCGGCCTCCTCAACCTACCGGGCGTAACCTCTTCATAGTGTTCTCGCCTATCGAACTCCCCTTGCGCTCCGTCGTGGGAGTGCGCGTCATCGCTGTCTGACTCATGATTGGCGTAAGCGTCGTGAGATTCGGGGTCAAAGTCTGCTCAAGATGGTTTTTGTTAGTGACTTATGGAGTGCCTGCCCGTTGGCGGTGCATGCTATGGACAACGATTACCTTTCGGCGCCGGATCATCGAATTCGGCGATCTGCTCGCGGAGGGGTCTCATGGTTCTTTATGTAGACTAGACATGATATCTCAGTGTGGTCGTGTATCGTTGAGAAAGTGACTGTTGCCTGTGGACCTCGAATTGTTCTCGAAGCAAAATGAATCTTCCGAGGTCTGGGGAAGAGTTGGCGCGCAGGGCTTGGCTAAAATTGCGAATTTATGACTTGGAGATGATGGAGGCGCATAGTTGATCGAGAAGCCAAAGCACCGCTATCTGCATCTAATCGAGTTCGTGATGCATGCCAGCATATACATCTAGTGTAACATATCATCAAAGCTTGTCCTAAATCTGCGGAGGCAGATTTCCCGCGGCCTGCCTTTGTGGAGATTCCAAGCGTAGTATACATCCTTTCCTAATCCATATTCAAGCTCATATCCCAGAAAGACGCGGTCACATCAATGGTCTCCACGCAAGCTTTGGGAACGCAGATGGGGAGATCAGAACCCGTTCAAGTCGGCCAGCACATTAAGATAGCCCCTTCGCGTCAAGAGCGAGAAATCAACCACGGTCATCTTCGTGCCGCTCGTTCGAATCGTGTTTTGAATTGCGGCGACATTCGTGAGGCGCCTTATCAGATACTTCTGCTGCGCAGATATGACTTGGATGCTTTCTTTAGCGTAAGGACTGCCATTAACGGAGCTCTCATGCGGTTTTTTGTGAGGCTCATTGGCAGAATCTACGTCCTGCGTGACCGTCTGTGAGCGTCTTTGGCCTTGTAAGGTGTCGCCTTTGGCAGTGATCACTCGTAAGAGGGCATCAGCCCAATGCACTTGTCCTGTGCCTTCAGGTTGGCCAATATCCTGCAGTCGCTCATGTGCGCGCTCCGAGAGTTGCTCGAGGGCATGTCTTAGCTTGGCCAGTGCATCTTGCGACAATCTGACGAGGTCAGCATCTTCGCTGTCGATCAGTTCTAGTAGTGTAAGCCCAGTGAGAGTGTAGAGGTGAATGTCAAGCGGCCTTGCAACAGGAGGCTCGTGACCTTGCGGGTTGACCGGATCGCCATGAAGGCTGTTGGCAAGTTCGAGAGCCAGATCTAGTATTTCTGAGGGATCATTGACGAAGGTATGCCGGGCAAGAAGCAGAGAAATGAACAGTCGTGCTTCATGGACAAGCGAAGATGATGCTGATGTAGGCGGAAAGTGGGACAATACCATATCAACGCATGATTCCATGACCCTTCTTGTCTTGACTGTCGAAATCGAATCTGGTGGTGAGACTGCCGAGGCTTGTATTTGGCTTGAGAGAAGTGGTAAAGTACTTGACAGAGCTGATGTCGTTTGTTAGCTGCGTGTCCATGAATGACAAAGATTTTGAAGCGAAATATGGCAAGTCTGGGCATTACTCACCATCGAGGAAGGCAGCAGATTCCGACAACAGCGCTCTGCATTCGGCTGGCGATGCAAGACTTTTCGATTCGCTTGAGCAGCTTAGGTCTTCTGTCCCAGTGCCAATCGCATGAAGTTGCGCAAAAATACTCATGCAACGCCATGTCCGCCGTACAATACTCCGGGTGGGGTCGAGACTGCCATCAGTCTGCTCAATCTCATTCTGCTCCAAGCCTTCAAGCAAATATTGGCCCAGGTCAATTGCCATTTTCAGGATCGTCCGTTTTGATACCTGCTTTTCAATGCCTCGAAGGCGAGCAATATCAGCGTTACTGTTGACGATCATGAAAGTATACACCCAGAGCCAGACGATGTTTTCAGAAACACTTCGATTTAATGGTGAAACCCGTGCGTTCATCCAGGCATACTCATCGAATTCGGTGTCAGAAGCATAATGCTCGTCAGAGGGCTTAGAGCCACAAGCCACAGCTAGCGCATACGTGAATGCAGAAGCGAGCTTTGGTGAGCATTTACTGACATGGTTCTGCACAGTTTCGAAGGATCTGGGCAGGATTGAGATGTCGTCGTGTATGAGATCAACATAACTGCAGCAACGTGAGATTCTGGAACATTGCAATGGACGGCCTACTTACGTATTGAACAATGAATCAGCTTGCCATAGATCACCAACAGTCGCTTTAGTGCTCTGGATTTCTTTGGCCCTTGGATGCTCAACTTCTGTTTCTTGAGCCCAAAACGGCTTGGCCAAATCGATGAGTGGTACACCAGCGGTCGGTGAGACATCTGTAAGCTGTTGGTCTGGCGCAAGAGCAAAGCTTCCACGTCCACCTTCATTCATGCTATATCCACTGAGACTTGCCATTTTGTCCCGGCTGGAGTGTGGAGACTGAGTAAAAGGGTTTCGACCATCGAATTGAGAAAAGGTTCGTTTTCTGCTGCTTGACATAGGTTCTGTAGGAGAGTATGGTTGTTCAGGATAAGGGTCGGATGGCGAGCCAGCGTCAATGGACGGACGATAGCCTATGGGTATTCCCATCTGTGATTCGACCTGTTGGACACGTTCGGCAAGCTCCTTGATATATCTAGGATGGTTAGCTACCGGAAGAGCCGAATCCGGGACAAGATACCCTTTGCTTGGTCCTCTTTTCATAGGTGCCCGTTCGAATTGGCAAGTGAGTTTCAGGCGGCGACAATTCGAGCACGTGTCGATCATGTTGCCGTCAGATGTGGTAGAGTCGCATCGAACCTAAGGCACATCGTCAATGATGAGTAGAGATGGAGGTATTCCCGAACCGACCTTCTTGCGCCTGCACTCGTCGCAAGCCCGAGACACTTTTGACCTCTTCGTGCGATCAGAGCCGGCGCCGTAGCTGAGATCTTGGTTCGGATCCGCGCCCGGATGCTGACCAGCGATAGATGCGCCAATAGGCGGTTGTTGTGGCGTCTGGGGCAGGCCACTCTGGCTGCCCATGCCAAAGTTTTGTGCGTGTCCGTTGGTTATCTGTGGCGACAACACACTCACGTGTCCATCCATGTCGTGCGAAAGTGAATTGGCAAGATTCTGGTCTTCCTGCGAAAGTGATGGCTGCTGCGACCGTGGAGCATTGAAATACGCAGGGCCGCTCGACATCTGCGCATCGTTGGGTATTGCTTCGGGGTACGCGCGAAGTGGCGAAGGAGCTTGCGGGTTCATGTTGGAAACCGACTCAAGGGCTAGCGGTGGTCGCGCAACAGTCTCGTGGACTAGATTGCGTGTCTGAAGAGCAGAGGAAGCGGAGGGGAAGTGGGGTGGAGGTGAAGAGCTGACCGCAGCCATGGGAAAGCGGAATGTGAGATAAGTCGACACTCCAAGCCTCAATTGGGCTGGAGCTGAGTCAGGCAGGCGGCGGTCTTTCTCCCGCGATGGACTGCTTCATCGACGATACGATGAATATGGGAAACAGGCAGCGGTCTTTGCCTTGAGCATCTTGTCGGCGGTGGAGCGGTATGGAGGAGTTCCCCCAGCCAGCCCCGAGGTCCGAGAAGGATCTGTCTCACGCCCGTGCAAAGCCTCGGTGCGACCCGTCTCACCTTACCACATCATCTCCACTTTGTTTATTGTTACGAGGATGAAGATCAGCCATGTTGCTTGGAGCGTCCGCTGTGAGCAGGGTCTACGATAGCCAGATATCCAGTACCAACCGTCGTTGCTTGTCGGCGTGCATGACCAAACCGACCTGGTCTCATTGCCCAATACTGAAATGCCCGCTTAACAGTCATGCCAGAATCTCTAGTTTAGTAATCAAGCTTCTTCCTTTGCAACCGTTGGTATTCGACTTTGGCAGCATGTCAATCGCAGACGTGCATCTCGTAGCTGACGACGGCGGATGCCAGAGTTCGAACCGGGCACATACCGAAACTCGCCACTTGCACAAGACGGAGACTATCCAGGGCCATGACCATAAAGGGCAAGTCGAGCAGCCTTCGTGTCACCCTCCTTCCTTGGATCTCGCTGGAGCGCCACATGCGAGTAGCCGATGAGTAGATACCCACAACAACAAATGTAGTGACGCAGCATCCCGGGAGGGATTTTCTGGAAGGTGGCCGCTCAAGCGCTCGGGCACGCCGTGCTCTGCTCACTTCAGGAGACGCTGGGAACTGTGCTCCATGTCCATGTTGGGAACGAGGCCCGGGTGTATGTGCATAAAGTTTGAAACAGTGAGAAAAAATTGCGCGGAACTAAGAAAGATCTTTAGAGGACCAAAGCGACCGTCTATGTGCAGGCTGTTTGCATCCAAGTTGTTGCCGTCTTTTTCCAATACACAGTTGGACGCCAGCCGCAATCAAGCCCCTGACGACCCTCCACTCTCCATAACCCAAAAACTTGACAGATGAAAAATCCGGTTGAACGAGTGACCTGACAGCACTTTCAGCCTCCCATTCCATGGCGCCTTGCTGCGGACCTCTGCGATCATTTGAATGATTTGTTGCCCCTCCACTATAGTGATAGATGCTCCTGCACATGCACCCGAGCCACCCAAAAGGAGAACGCCATGTGTTGTATAGCAAACATCAGTGAAAAGAAAAGCGACGATGTCGATAGGTAGACGATTGGAGTCATCGGAAGTCGAGCTGGAATCGCTTCCACTTCCCACCCATTACTCCACACCGAGGACAGCCACGACGGACAGGAGCAAGCCCAGGCTGCACTGTCACGACAGGGCTGCTGATGATCTGGCCCACGCAGTCTGAGCAGCAAGCACAGATGCATTCAGTGCAGGCAAAGCAGCTTTTTAAAAGCCAGGGCCGGCCACAACTGGCACAGAAGATCTCCAGGTTGTCAGATCGACTCCCCAGTGACGAAGATTGAGAATGGTGATGATGATGGGATTGGTTCTGTAACGGGCTTGTGTCATTGTTCAAAGAATCTGATGCCGATAGCCCGGAAGCTGGAATGTGAAAGTTCTGCCCCGAGATGACGCTGTCAAGTGATGACTCGACAGATGGAAATGGCTCGTTGGCCTCGAGAACATCCGGTGGCGGAGGCGTCAGAGCGTTCTGCAATGGAGATGCCTGGTATTGCTGCTGCATATAGCCTAGGGGTCGGAAGCCAGGAGGTAATGATGAGCGTTTTAGGCCTTCAGGAGTTGTAGTAGGTTGATAGTTGGGTGACTGAGGCATCTGGGGTAGATGCCAAGCATTGTCAGCGAGCAAAATTCTAAGTTTGCGGGAAATTGGAAGCTGGCCCATCAAACTTTCCAGCGGAAGTCGAGATCGCCTTCCATCACGAGATAGGTATTGGACAAGGATATATCAAGAGAACTAACATAACACTTACAGGTGTCTGGTCGCGATCATCATCTACCTCTGTTGCGGATGTTGCAGCTTCGATCAAATCCTCCCAGCGTTTCCCTTGAACCCAAGCCGCAGTGGGAGGTTCAGCCGACATAGCTTTCCTTCCTTCCATACTCAATCTTCGGGAATACTCCTTCGACTTCGTGCGCTCATGCTTGGATTTCCGAGCATTCTGGCCAACCGAGGATTTACGTGGTCTCTGTAACTTTCCGCTTCGCTGTATCGGTGGCAGTGACGAATAACGGCCAGGAGGCGAATGTGCCAGTATCGAAGGTAATAGTTCTCTCGGTCGGTTGACTTGATAAGAGGTCAATGCATCCTGTCGAAACTGGTCCCTCAGGGAGGGCAACTCTAATGAACCGCGAAGGGACTCTCTTTTGATCTGCGGTTCCGGATATGAATCCTGCCTCCGGTCAGCCAAAAGGACTGGAAGTCGAGCAAAAGAACAAGGGCATATATATATCCACTGACCATATCAGAGTCCCACTCCGAACTGAGTTGGTCATGATGAAGTTGTGCCAACGCTACGGCAGCGTTGGCAGCTGCGGGTTGTGCATCTTCACCGATTCGTGGGGTGGGTGGAGCACTGATGTCAGCGCCGTAGAAGTCTCGGTCACCGGCATCGGCTTGTTGCAATCAGCGCAAAGGAACACATTGGAGGGTTGGAGGTCGTACATTGTCCTCTTTGATTCGGTGCTGAGGTCGGTTGGGGTTGAGGCCGCTGAGTCGGAGGAGTGTTGACCATCAACAGGAAGCTCTCCTCAGTGGCGGGAAGCTTTGGAATATAATGATCGGGATGAGCTCGCCGAATGTGCTCTTGCATAGATCGAAATCGCTTCTCCTGTTATGTGCAATATGCGTGTCAGCCATGCCCAGTTCGTGATGTTCGGCTCTGGCATTCCAAATGCCGAGAGCTAATCTGGGCCACGACTCACCCCCAAACAGCGTTTCCGGCAGCTGGAGCCATCTTGATTTGTGAGAGGACAGACAACCTCATTGTTGGCGTCTGTGAGAGAAAAGGAGCTGGTGAGGGAGGCCCGCGGTGGCATGGCCTGTTGCATGTATCCGAGGGAAGGGTTGGCGGGATGTGTCCAGCTCGTGGGAGGGTATGGGAAATTCAGACAGCGACTTGAGGGCCGTCTAGACGTCGCATAGTCCTTTAGATCTCTGTATCTATCGATATAGCTATCCAAGATGGTTCGTATCATGTATTCCTGGGGGTAGGGGAGGATAGTGTGGTCGTATTGTGGGAGGGATGATGGTGGTGGGACTGGAGCTCAAGCTCCCTTAGCTATCGATAGAGGCTTTTGCAGAGGGGCAAAAGCGAGCCCTTGGAAGCTGTGCCTAAAGCTCCCAAGTGCGATTCGAGGGCCAAGGGCTGAAGCCAGCATCCACAGCGGAGGATGCACAACGCCCAACGCACGACCAGCAGCTTCACCTCTCTCGCTCTCTGATTCGCCAACCGCTCGACTCTGAAGCAGCACACCAAACGACAACAGGGCCCTTTGACTGGCAGCTCGCGCTGCAGCTGACATTCAGGTACCCATCCAATTGCCCTGCCCCAACGACTTATTCCCTACCTGAAACATCAAGTATATCGATACTGCAGCCGAGTTGCCCAGTCTGTTCGTCGTCGGAAGGTCGCTTACCGGCCGACTCATCCATTGTTTTGCACTTGAGCGGGGCCAAAATCAGGCTTTGCGGTCGTCGAATCAGGTCTGCTCAGCACACCCTGAGCCTCCTACGATTTCAAAAATCCATTGAGATATATGTGAACCAGGGCAACCTTGTAGCGCGATTCGGAGACAAGCTGATGATCCTCGAGTTGACGGGCAATCGCCCATGGAGGAAACGATACTCTCCCAGACTCGAGACCTAAGATAGACGAACAGTTCATGTGAAAACGTGAAAA
>JAABUK010005235.1_pt1 | contig 20434 bp, 19 predicted proteins | sample 5559141 | NCBI WGS metagenome assembly JAABUK01 (sample SAMN10711869, study PRJNA513367) | rock metagenome | isolation source: Antarctica rocks | place: Antarctica: Victoria Land, Pudding Butte nord | collected 2016-01-03 | reverse complement strand
CCATGGTTTGTTCCCTCACAGTGGGTTTTCTCAATGACTCTGCACTGACCTTAGCATATGTGGTTCAGCGTCCTGTACTGCTGCTGCAAGACGTACAGTGACAGGTACAGCAGTTGGACAGGTTATGCGGCCTAGAAGAATCACTGATTTGTGTGGCGCCTGCAGGATGAGACATTGCTGATACATGTCGTCAACTACGTTGTTGCCAGCCAGCCCAAGTGCACTGTAAAAGTGACACCAGCCACAAGTGTACGCAGGGTGTTCAGATTTGCAGTTGAACATTTTGCCAAGGAGGCCCCTTGGCCAATCAGCATAGAGGACATAAGGGTGATACATGACAGCACCATGGCCAGGATAAATATAGACCAAACTTTCCAGGAAATTGGTGCTGAAGATGGAGATAGCTTAGAACTGATACCGGGACAATGTGGAGACTAGGTCAGCCTTGCGCCTGTTCAAATCTAATAAGGCTGCTTGGCAGCGCATTGCTAGGTCTGGACATTGCAGAATTGGGGATGCTGCAAGGGGAAAACCTTAGGTCCATGGGCCTCCTGAGCAGACCCAGAAAATTGCTGTTTTTACATGCAAAGTGGGATTTCCTCTGCAAAGCCAGTACTGATTGCCTATCTCCAGGCCCTTAGCCTGCTGTAGTGCAGCAGCTTACATTCAGGCTGTTTTGAGACCCTTGATTTTGCTTGTCCGTCTGATATTTGTTAAAAGGATGGTTAAATAGCCCGTGTGTACCGTGCAGCAGATGCAAAGGATTTCAAGCATTCTTTGTATGCATTACCTCAGATGCTGGGTCTCAGTGGATTTACTGTACACTTGAACTTTGCCTGGATTATGTTACCATGAGGCTCTTGATTGCACAGCATTGTTGCTTGTGATTTTCATGCATGTGCCAGACCACAGGCAGTGCTGCAATCAACAGAACATGCTTGAATGCCCAGTATGGCCTGATCACTGATTGATTTAGCACCAGAGAACTTGGTATTTTTTGCAGTGAGAAACTCAGGACCTGAGATGCATGTCATCATTAACTGGGTCTTACTCCGAAAATTGCTATACAAAATGCTATACTTAGCTAGCTGTGTCTTTTCCGGCTTCACTGCACGATGTCTGGTAAACCTCCATTAGCACACAACAGCCAAACCGCTCTGGAACTCTAGGCTGGCAAACTATACATGATGCGCATGCCAAAAATCTTAAAGTAACTGCAGATGTTCCTTCTCATGAGCAGTCTCAGCAAAATTTCCATTTGTTTGTATTGCAACACCCAGGGAAAACCAGCGCACAGCGTTGAGCTCCTCATGTCAGAATTTTGCTGTGATAGGGTGCCGCTGAATCTGATCAGCAAGAAACAAATGCAACTGCAGTCACGATCACTACAAATAGTGTAGCACCGCCCACAATCACAGGACTTGCGCCACTGCTGGACCCTGCAGTGCAACAGCCTGTAATTTGCAATAGAGGGATGGTCCATGCAGTAGAGGCATTGCTTGGTGCACACTTCACTCGTGTGACATGCATTTCAACTGTGGATGATGCATTGCACTATGATCATCAGCATGAGATAGATTGTTGAGTCTGGTTGCGAGCCCTACCAGCCTGAGGATTGGTCGTGTTGCTCTCACTGATGGTGTTGGGATCCACAGTAGCAGCAAACGTCCCAAACACGCTGCTGCTGCTGCTCCTCATGGCAGACTTGTATGCTTCAACACTGTCAGCGTCCCCATTCAGGAAGACAACTGATGTCTGGACGTTGATAGAGCCAGGAGTGATGCCACCATTGGGAATGGACACTGAGACGGGTCCTGACAGCTGTTCAATGTTGTTACTTAGAGTGGTGAGGAACTGCAGCAGCAACAGACAAAATAAAGTATGAGTGCATTCACCTCAAGATTTGGAAGGTGCTGCCAGCAAGATCGACTGTCTGCACTGTGAGCTGCTACAAAGCAAGCAAAGCGCGGAGTGAACTTACACTGTCCTTTACAGTAGTGTCAAACGTGGCAACAGTATAGCCAGCCAGCTTCTGAGTGGCTGTCACTACGGGGACCTTTGCTGCAGTAGAGGCAGTCATGACCTGCAAGGCAGAGTAGGTTTTAAATGCATTAATCAAGGGTTACATAACCTACTGTAACGCATGGATACAAGATAGCCTATCACACAAAATTTGATGCCTAAAGGAACACTGACGTCACAGCCAGGCAGCAGATTCAAGGATTCACAGCCGTGTGGCTTACCACAGGAGGTGGGCTTGGTGGTGGTGGGACAGACAGCTGAGAGGAGCTATTCAATGGACTTGGGCTCTCCATTGGTGATGGAGGAGGAAATGCAGGGCACACTTGTGGTGTGGTGCCACAGCCACAGGCCGGGCCACTAAATGCATAAGTAGATGGGCTACTTGGGCAGCAAGTCTCAGCATCAAAGACGCTGATTTGAGTGAGGCCTCCCAAGCCTGGGACATAGCAGGAATCCCCACTGGGATCTAAGCAACAAGAGGATTGGCAGTTGAGAGCAGCCATGCATTGGGCACTGGTGGTCACGCCGCAGGCTTCGCAGAGGGTGCAGACGGATCCAGCAGCGCTGCCTGATTGGCAGTAGTACCCAGCAAGACAATCTGTGTCCGCTGAGCAAGTTTGTATGCAGCATTCATATTGCGTTTGAAATCCCAAAAAGCCACAGCTTGTAGAGGTGCCTCCAGTCTGTGCATAGAAATGATTGTTTAGCTGTGTTGTACTGGCCAGGCTGAACTCTATGCAGTTCACACCGCAAGCTGGCAGAGCACAGTACTCGATATTGACAGTGGTGGTGGACTGGGCCAAAGATGTGGAGTTGGCTGACAAGGCAGCTGTAAGGCTCAAAGAGTTGTTCTGGCTGGGAGGTGTTGGACTAATGTCAGTCGGCAAACGTGGCAGCGGGGTTGTGACAGGTGCTGGTCCAGGTGCAAGCGCCACGAAGCTGGAACCGAAGACAAAGGTCGAGGAAGGTGCCGCAGCAGCTGCAGGGGAGGCTGATACTGCCAGGCTCCGACCTGCAAACCGACGAGTGGGGTTCTGTGACTGACTGTATACCCATTCACACACATGTCATCTGAATTGAACAGCTCATAGAGCTGTGGCCCGTACCTGTTGCGCACAGCCTAGTGCTGCACGCAATTGCAGCCTGCATGCAGTAAGCAAAAACTTGTTGGAGGTCGAACAGACTGCGCGTGAGCAGAGGTCCAACCTGTCGCTTACCAGCGCAGCGATAAGTAGAAGTGCAGCCCTCGACATGTTGTCGGCTTTGCGCAATCGGTTGCTTGCGAGAAGAGGGGCCGATGCAGACACAGAGTTGCCACTGATGCCCCGTTGATTTGATACTCGCTGAGAATGCCTGTGAACAGGCGGAAACGAGAGAGTGAGCCCTCGTACTGCAAATGGCTCTTGAGAACATGATTTGCTTGTATCGCACACCCTCAGCGAAGATCTGCAATGTCGGTTCGTCCCTGAATCGTTAGCGGGGGGGGCAGGGGGTGTCCCCCCGACCCGTGAGACTGAATCCCAGGCTTACTAATTGGTCTGACAGTCCACGACCGCTGCGTTTCAGTGCTCCGCTGGCGCTGCATACGCTGAACGCAGCGAGCCGTCTTATGGGCAACATTTCGGAGTGTTGCCGCATCCCTCGTCCACAGCGCTTGCCGCAGTATCTGTACCTTGAAGACTTCTGTATGTAAGTCGCTTTTGCGCGATTACAGACAAGCATGGTGACGTGCGGCATTTGCCATGATGAGCATCTGACTGAGATTGGTGAGCTAGACAGCTGTGATCACAGGTATGTGTCACTTGTGTGCTGTGTTTGCCCAAAAGCTACCCTTGCTCATAAGTGAACTAAAGTATGTGAGCTTCACCTGCAGCTTCTGCTTTGCATGTATTCAGCATTGGGCTCAAATAGAGTCGAGGTGTCCCTTTTGCAAGTCCAGATTCACTACAATCAGCCGCAAGGTGCTGGACTTGGACAAGCTTCCTGACAGCGGTGCTGAATCTGATGACACTGTTCGACAGCGCTTTCCAGGATCAGTACTGGAAACTGTGGCAATACCAGAACGAAATCAGGTGTGCAGGCATCTTCTGCAGGCTCTTCTTGGCCTGCCACAAGATCAGACATAGCCAGGCTGTGTACTCTGCAATTCATATTGTCATGCATAGTATGAGCATGAAATCATGTCATTTTATGATCATTGAGGTTGACCCCTTCATTTACAGCTTCCTTACTTTGCACGCTTGCAAACATCTACATTTGCTTATGCCCACCCTGTATTGCATGAGCAGGTGTATCTTGGAGATGCTGAGTGGGCTGGGGATGCAGATGGGGAGGGGCAGGATCCTCTGGGCAATGTTGTGTGCATGGAGTGCGGCCGTGGTGACGATGAGGACAACCTCATGCTGTGTGACGGTGCGCTTTGTGCATTTTGCAGTGTTGGTGGTCACTTTGCTACAGGGGCTTGGTCGTTTCACTGTGATGCAGCACCGGCCTTTGATGCTCAATGTGGCACACCATCAGGGCGCACTATAAGAACTGGCTAATTGCTCCCAAGCTGTCTAGCAGCTATAGCAAAGTGTACGTGCTGCATGAGCAGCTGTCTGCTGCTATCCTGAGTGAGCAAGTGAGTGGGTGAGCAGAATGAGCAGGCAAGCAAGTGAGTAAACAGATGAGTGAGTGAATGTGTGGGGTGATTGTGAGCTGCTGATTGAGCTACCTGATGTTTTGCAGGTGTCTGCGGGTATGTTGATTGCCGTGAACAAAACACTAAGGGCACCATTGTTAGTGTGTATACTCAGTGTTGCTGCCTCGTGTAGGCTGTGAGAGGGCATGCCATACCTATTGTGCAAATCTGGACGCCCTGCCTGAGGGAGACTGGTTTTGCTGGGTCTGCCAGGAGAACCGGGACAGGGAGCTTGCTGGAGAGGAGGTTGTTGACCTGACAGCAGGTATGACAGCCAATCTCAACTTGCTGATTTGAGCTTGTGCTGAAGGCTTGAGCTTGTTCAAACTTTGGTCTGCACTTTTAAGTGACAGTCTTTTTTGGTTAGCTAGCAGCATCACTTAGTGCAGATAATGTTGTTGCAGGCTGTGGAGAAACTCGTTCAACGCTGCTGATAGTGCAAGCAAGTATATGAGCATTAAGTGTTTTCTGGATGCTTGTAGCCCGGAGACCACAGAGAAGCACCAGGTCCACTCTTGTAGCCTCTGACTTCACGCTTCCTCGCTCAAGGCGAAGAGCATCGTCCCCTGGGGCCCGCTCAGAACTTGCGCGGCCACGGCGAGTCCGGCGGCGGCTAGTTCGCAGTGGCGAAGGGCTGCAGCCACGAAGGTCTGGCGGTAGCAGCCAACGTCTTGGTAGTGATGCCGACAGCATCCTAAATGCTTTGGAGAGGTCAATCTCTGCTAGGGACAATGCTGGCTTGTCTACAAGCACTGAACACAGGCAAGGCTCTGCTGCTGACTGTTTGTGGTCCTATGACGCAATTTGAGCAAATGGGAAGCTTGCTGAAATGTGAGTAGTTCATGTAAATGTGTGCACCTTTAAAGAGGTGCAGAGGTTTCAGGCTGGACTGTGCCTGGGTTTTCAAGACAAAAGACTCTGTTTAATGAGCCATTGCTGTCTACAAAAATCAAAAATGGCTGTCAAAAGCTTTTGTGCATGTGTGTGTCACCAGCTGTTGTCTGATGCAAAATCGCATAAGTTGCACGCATGGTACGTGCTCAGCTGCTTGCTCAGCTGCTTCCTCTGCTACTTGCGCGCCTGCTTGCTTGCTTACTTGACTATTTGTTGTGCCTTGCTGGCTTGTTTGCATGCTAATGTACTTGCCTGCACGCTTGCAGACGGTTGGCAGGGCTACGAGGAGCTTGGAATTCTGTGAGACAAGGCCACAGACCCTTCCCAGTTGCATCGCACCCTCCTCCCCCCCAGACTCCAGCCACCGCACCTCAGGTATGTTGTTGCATCACTGTGGTCCTAACCACAAGCTGAATCTGCTTGCCTATACATCTTTCAACCTGCTTGCTGCATGCTCTTGGCATGCTTGTGATACATGCATGTTTGAAATCATGCTTTGGCGATTGCCTCTGGCAATGTCTCTTGCTTCTTCAGTCAGCATCATCGCATGTCAAAGCCAGCAGTCAACACTGACACCCTCATTTGATTATGCACCTCCTGCTGGCTACCTGCTGTGCTGTGCTGTGCTGTGCTGTGCTGTGCTGTGCTGTGCTGTGCTCCACTCCAAGTCTGCCTGCTCAACTTCGTCCAGTCTCACACAGCTTGCTGTCCAGGCTGAAGGGCCAGAATCTGAAGCATGGGCAGCCTTTGAGGCCTCCAGGAGAGCTCAGGACAGGGCAGCGCGCCGTGCCTCTGCCACAACTGCAGCGCCTGCATCCAACATTCAGCCTGTTATGCCAGGCTCACCTCCAGCACATAGGCATTCAGGGTAGCTTCATCTCTCCTATGTCGACGAGCTTGTCGTGAGAAGCATCTGTGCTTTGCCTGCTGTGGTGTTGCAGCCGCTCTGCTGTGCATATTGGTGTTGTTGAGTTTGTCCCTTCTGCATCATCATGCTTTGGGCCCTCACCAGCCGCACAGCACTGACTCACGGACTCATCAAAAGTCCGTGAGTCAGTGCCATGCGGCTGGTGAGGGCCCAGAGCATGATCTCAGAACAGAAGTTGATGTCAGCATTGCATTTGACTCCTGCTTGTCCCAGCAGCTCTGGATCTCAATATTCCACCCGTCTATATCTGGATCTGTATCATATGATAAGATTCATATCTATACATCTATTGTTCCAGGCGTGTACAGGTGGGATCTGTATCTCAGACTGTTGCATGTCTTCTTTGCAGGCAGCAGTCTGCTTCTAGCCTGGCTAGGCAGGCTGTGGCAGAGGCTAGAAGTAGGGGACGCCGCTTAGGGCCAACAGGCAGACAGCTGGCCTCACCAAACCCTAGGGCCTCCTTGCCTGACCACCGCCTCTCTTCTTCAGCACAACATCCTAGGGTCAGAGCCTCTCAGCGTTCTTCTTCTGTGGCCCCCACTGTGGCTTCAGAAAGAAGAAGAGCCAGTGCTGACTATGACCCGCCCAGAAGCCCCAGACTCCGCCATGGGTCACCCGTGTCAGGAGCAGGAAGAAGAGCAATGGGCTCAGAGCAGCAGCATGATCAAAGTGGCTCTGGTAGGGCTGAGTCTGCAGCAGGAGGAAGAGCAACGCGTGAGCCTGACAGACACTCCCTGCAGCGGCACTCTTCTTCTTCCATGCACAGAAGGCTTCCCAGGGGAACATCACACATTCACAGACAGACAGACGCAGTTCAGGGGCCTGCCCATGGTCCTGGACTGAGGGGCACTGACAATGCTACAGACAACAGCCACCCTGACACAGCTGCTGCTGACGCTGACTCTTACAGACCGAACCCAAATCTGATGCCTGCTCAGCAGAGCTTCCTTGACAGACCAAATGATGCTGTACAGCCTCCTGAGCCTTGGAGTACACAGCTCTCACAGCAACAGCCCTGGTCTCAGCATCAGTCCTGGTCACAGCACCAGCCGTGGGCATCACAGGCATCTTGGCAACAGCAGCAGCAGCAGCCCGCACAGATAGCTGCATCACTGTACCCACCAATGCAGCATCAAGCCTATGCAGACCCAAGCAGGCAGCAGACCTCCTGGAATGAATTGCGTGCTCCTCCTGTGCCGCCTGATGACCCAGCGCAACTAGGTCAGGCACCTTCCAAGGATCACGCAATGGGTCAAGTCGCACAGCATGCTATGGGTCAAGATGCACAGCATGCTATGGGTCAGGTCGCACAGCATGCAGTTCCTGACAGAGGGGCGGACAGCAGTGATAGCAGCACCAGCCAGCTTGCCTCACGCCAACGGGCTGTGCAGGGCTTGCAAGCCACAGATGATATGATTTCTAATGCCACAGTTGCCCCACGCAGCCGACAGCATACCAGCACAAAGGCGCTCCAGGAAGATTGTGCTGATGCTGGCCAGCGCGATGAAGCAGCAGGCGGTGGGCCTGCACCTCAGCCCCACTATAAGATGACTAAGCAGGAAGCTGCAGATGCAGTCAAGGCACTGATAAAGCCTTTGTATGTTGCCAAGCAGCTCAGCAAGGAGCAGTTTAAGGTCATTGCTCAGTCCTGCACACACACTCTGGCAAACAATGAAAGGGCTGTGCAACAAGATGCTCGTGGGGTTGTACAAGACTGTATGAACGATATGGGCTTGAGAGAGCAGGCAGAATTGCTTTAAGCGCATAGTGTGCCGCATGTCAATGAGGCATAAGCAATCGTTACCTGTGGATTCATCAAATTCAATTGAATCTCAGTCGGGAAAGTGTATCTCAGATCCAATCTATCGAGAAAAATGAATCCCACGTGTGCTACCTGGAGTCAAACTTGATAACAGGAACCTGACCCTCAAATTTGGCTAGAGTTGTGTCATTTCTCTTCCGCGTTAGTCTAGATGGTTAGGATACTCGGCTCTCACCCGAGAGACCCGGGTTCAAGTCCCGGACGCGGAACTTGACATTTTGATTTTGCTCGGATCCTGTCAGGCTGCTGAGTGTGTAAGGTTTTTGTTCAGAGTCATGGCGCTTGAGCGACTCAGTCATTCATCAGACGCGGGAGGTCTCAATCTGCCTTGTCAAACTTGTGTTAGAAACAAATGTTGTGCAGCACAGGTCTTGTGGTACAAGCTAGGGAACGTACATTACCGCACATGCTGCAGACACATCTATGACAAACTCCCGCCCTTGATGTGAATGTACAATGCGTGATGCATGTACAATGTGTGATGTGAATGTACAACAGCTGAGTACAACGCATTCACAGACTAGAACACAAAAGCACAGCAAGCCAAGCACAGTCTGCTTGCAAGTTGCCTACAAAGGTGGTGGCCAGGGAATTGCATAAGTCTGTCTTGGCAGACCGCATGAGAACCTGCACCAGCATGATGTCATCTATGTATGCAGCATACAAAGGCTGGCTGCTGCGGTGTTGACGTTGTATCAAATGCGCATGGCGCATCCTTTGAAGGGCACTGCAGGGGTCCCATATGCCATCTTCTTCAGTTGCTTGCAGCAAAGTTGTGTACTGAGACTCCAGTTGCTGTATAGACTGAGCGTCTGTTGCACACTGGTCATCTCTTGAATGGCTGGTGCTGCTGCTCTCTGCTTGCAAGGCCTGAAAGCAGCATTGAGCTCAACATGATGGACTGGTGCATGTATGTGAGCCAGTATGGCCACAACCATATGAATGCAACAGCTTGACAAAAATGTTTCAGAAGCATTCATGAGCTTCAAAAGCATTGACTAATGAACTAGCAGGTTTGACCCATGTCCCTGGCCCAGGGCATGGCATGGGAATTCAGACAACTTGGTGATCTGGGTGCTGACTAGACAAGCAGCATGCAGTTTGAGACAAAAATCATCCATATATACAGCAAAATCAAGTTGTGAAGTAGGCGTGCACCCCTCCATGCACACTCAGACAGACAAACAGGCGGACAAACAGGCAGACAAACAGACAGACAAACAGACAGAGAAGCAGGCAGACAGACAGCTACACACACATAGGCACTGGCAAGTGTGCACACGCTTAGCCTGGTGCCCCTGTGTGTTCAGTACCTTGTACTCAAGATTCTGCCTGACCATTGGCAGTACAAGGTGAGGCAGGAGGGCTGTTCCAGGGTTGCTGCAGGCTGCATGCACCACCTGGGCCTCCAGTAAGGGCAGCACCGCACAGCCCTCCTGGACCTGCTTCTCCAGCTGCTGCTGCTCCACGTACATACATCTCAGCAGAGCTTTGCCTGCCTCAGGAGTCGTGCTCTCTGGCCAGATCTCCTACAGGGCAAGACTTGGTGTCATATATAGTTTAGGGTAAGCATTTAGGGTTTGTAGGGTAAGCACGCCTGATTCAATGCAATGAGCGACCTGTTGTCAGAGACCTTGACCCTCACCCTGTTTAGCAATCCAGTCAGCAGATAGCGGCCAGCCTTAGTTCTGGTGCTTCTGCATATGGGCATCCACATCGATTTGATCTTGCGGGCGACACAAACAATTAAATGCAGCTGCAGAGGCAGGAAGCTTCTTTTGCTGAGCAGCATGAAACATTTATCTGCAAGGTCTAGAAGGAACTTTACAGGCAGCAGCTGACTGAAGCCATCTGTCAAACTGTTACATCACACACTAAACCTGAAAACAGTTGACCATGTTTCTGCACTCACCCTCTCAAAGCGTCTTCTGGGTTGAGTCAGATGCTGCTCTCTTTTGCTCAAGCTTGCTGCAGCAGAGTTTGAAGTGGGCTGAGCAGAAAGCCTTAGCTTTGCATCTTCCACCTGCTGGATAGCCTGTTTGTGTGCAGTAACTTCATCAGCAATTCTCACAGCCCATGCCTCTGCAAGGTCATATGCCTGCTCATGCTGCATCAGCAGGACTATGGTCTCACGCAACTTCTGTTGCAGCTCCTGCAAACATGACACACCATTGCATTCCTGACCCACTGACCCACAGACATCCAACACTGCAGACATGACGCAATACACAGAATGTGCCAGGCATGCATCCAAGAATGCACATCCATGTCTGTAGAACGATGTGATATGTCGCATGCTGGCTGCCACATGCGCACCACATTTTGTCTCGGGTATCTTGATGATATTGTCGCCCAGCAATAGCAGTGACTTCTCTGACATGTCACTGGCGTTCCAGCTGTTTGCTGACAACGGTCCTCCAGAGACCATTTGGGCCAGTTACGACAAAATTTGTTATTACTTTGCGTGCAGTGATCCAAAGCACAAACTGCATGAAACATATGTAGTAGTAGTCTTGCACCTCCAGCTGCTTTTCTGTTGCAATGATGGCATCAGCCACTCTCACGCGCTCCTGAGACCACTTGAGGGTGCTCTCCATATATGAGATCATCTGCTCAGCCAACAGTGGTTCGCCAATGACCACACGAGGTGCCTGCTTCCTAGCATGATCGATCTGGTCATCAGCGATTTTTGCATGGGCTTGCAGGCGGCTGCATGTTACATTGGCCTGTATAGAAGAACACTAGGATCAGATCCCTAGAGCAAGTTATGCAACACACTGAGGCCAGCTCTTACAAGTGAAACATGCCAATGCTGGGGTGCACCTGGTCCAGCGTATGCCATGCATGCAAGCATCTACAGGAAAGGTGTCAGGTCCACCATGCAGCCAGGCATTCAACATGGGCGCATGCTAGCCTTTGACTGAATTCAGAGGCATCGAGAGCATGCCTGTTCTATTTTTGTCCCAAGGGTGAATGCTTGTAGCTGATCTTCCCATATCAAGTAGGAGGTGTAGTTGGACCTGGCTCGTGACAAACCCATTTCCAGGCACAGCATATGCTCAATGGCTTCTGGTGGCAACTGTATGCTGCCCTGGCCATGCGTTTCAGGGCGCACCCTGACATCCACCCATTCATTCATGCATTCACCCAATCACGCATTCATTCAAGCATTCATTCAGTCATGCATTCATTCAATCATTCATTCAGTCACGCATTCATTCAATCATTTGTTCAGTTACATATTCATTCAAGCATTCATTCAGTCACACACTCACGCAATCATTCATCGAGTCACGCATTCAATGACTCGCTCCTTCCATCTCTCCATATAACCATGCATGTCTTTCATGCACCCATCCTTTCATACGTCATTCATTCAATTGCCTGCTGTATGGGAAGCATTGCAGCAATACACCAGTGCCACTAGTGCTGTTTTGTTGCTGATGATAACCATCACCTGATCCCATTGCCTTTTAGCCACTCCAGTGTGGCACTCTGCTGCTGTACCAGGGTTTCCCGCAAGGTTTTGATTCGGGCAACTTTTTCCTCCCAGAGCTTCAAGTCTTCCAATGTCCTCACCAGTAGCGCAAATGAACGCTCCACGCTCTGACCTGCAGCTATACATTCTGCGCTAATTACACAATCATTTACGGTTACTGACTCTAATTGTCCTCGCCAGTAGCGCAAATGAATGCTCCACACTCTGACCTGCAGATATACATACTGCGCTAATTACACAATCATTTACGGTAACAACTTGCTCCAATCGTCCTCGCCAGTAGTGCAAAATGAACGCTCCACACTCTGACCTGCAGATGTACATACTGCGCTAATTACACAATCATTTACGGTAACAACTTGCTCTAAGCGTTCTCACACGCAGCGCAAATGAATGCTCTACACTCTGACCTGCAGATATACGTACTGCACTAATTACACAGTCATTTCCGGTGACAACTTACTCTGATTGTCCTCACCAGCAGCGCAAATGAACGCTCCACACTCTGACCTACAGATGTACATACTGCGCTATTTACACAATTACTTACAGTTACCATTTACTGTACATCTCAAGAGGTCCCCTCCAGCAAGCCATCTGTTTTGTGTACACTGTCAGTTAAGTTGATACCGTACATTTCATTCTGTACCTTGAACCAGATACCTCCTAAACAAATTATGCTCCAGGCAATGAAAATGATATGCTGTTGCAAGGGCTACAAGGACTCACAAAGACTGTGCTGCAGAAAGCAGTCTGCTGCACCAACAATGCACTAAACAGGGTCTCACTTGGTCCAGGTGAACTGAGATTATGACTGTGTGATGCAGCACAGTGTTTTGTGCAACCAAGCAATCCAGAAGGCTTGAGTACTGGCAAACACAGTCAGCTGCATTTGTTGTGATGACTTGAACCCCAAAGGACATGTTAGAAGGCATGTAAGTCACTAATTATGTGATTCAAATACATTGCCTAGAAAATTCCCATGTGTGGAGCAAAGCAGGCACTGTCCGTCTGTTGCACCACTGAGTCCTTACACAGCATTTCTGCTGGAGCAGGAGGCCCACAGCAACTTCATGTGTCACCTCAATGAGCTTGGTGTATGTATGAGCCCACCTGGGAAAGACTGTCTTGGGTGATCAGCAGTGTTGGTGCTGTAAAGCCATTCCAGTATTGGGCTAGCAGACTCTGACTGCTCCACATCTTCTTGAGCATTTGGGCGTGAGCTTTTCTTCTGCGCAGCAACAGATACAGCATGACTCTTATCTGCGCCAGGTGTGAACACTAGTACGCCAAGACAACACTGCTCTTAGATATGGGCAGATCACGACATTGAACTGGAGATTTTGCATGGAATTGTTCAGGAGCGCAAGGGGATACAACCAGACCTGAAGATGTTCCAGCCACTGTGATGTCAATGCTAGCTTTGAGCCATGTTCTGTGATCTCAAAGGCTGCCACAGGTCGCTCTTCATCATTGGCCTGCACAGCCAAGCTTATTTGCGACGTGCTCCTAGACAGTACAACAGCTGAGCTACGTGGCTCATCCTTTCCATCAGCTCTTGTCGGGCTTGCTACATGTTGGAAGGGAGACTGGTGATGAGGTATCGACAGAAGCTTGCAACATGATGTGACACATTTGCTACACAACATGTTTAGCAAATGTGTAGCATCATATTGCAAGCGTCTGTTGATGCCTCATCACAAGATTCCCTTCCAGCATGTTACTTGCTGGCCTGCTACACATTCCACAAGTACAGGCAGTAGCAAGTGGAGTGTAAAGCAAATCTTCATCTTGGCAGTAGCTTTGTGTTGCCAGTTGATTGCTCATCACAGAACTCACTTCAACACAACACATAACCAGAAACAGACTCATTGTGCTGTGACATTGGTTGCTATCAAGAGCAGCAACGCAAGCAGCTTCTGCCATCCTCAGCAGATGCTATTGTACAAAATCAGTGAGTGCAAGCATTCTTCAAATGCTGTAACATACATGGATAGAGGCAATGCGAGCAGCATCAGCAATCTGACGCTCAAAGCAGCTTGTGATGGTGTCCAGATCCTCTGATCCCAGCATTTCCACATCATGAAAGAACAGACCGAAGTCTTCAATTAGGCCAGAGTAGCTGATTGTACTCCTGGGACTTGGCAGGAGTTGCCGAACAGAATGGATCAGTGGAGCTGCAAAAGCATGGTACCTGTACTTTCACAGGCGCCTTGAAGAGACCAGCATAGGTTAAGACACAGCAGAGGTTTGCCTGTCAGAAGAGGAGTTAACATTGTGGCATCATGCATCATGCCTCATGCATGAGAGCATGCATTATCATGCGGCATAATGCATGCATCAGCAGCATCATGCATGATGCCGATCAGTTTGCATACTGTTGCTTGCATGGAGTGCAGATGCATGCTGATGGTATGATGTGCACGACATCACTGATGAGATGGGACGCAGCCGCATTCCTTTGCATTGAGGATGAGCAAAGTGATAGGCAGTCAGGCCTAGGGTGCAGCCCTAGGGTGCAAGCATCAGGTGAAACATACATGTATGGGTGCTCTTTCATGACTGCTTGCATGTTCATATTGATGACTTGTTTACTTTGGAAAGGCTGAGTCGTCAAGTTCTGCTGTTGTTGTTGGGTCTGCCTATACTTTGCTATCTCCTCATCCTGCAATCGGCAAAAGCTACAGGTTAATTTGCAGTACTCAGCACCCAAGTGGTAAGTGCGGTGGCAATTGTCATTACTTAGTGCATTGACATCACACCTAGGACTGCTTTACTTTGTGCATAGACAAAGCAGCACCTCAGCAATGGGAATGTGTACGCACATCCTGTTCTGCAGGGCCAGCTGCTCTGTCATGAGAAGGAGGTTCTTTGTGTTTTGGGTCAGAAAGCTTTTCAGGTGTATTGGGATCCTCTGCTGCTGCAGGTGCAACCTGCATAGCCAGCTTCCAATGCTTAGCTGGCACTCAACATGCCAAAACAAATGTTATGTCATGTCAGGTCAAGTCAGGTCAGTCTAGCCACTGAAGCCCCCTATTGAAATGGAGCAAGGTACCCATGATGAAGCAGATTTGCCAAGTGCTCAGAGTAGAGCATTTGGAAACTCAGACTGATGCTTGCCTGAAGGCAGTTGCAGAGGTGAACAGTGACCCTTGACTGTCCCATTGCCATCTTTCCCAGAGGTGCCTACCACCTGATGGCTTTAAACCCTCAAGGAATTCCTCCAGAGAACTGGTCAATGTTTGTTGTCCTGCAATACAGGTTTGCAGTGAGTGAGTGATAGGCATTCTCCCCCGGCATCACCAATGTGAAGGTGCTTTATTTTCAACTACACACACAGACATGCATCTTATACTTTGCTCAAGAGAAAGTTTGACTGATGACTGGAGCAGTATACGTGGCAAAAGATCTGTGTGCCATGATTTGGGTGAGTCGTGCAGAGGTCATGCAAGTCTGTATTTTCCTGATGTATGGCGGCGCCAGCAACAGACAAGATGTCTCAAAGCAAAGCAATGTAAATCTGAGCATGTTCTCTGCAAGCTGTATTACATGTATATAAGCAAAGCTGCTGAGGCACAGATACACCAGGCAGGCCTGCCAGCAACGCACTTGGCAGAGTGGCATTGGACTTGCTTGCAGTTTGCCGCAATGCAGTCAAACTCAAGCTTAGCAGCTCATTGCGCTCATCATTCTTCAGTCCTGCCCAGAAGGGTTTGATTGCCAGAGCTTGCTCTGAAAGTGTCGGCCGTGACGCCTGGACCATGTCACCCTGCAAAAAGTAATTCAAACGCATTGAGAGCTGTGTCTGCTGGACAGCATTCACGCTCTGCCCTGTAGCAATATACGGTGCAAACGTTGATGCCCACACTGTGAAGCGCTGCAAGCAGTTCAGCCTAGCAGCAGGCGACTTGCCTGGCGACCTGCACTAGACCCATCATCACAATTGCCCTCAGTGCGGTTGGCTCTTTTGGTATTCATGCTGCTCATTGCAGCAGGACGCGCGGCAGGCTTCCAAGCACGTTTGGTGTGATCAAGGACTCGTTTAGAGGCGACGGTGTGGGCTGAAGCGTCCCAACAATCTTTGCCACTCGGATTGAGGGATCACTTCGGAGGAAAACATAGCGGATGCTCCCCTCGAAGTTGTCTTCTGCGGTATCACACCAAGTCTGCACTCATATGGGTTCCGGTACGCAGTGCCAGGCCGCACATGGCCTAGATCAAACCGAGTGTTCACAGAAGAAGAATGGATTGACACACCACTGACTTTGTGCCTCCCCCCCAGGCACATCATCATCTCAACAGCAAGAGCTGGTGTAAGACAGCGAAAGGAAGTTGGAGTGCATAATGAGACTTGTCATTGCTGCTGCATAACAATCGCAAGCTTACAAAGCATGGCTGGTCAATGAACACTGGATTCTCTTTCAAGCGAGGATTTATAAACCTGTGTGTCCTGCTAAGCATGTTCAGACCTGAAGATGCCTAAGCTGATTGGAGCAGCAAAGGACACAAGAACCACAGCTGAAAACATGCTCCACTATGCAAGTCACAGGGGCCCTGATGGTGTTTGTATATTGCATGCATGATATACAAAAGGTGACGCTAGACTTTGTAAACCCTTTGCCATGTCTGACCGCCTCGCATGCTCATTCAGATTGCTGAGTATCCAGCTATCCAGGGAATCTGCACTGTGCAGCCATTCAGGCTGATCATCTGCCAGCTGACTGACAGTTTGTGACGTACTGTCTTGCTGAATATCCCCTATCAGGCTGTGAGGGTTTGTTTGTGCAGCTGGCATTTGCAACCGTGTCAAGACTGCTTGGTGACCATCATCGCCAGCCATGATCTGAGCAAGCACATGTTTGCAGGCCAGCTGCATCTGTGTTTGCTCATGAGCAGGGAAAGATCTATTAACTGCCTCAATCTCCTGCACAGTGACAGGGGTGTGATTTTGTTGACACAGGGTGAGTTTGGCAATGGAAGTCATTAGGATCTTCTGCAATTGTGTGTCAGCGATACATGGTGCATTGCAAGCACAGCTACTTGGATGGTATCTGTATATATCTCAAACAGCTGTGAATGCAGTCTCACCTTTGAAGCTATTGGGGTGTTCTGCGCAAAGCCTTGTACAGGAAGACGGAGGGAGCCACGATGATGATTGAACTGGTACACATTGTTGACAATGTGTTTATCACTCATCATGCCATTTCTGTACACACAGACCAGAATGTGAGTATGCTTCCCTCCTTTGCATGCATGTGTCAGATGCCCGGATAGAAACACTTCGACTATGTCAATACTCAGCAATGTGTACAATGAGCCTAGCACACCCAAGCTTGCACAAACAAAAGGCAGAATGAGACCTCTGAAACAACTTCAACACACTCCCTGCAAAACCACGTCACTCCAATAGGACACCATACATCAGTACACAGAGTGCTGAGAGCTGATTTTGACACCATGCTGCATTGCTGTGTGCTGCACCACCTGTAGTCCTGAAGTCCCAGTCCAAGCTGGGACTGGGACTGGTCCAACAAGAAGCTTGACCTCTGCCAAGTGACAGAAATTGTATACTGGGGGGTTCTTGTGGACACCCTCTGATGCATGCATATGCCGCAGCAACTCAGGCCGCAGGTAGGTCACGAAGATGGCAACTGCAGTGCCGGGTGAGTGCTCCAGGGTTGCTGCAGAGGCATCAGGGCCTTTACGCGACAACTGCTATGAAAAGAAAAGATCTTCTAGAAAAAAAAGTTTACGCTTTTCAGCGATCATAACGGGAGCCTCCTAAGGCGGCAGCCCGGAGCGACAACTGCTGTGATGCAATCAAGACAGGATGTCAAGACCAAATTCAGTTCAAACAGGTGAGGGTACTCACACAAATGATTGTGTATGGTGACAGCAAATCAGTGAAAAGTATTGCAGCTCGCGCTCAAGCAAACAAGTTGGGAATTGACAGCAGTTTTCACTGATGAAAGGGCGCCATGAAGCAAATCAGTGGTAGCCACAGTGAACAGGGCAACATCTTGCAGGTGGCTACACAATGAACAGGGCAATGCGGCATGCCCACCAGTTGTAAAGCTTATGTCAGTGCAACATCCCTGCACACTGGCCGGATCAAGTCATGTCTCACCTGGGCAGGAGCCATAGGAGGTGATGTTTGGTGCGTAGACCACGTCAAAGTCAAGAAGAATGCATCTCAGCACAGGGATGACAACTCCACGGGGGAAGTGTTTTTGTGTGAACTTGCAAGCCAATTGGGTTGGTGCTGCATCACTGCCCACAGCAAGCACCGCGTCAGCTTTTCTCCTCGTGCTGGGAGCGTACACTCAGTCATGTTTTCTTAAGCTTCTCGCATGCTACACCTGGATTGGGCAAGAGCATGGTAACACTCAAGCTGACATATAACCAGGCAATCAGTCAGCTCTCCAGATTTTTTTCTACAGAACATGGCTAATCATGGTATATGCACTGCTCCTGACACACTCATGAGATACTATCACCTGAACAAGTCTATCTATGGTCTATTTGTCGGGAGTAGCCTTTGATACCGACTTGTTGGCGTGCATGCAAGTAGTGATGTCGGTTTGCAAACCTAGTGCTGAGCAGCTGACCAGCTGGGTCAACCAACTGTTGACTGGCTGTGTTCTGCTCAGCTTTGGATGCAATCTGAGAGCTGTACCAAGCCTGTTGATAGCCCTTGTACAGAATATTTGCACTAATTCGAAGTAGTGTCGTACCTAACCTGACCTGTTCGCGTGGAGGTCTGCAGGTGCTGAAGTTCAGCAGGTCCTTGCCATTGACTGTCATCAAACTCGTATGCATGCCCATTGATGTACACAAAAGACGAAGAAGGTCTCGAGTATGGATAGCCCTGCAGCAGAGGTGTACACAGTCAGTGACAGCAGAGGTGTACATAGTCAGTGACATAGTGTAACATCGTGAGTTGAGCTTTGTACATGTGCAGCAAAAGTTATTCATAGTACCCCTGGCAGAAGTTGAAAACGAAGCAAAAAGCAAAGCCTAAAGGTCGCGAATCACCTTTGCTCTGTTCAGCATTTGCTGATTAGCTTCTTGACCTTCGAAGGGCGAGGCTCCTACGTAGTGTACACAGGAGCTCAAACCCTATTTCAGTGTGTACAAGAGGGATTCTGGGCATGCAGTTCCGTGTAGCGGTTGTCAAGATGCGTGCAGCCTTTCCTGTACCTGTTGTCGTACTTGGTCGTTGCGACATCCACCTTAGCAGAAGTCGTCTCTAGAGATCTCAAATCTGCAGAAAGGTTGTTTCGCTACATCACTTTCCAATGTGACACACTCAGCTGCAGCTGCCTCGGAAAGAGAACTGGCTTTCTGTTACAACGAGATCCTCCTTTCTGGTGCTGAGCGGCTTCTTGACCCAACACGAGTTGCCTCGGGCTTTCTGGTGCCTCGTAGCTTCCCCGTCAGCTTCCTTGATGACAGCCAGACACCCTATGGAGAGGGTATGTGATGCAGAGCCATCGTGATCCTCCCTTGCTGATCATTCGAGTGCTGACGGCACGTTGGGGGGCTGCTGCTGCAGCACAAGGTGCCTGCGCATGCAATTGCAAGCGGTGCCGACCGAAATAGGCAAAACCTTGAAAATGTACATCACACTTTATTGGAATGCTCAGGGCTAGTATATTGTTACATTGCATGCCATCGTCAGCTTTCATGTGATTGCCCTTGGGATTGACTCATAGGCATTACTCATTTGATTTGGAAGCAAAGCTGCTCAAGAAAAATGAGTAACGCCAGAGTCTACCCTAGATGGGCTCCGGGCTGCCGCCTCAGGAGGCTCCCGTTATGATCGCCGAAAAGCGTAAACTTTTCTTTTCTTTCTACCCTAGATGGGCTCAGATTCAGATGTTTAGGCAACATGTACATGTAAGTAAAGACCCCATGCACTTGCAGGTTGCCTTCATATGAGTCTGCGCCCCTGCCATCGGACGGCATACAAGCACCAAATACTAGCATCTTCGCATCAGCCAATCTCGATTATGATGCACTGATTCAGACCACAAACATGGCAAGTTTCATTGGCATACACCCTGCAAACAGCCAGCGCATGGCAGATGCATCAGCTCAGCTGATGTACCAAAAAGGCCTAGGCAGCGCATACTCCAGGATGCAGCACAACTGGGAAGCAGCCACTGTCTCCAGAAGAGCAAAACATATGCAAGAATTGGACAGCTGGCTAGAGCACCTGCCCACTGCAATGGGGAAAAACCTAGCCACATGCACCCCTGCAGACCTGCTGGTGTACATGGAGAGCCATTGGCTGCCCAATCATGCCGGTACCAGCTACCTGATGGGAGCATGATTGCTTCCCCCAGTGGGGTCAGTGGATGCTTGTCACACCTGTCCACTGGCTTCCTGATCATTGGTGAGTTGGGGACTGGGACCCCTCAAACGGCACTGGCAACCCTGTTGTGTCCACTGACCTGACCCAGTACAGGAAAGGATACAGGATGCAGGCCTGGCGCTCGGGCTACCTGGAAGGGTCAGCTGTGCCAATCAAGAGCAGCAAGGTCTTTCAGCTGGTGGACTACCTGGACCATGGCATGCAAAGCA
>JAABUK010005233.1_pt1 | contig 20441 bp, 19 predicted proteins | sample 5559141 | NCBI WGS metagenome assembly JAABUK01 (sample SAMN10711869, study PRJNA513367) | rock metagenome | isolation source: Antarctica rocks | place: Antarctica: Victoria Land, Pudding Butte nord | collected 2016-01-03 | reverse complement strand
CCAGAAATGAAGGCCACAACGTGAAAAGCCTTGCCGTCTCGACAAGGTGACATTGAGTCTCGTACGCACAGGCGCAAACTCATTCCCGGCTGTTATAATGTAGCCACATCGCGGCAGGTTTCTCCGAAAGTGAGTGCTGAAGTGGTTGTGACTTGTTGGTATTTTCTGGTGCCTGATGGTGAGAGATTGCCGAAAACGGTTTTCGCTGAGGATCCGCGGCGAGGAACCACAGGCAGCCGAGCGCTAGGTGACAGTACTCGGTTTTTCGCGCCACCAATCTTATTTGCCAAATTCATTTGCTGCAAATACGTATGCAGTTGGGTCGAGGTTTACCAATGATAGAGGAGCACCGCACACCACAACAAATGTAGGACTGTCACACCCACTTCTCCACCGCTCCAAGATATTCGGTAACAACCACGGATTGGTTTCATCGATCTTGTATTTTAATCTCTGGATTGCTAGGAGCAATTTGAAATGGTGATTGATATAACATTCTGTAATTATGGACAGCCGCGCCTAAAGCAGGGCGCCACGACAATCCTTCAAGCGATGTATGAGATTCTGTTAGTTTCTAAGAGATTAGAAGGATCAGCCCTAAAGTAAGCACTGATGGAAAAGATAGACAAGCTTGTAAGGGCCTGGGAACCAGGTATCAGTTCACAAGCTGCGACCGATGCTCATTCCAGCAGTCAACAGCTCGGGCTTACGACCTTCTGTATTCTGTAATCAGTTCAACTTCAGCTACCTGAAGAAGCGTAAACCTGATATTGCACAAAGGTGCGCGTGTGCTTTATGTAGGAGAGCGGAACATACCAGCGCTAACCAGATCGGGCTAGTGGACATTGGTGATCCCCAACCGCTCTTACGACTTCTCCAGCTCCTACAGGCTACCGCGATGGGTCTTCGGGGCTTAGCGTCGCGTCTAGCGGTAGCAATGGTAGGTAGCTTGCAACGGGGCAGCTGGAAGCAAAGTTTCAATGGATGATAAAAGATATGACCGGGGCATATCCGTGGGAACGGGACCCAGTTCCGTACGGGGTTAGCCCTTGGCCTTTGCGAAAGCACGTAGCACTCAGCACGTCTTTAGTGTACATCGACGGTGACGACACTAGCTCTGGGATGGAGATGTGGGTTCCGCGTAGAGTGTTCTCGAAGGATAACAAACAACTAGTCTGAAATGACATCTTGCCAACCAACATTCTGAGTTCCATATCGCAAGATCCGCTTGGATCATTTCTTGTGGCCTTCAAAATTCAATAGTATCAAGCAACCAAGTACAGGTCCTTCCTGCAGCGGGCTGGACATTGCTGAAGCGTTGCCGGTTGTTCAGGTATCTGGCTTACGCTCTCATACAAACAATCCTTGTTAAGAGGCTTTTTGCTAATGCAATGTCCAGCCCGCTGCAGGAAGGACCTGTATACCCCAGGCCGCTCCCTGTAGGTAGAACTAGGTACCTTACCTATTGGCCTAATCGGTCAATATCAGAGGCCAAGACTTTTATACCATGCAAGCCACTTGCGCTACCCTCATATACCACGCTTGACTTTCATATCATCTTCGGATGATAACCGAAGAGCGCTGGCATCAGCTACATCGCCTCGTCGTCATCAACCTCATCGCTTCGTATTCGTCGACGTAAAGTAGATGAAGTAAGTGACGAAGGTGATGATACATACGAACATGCGAGTTTCGCAATGTGTTTGTAGATCAATTGCAGGCGAAGCAGATAATAAGCGCAGATGCACGCGAGAAGATTGTGAATAGCTTCATGATGGAAGGTCGACGAGTAAATGGATGATGGGGGTTCCTCTCGGCTTCGGCTATGTACTTACAAGCCTTCGAGCATGGTATAAAAGTCGAGCATGATAGATGAGGGTAGCGCAAGTGGCTTGCATGGTATAAAGGTCTTGGCCTCCTTGAAAATCTCCATGAAACAACATAGGTCTTTAGAACATACATAGCTGAACACCCACCTTCATCCTAGAACGCTGATCGCCTCAGATGAGGTCGGTGACTCAAGGCGGACATCCTTTAACCTACCCGGCCCGAAGCGTTGGCTAGGTTATACTTTCCCAGCTCCTAGTTTGGGAGCTGTCTTGTTGTTACTGTACGGAGTACATGATCAACACCGCTCGGAACCTTGACGCCTTACGATTATCCCAACCTTCAGGTTGTGAAATTAGGGCCAGCCTATTATTAAGATATTACAAGGTTCTTTTCAGGGAACCAGCTAGAATACTGCTATCCCCAGTATTTGCCACTGTGAGGGTGTGTTCCTAAAGATCATGTGGCGATAGGGACTTTGGATTTGTCGGTTTGGTCAACGACTAAGGCGCCTGCACTGGTGTCGCCCATGCTCGTCCTCTCTGGATTAAGTCGCTGTAGTTGTACGTAGTACAATACAGTCGACTCTGGTTATAATCGATCAGCTGCTTCCTTAGAAACAGAGATCCGTTACATCAAAACGGCGCTAAATCTACTACAGTAAGAATCAATACAAGATTATCACAGGCTGAAGGGAAACAATCCAAAGGAGAGTGTATCATGTCTAGATTTATCCCCCTTTTATAACGGACACCATCAAAATTTCTCAAAAATATTTTCCGTTATACAGTAACAGTCAGATTTGACGGAATTACCGTACAGAAACTGTGAAATCTTCAATTTCGTTCTGTAACAAAGGGAGTTCCGTTAGCCGGAACTCTCCTATAACCAGAGTCGGCTGTAGTGCCTCTCGCTTTCTCTAGATGCTCCTTTTATTCCGCACCCGTGAAACACATGGCGCACTGAAAAATGTACTGCTTGGCCCCTTGATTTTAATTTGGGACGATAAGGTAATGTCAAACTTGGAATGTAAGTGCAAAGAAACGACTAAAGAGCGGTGAAAGAATCAGATGTAAGCCTTGACACCCAGACGTTATCTCTGACTGCTTGAGAATCTGATGGCAAGGTTAACAACAGCCAAGAATTTCAATCCTAGCAACACTAAAACTTTCCCGGGTCCATGTGGTTGACTGCTTTGGACGAGCAAAGATGTGGAGTTCCTTTCTCGTTAGATTTTTTCGAGAGCCGCGTCGAAGAAGTAACCAAAATTTAAGGGACGAAGATGGGAAGGAATTTCTGCTCGTCCAGGCGCCAGGTCTGTGGTTCGCCCTGAACTTTGTTGGTTTCGCCACTGTAGCTCTATGTTGAAGGGTTTGTTTATTGATGAGACTGATGGAGAAATGGAAAGATAAATCAGATCGACGAAGTGAAAGGTGCGCGGGATATGGTTTTCGGGAAGAGGAAGATGCGAGATGTTGAAGGTGGCGTGGGAGTTGCGTTGACTTGGTTCGGAAGGGATAATGGGGGGTTTTCGTAGGTGGGGGTGTTCTGTTCGTCTGGAAACATGGCGTGGGAGTCGTTCAGATGGGGTTTTCCTTCAATATAGCTCCATACCTTACTTTCTATAGACGATGTTAGCAAGCAGGGGGCATATGGTGTTTGTTGTAAAGCTTTGAGGTCCTAAATAGAATAGAGAAGCTTTGTAGATTATATTAAATATCAAAACGGGAGCATGATGTCTATAGAAGGTGTATAAAACTTTTAGAGAAAGCTCGAGGTCCTAAGATCCTGTATGCGATCAACCAGGGTAACTTGTGAGCATTCCAAACGTGTTTCGAGTGTTGATGTGATCGACTAAAGATTATTCAGTATGTAAGGAGCGCAGAATGTGCGTCCTTCTAATGGTCAGGACGATGGTGGGGGAGCACTCCGTCATAAGAGAGCTGGCCAGACCATGGGTCGTAGCTATGAGGTAGTACAGGGGTGTTGATTGCTGGATCTAGATCATTGTTTTGGGGTTGAGTTTGAGACTCATTTGAACGGTGTGGAAGGCAGGCATAAAAGCTAGCCACGGCAGGCTCGATTGGCACACGGAGATTGTCTGGTTCCATTGGCAGTAGAGGGGATGGATGTGGTTGGAAATTTTCGCTGCTCTCTGTGGTGGTTGTAGCATCCCAGAGAGATGGTTGGAAGAACCAATACTCATCAGACATAGGGTGGGCGTTGGGTAGCATGGGTTGAAATATTCCTGGATACATGCCTTCTGATGTTGGATTCGATGGGCATTGGTAGGTGGTGCTGGCATCTGGAAGTTGGTGTACGTACGTGGGGTGGCCTGAAAGCGGATCGTCGAGCCGAGAGGGCGAACTCAACGATTGGCACCCAGGGGAAAGTTCACTGTATCCATCATTAGTAAATTCACACTACAAGTTGCTACTGTGAAGTACAAAGAAGGTTGGGGACCATACTTGTGAGTTGCAAGGAGTTCCTCGGCATTCCAGTCCTTTTGTGTTTTATGGATAGAATTATCCATTACAACAAGATGAGGTTTAGGAAGGCTGCATTCGGTGATTTTGAAGGGATTTGGCCTATGAGCATTAGCTAGCACTCTTAAACAGACCCTTCTTTACATACGCTTCGCCACCGGTTGTCACCAATGGCTGAAACCCCTGAGCATACTCTATCCCTTCGAACCACAGCTGAAAGCCGAGCAAGTCGGGTGGCGTCGCCAGAGACGGACCTCTCTTCCGACCGGGGATATTCCATCTCTTCCTCCATTCAAGCCGTCGACCCCTCCATTGGTTGAGTCTGCAAGAATAAGTATTAATGAAACATGTCACGACATTGTGCCAAAAGCTCACGTTGCATGGCGAGAAATGCCATCACCGTACATCAGCAAGTACGAAAACAGTCTGAGGAATAGCTCTTCTACTGTTCGTAGGGTGTACGAGTCTATATAGTGCCATTGAAAGAATTGCCTACTGAAAGGCTTGAGCCTTTCCGTGCCGTCAGTCCGAGGAACATGCATTGCGGAAAGACCAGCGTGACAGTTGGAAGAGAAGCACCGCAAAGTCGAGGCTGTTTGCGTGCCTGACCCACGAACAACGTCCAAGAGACATGCTGGTCATCTTATAGGAGTATGAATAGATAATTCAGATGATGTTTGTGAGAAAAACCAACAGTGGCTCCATTGCAAGCCGTGACATCTCAAGAGTGAGATGATAAGCAGGCTGAACATGATCACAAAAACGATAAATTGACATGTTCCAAAGTGGCGTTTCTTCCTGGTAATTTTCCATACACCTGCGATGCCTTCCTTTCTGCGGGGGGCTGGGTCCAATCGATTAAGGGTAGGCTGGTAGGGATAGATGTGGAGGTGTGATTAAAGCCATGATCTTCCGGACCGTGCACAAATTCCGGTATGGGCGTGGTATCTACTTGACCCAAACACTAGCCTTGTCGGCGTCCAGCCCTGCCAGCCCCATGTCGATTAATTTAAAAACGGCCAAGCAGACCAGATACTGTAGAGCATGGAGGAAAGGTGAGGCGGATACTGCTGGCTGTCGACCAAATAGGCATGAGCGTAATTTGGAATTCTCTCACCGCCGTCTCAGTGCGCTCGTCATTGGTGTAGGAAATGGGATGTTGGGTACTGGTGAACTATTTATGGCACTAGCTCATGCCGGCCTAGCGGTCATGTTAAGCCATCACGATAGTCGTGTCGACTAATCATGTACCTTGAGCCAGGATTAGAAATGGTGGAACTGATACAGGGTCAAGGCAGAGAGAAGAGAGTGAGAAAATGCGGTTGATGTTGACATGGAATCCGCGGAAAGACAGAAAGCTATGGAATCCTTGGCATCGCATTTGTCGCGCCCCCCACCAAATTTACTACTGAATTCAGACATTTTTAATACTTCGGAACCTTCAAAGCCTGATTCAAATCAGAGTTAATCCAACAGGTAGATATGAAATTATTCAAACTTTTCACGGTACTAATATTCTTCCAGCCCTTCGTAATCATCATGCCGTCGTCACGTCGAAGTCAGAACCTCCCTCTGAAGCATTCTCTCATCTCATCGAGAATCTCATCAAGATCGAAGACATCTTCTGACAAATTCAAAACAGATGCTGCCGTCAAAGTCAAAGCAGACGCTGCTCGCAAAGTCAAGACTGACGTCGCTGCTAAGATCATTGTAGACGCTGCTGTCAATGTCAATTGTTCTCGCAATTTCAAAATTCTGAATATCGTGAACTGATGCACATGTAAATCTCACTCTTTTCACAAGAATCAGATCATTTCTTTCTGCATAGCTCATGATTGTTGCTTCAGATAAGCTATAAGGAAGTTCTCAGCGGTCGAACAGATCTTTTGAAGAGCTTTCCTCGAATGAAACTGCGATCCAAAGAAAGAGTGATGCATGAAGAGGTTCTCTTGCATAGTATAAACAGTGTTACGGTGACAGTGAACCTTCTCGGCGACGGCTTGAGGCTTCCAGTGTAGAGGCAGGAGACGTAGTATCTTCGAGCGAAGGGCCGAAGCCAGTAGATCAGTCATAGCTGCTTAGAACATAAGTCAGTAGTTAAAGAACTTTGAATAGCTTCATATTTACCTGTTTGATTGATGCTTCCAACGCGAAAGTGGGCTTTGAAGGTTCCGAAGTATTAAAAATGTCCGGATTCAGTAGTATTTTTGGTGGGGGGGCGCGATGCCAAGGATTCCATAGCTTTTCTGCATACGCTAAAACCGAGGGTTCCAGCCTCAAAGGCACAGTAATTTTGCCAATCTCATGCGCTGGTGGTCAATTGCAGTCGGAAATGAAACTTTGGGGACTGCTTCATCACGAAACTGTTAATTCCACTTGCCCTTGTCGATGCTGCAGAAAGGAGGAATCCAACATTCCTTGGGTGGTGCATTCCCAATCTCGAGCCGGCTTGATTAGGATTCGCCAAAGATCATCCTTCTGACGGCCGCTGTTCCGCTATGATACTCTACCATCCAATATAATCAACGGAATAGTAAACGTTGGTAGCTGAAACAAGAGTAATGCGGACACTCTGATGCTGGCGACACATCAGGTCGACCCGAGAGCCAGGCCCGCGTTCAGGAGTGCATACGGCCCCCAATCGACTCGCAGTCCACCCCCACCGATAGCACAAAACCTTGGCCAAATCCACTACGTAGCAGAAAGGTCCTAGGTCCTGTATGCATTTTGGTTCAGGCGGTTTTTCCACCCTAAAAATATCCCCCTTGTATCTGTGTAGAAACGCCTACATAATGCTCGCATGCCAGGATCTACACGTGGCATGGAGAGAGTTTGACATGGATGTCTACTCGAAAGATCCCACAAAAAGGCCGCCAGTAAGAGAAAGCTTGTTGGCAAGGATGCACACGGACACATGCTTAGCTTCCTTGTGTATCTAATCGCTATCGGCGGGTTTTATTATGAATGGCATGCGGGTGGAGGCTCAAAATCCTGGCCCCATGGAATTATGGTACTTTTGTATGCACCTGGTGCACTTCTTCGCGAGTGAGAGCGCCATTATCCCTCCAGCTATAGTTATCCCCATTTTCGACCTCCGCTCGAGGGCTTGAGATATTTTAATTGTTGCCCGGATCCACCACAGACTCAGAATGTGGTGGTGTCGAAGATTTTAACCTGTGTAGCGTGCGAGTATGATAGTATGACAGGGTTTCGGACAAAAAAGCTGCTAAGTAATGATTCTGCACTATTAAAAATCCCAGAAATGGTTCGGTGCAAGAGTCTGGGAGGGGCGTGAGCCGTAATACAAATGATGTAATGTTATAGCTGCAGAGATTGCGAGGCTATTAGTATATCGATACAAAGCTCCGTGGCGTTGTGGCATGAGGTCGGCTGTGTAATCAACAAGGGTCCATTTCGTGAACGAAGTATCATCGGGTGATCAAGGGTATTCTGCTCGGGATCAGTGCGAGGCTTTCATTCTGTGACCGCAGAAGTAGAAGACCTGGACTCTATGTGCCTACTATGTAGATGCAGGCATCGAGAGTAACCACAGAATATCCATGCAGGTATCCACATTCTTCGCTTGTGTTCCTGTTGTATCTCAAGCCGTCTTTGGGAGGCGAGTAAGAAGTAGCAGGAGATTCGATGACGATGGATGTCTGTGGTCTTAGCCTCACACCAGCGGATGACACAAGGCGGTTGAGAACAACCAGTCGCTGTAGAGAGTGTGGGTCATTTTACTGTTCCCGGTCCTTTATTGCCTGCTGGTGCTTGAGGCCCGGTGTATGTCAGAGTGCTTTCTTGCTTTGAATCTGGTAGGCGGATGATTTAGACGTATGCACAGCAGTTCCTGGTAGGCTGACTTGTCGGTCGTGAACGAAGATGACCTGTTTCGATCGGGATGAAGCGATGGAACCGTGGTCGTGGTGTGGGAGTCGCAGAATGTCGCTGTCGCGGGTTTGAATGATCTGTCTAGCTTGTAAACGACCGGTTCAAGGCAGTAGGATTGGCGACCGATGTTACTTGTGACCAGTATACTAGGTAGAGCATTTATTTATCAGTACATGGATTGACCGGAAGGTTGGTATGAGAAATTGCAAAGGAGTACTGACAATTCTTCGTGAGCACAGGGTTTTTTACTTCTAGGAATCGCTGTCGTGTCCTGGAACAAACTATTCTTGGATTGTTTCTCGAAGATTCCGATGGAAGTCGTGGGGAGGTGAACAGCCCTCGTTCAAAACCCGTACGCGCTGGTATGGCACAATGCAGGCAGGCTCAAACATCGAAACGAAGCCTTTAGCTCGATTACGAGACCGCCAAACTTTTAGCTTTACTGAATTATGGTGTCGAAGATTGAAGACGAGTTGTAAGCTAGTAGTATTCGAATTTCCCTGACCCCATGCCAGGCCAGCCCGATGATCGTTGATGAACGAGTTTAAAGCTGCCACCCTCGTAGCATCTGAACGGATAAATGCGCACTAATGGGTGAAAGTGTCATTAGCCAGAGCATGGTCCGAAGTCATGTATGGTAGTTCTTCCCGAGATCTTCCTAAAGTGGTTCTTATCTTTTTTGTGAGGCTCGTAAGGTCCGCCTCGGAACAAATCAGGCAATCAGGCTAACACCCACCCACAGGGTAGCATGCCTGTATTCTTTTTTAAGGCTTTACGTTGCACATCAACAAGTCGGCTCCTTACCGGTTGGTTGAAAAGCATCGACAGATCGGTCGGGAAAAATTAGATATGCAGGAGAGCTCAGGACGAGAATAGGGAAATAGGCCTCAGCCAACGAGAACGAAAGGCACATGTCCTAAAAATGTCGAGAACTCGAACCCCTTGGAAATCTGAAACCAAATCCTTGCCAATCTAAGGTCAAGTCCAGTATCTTGTACCATGTGTACGATGCAGGCTGCGTGGGCCAATCGACCTGGAGTGTTAGTCAATGGGAAGGCTTGAGGAGGCTCCACGATGAGACTTAATCGATAGGCATTCAGGCCGCTGCTATCAGCTGGTTAGGGCAACGCCGACAACTTGCACTTGCCGGCACGTGATGTGCTTGACCGAGAATTTTTTTTGGAATAGCAAAGTATCACAAAGCACCACGCCTTTTGGTCTTTGAGACTCCCAAGAGCCTTATGCAGCGTCATCTCCAATCTTGATGTTTCTGAAAGCTTGAGTCACTTGCTAATATTTGCTCCTACTCCGCAGCCTCGAAGAATTACCCTTTGGCGATACGTTCCACACCTTACAGAATGCTTCGCTATGTCAAAAGCACGACCAAACGGATGCTTCCTATAATGGGAGTCTCAACCTCCATGGCATGAAATACGTAATTGGAACCCCTTAGTGCTATGAGCACCTAACAGCCCCTGTCTATAGCGGCTTGGTACTCGACACGGTCCAGGATGAGGCTGACGGTTCAACAGGTACACCATCATTGAGCTATCGAAGAACGTTAGAATTAATGGTTTCCTCTCGATGTTACCCTACGCTACCTTCACCCGACCTTATGGCGCCGTATGCTGGCATTGCTTGCGCATCCGTTCCGCCAGAGACATATTCTATCGCGACCGAAAAGTTCACCGCTACCAAACAAGCAGTCTTTTTCTCCAAGCGTCTCAGGCAATGCGAATCGCCGGAGTTTCAAGGTTGGTGAAAACGTGACCACCCCGGGAGATCTCATGAGCACAGTGTACGTTGTTCTCCATCAGCGCACATTTCAAGCTGGTGCGAACGATGTCCTGTACCGTTCCCACCAGCGGCAGCAGCACCAGAAGCTGGTTCAACAAAATTGAAGGGATTCATCAAAACGTACTCTCAGGGCATAACTCGTTCGAGGTAGGATCCAGCCTACCGCTTCCACCATACGATGACATTCTGGTGAGACACCACGAGGGACCCCAGGTAGTCTTCAACATCTTATCACGACAAATTCTTGAGAGGCCGTCAGAATACCGACACGTCCTATAGTGTGACTCTTGAAGACAAGAATCTGAGGAAAAGACACTCCTTAGTCCAGGATTTATACTGAGAGCGCAGAACAGCAGCTTATCTGGTGGCATACCCGAGGTAAGGAGTTGTTGAGCAGCCCTTACGTTCCGGTGCTAATAAAGATAAGAAGAAGTAGGTCGATACTCCTGTCACGGGCACATGGAAGAACAGGCAGGCTTTTCTCTCGTCCAAACGGCTCGCTTGGTTGCCGCACTACACGCTCTATTGAAGGAGCGGTTTGTGATGATACTTCTGGACCAACCAAGCGTATCAATTATTTCTAAGGGACATGTGGGAGGGTCGTTACTTACTCCGCTTGTACTGCTTGCCTGGAGCCGCGACTGGGAGGTAGGGAGGTGGGGATAGAGAGGTAGCAGCGGCAAGCCCTTCTACCTGGCGTTCCGATTCTTTATCGGCCTTGGGGGAGCTTTGGGCTCTGAGGCTGCTCGAGTCTTCTTCGACTCCTGTGGTTAGCTTGTGAGTTTCGACAAAGACTGATTGATGGGCGACGGAGCCGGGGAGGGAGAGCGGTCCCGTTAACAGCATATCAAAGGACTGTTGGAGTGATGACGCATTGCAGCTTCATAATCGATAATATGAATAGCCTCAAAACGTGCTTGAGCGTCGCCGACTTAGTATTCAAATGCCTTTTCCCCTTTTGAGTATCGACCCTTATGAGTAACTACCTTATCCTATGAGTAATGTGCCATCCGTGCAAGGATAGGCTAATGCACTTCACTGGCCGACTGTGGACGTGGAACAATGCTCGTCTGTAGAGCAGCCCCGATCATTGCTAAAGTCAATACGACTAAGCTAGCTGTAGCAGACACATGCGCACTTGAGCACGGAGGACGAATATTCCTCCGGTATCCTGCAGGAACCCCCTTCCGCAGCGCCGATCCTGATTTCTTTGAACATACACGCTGCTAAATATGACATGGCAGACGTGATTTTCTTTCAACAAACTTGTAGGCCCACAATTCTAAGACGCCTCATACGGCTACGGTTGGAGGGCAAGAAAAGGATCCGCGCCATATCATTTATCTTGCCATGGCCCATTTATGGAGCTGTGACGTGAATCGAAGATTTGAATTGAGAATACCAGGATGCTTGGAAATCTCAAGACGAGATTCTTAGTCAATCTTCCCTGAGGCTTCGTTTAGATACGTTACGCAAGGAAACATATTCCTAAGAGCGATCACAGGCGTATCCCGTAATTTAGGAAATGATCGGCCATCGCTCAGAATCTGATAGAATTTTGCAACTTAGAGACTCGCACTGCCTCACTGGCGCTTGGCGCCTTGATACCGGGTCCACACATTGCTCGTTTTCTGGACTTGCGTCACACTTCGACACGAGCTTTACGAGATTGCACCTGAGTCATCGCTTTCGGGCCGTGCTTGGGCTCATCAACTCTCATTGATCCTTGACTGAAAACTAAGATTATCAAAAGGGGTAGCGTAAGGTTGTGGGACCGTATCGCAGGGAATATGGCGGTCTGAACAAGACATATGCGTGATCCGTAGCTAAGAAATGCTTGAGCTAGCATGGCATAGCCTCTGAGAGTACGCCCGGTTATTATTGGGCTTCTCAAGACTTTCTCCAGTGGCTTTAGGCGGATATTTTCCGGTGCATCGCCCTGTCCGCTGCAGTGGCTGCATTGGACATGCCTTTTAGCTTGCCATTCATAGGTCTATAATACGCGTCTATAGTCAAGAACAACGCGCTTGATCCCATTGCCAGTGGCATGTACGTCGCAGATCATATGTTCGCTATCAGTCTCAAACATCCTATGTTAAGGTTCCGGATCCAATCACGGAGGTAGCTAGTAGAAGTTATGGTCGAGTAATTTCAGGGGGCATGTTTTAACTTGAAGAGTCGGCATGGGAAGGACAGTGAACTAACTTTATTGGATATTGCATGCATACCTTTGGACACGGTCCTGTGCTCACTTTCACGCGTCGACTTTGGCCGTTTGGTCCGATCCAATGGTATCTTGTAGCCTTGGGTAAGAGTAATCAATCCTGAGGATGTGAAAATGTGAGCCCCGTGGATTCCGTAAGGGTAGGATCCATGCATCTTGGGACTTGTACAAGCTTCCGCTCGTTCTCCAACAAAACGCTTGGCTCTATTTGACTCTCCAAGCGGCATTGGCTTTAAGGAGGTATCAATGATGCGATACCAGGAGTATCAGACCCAATCGAGCCTGCGTTATTGACCACAGCTCAAGCAACATATGCCGTAGTTCTAAGGACAAGGACGCACGACTCTTCCACAGGGATGTATGACTTAGTAAGAAGTACTCCACCATTGTTGACGAGCTAGTCGACGCGTTGCAAGTAATGAGCTTGGCCTAGGTGGATTTGTGATATACTCCAGGTCCACCCCCCTTCCGATGACCTGCTGTTAAATACCTTAGCCCTCGCTTTACCATCACGACAAACCCTCCATTTATATCATACTTAAGATGTCAATCCAGTCATATTTTGACATAGATCTCACTCAGCCATCCGCTTGTTATTCACAGCAACCAAAGCCCACCAACGGTGACCCACCTCCAGCTCGTCCACCTCCAACTCGTCCACCTCTTCCGCCTCCACAACCAAGAGACGGTGCAACAAGTTCGTCCCCAATCTTTGTAGTGGATGGCAGTAGCCTGGCTAAGCACAATTCATGACAGCTCGACCAGTCCTCCGTTGATACCTCGTCAGACGAATTATGCATGTTAAGAGTCCATGATATGGTCGGTACCTACTAGCAAAGCCCTCTATAATATTATGCCTAACACAGACAGCAGCAGCAGCCATTCGGGTCTATAGCCATCATATATCTCCCAACTACAGAGTTTCAAATCCGTTTACGTGCATGGGTTTCCACGTGGGATCAGATTCGAGGCACGATCTGGCTTGTCAGCCGCGGCTGGACACACCACATGGACCTTGACACGGTCAAAGGAAAAGGATTATAAGCTCATACGAGATGCGGCAGCAGGATTGCTTTACTCTCAAACCTTGTGCTTGCCATGCTTCTCATGTTTTCATAGCTTAGAAAATAAACCCGTTTCCTCAGCCGATTTTGGTTCTTGATCGGCACTGTGACCGTGTACCAATCTAAACCATACCTTGCTCTTCGGACAGGCTATAGGGCCAGTCTACCAAACCGTCGAGCATCCAGTTCAGAGGATCGAAGACCTCGTAGTTAGGTTCGCCCAGGCTGTTACTCGCACCCGGGGTGGCAGCATCCCCGACCATATTTGGGGGAACAAGACTGGGATCTGCAACCGAGCTGGCTGAGCTTTCCACGGCAGAGTCAGGGTTTGTAGGGTTTTTCATGGCAGCTGATGCGTACGTTTAGATACTAACGACGCAAGATGAATCGGGAAACAACGCTTACACTCCAAATTTCCTCTTCCCTTGGCTTGGAATTCTTCACGCCATCGCCACACAGAATCGTACACAAGACTCATACTCATCCGGCACCTCACCTTGAGCTGTAGAGAGCTGTCTAGAACATCATTGTCGTTGTGTAGCAGTTTAGAGCCAGCACCACCCCCTCTCCACAACTGGGCAAGAACCTCAGCTAGCCGGCTGGGCAGGTCGTTAGTAGCCACACTAATGGCTCTGATCGCCCGTATGGTACGATTGAACAAAGTTTTTCCATAATCAATGTCAATATGGCGAGCAAAGAAGCTGTTTAAGAGTTTCAATAGTGTAAATCCTGCAGCAACAATCATCTGTAGAATGTAGTTGGAAGCGTAAGCGAGAAAACCACCCGCAGGAATCTCAAGAGCGAAGGCACACTCAAGGAAGAGAGAGGTTGAGAGAAAGAGTGCAAGCAGATCTGTGTTGTACTCTTTCGATGTGGCTGAGTCAAACAACGCGACTAGGCGTAGGTGAAGACCAGCTGCACGCAGGTAGAGAAGATTGATAGCTATAACTCCGGTATTGTTAGCCATGATTATTGGTATAGACATTTCATCTTGAACACCAGATGCTGGCGAGCCTGATAAATCAGTAATGAATGTCCACAAGGTACACGTACACGGTGTATTGGGTCTTAGCTTCTCCTCCAAATCCTGATAATCCTTTGCCAGAAAGGCCATCAAGACCGTTCTCTGGGTGTCTTCAACTAGGCCTACAGGATTCAGGTAGTTGCTGTACAAAGCCTTACTCACCCTGTTGCAAAACTTCTCAATCAGGAGTACTGCTTCAGTATCTTCAGGAAGTTTAAAGCTGGATCCATTTAAGCCAGACGGAGCGAGGGTCCAATCGTAGACTGTAGATGGAGGTTGACCATATCCAGTTGCGACACTTAGAGTTTTCTAATTACTACCTAAATTCCAATATTCCAAGAAGTGTTTTCTTACCGTTGGGCGACCGCATTACACGCAGCCCAAGTTCTCACTCGGTCTTTCAACTCCTCTTCTCTGAGCTCAATTTTAAATTTCGTAAAGTCCTGAGAATGAGAAGGCCGGTGAAGCCCGATTTGGAGAGACAGTTGAGTCATAAGACCACTCAGTAAAAACGTGGGATCGGAAGACGTACTACTAACAGGTAACGGCCAAGTGCAGAGTATGCAAAGTGCTTTTACCACGAGGTAGCTTTGAGGTACATCTGCTATGGTTGCCCAAAGCAAACGCGTGACTGGCCCAGAAAGAGTGTTTAAAAGGAGAGGATCATGACTATATCGACGAGCAGCAACTGCGACAATGGTCCAAAAGAGGAGGGAAGATGCATCGTAGTAGTCATCTGATGATTTCCCAGGATCTAGCAATGGCAGGAAAGGATGATACAAGGCGAAGAAACTGTCCCACAAGGTCAAATTTGACCTCATTTGAGAGCGAGGATATTACCACATACTGTTGAAACAGGTCTCGGACACGATCGTGAGTCAGAAGTACATCTTCCAATCGCCGCGATGGAAGGATTTGCCCATTTGGACTTCTCATGAATGATCCTCCTTCCAACCCAGATCTCAGATCCAGCAGCGTAGAAACAGCTTCCTGTGAGCCCATATACTGGTCTAGGGTAGACGATAATTGTGATATACTAGGGCTCGCAGAGGTACTTATCATTCGCGGGTTTGAAGGTGCTGTTGGTAATGAGTGCTGGCTGGCAATTCGATTTCGTAGCTCAATTATCTCACGCTCCATCTCAGCGTTCTTACTGCGCTTCCCAACCCGCTTGAAATTTTGCTCAATTCTACACTGAAGATTGAGACGGCGGCACCGTTCACAGGGTATATACGTTGGGGCTTGGATAACATTACACCGTAACTGCCACTTATCAGTACTGAAGGGTTGTCTTGAAGACGTAGCTAGAGGAAGGCGGGCCCCCCAAGTCACCTTTTGCTGCCGACACTCATTGCATGCTCTCTTTAGCCCAGGTGGTCTACTTCTATCCTCGTGTGCTTCACGAACATCTTCCCCACTTCCTGGAGAGCTCTCCAACCCAACATGGTGCTGGGTTCTCTTTCTACTTTTACCTCCTACAGTTTTTGCACTTGTGGGACTGCTGATAGGGCTAGTCAAGTCCGGAGTATCAGTGCTCCCTTCATTTTCAATGGCCAGGCCCAGTGCGTTATTCCCGTGCGAGACCATCGAGAATAGAAATGTAATGAGCACGAAGGCTCCGAAGTCGCTCAATAACACATCCGTCGTCGGATTTGGAAAGGAGGAGGAGGTACCTTATTATCGAAACGGGGTGGGGCCGCGGAGCGGGAAATCCACTCCACCGTTTAGTTTTGATTAGCGCTGTCTTTAGCGCTCCTCGTATGCACGGGGTTTCCGCGCACACTGGGTTTCCGCGCGCTCTAACCTAGAAAGGTTAGTTAAAGATAGTATCAGGTTTAAAGTGTCTATTAAACCCATCACCTAGCAGAGGAGGTAGGTCGGCTGACCCATACTAGAGGTCGGCCGACCATGCAAAATGTCCGGAGCTAAAAACTAAGCTAACATCTGACCTCAATACATAGATTTCATGATCGCACAAACCTTACTCTTACAACCCACAAACCATTAATAATTCATTAATCATTCAAATGCCTTCAATAAAGGAAACAGAGGCATACGCAGCATATCAGGCCTTGACAACAAGGCCTGATTGACACTCAGCATGAGTGAAGAACGAAGTGAGTAAAGCTCTCATTGTGACATGAATTAATTCGAACTGCCATTGTATTTCTGAATGCATTGATGAAAAGAAAAATAGATCGATCATTTACTGATATTTCATTGATCATTGATTAATCACGAATTTTGAAAAAGAGTTGATTGAAAATGAGAGAATTAATCAATGATTGATATGATATTGATTGCTGATTGATATTGGTTTAATAGAAGAGAAAGATTGTTATTATGTCGAGCGAGGCATTTTGCAAATATGAAAACGAAGATGAAAGTATTTGTGAAAATAAGATAAGCGATTTATCAATCTTGAATTAATAGATTATTGATAATTTATCAATTCACAGCGAAAGCATACATCGACGAGTAATCTACACAAGCATGTCAATGAACATGAAGAGAATGTTGTGATCGCTATGATGACAGATGACATCAGACAAGCGAACTTCGACATCTATGTTCATAAGTAATATATGACTAATATATGATTAATAAATGATTAATCACTGATCAATCAATAATTGATATAGAAAACTTCAAGCATCTGATCTATGAGTCAGTATCAGACACGTCTGAGAAGAACGTAGCTGAAACTGCTGAAATTGCTGAAGCTTCAGCTTCTTCTGTTTTGATTCTAGAAAAAGTCAAACAAAAAAAAAAACTTCTCAAAGTTTCACATAAGAAAGATGAATCAATAGACTATTAATCATGAATTGATTGCAAATTGATAACTTATTAATCTCAGATTAACAAGACTGCGATTCATTTGAAATTGAAGATGAAAGAATCGATTAAATGTGCTGAGTGTCAGAAGATGAAGATCGATATGATATTAATCTATGATTAATAAATGATTAATTACTGATCAATCATCAGCTTGCTTAAAAGATTTGAGCATCTGTGTTCATTTGCGAAGGTTTGATTGTGAAGAAGATGATGTGATGTCAATCTCTTCTGCTTCAAAAGTCAAGAATAAGAAGAAGATTGCAGCTGATGAATCTTGCAAAAAATTAGTCAAAAAATTGAAGTCTGATAAGAATTTCTTCTATTAATATCATATTGATCTATTATTAATCAAGAATTGATAGAAAACAATGATGAAGATGAAAGCAAAGATGAAAGCGAATTTCAGTCGAAAGAATCGCAGAATGAGAAGTCAGAATCAGAATCAGAGAATAAGAATTCAGATGACAAAGAGAATGAAAAGAAAGAATGTAGAAAGAAATTGATCGATGTTGAGATGGTAAATTCTACTATGACGCAGAAAGATGCTTAAGAAAACATCATTGATCAATGACTGATCAATGATCAGTCGTCTATCAATCAATGATTGATAGACTATTGTTGTCTTTGAGATGATTTAACAGAGAGATATCTGAGTGACATTCTGTCAGTAAATAGATGCAATCTATGCATATACAAGCTGATTAGTATGAAATTAATCACTCAATAATCTACTGTTATAAAGTTTTTTCATCTCAGTTTTTCTAACGACATTCAATATATCTAGAATTAATACTAGATTGATTCTTGATCATTCATTAAATATCTTGCAAATCTCTTTGCATTCAAATCATCTTCAATTCTGATTTTTTATTTTCAAGCTTTATTCTTTGAGCTTCAGCTTTCATCTGTTGAATTTGAATCTTCTGTTGACGAATAACTAATGAATTCTGATTGAAAATCATTTGATTATTCTGAAATGTCTGTTGTTGTAAAGAAATTCAAGTGCTGAATATTAATAGATTATTATTCATTTATTGATATTGAATTGATAAAAAAAAAATATCTTCAAGATTCATTTGAAGAATTTCGTGAACTTCGTAAACTACATATACATCTTTCATCACGCAAACTTTCAGAAGAAAAATATTGAGATAATACATCAAAATCATCATTATCATTATTATCATGATGATCGCTCTGATCTCGTTTTCGTTTTCACTTATTAGCTTTTTTTGTACCTATATTAATAAGCTATCAATCGCATATTAATCATTTATTAGTAACTTATGATTGCATTTTTCTGAATTAAAGAAACACTTGAATGCAGAAGTTTGTTTATATGAGTGACGAACTTCTTTGTTTCAAAATACTTTATATTGTGCAAGATTTCGATCATTCAGACTTTGTTCTCTATTATTGATAAGTTATTAATTCTTTATTGATTAAAGATTAATAAACAAATCTCTTGATGATCTGAAGAAGAGTTAATCTTTTTTCAAAACTATTGCTTTTATGATGTGTTTATTCAACAGCATTGATGTGATTTCAAGCGTAAACAAAATTATTTGCTGAAATTTTTGAACAATGAACATTAACATCAGATGCAATAATATCTATCTTTTTCTGTTTGATTCAGAATTTTACGTTTGATGAACTGAGTTGCAAAGCTGAAGTTGATCAATGATTAATCAATAACTGATAGTTGATCGATGAAGAATTGATCATCTATTAGTAGATTGCAGATCTGAAAATAATCTTCTTTGAACTCAGCATTCAACAAACTTAACATACGATCATGAACAGAATCTGAATATGTATCTTGTTCTGTTGATCATGTAACTTCACGTAGAAAATGAATTATACAATAGATAATAGTTCATGCTGTATATCATTGTCATTGATAAGATTGTTGATCAATACTTTGTAAATATAGTTCGAATTCTGAATTGATAATTGATTAGTTTTTTAATAATAGCTGAATAATAAAACAATGATAAAAGATTGATCATCTTTTAGTTGACTTGAATTCATATTCATAATCATAACTTCAAATTCTGATTGATGAATATGATATCATTTAACTTCAATATTCAATCATTTCTAAAGTAAAGAAAAAACAGTAGAAAAGATGAACTGATAACATTCTGAAGTCTGACTATTTGTAAATACTCGACAAAGAGTGACAACTAATAATTGATTAATGATTAATTAGCAATTAATCATAAATTAATAAATGATTGATTATCTTTTTTCATTGACTGATTGAACATTGCAAAAACTGTTAGAACCATGCCTAGAGCAAGTCATAGAGGTACAGGTAAACGAAGGGTAAACCAGGTAAACGAGGATTTAAAGCTAAAGAGCGAGGTCTATCGAGGTGCGAAGGCTATATGTACAGAAGAAAGGGGAGCGCTAGGCTCGATAGGGCCTAGGCCCGCTTCGAGAACGCGCGTTCCAGTAGAAGGCTGGGCACGCTCGTAACATTACTTCCTCCTCTCAGCCAAGCAATGACCTCATTGCTTCAATCAGTTCTTTCTTGTCCGTTCCGTTATCGTTCTATTCAGGCGTTTCAAGCCCATTCCATCAGACGTTCCAAGCCTATTCCTTCTTGTCATATCGAGCGTTCCAAGCTCATTCCATCAGGCGTTCCAAGCCTATTCCTTCTTGACATAGAGCGTTCCAAGCTCATTCCATCAGGCGTTTCAAGCCTATTCCTTCTTGATATCTGGTGCCATTGTAGCAGGCTCACTATCGGTTCGTGCCATTGAAGCAGGCTCACTATCGGGTGACGGGCTCAATCGATGAGGTCAATCGTTGTCTTTCGATTCGTGCCTACTACACGCATGTAGTAGGGCTTGTTCTGCTCGTGCCTACTACACGCATGTAGTAGGGCTTGTTCTGTTCGTGCCATTCAAGCAGGCTCACTATCGAGTGACGGGCTCGGCGACGAGGTCAATCGTTGTCTTCTGGTTCGTGCCTACCGCATTCGGTAGGGCTTGTTCTGTTCATGCCTACTACACGCGTGTAGCAGGGCTTGTTCTGGTTCGATGACGGGCTCAATCAAGAGGTCAACTATCGGCTTGCCATTGTAGCAGGCTCACTTCGGGTGACGGGCTCGACGGCGAGATCAATCGTTATCTGCCCTTGTAGCAGGCTCACTATTCTTGTCATTCAAGCAGGCTCTTTCTATCCAGCTTCAAATATTCAACGATGGACGGGTTTCAGCTCATATCTTCGTGTTTTCAGGCATATAGTATATGTTCTATCCCCTCGAGGCATATAGTATATGC
>JAABUK010005232.1_pt1 | contig 20442 bp, 22 predicted proteins | sample 5559141 | NCBI WGS metagenome assembly JAABUK01 (sample SAMN10711869, study PRJNA513367) | rock metagenome | isolation source: Antarctica rocks | place: Antarctica: Victoria Land, Pudding Butte nord | collected 2016-01-03 | reverse complement strand
TCTTTCATGTAATAGTTCATCCAATTGCGGCAAAGCAAACGGTGGTAACGAAAATCTTAAGTAATGTATCTTATTGCTTTGTGCAATATCGAGGCTTTCGTAATAAGTTTTAATCTTTAATTCCTGATTAATATATTTATTTGAATAAACATCCTCATAATCTTCATGCAAAACAAGTCCATACATTTCTATTACAGTTTTGGTAAAATTATATAAGTCAGGTGAATCCGTCTTTAAATGTATATTACCACTAGGTAATAAGAATTGTTGATAGAGCCGAAGAAATTTTGGATGTGTTAATCTTTTTTTTGCTTTAGATTTTCTAAGCTGCGGGTCTGGAAAAGTGATCCAGATTTCTGATACCTCATCAGCATTAAAATAGGTATGAATTTTATCGATCTGTGTTCTGAGAAATACAGCATTGCCAATGTTAGCCTCAAGGCTATTTTTAGCTCCTATATAAAGCCTGTTTCCTTTAAGATCAACCCCGATAAAATTTCTATCAGGATGGATTAAAGCGAGTTGTACTGCATACTCACCTTTACCACAGGCCAGCTCAAGTGTGAGGGAATTATTATTTTTAAAAATATATTTCCAGTTGCCAGCCATGCCTTCAGGGTACTGCAATACATTAGAAAATGACTTGATAGCTTCAAAACGCAGTAATTTTTTTTGACCCATTAGCACGCAAAAGTAAAATTTGTACCGCTTACACCCAATAAAATTTTTAAAGCCTCATTAAGCATTATTGCTTTAAAAAATTTACCAGGCATGATTTTTAATGACGATTTTAACTAAGAAAGAACTAGTGTCATGTTAACCTTATATTGTCGCTTTTGCTATCAGCCGTCAGCTTTCAGCAATCAGGAGGAAATACATTACACATTAGCGTCCTGATAGCTGAAAGCTGACGGCAGATAGCAACATTTATAGACAATTTAAGGTTGACATGACACTAGCTTTTAAAATTAAGAAATTGGTATAAAAGAATAACTTTTTGACTAATTGTTATCATCATATATAATCAAAAAATATAAATAAACTAATTATGGCATTGTTGGGCGTTTCAATACAATTTCGTTAATTTCATTTATAGCGGATTTAAAAACTATAAAACTTTATATTATGGTAAAGACAGAAATTAAAGTAAAACCTGAGTTAACCGAAGATGTAACATCGTTTGAGCCATATTTACAAACCTATGTAAGCAAAATAAACTACAACTATGGCAGAAAGCTGTCTCTTCATTCCTGGGAAGTGGATATTCAGGAAGATGATGAAATGAAAAATTTAAGAACAGTTGTTTTATCCCTGCAGTAATATGAAAGTGCGCTTCGTAGCGGAAAGGGGAAATAAAGGGGATGATAATGTTGAAGTTGATCTATCCGGAATAAAAAATCTTCCCAAGTTTGTTATTATTACTGCGGAAGATTTTACTACAGCTATTGGAACAGGCAAAGTCTTTATTGATAATAGCGAACTGAAAGTTGAAGCTGACTTAAGAGAGCAAGAGTTCCATCTTTATCCTACAATCGGCTTCGAAAGCCTTGTGGAAGAAAATATTAATGGATTTGTTATTATAAGAGAATCAGAACTACATACTGTTTCTTTGCAACCTAATCCAAACACAGATAGTCAGATAAAAACTATCATGGAACAAATAAATAATGGAACGGCTGAAATTTTTGAGTAGCATTCACATTTCATTATTTCACATAAATGTGATGTGTGCTAAACTTGTATCTCTGGTAATATCAGGCCGGATCAATACCTTCCAGTTCAGTAAATTTATAACTGCTTGGATGAGTCAAATCTTCCCATTGAATAAAAAGCATATCTTCTCCTATTTCTACTACTTCGCCATAAACTAATTCATCATTATCAGATTGATGTTTTAATCTTGTACCTAATTTATATGTATTCTCCATTATTTTAATTTATTGGTATGCAACGTAAATGACATTCAATTTAATGAATACTTATACAATTATACACCAAATTGAGCTAATTACTTTTGTACTTAAATCTAACTTAATTTAATACTGCCTATAGTATTAATTGCTTTGTTATGTTTACTGTCATCAAATAGAATTCCTTCTAACACAACATCATCCTTTATACAACCATAAATATAAAGGACATAAAGATCATCATGTAAATCTTCTGCAACAGTGAAAGCGCCGACAGTGCCGATTTCGTTTTGTTCAATAGAACAGGTGCCAATAATATTTGTTCTGTTCTTATAATAAACGGATACAACTGCACCTTTTTCGAAAGTTGCGCCAGGAAAAGGTAGGCGCAAATTTATATTTATCATAAATAGCCTTAATTATTATTTATAAATTATTATGGATGTATGAAGGTCTATCTAAAAACATGAAATGAGATAGCAGGGTTTGTTAAATATTTTCCCGGTAAATAACGTCTACCTGTGTCTCATCGATTTCATCAAAAATAAAATCGGCATCCGGATTTAAATCTTCATTGATTGCCTCAAGGATTGAGTTTTCACCCTGCACTCCTGATATTTTTATATTTAATTCAGTTGACATCTTCACCATTTTATCTATTGCATCTTTTCTTTGCATTGGATTCAATTGGGAAAATTGTAACATTTTCATGAAAAAATGATTTAAGTTGATAATGGATCACTGTTGCATTGCAATAATAAAGATTATTAATGTAAGAAAGCATCTTATTCACAATTTGAATTAATACATCTAGAGTTCTAATATTAAAGAAGTATAGAAGGATATCTATAGATATTGATTTCCCAAGTGCTGATAAACGGATGGTAGTTATTTAGATGGAATTTTACGGTTAATAGGAAGACCGACACGTTTACTTATGTTAATAAAAATAATTTATTAAGTTAAAAATTTTATAATATAGAACCAAACTAGTTGGGAGAATTTAGAGGCACAATACTTGTAATAAATGTTAGTAACTAATCATTTATTAATAAAGCTTGAAAAACATGAAAAAAGTAATTATTTCAGCTTACATGCTGATTGCATTCGCTGGTTATGCTGCTGCTCAAACTGCTCCTGCTCAAACTACTCCGGGTAAAACTGAGCCTAGCACTAGCACTCATAAAACCACTCACAAATCACATACGAAAAGAAACGGTAATTCCGGTTCAAACACATCTACCAACAAACAAACAACAACAGAATCACAAAGTACAAACGGCACTAGCGGCTCAAATGGTACAACTGGCTCAAATGGTACAACTGGCTCAAATGGTACAACTGGCTCAAATGGTACAACTGGCTCAAATGGCACAAATAGTTCTACTACAACTAAAGGAACTAAGATGACTAAAACTACTACAGAGAAAAAGCATCCTCAGTAGTAGAGAAGAGTATAAAGATTTATTAAACAACAGTTATAAAAGCTATTCATTTATGAATAGCTTTTTAATTAAAATACGTTTTTAATATAAATGAACAATAACCAATCAAAATGTTACTAACACGACAATGGAAATTTTGGTTATAATTGAAAAAGCGTTTTGAATATGGACAAAAGAAAGTTTACATATTAAAGTATAAGCTTAATGGCAGGCGTTACTTAGAATTAGTGCATGGTCTGGGAATTGCAATGGTTTTTTTATTTAACAAAAATTTTAAATAATTCAACATGAAAAAAGTAACAACGATTCTTTCAATTTTTATGTTAAGTGCTCTTTTGAGTATTCACAATCCTATTGTTGCACAAACATCCAATAACACTACAGAAACAACAGCAACGAGGGATATGGACAGAAATGATACAGGTAAATGGGGGTTGGCTGGTTTACTTGGTCTTTTGGGTCTTCTGGGTCTACGCAGGAAAAATGATGACGATGTGCGCAGAACGACCGTTAACCGCTAATTATATTTAAATTACACAAGGCATTGGGAGAGGAAGCAAGGAATAAATTACTGCCTTTTGCCAATGCCTTTTACATTGCTGAAATTAATATAAGCGTATAAGCATTGCCAACTGTATGTGGTTGTTACTTTCACGAGCCAATAGAACCGCATCATTTTATAGGTAATCTAAATAATTAAACACATAAAGTTTATGCAGAAGTAACAAAAGAATCAAATTATATAAATCTAACTTTTAGTAATTATGAGCACCTGCTTAATGGCACCTATAAATGATATGAAAATGTAACAATCAAAAAGGATAGCTCTTCGGCAACTAATTAAAATTAAAATGGTGTATTCAATTGTTATAAATTAAACACACCATTTATAAAGCTGTAGAGGGAGGACTCGAACCTCCACGGGGTAGTTAGCCTTAGCACAAAGTTCAGTGGTCGACCCTGGTCGTTCCAATATTGCTAAAAGAACGGCTCTATGCTACGTTTATCCCAATTCCCCACCCCCGAGACAAGGGGGCATGTCTGCCAAAATTTCATCACTCCACAATTAAATCAGTAAACTGATTAATATTAAAACAATAACCTCAATGGAATAATCACAATGCAATATTAATAAAACCCATTCGTTAGTTACAAAACATTCAATTAAGTTTTTAAAACTTTAGTAAACGTCTAAAAAAAGCTATATTACAGTGAAGATTTTTTAAAAGATAAACTTATATGGCCGTCAAATTTAATCTTGACAAATTGGATATGCAAATTATTCATGAAATGGTAGAGGATGCGGAAATATCTTACGCTGAACTCGGAAAAAAATTGTTTGTTTCAGGAGGTACCATTCATGTAAGAATTAAAAAATTACAGGAATATGGAATAGTGAAAGGCACAAGATTGGCAGTAGATTTGAAGCAATTAGGATATGATGTAATTGCATTTATAGGAATTTACCTTGAAAAAAGCTCCCTATATGATGCAGTAGCAAAAGAATTAAGAAAAATACCAGATATAGTTCGGCTTAATTATACCACTGGAAATTATAGCATGTTTGCAGAAATTGTTTGTAAAGATATTAACAAGCTTCGGTTTGTTTTACATGATGAACTACAAAAAATTAAGGGTATTGAGCGAACAGAGACTTTTATTTCTTTGGAAGAAAGTTTTTCAAGAAATGTTCGGGTTACCATGGATTAAAGATATATCCAGTTAAAATCCTTAAACTTTCAAGGATATGTTAACTTTATTCTTAACCTTGAAAACTTATTTATTAAACCATATGAAGCTATCGAAACATATTCTTTTGTCAATTTGTATCATACTTCTCACAGTTGTTGCTTGTCAGAAAGGCTCCTCGGGAAGTGGAAACACTACTGAAGAAAACCTTGTAGTTGAAACCCTTCCACTGGCTAACGGCCATTTGGAAGTTGCTGCCCCCGGACCTGATTTTCCGTTAATGGTAACCGTTAAATCTAAAATGCCATCCGGAGGAGTTAAAATTGATGTAACAGCTAAACCTGATGGCGGAACAGTAGCATTTTTTTCATCTTCAAAAACTACCAGTTCAGCTACAACAAGTTTTAGTATCACAGGCACTACTGCAGGCATTGTGTCATTGGTGGAAATTACTGTTACATCAGTTTCCTCATCATCAAATAAATGGACAGGGAGCTATAAGTATTCGAGAAAATAGGTATGAGGTATCTGCCTTGTCCTAAAGAACTTGACAGTTTTGTTAGTCTCACCTTTTTAGGCGACTTCCGAAGTCTTACATTTCACCAGCTTTCAATATAAACGGAGACTTGGAAAGTCTTAAATAAGACATCTTCAAAAAAGTGAATTGAAGGTTTAAAGAAACAGTGTATACAATCAAGACTTTTGAAGTCTGAACCCTAAGTGTAAGATATCGATATTTTAAGACCTCAGAAGTCAACCTCATACCTGATACCTATTTCACATTCAAAGCATCTCTCAATCCGGTGCCTAACAAATTAAAAGCCAACACCAGCAACATTATTGCAAACCCTGGGGCCAGGGCCAGCATAGGGTTATGTGTTATAATGAAATTGTAATTCTCTTTAATCATTAACCCCCAACTGGGTTGTGGAGGTTGAACTCCCACTCCCAAAAAACTAAGTCCGGCCTCAATTACAATTGCAGAAGCAAAGTTAGAGGCAGCTACCACCAACACAGGACCTAATATATTGGGAAGGATGTGCCTGAATATTATGCGGCCATCAGAGAATCCTAAAGCCCTTGCTGCTTCTACATATTCCAGCTCACGAACGCTTAAAACCTGGCCACGTACAATGCGGGCAACGCTTACCCACATAGTTAAACCTACAGCAATGAAAACCTGCCAGAAACCTTTTCCTAATAATAACGTAATAGCGAAAACAAGTAATAACGTTGGTATGCTCCAGATTATGTTAATAAGCCACATTATAACATCGTCTACCCATCCACGAAAGTAACCTGCTATTGCTCCTAAAACTATTCCTATGGTTAATGAAATAATAATCGCTATCAGTCCGACACTCAAACTTACCCTGATGCCTACAATCAACCTGCTCAAAATATCTCTTCCATATTTATCCGTTCCAAGCCATAATGTTTTTGTGACAAAATTTTTTTCTATAGGCTTTTCAAATCTGGCTATAGGGTACCTGATAGTTTCCTGAACCCCTTCGTCAATATATTTTTCAACGATCACTGAATCCCTTAATATGTTATATCCATTTACAGGAATATAACTATAAGCTTCGTCCTGTCCATAAAGCAAACGCTCGATAAAATTGGCCGTTTTTACAGGTCCCTCTTTTTTCTCTTTCAAAAATAGCTGCCTGGTTCCTGGTTTTAAACCGCCAATTTCTACAATCATTCTGTTTGCGTTCGGGGAAGCATCAGGTGCAATTAAATAAGCTGAGATAGCAAGTAGGGTAGCAATTAATATAATGAACATTCCAAAAACAGCGGCTTTGTTTTTCTTTAATTTTCGCCAGGTAGCTTGTTGTACTGAATTTTCATGAGCTATCATTATTTGTAAAATACTAAATTTATTTTATTTTACTTTCCTGCCTTTCCATTTATAACTTCCAAATTTGCCTAACCAACCGGCTACAATAGTATAAATAATATGTAATGGTTGTAAGAAGGGGAAGTAAACCATAAGGTGTTGCTGATTAAAAAATATAGATACTTTTTTTATAAAATAAAATTCAAGAATAGTTTTAGCTGTTATTAATGCAATAAATACAACCAGCCATTTAATGTTCCATAATGCAGCGAAAAAGAATATGAGTATAAACGCATTGAGAAGGTAAACCATTAATAATACACCGAAAATTCTTTTATCATTATATTTATCCGCCTTACTGGCCCAGCGAATACGTTGATTGAGAAAGTCTTTCCAGGATGGAGCGGCGGCTGTGCTTACAATAGCAGCTTTTTCCTTCACAAAAAAAAACCGGTCAGGATACCTGGTAACAATTTTATGCATCAGTAACATATCATCACCAGAAGCTATGTTATCAATATCTTTAAATCCATCCACTTCATAAAATACTTTTTTTTCATAAGCAAGGTTAGCCCCATTGCACATTGAATGGAATTTAGCAGATACCGATGCACCTGTTATTCCCTGAAGTGTTAAAAAATCAATTGATTGAAAAATAGAAAGTATAGAATTTGTATTTTTGATTTTTACCGGGGCTGCTAAAAGTACTGCATTGCTAAGATGGTAATATTCAGAAAGGCACCTGATCCAATCGGGGGAGGCAATGCAATCTGCGTCTGTTGTAACAATTAAATCTCCACCGGCAGCAGCGATAGCAACTTCAATAGCTTTCTTCTTATATGAGTTTAGCCACTTACCATCTGTATATTCAGAAAGGTTAATAAGAGCTATGTTAGGCGCAGGGAAACTTCTAACAATTGCTTCAGTATTATCTGTGGAATGATCATTTACAATAATGATTTCAAGTAATTCTTTCGGATAAGTTTGTTGTGTAAGAGATGCCAGACAATGAGCTATCATTAATGCTTCATTTCGTGCCGGAACTATTACCGTTACTTTGGTTTTTGCTTTCCATCCTGAAAATTCTTCAGATTTAAATTGCGGTATGTTATTCCATGCATAAAAATAATAGGCAATGAGAATGCCATATAATAATAAAAATCCGGTAGTTATATACAAGAAGATCACCATGCTTACATTACTGTCAGGTTATATTTTTTATTTGATTTACCATGAAATACAGATTAAAGAATAATTGAAAATAGGAACTTATGTTATCAGGAGTTGAATAATGATACAGGCATATTTTTGTTGCAGTACCTGGTGATCGGAATCAATGATATGCAGCTCGCACAATGACTCTATTCCTTTTCGTAATTTCACGGCTCTTTTTACCTGTATTATACGGTCATGCTTACCATATAGCATTTTTACAGGTAATTGTTTCTGCTGAATAATAGTACGCATCTTTGTAAGGTTTGGTTTAAATATGCGCATACAGGTCCAGCGATCAAAGAGTTGATTTCGTATGTTCGCGTCTTCTATGTAAGCATTGGCAAACTTAAAAACGCTTTTGTTGATTAATTTGAATCGATCTGAAATTTGTAGCAATTTTAAAAACCATCCGGGATTTTTTATAGTGAAACGAAAGATACGATTACCTGCATAAGTTTGTGTAGCAAGCCAATACCAGAAGTTCACTTTCATTCCATCCGGAGCCAGTAAACCAGCTTTGATATGCTGTCCGGCATATATTGTAACAAGCTCATGGCCATTCTTCCTCCCATACTATAACCCATAAGTATAAAATGCGGCGTTTGTATATTAAGCGTAATAAATATTTGAGTAAGAATAAGAACAAGATCTTTAATTGTAAATGCTCTTTTTTCGTTCCATTGTGTAATTCCGTGAAAGGGCAGGTCAATTGCAATTAAAGAAAATCCGGCAGGGAGGTATTCAATCAGGCAACCAAAAGATGCTGCACTTTCACCATATCCATGGAGACAAATAATGTTTGTAGACCCTTTACCATAATATAAATAATGGATTTTGGATTGTTCATAATGTATAAACAGAGATAACATATTTTAATTGACGAGACTGACGAGCCCGATTGTAATATTGCCACTAAGTCAGGAAGGCACAAATTAACACAAAATATCTTTGTGCTTCTTTGTGCCTTCGCGACTTAGTAGCAAAGATCAGCTTTTTGATTTTACCAGCTTCAATACTTTGAACGGTATGCCGTTAACATCAATTTTTAAGAAATAAATACCATCGGTTATGGATGGGCGATTTTTCAAACTGATTTTTAATGTACTAGCACCTGCAGGAACATTTTTAAAGTTTTCTTTATAAATCAGTTTTCCCGAGAGATCGTATAAGCCCGCGCTTATATTATTACCAGTGCTGTTGTTATAATGAGCTATGTTCAATGTTTGGTTAAATGGATTGGGGTAAGCATTAATGGCTTTATTAGCTCCGTTGGATAAAGCACCGGCAAGTAACCCGGATTGGTCATTAACAGCAACAACATCTGAAAATAAAGGCGATGATGTAAATGCTTCATTGGGAATGGGCTGCCTTACTATACCTGGTCCGGTCCAGTATACCTGCATTTGTTCAGCACTATTTTTTTCAAAGAAGGTAATGGCTATAGGATAGATACCAGGAGCGTTGATATAAATATTTGTTGATGCCGATTGAGCCGGGTGTAATCCATCATTACTTACCAGGGCGTTTGCATTAGCATTATATTGTGAATTAAAATACAATTTGCTGCCATCATCAGATATAGTTTCAAAATTATAATTACCCGCTGTTGGAATATTGATATATCCTTCCCAAAGGAAGCCGTAATAATCTGTCCTGTTTTTAAGGCTTATATCAACATTAGCAATAGAACCGGATTTCACAGGTTGCAGTGCATTAAAGTCTGGCAGTGTATTCCAGTCTCCTTCATAATATTTGTATTTAAGGCCACTGGTTGCGTTAGGCTGACTGCTGAAAGCTGCGTTTGGTATAAGTTGACGAGGAATACCAGGGCCACTCCAGTAAACCTGCATTTTTTCCTCACCTGTTTTTTCAAAGAAAGAAATGGAGATAGGATATGATCCTGCAGCATTAATATTTATCGAATTAGAAGCGGATTGAGCCGGATGCAAACCGTCATTACTTATCAAAGCATTGGCATTAGAACTATATATAGTATTAAAGTACAATTTGCTGCCATCATCAGATACTATCTCAAAAGTATAATTACCGGCTGTTGGAATATTGATATATCCTTCCCAGAGAAAAGCATAATAATCAGACCTATTCCTTGCACTCATATCTATATTCGAAACTGATCCTGATTTAACAGGTTGCAGAGACCTGAAATCAGGAAGCATGTTCCAGTCTCCTTCATAATATTTATATGTTAGTCCGCTACCTGTATTTGATGGCGGGGGTGGTGTTGTTGGCGGTGGGATTGAAGGTGCAGTAGTACTAAAAATATTTTTCTCAAGAACCCTGTTAAAGAACATCCGGTGACCGGCATCAGTGATATGAACCCCATCTACCTGATATATGTCCTGAAGAGAATTGTCAGCATTTGCAATCCCATCCCAAAAATTTATGGCATAAGAACCAAATTCAGAAAGAATCCTGTTTTTTATCTCTGCCATTTTATTTCTGACTTCCTGGGTTTTATATGATTCGGGGTCATTACGCGGTTGTGATGTGGTAATGTAACATAGCTTTCCGGCATTATTAGCAGTTTGTTTAATAGTTCTAAAACAGTTCATAACTTCCTCCACTGTAAAAATATCATAGCCATTGGAAGGATAATTTATCAGCACAACATCAGGATTGCCCGCCAATCCTTCAGTAATATTGTTATAAGGCCGTGGAATATTTCTTCCGGGAGGAGGAGTATAGCTCAACGGCATTCCTTGATAAACATTGTCGCCAGCCACCGCGCGATTGTCCAATGTTATGGGTGAACCAACACTCTGATAATATTTCTGTAACCTTGTTACATAACAACTATCAACAGAAGAAGGACCAAAATAGCAGGTTGAAGTAGAAGATCCTAAAATCAAAAGTTTTTTTTGCGCATTTGCACATTGTAAAAAAAGCAAACTACCAGCAAAAAATAAAAGACTCCTAAGTAAAAATGTTTTCATGTAATAGATTTATACCAGATTTAAAAAATATAATATATGCGCAATAAAGTTTTTGTGTAAGAGGGTAGGATTTCTGAGGAATCAGTTTGGAGGCTCCAGGGTTAAAATAAAACTATTACTCAGTTATAAGCAAAGAGGTTGCCAACTGCTGAATTTGGTTAAAAAAAAGCTGAAAATTGCATTTTTCAAAACATTTATTATCTTTGAGTAGTTGTTTAACTAACTATATGCCAAACAACCAATTTAAAAAAGGCGAATTATACAGTTTTATTACCGGTAAAGCTTCAACAGCGATAGCCAGGAGATTACAGAAGAAATTTAACCAGGCAGGGTTAAATCTTACAATTGAACAGTGGAGCGTTTTATATCATTTATGGAAGGAAGATGGTATCAGTCAGCAGGAATTATGTAATTCAACTTTCAGGGACAAACCAAGCATAACCCGGTTGGTTGATAATCTGGAGAAGTTGAATTTAGTGAAAAGATCTCCTTCCAGGAATGATCGCCGGATGAACATGATTTTATTAACAGAAGAAGCAAGGAAATTACAGGAACAAAGCATGGAGCTTGCTAATCAAACCCTTAATGAAGCACTGGAGCATGTTCCGGTTGATAAAATTGATATCTGCAAGGAAGTGTTACAGATAGTTTATGACAATCTTAAATAGTTATGTGACTATAAACTGACGCATTTGCTGTCTAATCAGCTGTCAGGAAGATATTACTGGTATTGATTTCCTGACTGCTGATTACTGACTGCTGAAAGCTATTGATACGGAATTTTACGCTTAACATAACACTAGTTATCATCAGTTGAATCATATTTCCAAATTTCCTTTTAAGAGCAAAGATTACAATTAAATTATTTTAAAATTTTAATATATGAGTACCACTTCTCAACATAATCTCACAGTAAATAAAGGGGCAGAGTGGTTAATAAAGGAAAGTACTCCTTTTGACACTTTCATTCCGGAAGACTATAACGAAGAACAGCAGATGGTTAAGGACATGTGCCTGTCGTTTTTGGAAAATGAAGTGCTTCCTGTAATTGACCGGATAGATAAAATGGAGCCGGGTTTAATGCCTTCATTGATGGATAAAGCAGGGGAGCAAGGTTTGCTATCAGTTTCACTTCCTGAAGCATATGGTGGATTGGGAAAAGATTTTATTACGTCTACTCTTGTAAGCGAAGGCCTGGGAGGTGGATTTTCTTATTCAGTTGCAATCAGCGCGCATACAGGAATAGGAACATTGCCAATTTTATATTTTGGAACTGAAGCACAGAAAGAAAAATATATACCTAAACTTGGTAGCGGCGAATGGAAAGGTGCTTATGGTTTAACGGAACCAAACAGTGGCAGCGATGCATTGGGAGCTAAAACAACCGCTACATTAAGCGATGACGGAAAGTATTACCTGGTTAATGGCCAGAAGTGCTGGATTACAAATGGAGGGTTTGCTGATGTATACACAGTGTTTGCTAAAATTGATAGCGACAAATTCACCGCATTCATAATTGAAAGAGGCTTTGAAGGATTTACCCAGGGTGCTGAGGAACATAAAATGGGCATCAAGGGTTCTTCTACCGTTCAATTATATTTCCAGGATTGTAAAGTGCCTGTAGAAAACGTTTTAGGAGAAATAGGCAAAGGTCATATCATAGCCTTTAATATTCTTAATATAGGTCGCTTAAAATTATGCGCTGCCGCTATTGGTGGGTCAAAAAGAGCAGCTGGTACTACTTTGCAATATGCTTTGCAAAGAGAACAATTTAAAACCTCCATAGTCAATTTTGGAGCTATCAAAAATAAACTGGCTGAAATTGCTATCAGAATGTGGGTATGTGAAAGTGCGCTTTACCGTGTAGCAAAATGGATTGATCTTAAAGAACAGGAATTAGTTGACAGCGGTAAGCCATTTAATGAAGCATCGCTGGGAGCTGCTGAAGAATACGCAATTGAATGTGCAATGCTTAAAGTATATGGCAGCGAAGTTCTTGATTTTGTTGTTGATGAAGGTGTGCAGGTTCATGGTGGTAATGGTTATAGCGATGAATACATTATATCAAAGGCATATCGCGATAGCCGCATTAACCGCATCTACGAAGGAACAAATGAGATCAACCGCCTATTAATTGTGGATATGGTTTTGAAAAGAGCTATGAAAGGAAGGCTGGAAATTATGGGACCAGCTATGTCTGTAGCAAAAGAACTGATGAGTATTCCTGATTTTGGTAATGGAGATGATGCGCTATTTGCCAAAGAGCAGAAAACAGTAAAGAATTTTAAAAAAGCAATTTTAATGGTGTCCGGAGCAGCAGTTCAAAAGCTTCTGATGAAACTGGAAAGCGAACAGGAGATTCTGATGAATATCGCTGATATGGCTATTGAAACATTTAATGCTGAAAGTGCTTTGCTGCGGGCAATAAAACTTTATGACCAACGTGGCGAAGCCTCCACTCAATTTGAGTTGGATATTATGCGCACATACCTATATGATGCAGCGGACAGAATCAACAAATTTGGTAAGGATGCTATTAATGGGTTCGCTGAAGGTGATGAACTGCGCATGATGTTACTGGGTTTAAAACGCTTTACAAAAGTTGATCCGTTTAATAGCAAGGAGGCAAGGAGAAGAATTACGGCCAGATTAGTAAGTGATAATAAATATCCTTTTTAGAAAAATTTATTAGTGATATGTCAACAATATAATGACGCACTTTACTATCAGCTGTCAGGAGTAAACGTATGTGGCATTGATCTCCTGACTGCTTATAGCTGACAGTTGATAGCAAAAACGTCGATTTAAGGCTACTATAACACTAAGATAATTCCTCAATTATTTGAAAACCCAATCAAAGTTCCTCGCATGAGGGAGGGTCCGTTCCCTAATCTATCCCGGTGTTCGCACCGGGATTTTGTTTTATCGTATGCTTTCAGGCACGTTTATAATTTGATTTATCTTCAGCTTATGAAAATTCTTTTATTAGTTTTTGTATCATTGTTATCAATGGTGTTGGCAGCGCAGAATATAAATAAAAAGCCTTTCCTGGTAAAAACAGTAGGCCAATTGCCTTTCCTCGAATACGGATTAGGTGATGATCGTTTGGGTGGTGCAAAAATGACCTATCTTGATTCGAATATAGTTTTAAGAGTGGTAGATTCTTCCCTTACGGATTATAAAGTGCAGCTTTCTAAAAATCATTCGGCTTACATTGCAAAAGAAAGCATCAGGATGTTGCCTGGTATATTGGAAAAGCCATACCATCTCTCCGGCAACTGGAAGGTTTACGGAGATTCAGCTTTTGATTATATAAACATCAATCTTGATGAAAAACTGCCATACAGAAGTCAGCAACAGCTTAGCCCGTCCAGGATAATGGTGGATATATTTGGCGCTACCAGCAATACCAACTGGATCACACAGCTTGCTACTAATAAAGAAATTAAAAACGCCTGGTACGAACAAACCGAGGATGATGTACTTCGTGCTGTAATCGAATTAAAACATCAGCAGCATTGGGGGCATAGTATCTATTACGATACAACCGGAAACCGCTTAGTGATCCGTGTTAAACGGCCACCTCCTATTCTGGATATTAAAAAGTTGAAGATAGCTATAGATGCAGGGCATGGAGGTGATAACAGCGGTGCAACAGGAGTAACTTCGAATATTATTGAAAAGAATTACACCTTATTAATAGCAAAACAACTGCAGGCAACTTTAAAGAAAGCAGGCGTTCAGCATATTTTTATGACGAGAATAAAAGATACCTCACTTAGTATGCCGGAACGTATTGGCATGTTGAAACAATATAATCCCGACTTTCTTATCAGCGTACATTTAAATTCATCATCTGTAGATTCTATAAAAGGAACCAGTACTTATTACCGTTATATTGGTTTTCGACCATTAAGTGTTGCTGTTCTTAAACAGATGCTTACTTTAAAATTGAAAGACTATGGAAATGTGGGCAGTTTTAATTTTGGTTTAAGTGGCCCTACGGATTATCCTAACTGTTTGGTAGAAGTGGCTTTTCTTAGCAATAAAGAAGATGAAAAGAAGATTCTCGATCCGAAATTTCATAAGGCAGTAGCGGCTAAGATTTATGCAGGCATCCTTGATTGGATAAAAGGGATGGGCAAATAGTTAAACAATGAAGGGCTATTTATTAAAAGATCAAAAAATAATTATCGGCAGGGAGACATTCATAGAAAGCGTTTCTTCAGAGAATAATTATGAAGTAATTTTTGAAGACGATACGGAAACGGGATATTTTTATAGCGCTGAAAGAAATAGAAATACAAACGAGCTCCGCATTTTAGACATGCTGCTTGTTTATGATGTTGAAAGTATTGATGAATCAGAAAGAAACGTTACACTTAATATTATCTGGTCTACCGACTGGATGAGATGCGGATTGGTTCTCAACAACTATTGCCATGCTGTTTTTGATTTTGAGAATGAAGGAGGGTTTAACCGTCATGAGTTTCCGGTTCCTGTTTTATGGACTAAACATGAAAGGAAACTGACTGATGAGATGGTAGCTTCATTTTTTGAATAGCAGCAATGACATGATGCATAATTCAGGCCTCGACCTGCGAAGTCTTGATTGGACAATGTTCAGAGACTTATAATAAAGACGTCGACTTCCGAAGTCTTGGATTTCAACAGCTTTCTATACAAACGCAGACTTCGAAAGTCTTCTATAAGGAAAGGTCCTGCTGGACACTTGCCTGTTTAAAGTGCTTACATCTAATTCAAAGATGCCACCGTTCAAAACTTTCGAAGTCTTCCTAAGCAGTGTAAGGTAAAAAAACATTCAGGACTTCGGAAGTCGACCCCTGTTTTGTAAGTTTAGAGACATGCTCCATTCAAGATTTCGGAAGTCGGCGTCTGCTTGGTAAGTCTCTGAAACTTTCTTTATTAAGACTTCAGAAGCCGGTGTTTGTATTACATTTGCAAAAAACAATATCGAATGGCAATGTCTGAAAATCATTTTATACACCATGTATATTTCTGGTTGAACAATCCGGATAGTGTTGAAGATAAAAACAGTTTAGTTGAAGGGTTGAAGAAGGTTACAAAAGTAAAAACCATCAAAACATTTCATATTGGTAAGCCCGCCGGTACAAACCGTGATGTAATTGATACCTCCTATGCTATATCATGGCTGCTTACTTTCGATACAAAAGAAGATGAAGCCAGTTACCAGACAGATCCTATTCACCTGAAGTTTGTTGAGGAGTGTAAGCATCTTTGGAAAAAGGTGGTAGTGTATGATACGGTTGATTTGTAGTGACTAATCTGTTGTTAAGTGTGGTGGTAATATGTTTAATTTACATCTACTCTGTTTATTGTCAATTCAGACAATTTAATAGAGTCTGCAAATACATTTTACTTTACGACTTCCTCAAATCCGATGCTGCGGCTTCATCTACAAACCAATGCAGTTCGCCGTTTACAGGTTTAATTAATTGCGAAGGGTATAGGTCAGGCTGAATAGCCCCCTCTAAAACCTGCTCAAGCGTTTTTGATTTATTCTTTCCTGCTGCAAGAAAAGCAACCGAGGCCGACTTGTTCACTATTGGTGCGGTTAAGGATATCCTGTACATATCCTGAGCCTGCAAAAAGAATGCTTTTGTCCAGGCAGTTTTCTCATGAACTATTTCTGTTCCGGGGAACAATGATAGCGTATGACCGTCATCACCCATTCCTAATAAAACAAGGTCAAAAGAAGTATCCGTTTCATCAAAATAACTATGGAGGATCTTTTCGTATGCAGCAGCTGCTGCTTCAGGATCAATATCCGTGCGCATTACATGAATCTGTTCAGCAGGAACAGCCAGGTGATTCAATAAAGTATCGTAAGCCATCTTTGCATTGTTGCGATCATCAGTAAAAGATACAGCTCGTTCATCTCCCCAGAAAATATGCATTTTAGTCCAGTTGATTTTTTCTTTGTAGGGAGAAGCTGCTAAAAGAGTGTGCAGCTTCTGTGGGGTACTACCACCTGATAAGGCAATGGTAAAACGATTATTTTTTGCCAGAACAGATTGTATGTAATCAGTAACCCATTCAGCTACTGCAATGCTGAGATCTTCAGGACTTTTATAAATATGTAATTTCAATGATTAATTATTAATGTTTAATGGGTAGTGGTTAACGGTAATATAAGGTTCTTCCATCATAAGAAACCATCCGTTAATGATTAATTATTAATGATAATGATTAACGCTTAGTGGTCTCCGGTAGAATAAGAGTCTTCCAATATAAGAAACCATCCGTTAATCATTAACCATTGACCATTAACCATTACTTTGAAGGCAGTGTTACCCAGGTTCTTCCGTCTTTCGCAATCAGCGCTTCGGCGGCTTCCGGACCCCAGCTATCAGGAGCATAATTTGGAAAGTCAACCGGAGGCCTTGCCTGCCAGGAATCGAGGATGGGCATAATAATTTTCCATGCAGCTTCTACCTGATCTGATCTCATAAACAGGGTTGGATTGCCAGACATTACATCAAGCAACAGCGTTTCATAGGCTTCAGGTTCATTACCTTCATAGGCATCCTGATATCTGAAGACCATATCTACGGGGTTTAGCAACATGGATTGTCCCGGCTTCTTCGACTGAAACCGTAAGCGTATTTCCATTTCTGGCTGGATACTTATGATCAACCGGTTCTCACGCCATGTTTCAGTTGCTTCAGGAGGAAAAGAATAATGTGGAGCTGGCCTGAACTGAATGGTGATGACGCTTGTTTTTTGGTGGAGCAGCTTTCCTGTTCTTACATAAAAAGGCACACCCTGCCATCTCCAGTTATCAATATAAAATTTAACTGCACTGAATGTATCGATTGATGACTGAGGGCTCACATTTTTTTCTTCCCGGTAGCCAGGCACTTTATCTCCCTTGAGCCATCCGGCCGAATACTGTCCGCGAACAGCATTCTGATGAACTTCTTCTGGTTTGTAGTGCCGGATTGCATTTAAAACATCTACTTTTTTATTCCTTACTTCATTGGCATCAAATGATACCGGGGCTTCCATAGCCACCATACACATTAATTGCAGGATATGATTCTGCACCATATCTCTCAGGGAACCTGAATTTTCATAGTATCCACCCCTGTTTTCCACACCAACGGTTTCGGCCGCCGTAATCTGTACATGATCGATATAATTCCGGTTCCATATCGGCTCAAATAAAGCATTGGCAAATCTTAATGCAAGAATGTTTTGAACCGTTTCTTTACCAAGGTAGTGATCGATACGGTAAATCTGGTCTTCATCGAACATGGTGCTAAGAAGCTTGTTCAATTCATTCGCACTGTTTAGATCATGTCCAAATGGTTTTTCAATAACGATCCGGGTACATTTCTTATCGGCGCAAATAGTAAGCGGACCTAATTTACTTGCAATCCCAGGTACCAGCTGTGGTGCAACAGCCAGGTAGAATAATACATTCGGATGTTCGCCAAATTCCTTTTCTTTTTCTTTAACTAATTCAGCAATCTGACTATAGGCATTTTCATCTTCAGCGTCCATGTTCAGGTAACTTACATGTTGTGAGTAGTCTGCCCATTTTCCATTCTGCTCTCCTTTACGCCTGGAGAATTCCTGAATTCCTTCCAGCAAAAACTGGTGATAGGCCTCGTTAGTATATTTGGTTCGGCCAATACCTACAATGCTAAATTTCTCCGGCATCCATTCATCAATAAACAGGTTATATAATGCGGGTGAAAGCTTTCGGTGATTAAGGTCCCCGCTTCCCCCGAAAATAAAGATCACCGAGGAAGGCGGACGTTCATGAGTTTGCATATTGTCTGATTCTATAGTAATAAAATGTTGAACTAAGTTCAGCCAAAACCTCTATTATCAATTATCCAATTAATAATAGTTGTCTTGCCTGAAATAATGTTATGATTTAGTTTGCATCCATTCTGTGTGATAGAAAACTCCAGTTGGATCATCAACTCTCTGGTAGGTATGTGCCCCAAAATAATCACGCTGCGCCTGTATAAGATTAGTCGGCAGGTTTGCACTTCTGTATGCATCAAAGTAACTTAAAGAAGCCATTAAAGAACCACTGGGGAAACCATGTTTCACAGCCTGGACAATTACTTCCCGCAGGTTTTGCTCTTTTGGTTTTAAGAGTTCTGCGATTCCGGTTTCTAAAAGTAAGTTAGGCAACAATGGATCTTTTTCAAATACCTGGATAAATATGTCTAATAATGAAGACCGGATGATACAGCCACCACGCCATACCTTAACTACCTGCTGCATGGGTATGTCCATTTCAAGTGCTTTAGAAGCTTTCTGTAACATCGCCAGGCCCTGTACATAACTCATCAGTGTGGCAAAAAATAATGCGTCGTGAACCTGTTGAATAAAGGTTTCTTTATCAACATCTATTTTTTTGTCGGAAAATGAATAAATTTTTGATGCGGCAACTCTTTCATCTTTAAAAGAAGAAATATTGCGAAGGGTTACTGCCATATCAATAGTTGGAATAGGGCTTGGGAGGTCAAGAGCATCCTGGGAAGTCCACTTACCGGTTCCTTTTGAACCAGCTTTGTCAAGGATCATGTCTACCAGCCTGTTATTTGTTTTATCATCGTTAAAGGCCAGCACTGCAGCAGTTATTTCCACCAGGTAAGATGTCATGTCGGATTTATCCCATTTTTCGAATATTGCCGACAATTCATCATTGTTGAGTCCTATTCCATTCTTCAACATATCATAACATTCACTGATCATTTGCATGATACCATACTCAATACCATTATGAACCATTTTCACATAATGGCCAGCAGCATGCTTACCCAGGTAGGCAACACAGGGTACGCCATTTACTTTTGCGGAGACTGCTTCCAGTAAAGGTTGAAGAAAAGTATAAGCTTCTTCTTCTCCGCCTGGCATAATACTGGGACCGGTGCGTGCACCTTCTTCACCACCCGAAACGCCCATACCCATAAAATGAAATCCTTTTCCTCTCACATAAGTATTACGGCGTAAGGTATCGGTGTAATGCGAGTTGCCACCATCGATAATGATATCACCTTGTTCTAATAAAGGGATCAGCTTTTCGATAACTTCATCAACCGCTATGCCTGCAGGTACAAGCAGTAATATTCGCCGGGGTACCTGTAGTTTTTGTACCAATCCTTCCATTGAAGTGATTCCATCAACTACGGTTCCGGGGGTTGCGGCGGCTTTAAGGTTATCGAGTTTTTCCTGGCTTCTGTTAAAAGCAATCACTTTAAATCCATGATCGGCCATGTTAAGTAAAAGGTTACGGCCCATTACACCTAAGCCTATCATACCAAGATCAAATTGTTGATTTTCCATATACTTAATTGATTAAGGGCGGTAAAAATAGGCAATTT
>JAABUK010005231.1_pt1 | contig 20442 bp, 20 predicted proteins | sample 5559141 | NCBI WGS metagenome assembly JAABUK01 (sample SAMN10711869, study PRJNA513367) | rock metagenome | isolation source: Antarctica rocks | place: Antarctica: Victoria Land, Pudding Butte nord | collected 2016-01-03 | reverse complement strand
CTAAAATCAATAACTTACACCTACAAAAATCGGTATCGTACGGCCATCTCGTTTTACCGCTGGACTTTCGGCTTTTATTCGCCTTAAACTTGTAGCATGGCTTTGACTCGCAGGCAGAAAGAAGTAATCGAGTTCATTGCGACGTTTGTCGATGAAAACGGCTACAGCCCCAGTTACGATGAAATCGCTCAAGGGCTCAACCTGGCCTCACTAGCCACCGTTCATAAGCACATCAGCGCGCTCCAGGCGAAGAGCTATCTCAAACGGGGCTTCAACCAGAGCCGCTCGATAGAAGTCGCGCCAAAATACATTCAGGAGCAACGCCGCAGCCGCCAGGAGCTTTCCCTTGAGATCCCTTTGCTCGGTCGAATAGCCGCCGGTACTCCAGTTGAGGCAGGCGAACAGCGGGCCACCCTAAACTTCGCCGATTACATTGGTTCGAAAGATACTTACGCTCTTGAAGTTAGCGGTGAATCCATGATTGACGATCACATCTGCAATGGGGACATGATTTTGGTCGAAAAGGTGGATCAGGCCCGCGATGGCGACATTGTTGTTGCGCTGGTTTCAGGCTCCGAAACTACGCTGAAACGCTACTACAAAGAACCGAACGGAGCCGTCCGCCTGCAGCCCGCCAACTCCGCCATGAAGCCCATCTTCGTCCATCCGCGGGATTTGCAGATACAAGGCCGCCTTATGGCCGTTCTGCGCAAATATTAGTGGCTGTTTAACGCGGATTATCGGAGGAGGTAATTACCGCTGATTGTGTAAGTCTGTAAGTAAAGCGAGTCTCGGGTGCAATTTCAACACCCTTGCCACTTAGTTTTCCGGCAATGGCACCGCCGACCGCGCCAGCTCCCGCTCCCACAGCAGCGCCTAATCCTCCCCCCGCCATCGCCCCAATTGCCGCACCACCGGCTGCGCCCCCTGCTGCCCCGACAGCTGTTCTCTTTCCTTGGGACCCAGCCGACGAATCCACCTTTCCCGTTTCCAGCATGACCCGCTGACCGTTAACTATCACCGCGACGAGTGACAGGGAGAGTGACGCCCGGTGGGTCATGCCCGGTGAATGTACCTCGGTTACCCGCAAGAAAGCATTCGCGGAAGCAGGAACCACGGTCTCACCGTTAACGATAATCGGATCATCCAGGCTGGCGGGATATTCGGTGTTCAGATTGGCCCTCTTCGACTCGATGCGGTTGACCGTGCGAATCGCTATTTCCGTCCCTGCGGGAAGCGTAATGGTGGAAGGCTCCGCGGACTCTGCAAAAGGCAGCGCGGTTACTATCCAAACTAGAAGCAGTAAGCTTGTTTTCATATTATTGAACGACACTCCAGCGAACGGCACAGCGTTTTTGCGGACCGTTACTTTTGTTTTTCACTATCAACCGCTGTGTGTTGCCTTCTCCAGGCACCAGGCGCGCCTCCCAAATTTTGGAGTCATAATCCAGGCGCATGTCGACGAGCGGCAAGTTCCGAAACACATATTCGGCACCTTGCGGGATTGGGCTGCCCATCGATTCGTAGGTACCTGACTTCGGTCCATCGTAGGCCAGCTTGCCTTGGGGAAGTTTGCCTTGAGGAATAGACACGGTTGGAAGCACCGAACGTGCCGGTCTCGGTTCCGTCTCCACCGGCACCGGTGGCCCGTCTACGTGGATACGCCGCGGCGTTTCGAGAACGGCATCGGAAGAGGAATACGGTGGCGGGTCTCTGTGCAGGCTCCCCTGCCTGGTAATCACCGTAGGTGAATTCATCTTGAGTTCGAGCATCCACATTTCCGAGCGAAACCTTGTATCCTCATCGCTTGCCTGAAGATCTTGCGTGAGAAGCTTTTTAGCTACTTCGGGATAACGAGGCAGAATCTGCAAAGCATTTTCTTTCCATGTTCCGAGATCAGGCATGTCCAGCAGAATTCTACAAACGCCTTCGGTCTCTCCCGGCGAAAGCGTAGGAGCCTGCCCCAAAAGATCCTGCAGGAATGGTTCAGCACTTTTTGGATAACGCGACATTAAACTGGTTAGCATCGGTGCGTACGCCAGATTGAACGTGGTCTGGCGGCTTTCTCGCCATGAATACTTAATCAAATCCGAAGCGACACGATCATCGATAAACGCGATGATTACCTCAGGCAGATTCGCTCTTGAGTCTCTCCGCCACGCTGCGATCAATTCCTCATCGAGGATATCTCTATACCAAGACACCCAACTACTAAGAGTTTGAACAGTCTGCTTACGATTATCCGAATTCACGGAATCTAGCAGCTGCTTCATCTTTTGATGAGCAATCGCGGGCGAAAACGGAGCAGGGCCCAAAACTTTGAACTGCGACTGGGCAGGAATCACCAAAGACAGCAGAAGTAGTAACCGTGCGCAGGTGAATGTTGCCGTATCTCTCAAACAGGACTGATCCTACCATGAGCGGAATAGTACATTTCGTAAAATGCGCTTAAGTAAAGCGACTCAAACACGAAAAAGAGCTAAATGCGCCGACCTGTTTGCAATGGGCGCCCGACTGAGGCCAACCCGTGCGGTTCTCGCACAATTGCTAGCCGCGGCGCGCTTGTACTTCCTGTTCGGCCCGTAACCAGTCTTCCTCGGGCGATCCACCCTGAAAGCCCCGCATTTCCGAATTCAGATAAGCCACTAGTGCAATCTCTTCCTGCACAGACATGTGTAAAACATCAGATGCCCTTGCGACCGATGCTGTCGAAGCCGCCTCTACGGGCGCAGACTTAGCCTTCGTATGCTTCGCTATTAGAGCGCGTTTGGGCGTTAGGTTCTCCACCCGTGCCGTAACTGTTCCTAATGCTGATGCCATTTCGCTTACTACTGTCTTATTCTTAGCCATTCCGACACCTATTTTACCCGGCACAGATAAAAAGATGCAAAAAATGATTTTATCTGCCCTATAGAAAATTGCTTCGTTTTTAATTCTTGTGTAAGAATGCCTTCGCTTCATTCTTAACGCTCTTCCTGCATCCGTAAGACCGCTATCCTAAAGGCTTGGTGCCGCTGTTTCACGATCCCAATACAGCAGTTCTCGCTTTCGTCATCGGGCTCCTCGGAATCATTTTCGAATTCCACGCTCCCGGCACAATTCTGCCTGGGGTCGTCGGATCGGCGCTCGTCCTCTTATCTGCCGCCGCGCTCTGGCATTACCCGCTGAACCCCGGTGCGGTCACTCTCATCGCCGTATCGGCCGTCGTTCTTTTGCTGGAACTTAAGATCGCCTCACGCGGCATTCTCTGTGGGCTAGGAGCCGTGCTCCTCGCCTGCGGGGTTTACTTCCTGATCGATTCGCCCAATCCGTCGGACCGCATCCGCCCCGTCACAGCCCTCAGCATCGTGCTCCCCTTCGGCCTTCTAGCCGCGTTCCTCATCACTATCGCCTCCCGTGCTCGATCTAATAAGACGGCAGCGGGCCCCACTACGCTCATCGGCCAAACCGGTACCGTCGTGGGCGCCCCCGATACACTACGCATCCAGGTAGCCGGCGAGTATTGGAATGCCGTATCCGCAATTCCGCTCGCGCCCGGAACCAGCGTCCGCATCACCGCGATTCAGGGCCTAGAACTCACCGTAGGCCCGCTGCACGATACGATGGGATGAACATGTTCGGACCTGGACTCCTGCTGGTGATCTTCGTTGCTATCTATCTCTTCTCGTCCATCAAGATTTTGGCCGAGTACGAACGCGGCGTTATCTTCCGTCTGGGCCGCATGCTGCCTTCGGAAAAGGGCCCCGGCGTTATTCTCGTGTTCCCTCCGATCGACCGCTTGGTGCGGGTTTCGCTTCGTACCGATACGCTGGAAGTACCGCCGCAGGACATCATCACTCGAGACAACATCTCTGTAAAAGTGAACGCCGTAATTTTCTTCCGTGTAGTTGATCCTAAGCTTGCCGTGATCACCGTCTCAAACTTCCTTTTTGCCACTTCCCAACTGGCTCAAACCACATTGCGAAGCGTCCTCGGCGAAGTAGAGCTCGATGAACTGCTGAGCCAGCGCGAGAAGCTCAACCTGCGCCTCCAAGCCATTCTTGACGAACACACAACTCCTTGGGGCATCAAGGTCAGCATGGTGGAGGTGAAGCAGGTTGATCTGCCCGAAACCATGATCCGCGCCTTGGCTAAACAAGCCGAGGCGGAACGCGATCGCCGCGCCAAAATTATTCACGCTGAAGGCGAGTACATGGCAGCCGAAAAGCTCGGCATGGCCGCCCAGATTATTCAACGCGAACCAGCCGCGCTGCAGCTCCGCTACCTGCAAACTTTGGTCGAAATCGGCGTTGAAAAGAACACGACCATCATCTTCCCGTTGCCTATCGATATCCTCAGCGCAATCCAGACTTCGCTCGAAAGAAAATCGTAAATCCCTCCATGACCAGGACCGAACAAGATCAGGAATATGTGCTCGGCACCAAGCAGTTGCTTAGTGCGTTTTTCGTTGTAGTGGCACTGCTTGGCGTCTTCTTCACTGCCGGCTACATTATCGGCCGCAACACCTCAGGCAAGACGGCCCCATCCGATGCTTCCGCCAATGCTAGCCCCGCAACCGACGCGGCTCAACGCACCGCAATGCGCGGAGAACCGCCGCCCGTAGCCGAAACATCAACTCCCAGTCCAGTTTCAAAGCCCGTCGAAAGCGCCGCCACAGCATCCGCAGCCACACTGCCTGCGAAAACAACGCCCGTTCCTGAAGCTGCGTCCAAGCCTCCTGCGGAGCTGAAACCGCAACCTACGCCTGAACTTGTCAACGCAGTCTCATCACAAGTCGTGCCCGGTCACATGTATCTGCAACTCATGGCAGTGAAGCGCCCAGTAGCGGATAGTATGGTTAAGCTTTTGAAAGGCCGCGGCTACCCGGCGCTGCTTGGCGAAAGCTCCAAGGCCGAACTGTTCCGCGTGCTCGTCGGTCCCTTCACCGATATGGCTTCGCTTGCCAAAACCAAATCCGGCTTGAAGTCCGCGGGCTTCGAATCCGTCATCGCGAAGTAACAAGTCAGATGCTGGTTCAAATCGCACCGCGCGGTCCTCGTTTGCCCGAATGGGCCCGCAAAAGCCCCACACATTTCGAATCGCTGAACAAGCTCAAGAGTGGCCTCCGCGCGCTGAACCTGCACACGGTTTGCGAATCCGCCCGCTGCCCGAATATCCACGAATGTTTCCATCGCGGTGCTGCAACATTCATGATCCTCGGCAATCTCTGCACGCGTGGTTGCGCCTTTTGCTCCGTCCCGAAAGGCCGCCCCGATAAGAACGATATGCGGCTTGATCCCGCCGAACCAGCCAACGTCGCCCGCATGGCCGCTGAAATGAAATTGCGCTACGTCGTGATCACCAGCGTGAACCGCGACGATCTTCCCGATGGCGGTTCGCACCACTTCGCCGACACCGTTCGCGCCGTTCGTGCCGCACTCCCCGAAGCGCGCATTGAAGTCCTCACGCCCGATTTCTGTGGCGATCATAAAGCCGTTGCCCGCGTCCTTGACGCCGAACCCGGCGTGTTCAATCACAACATGGAAACCGTCCCGCGCCTCTATCGCAAAGTGCGCCCCCAGGCCGATTACAGGCAGTCTCTCGACGTGCTCCGGTTCGCGCGCCAACACCGCCCCGAAGTGCTCACCAAATCCGGCTTTATGGTCGGCTTAGGAGAAACGGATGCGGAAGTCCGAAACCTTCTTCAGGATCTACGCTCGCAAGATGTCGACGTGGCAACTATTGGCCAGTATTTACAACCCACCCGACGCAACCTGATTGTCCAATCCTTTCCCGCTCCGGAGCAATATGACATCTGGCGCGATTACGGCCTCTCGCTCGGATTCAAAAACGTGTTCAGTGGCCCTCTGGTCCGAAGCTCTTACATGGCAGATCAGGTCAGTCACGGCCTGGTGTGATCGCGCTTCTCGCGGGAGTACTCCTCGTTCTGGTCCACCCCGGCTGGAACCTGCACTTCCTTGCACCCGTTGCGCTCCTCCCACTCTTCTACACAGCAAGACACCAGCGCATCGCAACGCGCCGATTCTTTTGGGGCTACCTCACCGGCATTGTCTACTGGTTCGGTGTCTGCTACTGGATTCAACAAACTCTTGAACAGCACGGCGGCATGTCAGCCGCGGAAAGCTGGGCGCTCTTCGTCCTCTTCTGCTTGGCGAAAGCCCTGCAAATGGGCGCGTTCACCTGGCTCGCCCCATTTGTTGCGCGCCGCTGGTGGGCCGCTCCCGCTCTCGCCGCACTGTGGACCGCCTTTGAATGGACACACAATTACACCGGCTTCGCCTGGCTCGTTCTTGGCAACTCAGCCCTCAGTTGGCCGTTCCTTGCTAAGCTCGCGCCCACCACCGGCGTGTGGGGCATCTCATTTGCGCTTGCTCTTGTTTCCGCAATCCTGTTAACCCGCCAGTGGCAATGGTCTGCCCTGTTCGCCATTCTCTTCGTTTATCCCGCACTCCCCTACGCACTGCCGGCTCCACTCACCGTGCTAGCCGTGCAGCCCAATCTGTCCGAAGACGCCCAATACTCGCCGGAGAGCAAAACGGCCCTCGAACGCCACCTGGCAGATCTCTCCAACTCCCGCTCCGCGCCCACTCTGATCGTCTGGCCTGAAGTTCCCGCCCCCATCTACGATCAGGACCGCTTCCTCGCAGAGATCCCTCGCGCTACCGGAACCCCGCTCCTGGCAGGTGTCGTCAGCCACACCGATCGCGGTGCGTCTCTCAACTCCGCGCTCCTTCTCTCGAAAGAGGGGCGCTTCGTTAGCCGTTACGACAAGGTCAACCTGGTCCCGTTCGGCGAATTCGTCCCCTGGCCCTTCGAAGCACTCACCCGAAAGGTGTCCAGCGAAGCCGGCGAGTTCGCACCCGGGACTGCCCCGGTCACCGCCGCCGGAATCGGCACATTCATCTGCTATGAATCCGTGTTCCCCAACTACATCCGCCAGTTTCCGCTCCGGGGCGCGCACGTCCTGTTTAATCTCTCGAACGATAGCTGGTTCGGCAAATCCGCCGCCCGCGATCAGCACTTCCTCATCGCGCGCATGCGGGCCGCTGAAAATCGCCGCTGGATTGTTCGCGTGACCAACAACGGCATCACTGCTTCCATAGATCCCGCTGGCCAGGTGCACGATGAACAGCCCTCCTATCAGGAAATTGCCACCACTTTACACTTTGGCGAAGAGGCATCTCTTACCCCCTACACGCGATGGGGAGACTGGTTCGTTTATCTTTGCGTGCTAATGCTGACCCCCGCCCTGCTAATTAATCTGTGGAAGTCCCCAACCCCGGCCCGCTAAGCCCGCGCGTATTCAGCCACCCATCCCGCACCTCGAACAAGCCTGGATACCGCTTCTCCCACCCGGCGCTCGCGCTTGGCACATACTCCCGCGCATTTGCTTCCACCGCTGCCGTGCCCGGTATGTGGCTTGCCAGTTGCGCCGAATGCACAAACGCCGCTCCCGGACAAGTCAGATCCTGCACGCATCGGAACATCCCATACTTCTGCACCGCCGCCCCAATCAACAGCGATTGCGATTGCCCCTTGCACGCCTTCAACGCCGCACCCGAATACCCCATCTCCCGCGCCAGTTTCAGCCGGTCCAAACCAGTCAAACTCTCATCAATCACCACCGGCTTCCGCTTCGCCGCCTCAAACATCACGTTTCCTCTGTCGCGCTCCAGGTCACGCTTTGTAGGCTGCTCGATATACTGCACACGCGCAAACGTCCGCGCGTCCTGCTTGCCGATAAACTCCAGCAGATACTCGACATTGGCGCATTTCTCATTGAAATCGAGCGACAACAATTGCCCCGCACTGGCCACTTTCGCAATCGCCGCGACGCGCTCCACGTCCCAGGCCAGGTCATTCCCATTCAGCTTGATCTTGATCGCCCGCACGCCCGAATACGGAATCCATTCTTCGAGCGATTCCGGCAATCCATCGCGCACCGGCTCCTTCACATCCGCCGCCGTGAGTGTATCGCTCGCTCCCACTGAGTGATACATCAACACGCGATCCACCGGCTTCGGCAGCACGTACTTGTCCAGATACTCGCCCCGAAACTCCGCCCCCAGATACCGTGACAAATCCCACCGGACAAACTCCCGCCCCGAAGCATTGAACGCATTCCGCCCTACCAGCTTTCCAAAGGCATCGTGCAACGCTGCATCGAACGGGCTCGCCGTCACCAGCATGCAAAGCTTCGGAATCTCACCCGCTGCCTTCAGATATTCCGGCTCCAGTACATGGTTCGTTTCCAGCGGATGAGCATACTCCGAATATCCGCGAGTGATCTCCGCAACGCGCCCAGCCAGACTTTTCATTGCGGCCAGCGTCTTGTCATAACCAAGTTCCGGCGCTGGCCAACTCCACATGTTGCCCATCGGCATAGAAGCAAATCCCGAAGCCCGCTTGCCGCTCTTCGTGCTGACAACGCAATGCACGTTCAGCATCGTGACCCGGTCCACCAGCATCCCGCCGAACTTGTAAGGCGCCCGGTACTTGAAATCCTCGTAAGTATGATGAAGCTCCACCACTCGCACATCGGTAGAGCGCGCCCCCAGCAGCAACGCCGGAGCCCCCAACACCTCACGCCTAGTCATGCAAAGAGTGTAATCCTCATCTCAACAGCCGCTCCGTCGAACTCTCCCGATCTCTTGAAAACTGTCCCGCCGCCGCCCGCAGATACGGTCGGAATTCCCGCGCCCACCAAGCCCCGAATCCCTCCGCGCGAATCTCTCGCAACAGATCGAAATAGTGATTCAACAACGCGCCCGCTACTAACTCGCTAGTGCGGTGCACGCCCCACACAGAAGCTGTACCTAACCACAGCAAATTTGCCGGCACTCGGCCCACCGCCGAAACCGCCATCCCGCCCGCCAGCACCATCACCGGCTTATTTTGAGCTGCGGCTTCCGCCCGCAACTTGCCCCAAAACTCTTCCAGCACGGCACCCGTAGGCAAGTGCGGCGCAGGCATTTTCCGTACCTCATCCCGCAGCGCATGCCATTCCGCACGCAATTCGCTCACGCGCAATGGCGGTGCCGTAAACACTTGCGTCATCCGCTCGCTGCAACCCTCCAGACCATCCAGCAACTGATCTACAGTTTCAAAACGCGCCTCGCCATCCAGTAATCCCTCCTGCCGCAGCGTCTCCCCAATCTCTCGAATTAAATGCCGCCCCGTACCGGACAAATCCGCCAACGCAGCCGTCACCCAAACAGGCGACGCCCGAAACGCCAGCATGCCTACCCACCCTACTCCGTGTCCGGCCGCCCGCCGCAGTAGAAAGTCATACGCCAACTCTTCCGCTTTCGGATACACTCCCTCCACCTGCCCGACCTGCTCAATTAAATACTGCAGCGTGAGTTCCACCATATTGCGGTACAGGCTGGTTCGCCTCACAGCCGCAGGTACCGTCGCGTTCCCGATTTCCCGCACCAAGCCGCCCGCCAGCGCCGAAACCGATCGCAACACGCGCTCCGGCAGAGAGAGTAAGTAACCTTTCATGCGCACTCCGCTATCCTTGTCGAAGCTAACATGCGCACTTTGGCCCTGCTCCTCTGCTCCTCCGTGCTTCTCGCCCAACCTCCGGCCCAGAAACAAGCCGCCTTTCAATCCGACCTCCTCGGCGACATTGATGCTCACGCAAAACAAACTCAGGTCATGGTCGATCAAGTCTTCAGCTATGGCGAACTCGGTTTTCAGGAGTTCGAAACATCGAAATACCTCACCGGCATCCTTGAACGCGAAGGCTTCAAAATCGAGCGCGGCATCGCCGGAATTCCCACTGCATGGGTTGCCACCTGGGGCCAGGGCAAGCCCGTCATCTCGCTCGGTTCCGATATTGATTGCATCCCGCAAGCTTCCCAACGCCCCGGCACCGCACCGCACACGCCTATGATCGAAGGCGCGCCTGGCCATGGCGAAGGCCACAATTCGGGCGTACCCCTCAACATCACTGCCGCCCTCGCGGTCAAGAAAATTATGGAGCGCGAACACCTCTCCGGCACGCTCCAACTCTGGCCCGGCATTGCCGAAGAACAGCTCGGCGCGAAGGCCTACTACGTCAAAGCCGGCCTCTTCAAGAATGTAGACGTGGTTCTCTTCACCCACGTCGCCGCCAACATGGGCGTTTCTTACGGGCCCGGCGGACAGAACGGCATGGTCTCCGTCGAATATAACTTCAAAGGTGAAAGCGCGCACGCCGCCGGTGCTCCCTGGCGTGGGAAAAGTGCGCTTGACGCCGTCGAACTCATGGATGTCGGCTGGAACTTTCGCCGCGAACACCTGCGCCTTGCCCAGCGCTCTCATTACGTCATCACCAACGGCGGCGATCAGCCGAACGTCGTCCCGCCGAACGCCACCGTCTGGTACTATTTCCGCGAAGCCGATTACGACCACATCATGAGTCTCTGGCAAATCGGTGACAAGATGGCCCAGGCCGCCACCATGATGACCGACACCACCGTCACCTCCCGCTTGCTCGGCAGCGCTTGGCCCGGCCACTTCAACAAGCCGATTGCGGAAGACATGTACCAGAACATCAAGAAGGTTGGCCTTCCGCAGTGGACCGACGCCGAACAGCAACTTGCCAAAACTCTTCAGAAAGAAATTGGCGCGCCGGTCAAAGGGCTCACCGTAAAGATCGATGAAATGCGGGTGCCCAAGCCGGAACTGCCTGAGGGCGAAGGCGACGTGGGCCCCACGGGCGGCGGTTCCGACGACATCGGCGATGTTTCCTGGGTGGTACCCACCATCACGCTCCGTTACCCTTCGAACATCCCCGGCGGCCCCGGCCACAACTGGGCCAACGCGGTATCCATGGCCACCTCCATCGCTCACAAAGGTGCTGTTGCTGGTGCTAAGGTCCAGGCTTTAACGATGCTGGATATCCTGACCCATCCCGATTTAGTGCAAAAATCCTGGGATTATTTCCGCAACGTCCAAACCAAAACTACTCAATACAAAACTTTCCTTCGGCCCGACGATAAGCCCGCCATCTGGCTGAACAAAAAGATCATGGACCAGTACCGCACTCAGATGCAGCCATTTTATTACGATTCCACGAAATTCGCCACCTACCTGGACCAGATCAAATAAGACAGCGTGCCCCGTCTCAGCGCACAAGACGCCGTACTCATTTTTCTCTTCTCCGCCATCGCCACGCTCAGCCCCTCGCGCGACGTATGGGAAATCGGCATGATCGGCACCCTGGGCGCGCTTCAACTCGCCGAGTCGAAACTTACTTGGGTGGAGACTCTGCAGGGCCGTGTGCTTTGCATCATGCTCAAGCTCAGCGTGGCCTATCTCCTCATCGGCTACACCGGCGGCGTCGCGTCCAGCTACTACCTTATGCTGCTGCTCCCCATCGTTACGGCAGCCACCTCCCTCGACGTGCTGCCTACATTGCTCTTCAGCCTTCTAGCGTGCGGGGCCTATCTCTCGTTCCTGCTCTTTATTGACTGGAATCGATTTCAAATTGAGGCCGATCAGGTCCGAGTGATTGCGCTCCGCCTGCTGTTCCTCGCGGTCGCGGGTAACTTGGTCAATGCGCTTGCTCGCGCACTTCGCGAACAAAATGCGAAGTACCGTGCCGTCGCTGTGCAACTCGCCGAAGCCAATCAACACCTCAGTGAAGCGGAAGCCGCCATGCGCCGGTCCGACCGCCTCGCCGCTTTGGGTCAACTGTCGGCCGGGCTGGCCCATGAAATCCGCAACCCGCTCGGAACCATCAAAGCCTCCGCTGAAATGCTCACCAAGCACGTGCCCGCCGATAATCCGCTAGCGCAGGAAATGGCCGGCTTCATCTCCACGGAAGTCGACCGCACTAACGCGCTGGTCACCCGCTTTCTCGATTTCGCCCGTCCCCTCTCCCCCCAGCGCGAACCCGCCGACCTCGGCCAAATCATCGATCGCGCCATCGCTGCCGTCGAGCGCGAAACCGGTCGAGTCTCCATTTACCGTAACTATTCCCCAGACCTGCCCACCCTCGCTCTCGATCCCAACCTGATGCAGCAGGTCTTCTACAACCTGATCCTCAACGCCGCCCAAGCTAGTCCCGAAGGCGGCACCGTTACCGTAAAATCGAAGCGCCTCCCCGATGCAGCCGAAGTCTCTGTCATAGACCGCGGATCCGGCATTGCTCCCAAGAATATTGAAACCATCTTCAACCCCTTCTTCACCACCAAACCCACCGGCGTTGGTCTTGGCCTTCCCATAGTTCAGAAAATAATCGACGAACACGGCGGCCGGCTTACGGTAGATAGCGAAGAGAGGCAGGGAAGCACCTTTCGCGTCTACCTCCCTATCAATCTGTAGTTGCAGAAATGACTCTTCACGCAAGAGCGACAGGGAACGCTTCAAGACGTTCCCTGTCGGCTCTACTCGAGAGCCAGCCTACTGGCGGGCTCCTCCAAAACGTTGCCCTGCCGGACCCCGGTGCATTCCACCGGGACCGCCAAATCCACGCCCAGGATTGTACTTGCTTTGCTGATCAGCTGTGAGGATCTTATAAAACGCAGCTTGCGCTTTGCTCTGGATATTTATCTCCTGGCCGGATAGTGAACCCAGTTGTGACGAGAGGTTGTCAATCGATACCGTATCGCCTTTTTGAATAGCTGTCGCGAGCGCGGCATGGGCCGTCTGGATGTTGGTACGAAGTGGTGTTTCGGCAGTTGCCGCGTTAGTGAAGATAGTAGTTGCCTGAGTCTGCTGCGCAGCGGTCAGGGTGAGATGGTCAGTGAGGCGTGCTACTTGATCGGCAATCATGGTTGCGGGGTCAGGCGGATTTCCACCAAAACCGCGCTGCGGGCCTTGTGCCACCATCATCCCAGTGGCTAGCGTGCCAACGGCGAGAATGCTCAAGAGAGATCTTTTCATTTCGTGTTTGTAACTCCTTCACCATTACAGACGCATCGCGCCGCTTATGGCTACAGGCAGGCTGTTAAATGGAAGTAAACTTTACGCGGACCATTTGTAGCCTAGCCCGTGCACCGTGGTGATCAGCAACGGGCGCTTCACGTCCTCTTCAAGCTTCTGCCGCAGCCACGCTACGTGAACATCCACGGTGCGAGTTGATTGCACGCTACGGTAGCCCCACACCTGGTTGAGCAATTCTTCCCGTGAAAGCGTTGCGCCGGGGCGTTCGACAAAATATTTCAGCAGCTGAAATTCACGGGCGGATAGCGGGACCACCTCGCCGTTTCTGGTCACTTCGGTGCTGCGAACGTCCAGAGTAATGGAACCAAAGTTGAAGTGCGCGGGCAGAGGTGCGGTGGGCTCCTGGTTGCGGCGCAGCAGTGCTTCGATACGCGCCAGGAGTTCCACCATTTCGAACGGCTTGGTAAGGTAATCGTCCGCACCCATCTTTAGGCCCGTAACCTTGTCCATGGTTTGGCCACGCGCCGTGAGAATCAGGATAGGAGTCATAATTCCCTTAGTTCGGATTGCGACACATACATCGAAGCCATTCTTCTTCGGAAGCATGATGTCGAGCAGGATCAGATCGAATACTCCGGCGATAGCGCGCGCTTCGCCCATTTCGCCATCGGTTGCTGATTCGACGGTGTAGCCCTCCTTGCGCAGGCGATCGCCAATGGTCAGAATGAGGCCGGGTTCGTCTTCAATCAGCAGAATACGCATTAGGCCGTCTGGTTCAGGAGCCGCGCCGGTTCGGATTGCATCGCGGCATCGGCGGGCAGGCGCAGAGTAAAGCGGCTGCCCTGTCCAGCAGCGCTGACTACGGTTACGTCGCCCGAAGCGTCACGGGCGAAACTGCGCGCCAGATTCAAACCGAGCCCGGTACCGTGGATCTGGGCGGAACGAACCGTTTTGGCGCGGTAAAAAGCATCAAAAAGATGGGGGAGATCTGAACGTTCGATCCCGATTCCGTGGTCTTCGACAATCACCGAAACCCAGCCAGATTCCGCAGTTGCGCTAATGCCAATCCAACGGGACTCGCCCGAATATTTCGCGGCATTCGAAACCAGGTTCTGGAGGCACTGAGTAAGCGCTCCGCTTTCGCCGCGCACTCGGGGAAGCGCGGGAGCGATGTGTTTTTCGACGGTAAAGCCGCCGTCTGTGAGCGTGGATTGTGAGAGGGCGAGAGCGCCTTCAATTAGGTCTTCAATATTCAAGATGACGGGTTTATAAGGTCGGCGCTTCTGACCGGCCGCAAACTGCAGGATCTGTTCCATCATGCCCGCAAGACGGCGCGATTCATTGCGGATGAGAGATCCGTATTGCTTCACTTGCGTCTGCTCTTCAACCACGCCGTCCGTGAGGTTTTCGGCGGCGGCAAAGATGACCGCAAGCGGGGTGCGAAGCTCATGTGAAACGCCAGCGACGAACTCCATCTGCAATTCTGCTAAGCGTTGGGCGCGCTGCGTGTTTCTGAGGATGGTCACCATACTGGCACCTAAAACCAGCAGGACGGCGAAGCTGACAGCAAGATTGCGCCAGCGCAACGTTTCCACCGCGGCGGCGACACTTCCGGCTTTGTGACGCACGGCGAGCTTCCAGGGAAAGTTGCCAGCGCTCATCAGGAAAGGTGCAGCACCAAATGTCCGGCCCGCTTCTGGGTTCGGCCCGCCCCTGCCGTCGCGGGGACCTCCCGACCGCCAATCGCGAAAGCCGAATCTGGGCCGGTCCCGAGGCCCTCGGTCAGGGCCACCGCGAGGGCGCAATTCGATCAACTCAGTATCCAAATCCGCGTCGGCTGCTTTCAGGATCGGGCTGCCCAAAGAATTGTGGAGTGGGGCGTTGGCTTGACCAGCTACGTAGATTTGAGCTTGGTAAAGGAAGCTTCCATCAGAATTGGCAAAATGGCGGGCTGCCAGTTCCGGCAAGAATTTCTTCGCGAGCGTATCGCGATTCAACACTAACAACTGGAACCCCATTCGGCGATCACGTGGGGGGCCAGGTTCGGTCGGCCGATCGTGCTCTCGGTCACCGCCTGTGAATATGCTCAGCGCGTGTATCAGAAGGGGTGCCTGGCCGTCCATGGTCCATGCGGAATTCCTTGGAAAACCAGGACGGTGATCGTCGAACCCACTAGTCAAACGCGCGACAACTTGTTCCAGCTCCTCGGGTGTTTTGCTTTCAACGTATTTCGAGTGCAAAGGATTAAGCCGGAGAAGCCGGCCGTCCGGGGATAGCAGATAGACTGCGGAAATCAGGTGAGAGGCGGGTGCGGAGGCGAGCCACTCGCTTTGGGTTTGTGCCAGCGTGCTCCATTCCGCTGTGTCTGCAGTTTCGAAATCAGCCTGAAGTCCGGTGCCAAGCGCCAGTAAATCACGCGAAAACTCTCGCCGAAACTGGTCGACGGCAAGCTGCAAGCTGCTTTGCATTCGCAGGCGCTCCGCTTCACTCACCTGTCCGCTCCAGCGGTATTGCAGCACGGCAAGCAGCACTAAAGCGCAGATTAGCGCGATGACCAGTAAAACTGGCCGCAGGGAACGGCGGGGCGACATGGGCTTACCCTCACTAGATTTACCAGATGTTTCCGCCCCGGTCAGGCTGGCCGGTTCCCGCAGGCTACTGCTCAAGGTGTGCGAGTTGCTCTCGCAGGCTTTCGTAAAGCGCGGAACATAAGCGCTTTCACAGCGGACGGCGTGCATTCCAATGCCTCCGCAATCTGCAAGTAATCCATCTCTTCATACTTGTGCATGAGTACGGCACTGCGTTGTTTCCAGGGCAGTGCCGCGATAGCTCGGCGGATTTGCTGTACACGCACATCAGAAACGAGTGAATGCTCAACGGAAGCGGCAGGTTCCGTGAAATCGCGCTTGCGCACACCCGGGGCAATTTCCCTGTCCAGACTGACATTCCGGTTGTGGTGACGCTGGTCGCGGAAGTGATTGTAGGCCACGTTGGTGGAAATTCGGAAAAGCCACGTTGTGAATTTGGCGGATGGCGTCCAGGATTCGCGGGAGCGGTGCACCCGTAGGAATACATCCTGCGCAAGTTCCTCGGCAACAGCTGGATTCTGCACCATGCGGCTTAGATGCTGGACCAGCTGAGTGCGGTGGCGGTTCACCAGAAGGCTAAAACTGGAATCGTCGCCGCGCTGTGCGGCGGACATAAGCTGGGTATCGAAATCGAGTGTGAATGCCTGGGTTCCCATTGGCGAATATGTACTGTAACGTGTGGGCGGCCCGGCGGTTGCCAATTGCCTGTTAAATGCTTGTAAAACGTTTAGCGTATAAGGTTCTGCGCCCATTCGAGGATCGTTTCGTCGGCCCAAAACCGTGGCTTATGGCGCGCAATAAAGCCCAGGTGGCCGCCGTGTTTGGGAAACACAGTCTGGATCAGCGGGTTCAACTCCGGGGTGGCGGCGCGATACATCTCGAAAGGGATCAGCGGGTCGTCCTGAGCGGCAATCAGAAGAGTGGGAACACGGATCTGGGCCAGCAGCCGGTTTGAAGATTGGGTGCTGTAATACCGGTCTGCATTGCCCAGACCGAATGAGGGAGCCGTGATTTTATCGTCGATATCGTAAAGAGTGCGCAGCGGCTTCAGCGTGGCTGCGCTGTAGCGGCCAGTCGCGGCAAGGCGGGCATGCATCCGCGTAACAAAACGGCGCTGATAGAGACAATTTACCGGCGCGTTAATGCGGCAGGCAGCCATAGCGAGATCGATAGGGGCTGAGACTGCGCAAACACCAGAGAGCAATTCGGGGCCGGAACCGGCAAGTTCGCCGACAAGCTTGAGCACCACATTACCGCCTAAGGAGAAACCGGCGAGGAAGATGGGTAGATCGCGTTTCATACCGCGCAAGTAAGACAGAAGATCGCTGGTAAGCCCGCCATGGTAAAGCGTGGTGCACAGGTGCTCGGTTCCGCCGCACGTACGCATGTGGAACCGGTGGGTATTGAAGTGTTGGATCAGCGCGCGATGGGCCAGAGTGCGCATATACCCGGCTTTGGCCCCGCCCTCCAGGCCGTGAACCAGAATGAGTTCAGCTTGAGGATCTTGTGCAGTTTGAGTCTCTACCAGAACCTGTACGTCAGGCTCCGTCCGGTAAAGTTGGCGCGTAGAAGGATAATCGCTGAAATCCAGGTCACGGGGCCAGAAGTTGCCTAGAATCGTGAGCGCGTGTGGATTAGTAAAAATCGGGACGAACGGACGCAATCTTCCAGTTTAGAAGTTACTACTGAACGTCCGGATCGAATTCAAGCGCCGTGGCAGGCTTATCTGTAGATTTCTTGTTCATATCGTCGGCCAGAATCACAGCTTCTGCCAGATCGCGCATCGGGCGGCGCAGGCGACGGCTCTCATTGCGTAGCCGCAGGTATGCCTCCTCCTCAGTCAGGCTATGCTTGGCTTGCAGGATGCCTTTGGCGCGCTCCACCAGCTTGCGTGTCTCCAGCGTCCGCTTCATTTCAAGCGTTTCCGACATCAGGCGGGCGTTTTCAATGGAAATGGCGGCCTGCCCGGCCACCACTTTCACGAAACCGATTTCATCTTCCGTGAAGGGGCGCTGCTCCTTCGTATAAATATTGATCGTCCCAATCACTTTGTCGCGCGAGTGAAGAGGGACGGAGAGCAAGGAAACCAAACCTGTCTTGCGCGCCAATTCGGGATAGCGGAATTGCTTCTCTTCCAGAACGTTCGGAATAACAATGTGGCGGCCTTCACGAATCACCCGGCCGATGAGGGAATCTTCAATCTTGATCGGCATCTTGTGCAGATAGTCCGGGGAGGAGCAGCGGGCTGCGCTGATGACCAGTTCGCGGCGCTCATCATCCACCAGCATGATGGAGCAGACGGCGGAATCCAGTGTTTCCGCCACCATCTCCGAAATAGCTTGCAGGATGCGGTCCAGATAATTTTCGGCGGCAATCGTTTGCGCAACAGCGGCCAGCGCTTCCATGCGCCGATTTGCGGTCACCGATTGTTCCAGAAGACGAGATTTCGCCAGCGCACCGCCCATTTGCTCCCCAATGAAAGAGACCATGGCGACTTCATCGGAGGTGTGCTTGTGCGGCTCCCGATGATGCACGTTGATTACACCGATCAGGTCGCCGCCGCTGAGGAGCGGAACCGAGAGAAATGCTTCGTAAGTGTCTTCCGTTAAGCTTGTGAAACTCTTAAAGCGGATATCCTGTGAGGCGTCCTTTTCAAGAGCCACCACGGATTTGTGGAGCGCCACCCACCCGGTGATTCCTTCGCCCATTTTGAGGCGGATATTCCCGATCTCCGAAGTGTGCGGCAATTGCGAGGCGCGCAACACAATTTCGTTTGTGCTGTGATCGGCCAGATAGACCAGGCAAGCGTCGGAATCGGTTACTTGCATGGCAAGATCGACCAGCTCTTTTAGCATGGCGTCCAGCTCAAGACCGGAACTAACGATGCTGCTAATTCGATGAAGAAGCGCGACCTGAGATCCCATAGGTTGAACTGAAGTTAACACGTACGGTGACATGACCAAGTGTAGGTTTCCGTTTACCGCAGCGTCCAATTGAAAGTTTTTATTTGTTGAATCGAGCATCATAGGAGAGTGCAAAACCCCGCGCCTGCCGAACACTTGATCCTCCCGGAATTACAACAGCGTTGGAGCCCAGTCATATTTTCCGGGAAGCCGGTTTCCACCGAACTGATGGACCGCCTCTTTGAGGCCGCGCGTTGGGCAGCTTCAAGTAGCAACGAACAGCCATGGACTTTTGTGGTCGCAACAGCTGACGAGCCCGAGCTGTTCACGCGGCTTGCCGATTGCCTTTACCCCGGCAACTCCTGGGCAAAAGCCGCGCCCGTACTGGCTCTTTCCGTCGCACGCATGACCTTGGCAGGCGACATAAAGCCGAACCGTTACGCCTTCCATGACATGGGAATGGCGGTTGCGAGTATGTTGGCGCAAGCGACTGCAGAAGGTCTCTTTGTTCACCAAATGGGCGGCTTCGATGTGGAAAAGGCGCGCCAGGATCTAGCGGTGCCGGCGGGCCACGATCCGGTAGCTATGATGGCAATCGGCTACTATGGCGACCCCGCGAATGCTGCACCCGGTTTGCGCGAACGGGAAGTGCAGCCACGCGGGCGCAAACATCTGGACGAATTCGTCTTCCGGGGAACCTGGGGTAAACGGTAGGTCGGCGTGGCACTCTGGATTCCACGGCGTGTCTTGATCACGCCCAGCGCGCGGCAGTGGGCGCACGGGAATGCCATCGCGGAACGCGCTGCGGCTCTGGGGAGCGACATTGTTGAGCTGAAGGCAGACCGCTTGACGGGCCTCTCCGACGATGACCCACGAAAACAGTATGTAAGGGCCAAAACCTCGCTCGCGATTGTGGTGGCTTCTCCAAGCAAGCGCAAGCTTTCGCCAATTCCACCCAGCGCAGACTGGCAGTTTCATTTGGCTGAGGGGTGCCCCGCGCATTGCCAGTATTGCTATCTGGCGGGTTCGCTGGCGGGGCCACCAGTGACGCGGGTCTATGCGAATGTGCCGGAGATTCTGGATGGGTTGCGAGCCTACCAAGGGAAAGGCGCAGTCACTTCGAAATCCAAGACGAGGGCTGGCGAGGGTACTACGTTCGAGTGTTCCTGCTATACGGACCCGCTGGGAATTGAGCATTTGACAGAATCGCTACGGGAGACGATCCGATTCTTCGGTGCTTGGGATGCGCCCGTGCAGCTTCGTTGGACAACGAAATTCGATGCAGTGGATGGTTTGTTGGGTATTGAACATGCGGGACGCACGCGAGCCCGGTTTTCAGTGAACGCGGCAAGCGTGGTGCGCGGGATGGAAGGCGGTACCGCGAATATGTCAGCGCGGTTGGCCGCAATCGGGAAGATGGCGCTGGCCGGATATCCGGTGGGGCTGACAATTGCCCCTATTATGATGGGCGAGAACTGGCGCGAGGAATATGAAGCCCTGCTGCTGGATGCAAAGGCGGCATTGGCAGGAATTGCGGATCTGAATTTAACGGCTGAGCTGATTACGCACCGGTTCACGGCAGGGTCAAAGCTGGTGCTGCTCGAATGGTACCCGAAGACCAAACTGGATCTGGATGAGGCCAAGCGGAAGGAGAAACTGACTAAATTCGGGACCTTGAAATATGTGTATCCGGCGGACCAGATGAAGGAATTGCGCCAATTCTTCGAGAGTAAGATTGCGGAGCACTTGCCCGCCGCGAAGATCCTGTATTGGACCTGATATGGTAAATTTCTGTCCGCATGAGTAAACAAACAATCGGCGTCATCATGAATGGCGTCACGGGACGCATGGGAACGAATCAACACTTGATTCGATCGATTGCGGCGATCCGTCAGCAGGGTGGAATCGCCCTGAAAAACGGGGACATGCTGGTTCCCGAGCCGATGCTTGTCGGACGCAATGCACAGAAACTGGAAGCACTGGCGGCGCGTATCGGCGTTACGCGTTTTTCGACAAACCTGGCGGAGTGTCTGGCGAACCCGGAATTCCAGATTTACTTTGATTCTTCCGTAACA
>JAABUK010005230.1_pt1 | contig 20443 bp, 18 predicted proteins | sample 5559141 | NCBI WGS metagenome assembly JAABUK01 (sample SAMN10711869, study PRJNA513367) | rock metagenome | isolation source: Antarctica rocks | place: Antarctica: Victoria Land, Pudding Butte nord | collected 2016-01-03 | reverse complement strand
CGCGAGGAGGTGCCCAGGAAGTGGCACCTCTATTGCGACGCCGTATCAGACAACTTCCGCGTCATCTCGCCGAAGGATTTTCGGATACTGACGTGAACGGGGTACAGATATTTTGATTTCTGCATTTGTCATATTATCCGTTCTACAGCCGGATGCGCTCTATCTCGTCTAGGCTGATCGCATCCTGCCGCCGGTCGTAGAGCTGCGTCGTACGCGTGCTGGCATGGTTAGCCATCGCGGCGGCGTTCTCCAGCGTGCCACCGGCCTTCAGGTAAGCGGTGATGCCCGTTGCCCGGAAGCTGTGGTTGCCCACCTTGGTTCCGATGCCGGCCGCCGCCGCCCGACGCCGGATCATGGCATAGGCGTTGGCCTGCGGCAGTGGCGTGCGCGTCAGCCGCGCTCTGCCACGGCCCACTGTGCGGAACAGCGGCCCCTTGCCGTCGCCGGCGATCCCGGCCCCGTCCAGGTAGGCGTGCAAGTACTCCTCCAGGCTGTGGTGGCAGGGCATGGCGTGCGCTCGGCCACCCTTTTCCTGCAGCCGCACCCACAGCCGCCGCCCCTGGGTGAACACGTCCTCGACCGTCATGCCCAGCGCCGCGCCGACCCGGGCGAAGCTGTAGACCATGAGGCCGATCAGCGCCCGATCGCGCAGCCCGATGGGCGTGGTGACATCAATGGCGTCCAGCAGCGCCCGCGCCTCGGCCGGCTCCAGCACGGGGGTGCGGCCGACCTTGACCACGTGCCGCGGCCCGCGCACGGAGGCGGCCGGGTTAGTGGGCAGCACTCCGCCGGTGACCAGCCAGTCGAACAGGTGGCGCAGGGCGGCGAGTTTCAGCTTGGCCGTGGGCGCCGCCTTGGTGCGGGCCTGCAACTCGATCCAGGCCGCGACATGCAGCTGCTGGACGGCCGTAACCGACAGCACCCCGTGATCCTCGCACCAGAGCAGGAAGTCAGCCGCGGCGCGGGCGTAGGCGCGACGGGTGTGCGGGTTGCGGATGGCGGCGGCGAAGAACTCCAGGAAACGCAGGGATGCGCGCTCGCCGGCGGCGGCGACCAGGGCGGGGACGTGCAGCCCGCGTGCCGGGTGGAAGGGCAGGCGGCCGGCCGGCGGCGGCCCTGGCACGAGCGGGGCGCCGTCCATCAGCCCTGCCCTTCAGCCTCGGCGAGGTACTCGGCCGGCCGCAGGATGCGCACGCCGCGCCAGGGGTGCAGCACGAGCAGGTGCGCGTCGCCGGTGACGATGGTGTCCGCGCCCGCCGCCAAGGCCAGCTCCAGGTATTTGTTGTCTTTCGGGTCACTGCAATCGGCGACCGTGACCGCTGGGTCGTGGAGGACGCCGAAGCCGTCGAGAAGGGAGAGCACCCCGTCGCGCAGCTCGGGAACGAGGAAGCGAGCCAGCCGCGGCCGCGCGAACACGTCGAGCAGCTCCGACATCACCGGCTCGGAAATGGCTACGCGGTCGGCTGCGAAGGCGTGGCGCACGGCCCGGTCCGGGACGCTGCCGCGGCCGATCGCCGCACTGACGAGCGTCGAGGCGTCGAGCACGATCACGCGCCGGGCGGCGAGGTCCGGCGTCCGGCGTCGTGGGCGACAAGCTCCTCCTCAAGGATCTCGTCCGTGAGGCCGCGGCGGCGCGCCTCGTCCGACAGGGCGTCCATTGCAACGAACAGCTGCTCGATCCCGGTCGGTCGGACCGTGCGCCGGATCAGCCGCTCAATGCGCGCGCGTGTCGCCGGGTCGTCGAGGGCGGCGGCAGTTTCGGGGTCGAGATCGAAAGTAACAGAAACGGTGTTGGTGTCGGGCATGGAAACCTCCTGCGCCGCCCGGGCGACACTGCGGATAGGGACGAGACGGTAGCGGGCAGGGGCGGTGAAGGCAAGGATTGGTATGTGATAAAGGACGTTATCATGGGTGAGGCAGGGCGGGGTGGGGTGGCTGTTGCCGCGGGACGGGCAGCGCCAAGCACAGCCACTCACCCGTTCAGGACTGTAAACCAGCGCAGGTGTGGAACCCAGGGGATCTCTGGCTTTTTAACGCAGTGCGGTGCTGGTCAGCGCCGAAAACCGCTGCTGACACACAACCCGGCGCTGGAGCCGATGATTGCCGGCCGCATCAACGTGGCCCTGATCCGTGCCCGCTGGTAGGACATCTTGCGGGTCGCCGCCAGCATCCGCACCGGCACTGTCGTCGCGTCGCTCGTCATGCGCCAGCTCGCCTCCTACCGGCGGCAGAACGGCGTGGCGGCAGCCCTGCGCGAGTTGGGGCGGCTGGAGCGCACGCTGTTCACCCTGGACTGGATCGACGACCCGGAGCTGCGGCGCGAGGCCGGCCAGGAACTCAACAACGGCGAAACCCGCAACAGCTTGGCCCGTGCGGTCTTCATCCACCGGCCGGGTGAAATCCGCGACCGCACCTACGAAAACCAGCAGCACCGGGCATCCAGGCTGAATCTGCTCGTCACCGCCATTATCCTGTGGAACACGCGCTACCTCGAACGCGCCGTCGCCGCGCTCCGCCAGACCGAGACGGTGCCGGACCACCTGCTGGCCTACCTGTCGCCGCTCGGGTGGAAGCATGTGAACCTGACGGGCGACTACATCTGGGGCGCCGAGCAGCGGGTATCGGAAACCAGCGATGGATGGAGGCCGCTGCGCGCACCCCTGGACACCCTCCATGCCGCCGCATGATGTTTCCGCTTCGTCCCCTTATGCGTACAAACTGCCCGATCTAAAGATCACCCACCCCTGGACGATGAGCGTGGCATGACACGGGTCACCCTCGGGAAGAGCCGGGTGCGGGAAAGCCGCATGCCCGGATATATGAGGGCGAAGCCGAATGGCCTAGCTACTCGACCACCACCGTCGCCCGAGCAGCCCAGGGAATGTCTTTAGAAGTTCAGCCCAAGTTCCTTTCGGTAGCGTTCGAAGCAGCGCGCTCCGCACTCCAGCCGCATCAGCGCGCCCTCGGCCATGGCGCGCGCCGTCTCCGGACGCTCCGCCACCAGCGGGTGCCCGGCTTCGGCGTTCCAGGCCTCCGAGTGCTTCACGTCCAAGATCGCGTGCAGGTCGAAGTAGTGCCGGTCACCCGCCGGCACCCCCAGCCGCTTCAGCCCCTGCCCCACCAGTTTGGCGCGGCTCGGCGCCGTCTGCTCGATCACGCCCAGCGCGCCGACGGAGTGGAAAGCGTAGCGCCGGTTTGCGGCCAGGCCCGCCATGGTGTTGGCGAGCGCGAGGCTCTCCCACACCGTGGTCTCCACCCGGGGCTCCAGGCCCAGGTGCTCGGCCAGCGCCTCCAGCATGGGGCCGTGCATTCCCTTCGGGTTGCCCCGGCCCATCTCATCCCAGTAATTGCGGGCCAACTCCAACTTCGGGCGTTCGGGCAGGCGCACCTGGGTCAGCGCCGTGAGGTCGTCGAAGCCCGCCTCCCCCGCTACTTCCTGCGTCAGGAACCAGCGCATCTCGTCCATGCTGGCCCGCTCGGCGAGGTAAGGGAACAATGGATCGTTCTGGCCGGGGCCGCCGTGCTCCAGTTCCTCGAACCAGGCGATGAAGCCGTCCGGGTCGCTCGGCGCTCCGGCCGCGCGGTCGGCGACGGCCCGGCGGGCCGCTTCCAAGAACTCGCTCTCGACGCGCAACCCTTCGCACAGCTCGTCCACGTCGCCCTGCCAACCTTCGTGGGGCAGGGCCGGCTCGAAGCGCTTGCGGTTGAACTCCGTCAAGCGCCTGTGTAGACACCCTTGGTCTGCCGCGGTCGTGGCGGCAGAAAAATTCCCTTCCGGCATGCTTTCATCCCCCTTTGTTGGCCGTGAGCGCCACGGCGGCGATTCAATCGGCGCGGGCGTAAGCCTCTGTGTCCAGTTCCTTGCCAAACACGTCGGGGTCCAGCTCGCGGTAGGTCCAACGCATCCCCGCGCCGTCCAGCAGCGAAGCGGTAGCCTCCCGGAACGGGTTGCCGCCGTCCACGATGGCGACACTGGTGTAGAGCAGCAGCGTGCCGCAGGGCGCCAGGCGCTCGCATGCCGCCTCCACAACGGCCAGCGACAACCCGGCGCCGAGCGGGCCGCCACCGTGGCGGTAGGCCCGCCATTCAGGTAGACCAGCATTCCCAGGCGCCCGAGTTCGTCGCGACCGGGGAAAACCCAGAGATGTTCTCTCACGCAGATTGACCCTTTGGGAGCGGCGCAGGGTGGATGTCGTGCAACTTGCCCATATTCAGGAAGACAAAGCGGTCGCACAGACCCTGGGCCGGTTCGTATCTGATCGGCCCAGCCTTGAGACCGCGTTCGGCTATGGACGCGAGGAGAAGCGGCAGGAAGGTCACGGTGATCTGGGCGGCGAGCGCACCCTTGGCGCCGAACGGGTTCTCGTGGAGGAGGAGAATGCTCCCGGGCAACGACGACAAGGTGCTTAGCTGATCCGTGATGTCGCGGCCACGTGCGACGAGGTCGTCGTGAATCTGGCAGCCTTCAGCGAGTCGATAATCGTGGGTGTTGACGGCGCACCACGCGAAACGCACGTCCGGGTGGAACCGGGCCATTGCGCGGTGCATCCATGCGCGGTTGTAACCGGCGTTGTAAGGGAGGCGGAGGAGATACGGGCTCGGGGTAAGCCGATGCCGGGCTAAGTGGTGCTCGACGCGTCGCATGTCGTCGACAGCCCTTTCCGGGCCGGCGTTTTCGAGGTCAATGTGCTCCCAGCCGTGGCCGAAGACATCGTGGCCCGCGGCGACGAGGTCGGAAACGAGACCCGGGTGCGCCGCGGCTCGCACCCCCGACAGGAAAAATGTCGCCTTTGCGCCGACCCGCTCCAGTAGTTCTATGACCCTTGGCGTTGTTTCCGGAGTCGGTCCGTCGTCGAAGGTGAGCGCCACCTCGTCGATGCCGGCCGGCTGACGGTGGAGGATCGGGCGCCAATGACCCAACGAGAGCGGGTTATACATTTGTTCGCGTTGCTTCCGTTTCGGTTATGGAATCCTTCAGGGCCGGCCCGGCTCTTTTATCATTCAACGCGCTGGCGCCACGGAGCGCCAAGCAATTGCCTGCCCTCCATCGTCCATTCCTCCGCGGGGAGCGGAGCGGCCCGAGGGTGTTCTGGATTGTAGGCTTGATGCACGCGGACCGCCGCGTAAAATAACGGCAGGAGCAACGCATAGATGTTGCCGGCGCGCAGCAGCACGGTTTCGACCATGCCCGCCCCGGCGAAGGTCAGCATAACTACCGCAGCGAGACCGGCCCACGGTACCCCCGCCCGCACGGCGGCCAAAGACAACCATACCGTGTGCGCGAGCAAAGCCACGGCCAGAACGAGGCCTGGTATCCCGAGCTGCAGCAGCACTTCCAAGTAGGCTTGGTGCGCCTCTGGCGCGTCCCAGCCGATGGCACGCTGGACCGAGTCCATATCGGAATTGCCTGCCACAAAGAACGCCATGTACCCGTAACCCTGCAACAGGCGCCCCTCGGAGAGATCCGTCAGTTCCGACCACAGCGGCAGGCGTCCGGTTAGGGACGCGTCCTTGCCGATCGCGTCCATGATTTCATCAAAGAACAAACCGGTGACGGCCATGCTCAGCAGGAACACCGCGGCAAGCGCGGCCCAGGCCCAAAGCAAAGCCAGACCCGGCAGGCGGAGGATGCGCAGTCCGCAGAAGAGAAGCGGGGTCACGAGAATGCTGATTTCGGCGGTCTCCGAACGGGTCTGGAAAGCGACCGCGAAACAGATTAGGGCGCCGAAAGCCGGCAGCAACCGCCGCCTCGGCCGGACCATGGCGAGCCAGGCGCACGCCTGCGTGCCCAGCACCATGTCCGCGCCGAGTTCGTTTTTATGCGTGAACACGCCGGTCCACGCGCCGGCGAGTTGGGGGTTCTCCACCTCGCTTGCCTTCATAAGGCCGATCTCAGGCGCAGCAAGGGCCACGACGGCGGACGCGACTGCGGCGGTGGCGGCGGCGAGGGCGATGATACGGATGATGCGGTCCACCGGCCGTGTCGCGACCAGGTAATAAGCGAAGGCCGCCGCGGTCGTCAGCGTGACAACCCGGCGCAGCGAAACTAGGGGCGCGATGGACCAAGCAACCGACAGTGCCGCCAGCAGAATGAAATAGTTCAACAGCGTCGCCCTCGCGGCGACTGCGAGGACGCGCCCCGGACTCAAGGCGCAGAGGACCGCGGTGCCGAGGAGGACCAAGACCTGCATCGCAGTGTACCAGGGATTCTGCTCGCCAGAAGCGAACGTCACGCCGCTGATCCTGAGCGGCAGGGCAACGTAGGCGGACATGAACGCGTTGACCGCGAAGAAGCAGAAAGCCCGTTCGGACCAGCTAGCGAGGCGCAGCATCTCAGTAGGCCGGTCCCGGCGGCAAGGGACTTAATGCCGCGGCCTCGGTTGCAATCTCGGCGCTCTGCCGAATGACGAACGGCGTCTTGCCCTGCTCGGTCGTTTCGAGCCGGTCAGCGATCTCGATGTGGAAATCGATGTCTGGCGGGAGTGCCGCCCTCGCGTTGGCTTCGAGCTTGGCGCGGTCGTTCGGACCGAAGCCGGGTCGGACGAGGACACGGAGGAGCACACTCCCGATTCGCTGCTGCACCGCCTGCATCCGGAGCAGGTTGTCCACGTCGCGCGGCAGGAGGTTCAAGGCGCTGAAACGGAGACCGTTGGTCCTGTAAATAAAATTGCTCGAACGCTCGGCGATCCCGCGGAAGGGCCGCAGCCCCAAGGCGATCGCCTCAAGCTCATGCCGGTCGGCGCTAACGGGCACCATCGCGCGGTCACCGGTGTCGTATCGGACGAGCGGCATGGCGCTGTTCCAGTAGCCCGTGGCGACGATGGCGACGTGCCTCTGGCCATCGGTCGTATCGTCCTCGTCTGACGGCATCAACTCCACCCGGCCGTAGGCCGGTTCGAAGAAATACTGGTCCTCCACCGCACTTGCGGCGAAGCAAGTGCGTTCGGAGAGGCCGTAGTAGTCAACGAGGCAAGCCCCGAGATCGAGCTTGATGTTCGCGCGAAAGCCGGGTGGTGGGGACTCGGAAGAGGTGATCACGAGTGGGATTTGCAGCCTGCGACCAGTCGTAGCCAAGAGGTGGAGGAGGTTGGAGCCCGTGGTCGGGGTCATCCAGAGGATATCTGGTCGGAAGTCCGCGAGCGCATCCAAGTACCAGGACAGCGTCTCAGGGGAGAAATGCGGACTCGAAAGGACGAGCCGGCACCCCCGGTGGGTGACGCGCCCGAAGGGTGGGGATTGGTCGGCGGGGTCTTTGACGGTATCGGCTCGCAAAACCGCGACCCGCGCGCGCGCCCACGTCAGCCCGGGAACGGGCACGATCCGATCGAGGAACACCTGTTCCGCGGCGACACAGGTGGCGGAGCGCACGAGTTGAAGTGGCATCCCGGTCGAGCCGCTGGTGGCGGCAGGGATGCGCGCCAGTCCACCCCGGACAAAGTCGGCGGGGCAGTCCCGCACCTGTTCCTTGCGCAGGACCGGCCAGTCTTGGAGCCGCGGCCCGAAATCTCGGCCGTATGCCGTGTGGCGCGCCGCCGCGAGCACGGACGCGGTGAGCGCCTCGGCCAGAGAGTGGCGCCCGGCCCGATCCGCGTCGGCGAACGCGCCGATTGACCGCGTGACGCGGTGTCGGACGACGGGGTTGTAGCGCAGCGCGAGATCGACCGCCCCGAGTTTCTTGGCACGGGCGGCGAGGACGACGAGGCGGGGTCGGGAGAGCACGAGATGCCCTTTCACGACGGGTGAGCGGCCGCAGGCGCGCCGCGGGCGGCGCGAGAGGCGGCGAGCCCGGCGTAGAGTGCGGTGAAGCGCTCGGCGATCTCCGCGATATCAAAGTTGCGCGCGAACACGTCGTGGCCGCGGCGCCCGAGGCGTTCGCGCAAGTCGGGCGAACCGATAAGGCGGGCGAGCGCCTGGGCGAGCTGCGCCGGCTCGCCGGGCGGCACGAGAAGGGCCGAGTCCCCGTCGGTCAGGAAGTCCGGAATCGCGCCGACGGATGTGGCGATCACAGGGACGCTGTGCGCGAGCGCCTCAACCACAGCCATCGGCAACCCTTCCGCGCGGGACGGCAGCACGAGCAGGGTCGCGCTCCGCAGCAGCTCGGCGCTTGCACCCTCGTCCAGCCACCCGGGGAAACGCAGGCGGTCGGCGATTCCGAGCCGGGCGGCCTCGGTTTCGAAGGGGCCGGAATCGGCGTCGCCCGCGATCGTCGCCCGCCAGCGCAAGCGCCTGACCTCGGCCGAGCCGAAGGCCGCGATCAACTCGGGCAAACCCTTGCGCGCGCCGAGGCGGCCGAGAAACACAACGTGCGGGACCGCGCCGTCCGGGGCCGCGGGTGCGCCTATGGCCGGCCTCGGCACCCCGTTCGGCACCACCGCGATGCGCGCCTCCAATACGCCGAGCGTCTGGACGGCGAAACTCCTCCAAATCGCGCCGAGCACGACAACGCGCTCGGCGCGCGCGAACATGGCGCGCACCCGGCGTTGCAGGGCAATCGGCAGGCCCGCGTAGAAAGAATCGAACATCGCCCCGTGTAGGTGCAGGACAACGGGCAGGCACAGTGCCGATGCAAGGAGCACCACGAAGTACTTGCGCAACGCGCTGCCGCGCGACGAAACGTTGACGTGAAGGATCGGACTGCGGCCCGACAAGGTTAACCAAGATATCCGCGCCAGAGCGCGAGCGTAGAAGAAGGGTGCGAGGGAGATGTGGCCGCCGCCGCGCGTATCTACAATCTCCACCTCGACGGCGGGATCGGTGCGGCGAATTTCTGCTGTTAGATTGGCGACGAAGCGGCCGATTCCGCCCGCGCGCCCCGCGCTACCAGGGCAGAGCAAGCAAACGTGGGTGCCAGACGGAGAGCCGAAATCCCGCGGCGTCTGCCCGCCGGAGGCGGCCCGCGGCGCCGCAGCGCCTTGTAATACCACCGACGCCAGTGGGCGGGTGGGCGGCACACGCTGCGCCAAGAGGCCGCGCACGAGCGCCGCAGCGGAAACCTGCCAGATGCACCAAGAGTGGAACGCCCGTCCGAGATCGCCTTTGCGCAGCGCCAATGCGCCGAGTGGCCCCAGCGCGGCGCCGACCAGGACCGGGCCGCCGAGCCACGGCGACGCGGCCGTAGCGGCGGCCAGGCAGGCCAGGGCAACCCACCAAGCAAGGGTGAAAACCTGGAAGCGGCAGGCCTTGGCGCACGCGGATACCACGCCGGGTTCCGCGACCCGCTCCCAGCAGGCCCGAATCAGCTCGCCGTAGCCGTCGAAGCCGCGCGTCCTCCAACGGCGTGCCAGCAGGCCGAACGAGCCGTCGGTGTGGCCGTAATGCCGCACGGTCGCGACGGGGAGCACCCGCAGCCGCCAGCCGCGCCTGCGCATCCGCAGCCCGGCCTCGAACTCCTCCATGCAGTGCAGGTTGCGATCCATGAAGTAGCCGTCCTCGCCGGCGGCGAACCCTCTGTAGAGGACGCAGCCACTGAGGCGGTTCACCAAGCCGGGCCGTTCGTCGGGGTTCGCCCGCAGGACGCGCTCCCGGAACTCCGTGCCGGAAGACATCTCGATCAATGTGCCGCCGACCCCAGCGAGCGAGGGGTCGTCCCGCAGCGCCGCAAGGCCCGCCTCCAAGAAGCCGCGGCATAGCTCCATGTCGGCGTCGATCAGCAGCAGGTACTGGCCCCGCGCGTACTGCCAGCCGAGCTGGGCGGCCGCGCCGCACCGCCGGGTCGCGGGGTCGGCGAGCTGCACGATGCGGATTGGGAAGCGCCGGGCAATCTCGACCGTGCGGTCCGAGGAGATACAGTCCGCAAGGATGATCTCTGCGTCGTGCGCGGCGGTCTGGGCGAGGAGCGCGCGGATGCACCGCTCCACATTCTTCTCCTCGTTCAGACATTTGACCACCACGGAGACATACGGTCGCGAGTCTTGCTGCATCGCGGGCAACCTAGGACCGGGGGGAGATGAAGCGGGGCAAAGCGATCCATCGGCGCTTCGCCGCCTGGCTCATCACCGCGCCGACGAGTTGTCCTCCCATGCGCTCCACCAGCACGCGCGCTCGGACTGCCTCCGTGGCCCGCGTTCGGCCTGCGGCCACCACGAGCAGCACCCAGGGCGTACCGGGCACAACCCGGAGGAGTTCGGTCAGGTCTGGCACGGGCGGGCAGTCGATCAGGATCAAGTCGTAGCTCCGCTGTAGGCTCTCGTAGAGGCCTGTGAGCGAGCAACGGGGCGCATCTGCGGGGCATAGCGCCGGGTCCGCGGCGAGTGCCGCGGCATGGAAGGAGCCGAACTGGGTCGATATCTCCGCCACCTCGGCCTTCCCGCTTGTTCGGTAGGCGTTGCCGAGATTCGGCAATTCGGCGCCGGCGCGCGACCCAGACGCCAGACGGCCTTCCTTCGCGTCCGGTTTCCTCGTCTCCAAGAAAAGCGATTTGCAGGCAGGCAGCCGACTCGCCGCGACGGCCAGCTCCCACGCCACCGCCGAGACGTCGGCCCCGGCGCCGGTGGCCGCCACGTGCAGGGCGACACAGGCGCCGTTGGCCATCGCGGGCGCGAACGCGCCAAGCGTGCGGGCGGATTCGTTCCCCAACACGGGCACGGCGGGTAAGTCTTTGTAGGTACCGACCACGGAGATGAGACCGTGTTGCGCGGCTTGCTCCCGGCGCGGATCGAGACCCAAGAGACGGCGGCCGAGTTGCTTCGTGCCGCCGGCCAGATCGACGTCCCCCACGGACTCTGCGGACTCTGCGCCAGGCACGGCGTGGAAGGGGGCGTTATCCGGCGGGACCGCGCCGGAGTCGCCCGGCGGGCGGGACCCCGGCCGGGCCGCGGGCAGTGGCCCGACGGGTATGGCGCCGCCGAACGCGGAGAAGCGCTCGGCTATGTCAGCGCGGGGGGCAGTCGGTTTCACCAGCATGGATCCGCACGCCTCCCACCCGGGAGCTGCCACGCGACGCCGGCCGCCCCGGGCCGGCGGGCCGGCGCAGCGCCGCCCGAGGACGGCAGGCGCGCACCGGCCGCTTGCTGGCGCCTAAAAGGCATTTCCGGTGTCGAAGACGAGCTTGAGTGGCGTGAGCGCGAGAATCTTGAGATCGAACAGCACCGACCAGTTCTCGATGTAGTAAATGTCATGCTCGATCCTCTTGCGGACTTGTTCGGCGGTAGAGGTCGCGCCGCGGTAGCCGTTGACCTGTGCCCAACCGGTGATGCCGGGTTTGACACGGTGGCGGTGGGCGTACTCGGCGACGATCTCGTGCCCGAGCATGTCTTCAGTGCGCATCACGACGGGGTGAGGGCGCGGCCCGACGAGCGACATGTCGCCGAGGAGGACGTTGAGAAGCTGCGGTAACTCGTCGATGCTGCTCATGCGCAGGAAGCGGCCGACCCGGGTGACACGCCCGTCACCCCGCCGCGTCTGTTGCGCGCCGCCGGTATCAATGCCAGGCGACCATGTCATGGTGCGGAATTTGAACACCTCGAACTCCGTGTTATTCCAGCCATGCCGCCTTTGGCGGAACAGGATCGGTCCCGGGCTGTCCAGGCGGATGGCGGCCGAGACCGTAAGCAGGAGCGGCAGCAGCACGAACAGCATTAAGGCGCTGACGAGCCTGTCCTCGGTGGTCTTGAACACCGTGCCCCAGCGCTGGATGGGGCGGTGCGCGAGCAGCCACATGGACGTCCCGGCAAAGTCCCGGCCGCGCCCGAGAGGAAAGCCGGCCCCAAGTTCGTGCGGGCAGAGCACGATATCCAGGTCCAACGCTTTCAGCTCCCGGGTAATCTCCAAGATGAGCCTAGCGTCGCGTTCGGGCAACGCGACTATGACGGTGTCGAGCCCGCGCTTTTGACCGAGCGCGACGAGCGCGCCCAGCGGGTCGGCGCCGGCGTCGAATGCCCCGACCACCTCGATGCCCCGAGGCTTAGTTTGCAGCAAGTGGGCGAGCAGCCGGTCCACGGCGAGCTTCGCGCCAACGATGGCGACTCTCTCGCGCAGGACGCCCCGGCGCTCCAGGCCACTCAGATAGCGACCGAGCGCGAGGCGCGCGCCGACGGCGCAGGCCAGGATCGCGAACGACCACGCAATGACCCAACTGCGGGGGAGCGCGTCGAATGAGCGGGTCAGGAATGCGAAGGAGAAGATCAACGCCAAGAGTACGGCCGCGCGGACCGCGGTCGCGCTGGCCAGCGGTACCACCAGACCCATGCGCTCAAACGAAAACATGTCGCGCCGGGCGAAGGTGAACGGGGCGAGCAGCGCCCCGAGCAGGACGAGCCTACCGGCCTCGCTCTGCAAGTCGACGCTGAGCGGCTGCTCGGCACCTAACGCGCTGTAGGCGGCAGCGCAAAGATACGCTGTAGCAATTACAGAGGCGCTGTCCCAAATTAAGAGCAAGTCGTGCGCAATGGGTAAGAAATCTTTGGTGAGCCTTTTGCTCTGGGCGCATGCGGCGCCCCTCTCTTCCAAACCCCTGGTGCTAGAAAGGATAGCCACCCATACCTCCCCAACTCTCAAACCGCCCTCAAGGCCGCCGCGTCCGGAAAACTTATCTCATTTTTTAGCTTGATCCTTAGCGTTCTATGCTTGATTACAATTGTTTGAACATATAGGCTTGAGCCTGTTCGTCAACCTAATGTTAATCATTTGTTAACGAAATGTGATCGAACCGTTCCAAGGGCGTCCGCGCAATGGTAGGGTAGGCACCGCCGTAGTCTCGGAGGAGAGAAGTTTCTGTGCCTTACGCGACCGATCCCCGGCGCGGCTTCCCGCCGCGCCCGGCCATTCAGGCGAGGCTGCCGGGTGCGGCGAGAGACGCTCTCTTCTCGCGGCGCGAGGCGGCCCTCGGTGCCGCCGCGTTCGCCCTTGTACCGACACGCCGGAACCCGCTCGACGCCGCGGGCGAGGCGGGGCTCCCGCGGTTGCGCGAACTGGCCGGGGCGCGGGGCATCACCTACGGCGCCCACCCGTTCGCCTACCCGCCCGTCATTACGCCGGGGATGGCGGCGCTCGTCGCGGATCAGTGCGCCGTGGTCGCCCCGGTCCTGCACTGGCGCCTCGTCGAGCGCCGCCGCGGGACGCTCGACTTCGGGGCCGACCTGGGCGTCGCGGCGCTCGCCGGGCGCCTCGGCCAGCCGATGACGGGCGTGCACCTGCTCTGGCACGAGGCGCTCCCGGCATGGTTCGCCGACTTGCCGGGTCGCGCAGAGAAAGAGGCCGCGGTGGTCCGGTACATCCACGCTATGGGGAGGGAGTACTCCGGCCGGTTCTGGTCCGTGAACGTCGTCAACGAGGCGCTGCGCCCCGGCGACGGGCTAGCCGGCGGGCTCCGGCAGAGTCCGCTATATGACTCGTTCGGCGACGCCTACTGGGATTTCGCTTTCCGCGCCGCGCGCGAGGCGTTCCCGGAGAGCCTCCTCGTTTACAACGATTACGGAATGGAACAGGACTCCGGCGGCATGCGGGCGAAACGCCGGGCGTTGCTGCACCGGCTCGATGCGCTGCGCGCGGCCGGGACGCCGATCGACGCCGTGGGACTGCAATCGCACCTTGCCCTCGATCACCCGCTCGACGCGGCGGGCTTCACGCGCTTTCTGGGAGAGGTCGCCGCTTGCGGCGTCGCGATCATTCTTAGCGAGCTCGACGTGCTCGATGCAAGCGCGCCTGCGGACATCGGGGCGAGAGACTGCGAGGTCGCCTCGATGTACCGGCGTTACCTCGACGCGGCCCTGGCCGAACCCGCCGTCCGCGGCGTGGTCACCTGGGGACTGTCGGACAGCACTACATGGTTGAACGGGCGCAGGTTGCCCTGGTTACGCCGACACGACGCCCTTCCGATGCGGCCGTTGCCGTTCGACGCGGACCTGCGCCCCAAGCCCGCCTTCGCCGCGGTGGCCGAAGCGTTCCGCGCGGCTCTCCCCCGCGGCCGTTGATGGCAGCGAGTCATACCGTAACGAGCCCAGTAGGGAGAAGTGGAATGAGCCCCGAGGTTTCGCTGCCTTCGCTGGTGGAGATCGCCGCCGTGGCGGTCCGCTACAAACGGTTCCTGGCGCTCAGCTTTCTCGTGCCCGTAGCGGGCAGCATCGCGCTCGCCCACGCGATCACCCCGAAATACGAGGCGGACGCGCGCCTACTCGTGCGTGTCGGGCGGGAGTACATGGCACAGTCCGAGGTTGCCGGGTCGGCGAACAGCTCGCCCTCAACTTCTATGCGAGAGGCCGTCGACACCGAGGTGCAAATCCTCACCAGCCAGGATTTGGTCCGCGATGTGGTCCGGGCCATCACGGCCGAGAAGCTTTACCCCGAACTGGCCGCGGCGGCGCCGCAGCACGTTCCGCTCGAACACGCGGCCGCGGAAGCGCTCTTGCGGGACCTGTCGGTCGCGCCCATGAAGCTGACCAACGTGATCGAAGTTGGGCTGCGCAACCCGAACCACACCATGGCGGAAGAGGCGCTCCGAGTCCTGATCGGCCGCTTCCAAGAATTGCACTCCCAAGCATTCAGCCGCAGCCGCAGCCCCATTTTGGAGCAGCAGTTGCATGAGAACGAGGCACTGCTCGGTGCCTTGCAGCGGGAACGAGCCGAATACAAGGTCGCGCGCGGAATTTTCTCCGTCGCCGAACAGCGCAGCCAGTTGGTACTGCAGCGCTCCAAAAACCTGAACGAGTTGCGCGAGGCGGAACGGCGCAAGATCTCGGTCGAGCTGCAACTACGTGCAGTCGAGTTCGAGCTCGCGCAAGAACCGGCGACGATCACGCTTCAGACCACGAGCCAAGAGTCGCCGGTCGCCGAGGACACGCAGAAGCGGCTGCGCGACTTGGAAGGGCGCCGACAAGAACTGCTGAGCCAGGGCCATGGGCCGGCCTCGCCGCTCTTGGCCGGCGTGAGCGCCGAGCTTGCTTCCGTGCGGCAGACGATGAGGCAGACGCGCCAGCGCAGCGTCGGGGTCGTCACCGGCGTGAACCCGGTGGCGACAGGCCTCAAGACGCAGCTGGCCGCGCTCGGGACGGAACTCTCCCCCCTCGCCAGCGCCGTCTCCGCGCTGCGGCAAACAGTGGACGCGGACGACGCCCTACTCCGTCAGCTCGCCCAGAACGAGGTGCGCCTGCTCGATTACGACCGGCGCGTCGCCGACCTCGACGCGGCGACGACGCTGCTGCGCCAGCGCCTGGCGGACGCGCATTACATTGAATACCTTGACCGGGCTCAGGTCGCCAGCCTCCCGGTCGTGCAGAGCCCGGTGGCTTCGAACAAGCCAGTCTGGCCCAACAAGCGTCTGATCGGGGCCGCCGGAGTCGTCACCGGCATGGTCGCGACCGCCTTTTCCTTGCTTGTGGCCCTCACCTTCGGCAACCACTGTTTGACGGTCGAGACGGTCGAGCGGCTGCTCGGGACACCCGTGCTCGCGGTTCTACCGCGGGCCACCTTGCCGTGGGCCAGCCGGCTGGAGCGGCGGACATGACACCGGCCTGGTACCTGCACCGCCTGTGCAGCATGGGCGGTCGAGAGATCGCCTGGCGGGCTCGGAACGCGGCTCTGCAGCGGCTGTGGCGCAGGCGCGCGGGCAAGGACTGGCCGGTGCCGCCAGCCCGGCCGCGGTGGACCGGAGGCCGCGTGCCGGCGGGGACGGGGAGCGGCATGCGGGGCGCTGAGGCGGTCCTGGCTGCCGCGCGCGGGCTCCTCGACGAGGGGCGGTGGCCCGTGTTCGCGACATGGGCCGACTTGTCCGGCGCCGAACCCGACTGGTTCCGCGATCCTGCCACCGGCGCCCGGGCGCCAGCGGAGGCGAGCTGCTTCGCGATCCCGCACCGCGATGAGACAAAGGTGGGCAACATCAAGCACGTCTGGGAGGTGTCGCGCCTGCACCACGTGACCCTGCTTGCTGCGGCATACCATCTTTGCGGCGACGGACGGTTCGCCGAAAGGGCACTAGACCACCTACGCTCCTGGTGGCAGGCAAACCCGCCGCTGCGGGGAGTTCACTGGGTCAGCGGCATCGAGATTGGCCTGCGCCTGCTGGCCTGGACCTGGGCTCGCCGCTTGCTGGATCGTTATCCAGGCATTGGCGCCCGTTTCGAAGGCGACCCGCTGTTCCAGCTTCAGTTGCACGCGCACCAAGCCTGGATCGCGACCTTCCACAGCCGCGGGACGTCCGCGAACAACCACCTCGTCGCCGAGATGGCCGGTCTGCTCGCAGCGAGCCGGGCCTTCCCGATGTTCCCGGAGAGCGTTCGGTGGACGCGGCTCGCGGCGGCGCGTCTCGAGCGCGAGATTTCGCGACAGACCTTCGGGGACGGCCTCAACCGCGAACTCGCCGGAGACTACCACGTCTTCGTCGCCGAGCTGTTCCTGGTGGCGGGGATTGAGGCGGATGCCACCGGGGCGCCGCTGAGCGAGGCTTATTGGGCGTGGCTCAGCCGCATGCTCGACGCGCTCGCGGCGACCCTGGACTGGAGCGGCGGACCGGCGCGCCAAGGCGACGGCGACGACGGTCGGGCGGTCCTGCTCGCGGCGCCCGGCGGCGGTGCAGGGACGGTGTTGGAAGCCGGCGCCAGCATCTTGGGGCGTGCCCCGTGGTGGCCGGCGACCCGGCCCGGCGACATCGGCGCCGCGTTGCTCGCGAGCGTGGCCTGCACCCGTGCGGCCGCAGTTCCGCGGCCCACCACCCGCCCCAGCCACTTCCCGGACGCGGGCGTGTCGATCCTGCGCGACCAAGTTCCGGGCCCTGCGGAGATCTGGTGCCGCTTCGACCACGGGCCGCACGGCTTCCTTGCCACGGCGGCCCACGCCCACGCGGACGCACTGTCGTTCGAGCTACGCTTCGGCGGGCAGGAGATCCTCGTCGACCCGGGGACATACTGCTACCATGGGGAAGGGGCGTGGAGGGATTACTTCCGCTCGACCCTCGCCCACAACGCGCTGGAACTGGATGCGAAGGACCAGGCCGAGCACGCCGGGCCGTTCCTGTGGCGCACCGTGCCCCGGACGGAACTGCTCGCGGCGTCCGGGCTGTCCGGCGGACCCGTCGCGTCCGTCGAGGCATGCCACGACGGATACCGGTCTCGCCCGCCCGCGGCGCTGCACCGGCGCCGGCTAGAACTCGACCGGGCGGCTCGGACCCTCGCCGTCACCGACTGGATCGAGGCGGCGGCGGCGGTGGACGCGCGGCTTGCTTTCCACCTTCACCCGACCGTGGAATGCCGCCTGGAGGGGTCGCGCGCGGCCCTGTCCTGGACCGCCACGGACGGCCGCCGCCGAGCGGTCCTTGTGTTGCCGCCGGAGCTGTCGTGGGCCGCCCATCGCGGAGGGGTCGACCCAATCCTGGGTTGGTATTCTCCGCATTTCGGCCGCAAGGAGCCGGCCATCGCGCTGGTCGGGAAGGGACGGATCGAACCGGGTCGGGGCCTGCGCAGCGAGGTCACCTTCCAGCTCCAGGGTGGCGGGACCGCGACGCCGGATCGATGCCGGGAAACAATGCGGGAGGCATGAGGGTGTTGGGGTCACGGACAGACAAGGGAGCAGGCGCCCGGAGGGTGCTCATCATCGTGCAGAACCTGCCGGTTCCCTTCGACCGGCGAGTCTGGCTCGAGGCGACCACGTTGGCCCAGGTCGGCTACTGCGTCAGCGTTATCTGCCCGAAGATGAAGGGGCTGAACGCGGGCCGCGAGACGATCGAAGGCATCGACATCTACCGCTACCCTTTGCCCATCGAGGCGCGGGGGACGGTGGGGTTCATTGCCGAGTTCGGCTGGTGCTTCGCGATGACCGCGTTCCTGACGTTCCGCGTCGCACTGTTCGGGCGGGGCTTCGATGTCTTGCACGCCTGCAACCCGCCGGAAACCTATTGGCCGCTGGGGCTGTTTTGGCGCTTGTTTGGCAAGACCTTCGTCTTCGACCACCACGACCTCTCGCCGGAGATGTTCGCAGCCAAATTCGAGTGCGGCGAGGGCGGGGTCCTTTTCAAGGCCTTGCTGTTCCTTGAACGGATGACGTTCCGCGCGGCGCAGGTAGTGATCACCACCAATGAGAGTCACAAGGCGCTGGCGCTCTCGCGTGGCGGCAAGCGGGACGGTGAGGTCTATGTCGTGCGATCCGGGCCGGACCTGGCGCGCTTCCAAGTGCGCGAGCGCTCGGCCGAGTGGTCGCGGGGCAAAGCGTTTTTGGTTGCCTACCTCGGCGAGATCTGCAAGCAGGACGGCGTCGATCATCTAGTCCGGGCCATGCGAATTTTGCGCGACGAGTTGGGCCGGCACGACGTACAGTGCGTGTTCATGGGCGGGGGGCCGCACCAACCCACCGTCGCGCGCTACGCGGAGGAGAGTGGGATTGCCGACTGCTGCACCTTCCTCGGGCGCGTCAGCGACGAAACCTTGTGCGAGGTGTTGTCCTCGGCCGACATAGGCGTCGATCCGGACCCCAAGAACGCCTGGTCAGACAAAAGCACGATGAACAAGGTCATGGAATACATGTTCTTCGGCTTGCCGGTGCTGGCCTATGATCTGCACGAGACGCGCATTTCGGCCGGGGAAGCCGGGCTGTACGTCGAGGCCAACAGCGAGGCGTCACTCGCCCGCGGCATCGCCCGACTGCTCGACAATCCGGCGGCGCGCGGGCGGATGAGCCGGGCGGGCGTCGCCCGGGTCCGCGGCGCTTTGGCGTGGTCTTACTCGATCTCACCGCTGCTCGCGGCCTACGACCACGCCTTCACGGCCGTAGAAAGAAGGGCGAGGCCCGACGCTCCAGAAGGCGCTCCGGAGGCGGCGAGGGCGGGACGCGGCCGAGCGACCTCCTAGCCGATGCAGATTCGCGACGCGGCGGTATACGTCGCCAGCAAGGCGGTCCCCGGTGGCCTGGGGTTCGCCACGACGATGTTGCTCACTTGGATGCTCGCGCCCGAAGAGTTCGGCGTCTACGGGCTGGGTTTGGCGGCGATCGCCATCGGCAACAACGTGCTGTTTGGTTGGATATGTGCAAGCTTCCAGCGGTGGTACGAGGGACGCGAGGACAACCCGGCGTTCATGAACACATTGCTCGCGATGTTCGCGGGTTCCTGCGCCGCCTCTGCGGTTTTGCTGGGGGCGGCGGACCTGCTCGGGCTGCTCGGCCGCTACGAGGGGCAGGCTTGGCTGTTCCTGTTCGGCACTTGGTCCTACGGCTGGTTCGAATTTGCGTCGATGGTACAAGTCGGGCGGTTCAGACCGGCCCGGTATTTCTTGATGAACCTCGCCCGCAACGGGTTAATACTGGCAGGCAGCGCCGCCGTCGGCTACTTCACGCGATCGGCGGATGTGGTCCTCGCGGTCAACTTCGCTTCTATCTTCGCCGCAGGATGTTTGTACGTGGGGGACGGGTCGATCCGCCCACGGCCGGTGTTCGACAAGGCCCTCGCCCGTTCCTTCCTGGCCTACGCCGCGCCCATCGGTGTCACTATGGTTCTTTTCGGCCTGAGCAACTCGGCAAATCGTCTGATGTTGGGGGCGCTCTCGACGGTTGAGGCCGTCGCTGATTACACCGTGGCTTCCACGTTGGTCCAGAACTCCTTGGGGGTGGTTTCGAATGGCATCGGCCTAGGGGCGCTGACTGCGGCCGTGCGGGCGGTAGAAGGCGGCGACCGCGGCGCGGCGCAGGCCCAACTTGCCAGGACTTACACGCTCCTGCTCGGGCTCCTACTCCCCTCCAGCGTCGGCTTGGTTATGGTAGCGCCAGAGATCGCATCGCTGCTCATCGCCCCACACTACCGCGGCGTGGTCGAGCGGTTGACCCCGTGGCTGGCGCTGTACTCGGTGCTGATCGGGATGCGCGCGCAATACGTTGACGTCTCGTTCCAGCTTGCCAAAAAGACCGGACTCACCGTGCGGGTAACTGCGGTCAGCGCGGCGGTGAACTTGGGACTAAACCTGCTGCTGGTCCCGCGCTGGGGAGCAGAGGGGTCCGCGGCGGCGTTGACGCTGGCCTGTGGAATTTCTCTCATATATGCGGTGTTCCTCACCAAGCAAGCTCATCCCATGCCGATGCCCGCTCGGGACACGTGGCGCGTCGCAGTCTCGACAGGGGCCATGGCCCTAGCGGTTTTGGCAGCGCGGGCGTTCACCGGGTTTTGGGGACTGCTCGCTCAAATCGCGCTCGGCACTATTGTCTATGGCGCTACTTCGGCGGCACTCGACGTCCTTGGCTTGAGGCAGGGCCTCGCGCGGCGGCTCGGCCTCGGCGCGAGGCGACCCGCCCCGGACCGGCAAATTTGCGCAGACATCGAGGTTGAATGATGAACCTTCTCCTGCACGCCTCCCACTTCAGCGTCCAATACCGCGTCCTGTGTTGCGCCACCGAGGAGACTAAGCTCGACTTTGGCCATTTCAGGCTGGGTAGCAAGCGGCTTCGGTGAGGCTGTCGAGAAGGGTGCGGGGGATTGTCGCCATGTCCCGGGCATTCGGGGACGTTGAGAAAGCCTGTGCGATCCAGAGCTGGC
>JAABUK010005229.1_pt1 | contig 20444 bp, 27 predicted proteins | sample 5559141 | NCBI WGS metagenome assembly JAABUK01 (sample SAMN10711869, study PRJNA513367) | rock metagenome | isolation source: Antarctica rocks | place: Antarctica: Victoria Land, Pudding Butte nord | collected 2016-01-03 | reverse complement strand
TGCAGCCTTTCTGGAGCAGTGGACACAGCCTTTGGAGCCTGGCACGGTGGACACAGCCTTTGTGGAGCATTGCGCAAGTGGACATCTCCCCTGAGATCCTGCTCAGGTGAGGATCGGGTGCCACACTACTCTGCAAAGTTTACTGACTTTTCTTCATTTTTGCTGCAGGCCTCCTCCAAGACTCAGATGATACCCAAGACGTTGCTTAATTGCTTCCTTGGGCTGATGAGTGGGATGCGCTATGGCCACACGTCCACGTCGTGCATCCTGGGCAACGTTTGTAGCTGTGCACATTGTTGCACAGCTGCAGACGGCCAAGATGGCCATACTGGTTTGGTTTACCAGTACAAATCACACATTCCGTGTTGATTCAACACTTTTATATCAAGGAAAAGACTTCAGCTACATTGTAGCCGGTTCAAATTCTTGTGTATTTGTGTAACTCTGACCTAAGTACAATCAATAGGCAAATTTAGTTATAGCAGTCAAAAAGCGGACAGAACTAGAGCAATGAACAAGGCTTAGCTGAGCGGAACACATGAGTGCAGCGACTAGTGACCATGTAATGACTGCATATGAGTATGAGTATCGAAAAGTACTGGTAATTGCATATGGCTGCATGAAAATGCTTTGCAGCATCAGGTGATGAAGCTATATATGCGTGTAGCATGCAATTCAGGAAGTTGACACGGTACACTCATTATAAGCTGTACATTGTATACTCACAAAGCCAAATCTTGCTTCCCTGGGGACCTGTGCACAGCATGCATGCACAGCATGTTTCAACACCTGCACAGTGCGCAATGTAACAAAGCGAGAGCTGCATACAGCCAATCAGTGATCTAAGACATTTGCATCCCCTTTGTGAAAAAATAAGATGCAAGTCTTACATATGGGAAAACTATTATACAGGGCACTGCAATAGAAGGCATCTAAGAACAACCTATACTTCATAGCAAGTCAGAGCATGATTGGGCAAGGATGCTGAGCACTAACATGACTAAAATATAAGTCAAGAATGCATTTTACTAAACACTAGACTAGCAGAGGCTAATACAATAATGTCATGATGGCCAGTGCAAGCCAACATCTTCTCTACTATACACTATCCTAGCAATAACCCTGCAGCAATACAAAGACCAAAGCAAATAGGTGAGGACGTGTCACCATGCCAATGAGCATGGTGACTATATCCAATTGCGCTGGACATGCACAGGCATGGCCATTGCATACCATAATGTGGTTTCCTACCCAGAGCAGGTGGAAGATCTGGCGTCCAAATTCAATGAAAGTCAAATATCCCACCGACTCAGCATACTGTGCTGAGCACAGCACAATCATGTCACACATTTCATTTGTGAGCCCAAATTTGACAATGAGGCCCACAATTGAGTAATGAAACTGCAAGCTGGAAGTCATGCGCCATGCTTTGCATATTCACATGGTGCCTTTGACAGCACATGCTGGCAGGATGCTCTGGTCTTCAAACCCTCAAGTGTCCATCAGCTTGAACAGCAGCTGCAGGTTTTGCTTTTGGTTGAAGAGGCTCAGCTTTCGCCCAGCACTTCATGGGCATCCCATTCGTGACAGCTGGCAGAGGGCTGGTCTGAATGAAGGTTTCATGCACATCCACTGACCAGTCATACTTACGCGCAAGTACAGACAGTATGACCTGCGCAGTAACACAGACAGACCATGTCAGTGAGGTCGCGTGGTCAACCACAGCCCTTGCATACGTCAGTGGAAAGTACTGAACGCAATAGTAAGCTTACCCTTAAGGGGTAACATGACATGCGCCTGGTCATGTCAGCATACAATTCATATTTGCAGAGGCACATGTGACCTGATTAGCCATGTGCCTCAGGCGCACCTTGTGCCCTTTACAAATTAGACATGCAGCAGACAGCAGACTCTGACTTACATCCCATTTGCAGAGGCACAATTGCCTGTACTATGACCTGAATGAGTGCCCAGAATCTGCTTTCCAGGATCTGATGCAGATTGCAGATCACATAATCTGATTCGATTCAATGAACATGATAGATTCAGCCCAGCTACAAATGTCTCATTGCGCTACCACAGTACAGAGGGGCCTGGTGTGCTGACCTTGATCTCCATGATAGCAAAGTTGTAGCCCATGCACTTGCGGGCACCACCTCCAAAGGGGATCCAGCTCTTGTCCAACCCTGACTGTCCTTCCTCTGTCATCCACCTGTGCATCACAATGCACATGAATCAACACACACTAATGTTGTCACGGCAATTGGCAAAATATGATCTCATACAGGAAGCTACTGATGGTTGTCCTTTCTCTGTCATCCACCTGTGCATCACAGTGCGCCAGAATCACCTCACACTGCTGCTGATGAGCTGGCTGTCAAAACAGGATCTCCTGTTGGATGCTACTAACGCATGTTCACCCTGATGCTGGGGGAAGATGCACGTGTAACTTAAGAATGAACGATTGATCAAAGAACCTTTACACGCAGAGGAAGCACAACAGTCAAGTTTCATCACTGCACAAGCAGTCAAGAATCAGCATATCACACATGGGTACAGGCACAGACCATGGGTGAAGGTAAGCGCTGTTGACAAAACAAGCAAAACAGACCGACTCCTCATGCGCTGCTGAGGAGCTGAGAAAAGAAAAGACTACGTCTTTCGGCGTCAATTCATTGAGAAGCCCAGTATTATACCGGGCTGCCCAGCTGCTGAGGGGCATACAGATCTGTCCTGCCATTGTCAGGAAGCAGACATCCAATACAGGCATACTACAGCTGACCTGCTAGGGTTGAATTTGCTGGGGGCAAATTCGTCTGTCTGGTCAGCCCATCTAGGATCATCCAGCAGAACTTTCCAAATATCCAGATTCATTTTCCAGCCCTACAAGCAAATACACTGATTAGGTAGCATTCAAGCAACCACAAGGGTTGTTGATGCATACGTGCAACAAAGTGTGTCACACAAGAAAATCCTCTTTTAACGCTTTCACTCAGTGATGTACAGATGCAGCTATGCCGATTGAAATGAGCACAAAGCATATGACAAAGCTGTGACTCAAATGCTGCATGAGCAGATACAGAAAACAGTACGGAGGCATCAGCTCAGAAATTGAACTACTGTCTTCAAGCATTGCATCGCAGTCATAACCAAGCACAAAATGCACGTGATTGCACACTGCAAGTCCAACCTTACACACAAAAAATTGCATGTCAGAGCCGATCAAACGCTCAACAGACTTGCCTTTGGTATTCTGTATCCTCCCAGCTCAATGTCAACTAGTGCTTTCCTCCAGACATGAGACACAATGCCTTTCTGCCGTAACGTCTCTTTTACAATGGCAGTTGTGTAAGGCATGGCTGCTAGCTCTCTGTCTGTGATGTCTGTGCCATAGGCATCAATGACCTGCATTGTCAGGATTTGTTATGATCCAACTTATTGACTGTGGTACTTCCATAGTGTTGGTGCCGAGACAGCTATGTGCATGCACAGGCGTCGTGCATGCTGTTGACAATGCAGCAAATGTGAGTAAGTGCAGCTGATACAGATGCATGCTCTGCTAATCAATGACAACAAGCTGGAACTGCAATCAATGTCAATCCACAGTGCGGGGAACGGGCAGGGGCAGGGGAACGGGAACGCAAAGTGGCAGGGGCAGTGGCAGGGGCAGGGGCGCTGCCAGGGAAGGGGTTCATGGGACATGGGCGAAAAAGGGAAGGGGAAGAGAAAGAGAAAGAGGAGGAAAGAAATAAGAAGAACCATGAGACAAAAACAATTCGCTCACCTCTTGCTGCTCCTGGCGCAGGTTGAGCAGCACCTCGGGATGAATCTTGAGGTGCCTGACAGCTAGCATGATGGCGGAGGCACTGGTGTCATGCCCAGCAAACAACAGGTTCAGGCTTGTGTCCTGCACCACCCCAACACCACCTTGTCAACAGTTGCAGAGAAAGACATCATGCTTTTGTACAGGCGGGCAAGGTGAGACAAAACCCATGGCAAACACAAACATAACACTGTTACATTTGAGGCCTGAAAAAGCAAGTCGTGCTCAGCGTCCTGAGAACAGCAAGAAGCTCTCAGCAGTGTTAGCTGTGTCAAGTCACACTTCCTTAAACAATATTACTACAAGGTAAAAATCAGAGAGGAGACCCACTGCAAGAGTCTCAAAGTCGACGCCATGAGTTTTGCTGTCCGTGCTGTCATCTGAAGACGAAGTAGAGGAAGAGTCACCGGGTGGCAAGCTGGCTTCTAAAGCCAGCTCAATGCTCGTCCTGTGCTCTCGTAACCGGTCCTGTGTCGGATCCTGGAGCTTGGCTTGCAAGTGCAGCAGGTTGTCCTTGATAGCAGCTATCAGCTCTCGCCTTGCTTGGTTTGCCTTTCGGAATTCTGCATGAAGATGAAGTAATCAGGTGTCAGCAAGTCAACAGCAGATTGCATGCAACAGTGGAGTTTCCTTGCTGGCAGCCTTGTGCTTGCATGCAGGATGTGTAGTCTGAAACTGCCTTATGATGCACGCACAAGATGCATGTGAGTCCCACTGACCTGATTCAAAGTTTTGTGCCATTCATCTGTTGGGTTGGTGCCAAGTGTATGCCAGCATGCAACATCCTGTGGTGAAGGTCAAAAAAAGCATTGGAGCACTATACCTGGGACACAAGAATACACTGAGTTGATACTAAACTGAATACATCGACTGGATGGGTGGATGGATGAACAAAGACGGATGAATAAGAGGTATATGCAGGCACATTCGAGGCTGATATAAGGGACTCAGCATTCTGGCTGGTGAAGTGTAAATGTAAATACATCCCACTGAAGACTGCTGACTTCAAAAGCAGGGAAGGGGGGGAGGGGGGGCAGAAACTTACTGAAACCGGGGAGGTCCAGGGGAGCATGAGTGAAGGCGTCTGTCCATGCCAGGAAGCGTTCCTGATTGATGGCTAGGTTCTCCTTTGTCACCCAGCTCTTCTCAAACCCTAGCACCAGCTCTACTGCTGCCTGCATGTTCATTCATCATTCATTTCAACACAACTGCCTTCCCCTGGAGGCAGAGATGTACACAACCCTGGGTAGCCGGCTGCATGTATGAGGTCCAGCCTGCATGTGCTGAGTCACCTCACATGTCTGTCTACACTGCTGACATGTCTGTCCACACTGCTCACATGTCAGACCACACTGCATCATGCTTTTGAGCTTTTTATAACAACACTGTATGGCCTGCAAAATACGAACAGAAGGGCCACTGCACAATTTTGCCTAGCAAAGATGCTCTAACCCTAGAATAGGGTTCCCAGGCAGTAATAGTCACGTGCGTAGGAATGACCTGCTTGCTTTACATTAGAAGAAAGCGACAGAGTTGTCCAAACCATGGCTTGCTGCAAGATTACTCATGAAAGTGTTGTGCGTACATGGAAGGTGAATGCCTTGATGGCCTTTGCGCCCATGACATCCCCTTTCTGAGCCCATTTGCGGCAGTGCTCTTCTGCCAGCTCAACAAGGCGGGGGATACCCCTAGCCAGGTGCTTGGGGTTGAAGGCAGGGCTCATCAGCTTGCGCATGTTGAGATGGTCATCGAATGTGAGAACTGCCACAGACTTGTATCCCAGCAGCATGCACACACCCAAAGGCCAGTCCTCTGCATGAAGCAAGCGTTCACAGCAGTGCAAATACGATGCACAAATATGGGTTGGATTAGGGTTAGAACCCTAGGCCCTGCACATCATGGTGCACGGCACCATGCTATGGTTTGCATATTGTGAGCAAAGCAATGAAGTTGCCGGACAAACTTTCATTCATGGGTATGGGTGCAGTCACGAGTGTGGGCTTGATGTGATCAATCAAAGACACTTGATAGCTGCACTGCTACATGTAGGCTGCCAAGGGATGGCTGCAGACAAACGTCGCGTAAGCCTGCACGAAATGCCATTTCCAGAAGCCATCATTACAGGGGCAGATGGTGACTGTCATTCTGCTTGCTGTGATGACATGCCCACAATGACTCATGACTTACAAAGCACAATGATCAGCTGATTACACCTGGGCATTGCAGTGTGATATCAAAGCTTTGGGCATGTGGTCACAGCACACACCTTCTGCAATGGTGTGCTCGCCATTCAGGATCTTGCGCACGCATGCTGCATCAGCAATGAACACGTTGCGCTCTCCCAGGATCCAGGTTCTGTGAATTGGTCCATAGATGGCTTGCCGGTCTGTTGAGATCTTTATCAACCCCTGGTAGATGAGGCGCAAGGTGTCCCCAGCATAGGGTAAGACCCAAGGCCCTGGGGGAAGAGGTAGGTGCCTGAGGAAGACGAGGAAAATATCAGCAGCTCGATGGTCTGATACTAATTTATCTACTAGTATGCCTGACATGGCAACCAGGAGGCAGCTTGACTGTTTACTCTGCCATTGAGAAGCAAGACGCGCGGTGTAGAGAGCGGATGTAAAACTTCATTGCGGCAGGCAATAATGCATGGGTGACTGTGCGCGTACTTTATATCCTTTGTTGAGTCTCCTTTGAAGCCAGTGGCATGTACCAGCTTTGACTGCCAAGCGGAGAAAGCTAGAAAGCCCATTGCGGCAGCACAAATGGCTGCTAATGTCACTGGTATCAGCACGCCAAATGCATGACCGGTCAAAGTCGCAAGCGCCTCCATTTCAAGCAGTACCTCTGCACTTGCTCAAGATCGATCGTCGACCGGTGCAAGCCTTGTGAGGCTGCTTACCTATGGGAAGCGCTGCGCGACAGTTGACGCATGATGTCAGTTATGCGGTACGTAACGACAGGCAAGCGTCCTTGAATCGGCAGACATCGGGCTGTGCATCGATGTACGTATGGGTTCAGGTAAACCACAGCAATTGCACGTTCCACCTTGACTACAATCGTGGCCAGATATTGTCGACAGTCACGTGGGCAAATGTGCAAAACGTAAGACTGCTACAGTAACTGCAATTTACTTTGGTGCTTTATTGTCCAACGCCTTGAACTTGTCAACTTCCCAATTTTTGTCTAATTGACTCCCCTGGTGAGTCCTGAAGAAAACGTTGTACTAATGCAGGTTGACAGCAGCACTTGCTGTTTGACATGCACAGACTATAGCTACCGAAGCCATCAGATGCCATAACACTCGTTCATACGTAAGCGTATTACATCTGCCAGACTTTGTGAACTTTGTTGGTGTCAATCTAGGTCTGCTGGAGGCACCAAGGATGCAAATGTCATCATTTCCTCACAGTGTAGCAACTATCCAAACTGTGTCAAACACCATCATGAGTTGCATTCAATCAACTGTATGCCAATCTAGACAAAGGAGGCAATGCTCTCGTCAGTCTTGCAGCATGGACACCCTGCCTTGCTGACACTGTCTTGCTGTGCATTTGGTTCATAGCATTCGCATGTCGCATGTGCCATGCAAAGCCCGCCCTCCTCATATGCCCTCTTTCAGCAAGCCTGCTGTTGCCAAAGGCAGGCACCACTTGGGTCTGTGAAAACCCTGCTCCATCACTGGCATGCCCATACCCCCTTGCCAGATCACCCCTAGTTGCCGATTTGGACGTCTTGGGCGAATTGCAATGGTGCATGCACTGACTCCTGGTTGCATGCTGCTGCGACATGTGAACCGGCATCTGGCTTGCATGCTGGCAGTCTCCATCTGACGCAAGCCTTTCCCCCCAGCAGTTGCAGCTGTATACACTCTCTTGGCATCTATGGCGCACGCTTTGCATGCTGTGCATGTTGCTGTCTGAAGCACTGCAGCGTGGCCTGCTGCTCTGCCTGCTGCTGTGCATGCTGGGAGCCCAGCTGCTGTGAGTGCTATGCGCTTTGGAGCTATGCTCTCTGCTGCCATGCATGCTATGCATGCCGTGCATGCCGTGCATGCTGTGCTGCTGACCGTTCTGCCACTGATGCCTGCTTCTGCTATGACTGCCTTGTAGCCTATGGTCAGCTTGACTGGACCCACCCTGAAGCTGACAATCATCCTTCTGCTGCCTCCTGCTGTGCATTTCAGCACCTTTGGAGCCCTTGGTTGCATTCATTCTCACGCTGCCGCTGCCGCTGCAGCTGCTGCCGCTGCTGCTGCTGCTACTGTTGCTATTGCTGCTGCTGTGGCTGCTTCTACACCTCTGGCTAGCGTTGTCCAGAGAGACCATGGAAGCAGTCTCTTGCGAGTCATGCACTGACACCTGGCAGCCATGGTGTGAAGGCACTGCCTTGCATCCACGCAGACCCTTTCGTCTGCTGTGCTGGTGTAACGACCTGCCGAGGAATGCTGTCCTGTCACATCGGCTCCTTCTCAGAGACCCTGAGTCTTCTTCTTCTGGCAGGCATCGCACATATTTAGGCCCAGCGGCTGACCAGGGATCAACCTTGGGGTCCCCACCCCGGGCTTGGGACAAGTTGGCCTCCTGCTCAACTGCAATTCGGGCTTGCTCACCCCATGCCATGTCTTCTTCATCACTCATTGTGCCCCCTGGAATAGAGCCATGTAGATCAATGATTGCAGCCACAGTGAGCGTGTGCACAGACAGACAGGCAGATGGACACACGCAAGGGCAGACGGACAGATACACAGACAAAGCCAAATGCAGAGACATGTGCAGGCCAGCCCGCATCCATGAACATATGCATAGGTAGGCCAAGCGGCAAGCAGATAGACAGGCAGACAGACAGACAGACAGGCAGGCAGGCAGGCAAAGACACAGTTACATGGACAGATATGTGCAGGCAGGCCAACTGACAGCGGCACTAGCACCCTCCTTCATCACAACATTGCTGATTCAACTCTTATGGTGCTCTACTGTCCCGCCTTGAACATTCAGTGCTTAGTGTACATTGACTCCCAGTTGTTGTCTGTTAAGTCCCGTGCTGAGTCCTAAAGACAGGCAATGTAACTGGACTGATGAATAGGTTGAACAGACCTGCTGACCAAACACCCTCAAGCACATCTGATTTTGCCATTGCCAACGACCATTACTCACCACTGACTACAAACCATCTGTTACTCAGTTCCATGCCAAACACCATACAGTGCATGCTGAAACAATTCCGTGCCAAATCAGATACCATACAGTGCATGCTGAAAAAGCAAACACAGACTCACCCATGTCGGCCTGTCGCTGCTGCACCTTCTGCACCAGAGTCCTCAGAGTGGCGTTGGGAGTGCCCACCCTATTGTTGCGCCACACGCTGTGGTTCCAAGAGAACAACAACACAGCCCAGCCCAGAACAGGCAGCAGCAGCACAGCTGAGGAGGGCAGGATCCAGTGGAAAGTGATGGTGGTTGCACACAGCAAGCCCAAGAAGATGGAGGCGCACTTGAGGGCTAGGCTGGGGTTGCGCAGCTTGAAGAAGCAGATGTTCCAGGCCAGGTTGCTTGCCAACTGCAGTGCCAGTCAGCCACGTGTTGAGGACAACGTGAATGATGATGATGAATGATGAGTGATGAATGATGATGATGAATGTTCCAGGCCAGGTTGCTGGCCAACTGCAGGGCCAGCCAGCAGTGGAGTGAGCCATAGAAAAGAAAAAAGGAAATTTTACGCATTTCAGCAATCATAACTGGACCCTCCTAAGGAGCTATGACCGTAAGCCATAGCCCAAAGGAGTGAGCCATATGTTGAGGACTGCATGAGTGATGATGATGAATGGTGATGAATGATGCAGTCCAGGTTGCTTGCCAACTGCAGTGTCAGTCAGCAATAGAGTGAGTCACATGTGAACTAGAGCCACATCTTGAGGAGGCTACGGTCTGAACAATGCAGTCTTGGCTTGCTTGCCAACTGTTTTCAGCCGTGGAGTGAAGCCACATGTTAAGGACAGTGATTGTCAAAGATGCAGTCCTGACTGCTTGCCAATTGCAGCACCTGTCAGCATTGAATGGCCGCATGTTGAGGCCGCATGTTGAGGCTGGTGTAGTTGGGCACTGCAAAACTGGTTGCACCATGCAAAGAAATATGCACACATGTCATCGAGCATCTGTGAAACCAGGGAGCTAAAGCAAGGGTGTCAGCCCAAATTGCTTGCCAGCTGCAGCAACAGTGACAGGAGCAGGACTGCTGCTACAGACAGGCTGCAACCTTGCTGTCAATTTGCACAAAAGACCACTGTGTACACGCATATCAGGGTAAAGGTGGTGCAGTTTGTCGTGGCAAAAGTCAGAACAGTAGCAGTAACAGCTGCAGCAGCAGCAGCAGCAAAAGCAGCAACAGCAGCAGGACTTGCTATGTTGCATGCATTTGTGAATTGATCAGCTGCAGCAGACACTGCATTGCATCTGGCTCGATGCAAGGCAGCTTTTGAGTCTTGCCAAACAGGTTTTAGCAGCAAAGCTTCAGGCCTAAGTCATATCATGAAATGGAGGTCAACATGTATGAATTCTGCTATGACAAGAGCTGAAGTAGACACAGCTACCAAGCTGAAGTAGACACAGGTACCAGCTAGAGTAGACACAGATATCAGGCTGAAGTAGACTTGGGTACCATTTAGAGTAGACACAGATACCAGGCTGACGTACCAAGCTGAAGTACCAAGCTAAAGCTGACACAAGCACTGAAAGAAGTAGACACAAGCCTACAGAACGACTTGAATCAGGTCTATGCCCAAAAACGACTATCAAACGCACTGGTGGTAATGCCTCTGATATGGGTTTTCTCTGGGTAGGACTCTGTGCTACCAAGCTGAGTAGACACAGGTCACAGCTGAGTAGACACAGGTACCAGGTTTCACAATTCAGGTCCTAGTCTGCAATGAGGAGCGTGGGATAGAACAAACACTGCTAAAGGGGCAGCGACGGTCTCAAGACATGCAGACTCAAGACAAGGAGCGGCACAGTACCTGGAGGCTGAAGAGGAAGAGCGGAACTTGCTTCTTCACGGTGCCAGTGATGGGCTCTGGCTGGTGGTAGATGAGGGTGGCTGACAGGGCCATCAGGATGTACAGCACACACCACACCGGCCGAAATAAGTATGTCGGCAGTCCCCTGCAGACCGTAAAACATAATGGTAATGATGATGATGCTACTAGTAATGATGATATTGTGGTGACAGTGACACGCGAAATATGTGTGTTGGCAGTCCCCTGCAGACAACAACATGACAGTAGTTGCCCTGAGGAAAATACATGACAGACAGAGAAGCATTGCTATCTTGTCAAATCCAACCATTACATGATGTGAAATGAAATGGTTGATCAATGTGTGCTCATGTTGTTCTCTGTTTCCCCAGAGCAATGACGAATCATGACAATGTGCTGCAGCAAGTGGGGGTGCACTTCAAGGCAACACGGTGTGCAGCACGCGCCACTGCTGTGCATGAGGCTGATCACACCATTCATTCACTCATTGGTTTATTTGTTTGGCCATTACTTCATTCATTCATTCATGTGGTATTGTAGGCCACTGAGGGCTGACTAAGACTCTGTGCACATCACACCAACATCAGCGTGGACCCAGGAATGACACATCAATGACGTGCTACTGAGACTGCGGGTGGACTTCACAAGAGCCGATGCCCCCTCACAGGGTTAGGGCCTTAGCCTCAGCAGGACTTGTACATCTATGCTGGCAACCATCGGGGTATGCCTTGTACATACAGGCCTATCACTAATAATGTAACACTATTATGAGGGTGGACTTGAAGGCAGTACTGACCAGACAGGCTTCCTCAGGCTTCTGTACCAGGAAGCATCTTTGCGTGAGCGCCCCCCGGGCATCAGCCCCCCTTCACTGAACCATGTGTCTGCACTGTATGCCTTGCGCCAGTCACTCTTCTTTAGCTCCTTCCTGCACAAGGTAACAATCAAATTACTAACACTGATAATGATAGCAGTGCTAATGCTAATGCTAATACTAATACTAATACTAATACTAATACTAATACTAATACTAATACTAATACTAATGCTAACACTAACCCTGATACGAAATCTAATTCTAATTCTAATACCAGTACCAATAACAACAAAAATAATCATCATGATAATAACAAAGATTATAAACATAATCACAATCAATACAAACACTTTCCAGCTCATGATGAGCTAGGTAGGTGCAGGACAAGTCTTGTCTCTCCAGAGCTGCACAAGGTCAGCAGCTGGCAACAGCACCACTCACTCACCCCAAACAACCAGTTCAACACTTGCAGCCAGCAATTAATGACAATTCGGTCCTCCTCTGTTTTGCCTTGCCGTGGAAAAAGAAAACAAGGAAAGTTTATGCTTTTCTGCGATCATGACAGGAGCCTCCTAAGGTGGCAGCCTGGGCCCTCCTTGCCCTATGTGAGTATGCATAGCACCACATTGCAGGAGCCTCACAGGTTGAGTCATATTTGAGACTTGTAGCAGGCCATGATGAGAAGCGTTGATTTGGCAGTGTACTTTATGCAGTGCTGCAGGCTTTGCCATTTTCATGCATTACTGTGTTTAGTTTTGAGCAATGGCCCCGTTCTGCCCATACCCCAAACACCCTTCTGACAGTCACATGCAAGTTTGTGACTCAGTGCTGAATGTGAACGTCTGTGATAGCAACAGCTCACTAACCTAGGTATGAGCATGGCAACTTCGTCCCTGTGTAGAAAGGCAGCTTTTGAATAGACCAATGTTGACCTGCTATTGATCTAGGAGTCATGTGCTGTCTCTGCCCTATGTGTCATTGCAAGTGACATCCATTTCAATCTTGAAAACCCACATTCACAGGTGCAACAGCCTGAAAAGAAGAGCATGCATTGGGCAGCGGCAGGGTGGCAGCTTTTCGACACCTATTGCTATCATTGGAAGCTTTTCAGACAGATACGAATCCTCAAACATATCAACAATTGCATTGAAAGTAGTTATGGGTGCTCACTGTCTGATCTGCAGAGCCTCCTGTGCAAAGGGCTTCCATTGACTGGCACTGCTGAAATCTTCCACACCCATACTCACCGCCAAGCCCCTGCACATACATGCAGGCACACTCACCTCTGCAGGTTTGGATGGCAATGCATGCCCTCCAGATCTGAGCAGTCAGCGTGCAGACACCGACAGTTGCAGAAATAGAAGTGGGCGTGGTTTGCCTAATGAGTTGCACCGTTTTAACACAGGGAGGAGCTCAGGGGGGGAAAGAGGATGTGTACAGATGCATGCAGGCACAGGCATTTGCATGGGTTTGGAGAGGTGAAAGTCTGCATGACTTGGCACCCTCAGCACGAACAAGAAGTCCAGAGGAGGGTTGTGTAAATGCATGCAGGCGCAGATGCTTGCAACATGAACTGGAGAAGTAAGACAGGCATGGCTTGCCTGATGAGTTGCACCACTCTGAGCACAAAGAAGAGGTCAGGAGGGAAGTCATCCACTGAGGTTTGTTTCAGGGGGCTGTCGGCTGCAAAAGGGTCCACCCTGCACATGGACAAGTGAGTGAGTGAGTGAGTGAGTGAGTGAGTGAGTGAGTGAGTGAGTGAGTGAGTGAGTGAGTGAGTGAGTGAGTGAGTGAGTGAGTGGGTGGGTGGGTGGGTGGGTGAGTGAGTGAGTGAGTGAGCGAGAGAGTGAGTGAGTGAGCAAGAGAGTAAGCGAGTGAGTGAGTGAGCGGGTGAGTGATTGAGCGCGCAAGTCAGTACATAGTGAGTGACCGAGCAGGCAACTGCATGAATGACCGATTTCTCAACAAAAGCACCAAAGCAAACGAAGCAATGGCTTACTTGAGCCTGGTGTCAAACATGCCGTAGCCCATTTTGGCACGCACAGCTGGGTCTGCAGTGCTGGTCTTGACCCCCAGCTTGTCCATGGTCTGGGAGATGCGCAGCGTGTCCTTGTCCACCAGAGCTATCACCAAATTTGCCAGCGCCAGCCGGTCTCTAGGTGGAAGCTGCTTGGACTGGCCATAGTCCAGGATGGCAATGCGCCCACCTGCAGCATGCAAAGAAGCTGAATTGAAACAGAATCTTCAGCCCTTTGGTAAAATTTATTTGCCAAGAAGACAAGTAGCATCAGGGTTTAGTTTCAAATGACAACTTCAGCCTTTTTGTGAGATTTCTAGCAGAAGTCAAGCTTCCTTCGGTGAAACTGTCGAGAAACAAGAGTTCAGTAGCGACGGCAGCCTCAGAAGCAAAGGCATGGTGGGCCAGAGGCTGTGCGCTTGATGCTTTGATGCTGTCATGCGTGTCTGTGTCTGTTACACACAAAGGTTGCGTTGCATGCATGTTGAGCTCAAGAGCTCTAGGCGGTCTCTTGGGGTCATTTGCCAAACATCATAGTTTCAAGGAGCATGAAAAGGTGCTGACTGCAGTAGTGCAAAAGCTGCTGTCAGCACAACTTGGCTTAACAAACATGAACCAACAATGAACCTGATGACAGTGATAACAATGAACAACAGTGCGGATGACTATAATGACAGATACTATCAAATGCCATGATGAACATCGCTAGCACAGCTTGCTTCAACAGCTGCCCCTGTGAAGCAGCTCTTGAGCTGCCCAGGGTCTACTCAAAGTGTAGACAAAGATGGTCTGGCAAGCCTCAGGCAGAATGTAGCTCAGTTATGACAGCAGCAAAGTCTGTGAAGGTACTGTGCTATTGAGATGCCAATACCAGCGCCATGCAACAGGCTATTTGGTGCTATGCTATTTGGTGCTATGCTATTTGGTGCTGTGCAATTTGGTGCCATGCTATTTGTTGCTATGCATGAGATGCCAAGACCAGTGCCATGCAACAGGCTGCTTGGCGCTGTAAGGAAGTGATGTGAGTCAGGCAAGAGCAGCATAGCTTCAGATGGGCAGCGGGAAGCAAAAAAGAGATGGGGAAATAATGGTGATGGGCATATGGCTATGCTGCTCACATCATCGCAAACGCTTGATGCATGGCCACATGGCTACATTGCATGCTTTCTCCACGACAGCCCTGTTTGTCCAGATGACTCTCAGAGTGCCTGTTTATAGGCAGGTGTGCATGCAGCTTGCCTATGTCTACAAACGTTTTTTGTGTTGGCATGAACACAACATGCAGCACCGTATTGTCTACGGGAGGGGCGGGGAGGGGAGGGGAGGGGAGAAGGTTCTAGGCCTTTTGGTAACCATGATGGGAGGCTTCAGCCCAGAGCTGCTGTGATGACTACACTTCTTGATGACTAAACTTGTGGCACAGAGAAATTTGTGACCAGTGCCCACCTTTCATGACTAAGATGTTGCCCGGGTGGCAGTCTGCTTGGAAGAGGCCTTGCAGCAGCAGCATCCGGCCATAGGCTTCACAGATACGCGACAGGATCAGCTGTGCAGCTTGCGTCTTCTCAAACACACTCAGGCCTGCAGTGTGATCCTGCAGCAACTTCTCCATCTGTCAACTTGTGCATGGGGTTCTGCTAATGTTATATATTGCAAATAATAATTTACTTACATCTTGCTATTTTTGCCTCAAATGAAGATGTGTATTGGAGGGAATAGGGTGTCTTCATATACAGTTGAATAAGCATGCTAGATCCTGCAGGGCAGATTCTCAGCCATGGTCACGCCTGTTGTGCAATTTTAATGGAACTTCAAATCACAATTGCGCCATTGCAGCTGCCTGCTAGCACACCCCAGCCTCCTTTGAAGTCATGTACGCAGCTGTGCAAAAGTAAACCTCACCCTTCGCACTAGTCAGGTAGTTGCATTGCTCAACTCACACTTGCTGTGTGAATGTATTGTTTTGCATCAATGTATTCTGCTGCACATTGCAAGCGAAAGCTGACTGCCTCTTGGGCTCATGACATGTCTGCATGGAACACATACATGATATGATCCTGAAAGTAAATGGCGCATCTCAGCCCATGCAAACTATGTGACAAACATGCGTGATCTGCACACCTTGAGACGAGTGATCTGTTCTCCCTCCAGAAATGTCATGACCAGAATGTCTTTAGTCACCAGGCCTGGGATGCTCTGAGGAACAGCCACAGCTGACTTCATCACCTGAACACCACATTCCACAATGTCAAGATCGATCAACTAATATGTTGCATTCTGAAGCAAAGAATGATGGCTAGATGCAAACATGACATCCCATGACACACCATTAGCAGTCTGTCACATGAGACAATACACAATCAATGCGCTGCGCTATGTCAAAGTTGTCCAGTCATATGCAGCTGAAAGAAAGCTGAGAACAGTCTGCAGTTTTGCACAGTCACCTTTAAGTGCTCAGCTATCGAGTCCATCACTCTTGCCTCGCGCTCAAAGTCGAATTCGAGCTTGATCTGGGCAGCGAGCTCATCCACAGCTGACACCAGATCAAACTTCAGCTCAGTCTTGGACAGAAAAGCAGCAGCAACGCGAACGTTGGCCAAATCCTGTCAATTGCACATTGCCAGTAATCAGCACAGCTTGTTTGAAAGTTCACGCAGCATGTTCCTTCAGCTCAGACAGTGGGTGGTCAGGAGCTGGTTAACAACTGCCTGATGACAATTGAGAGTTGCTGTACAAGCAACACAAGGATTGAGCTTGATTGCTAGCCAGCAGCACAGAACCGGCATGACAACGTCATTGTAGGTATATGGTCATGCAATCAGCTTGAAAGCTCTTGCGTTCATGTATTGCAGAAGACGTGGTGCAAGCAATGGCAACAGACACACACACACACACACACACAGAAATGCTGCATTCGTACCACATGCTTTGACTGCTGCTGATGCAACAGATCAGCAATACAGATAGGGCAATGGTACAGACAGCGCGATGGTTCAGACAATACACGGGTACAGACAGCGCAAGGGTACAGACGGCGCAATGGTACAGACAGCACAACAGCACAGACGGCGTGATGGTACAGGCAGCGCAATGGTACAGACAGGTCACAGAAGCTGGCAGCAGATGTGCACATGGTCTTTGTTCATGCCATAACTGCAGAGGATCACAGTCTCACCTGGAGCATGACATTCAGGGAATCTGGATACTGTACTTTCACTGCTACAATGGTGCCACTGTACTTCAACTTGGCCTTGTGCACCTGTGGGCCACATACGGGCTACTGGGTACACAACATCCTCGTACAGACTAACAATGCAACATGCTATATACAATTGCTATTGTCTGATATGTTGAGCAATATTGATATAGCAACATACTCATACAAACTACCAATTGGTCATGCTGTATGACATGGTTGCTGCAGATGAGCTTGTAATACAAGGCAAGCTTTGCTGGGAGGCTCTGCCTGTACAACTGGATTTGCCATATAGTCTACTGTGTGTTTGTGCAATACAGCTGTCGGCTCAGGTGGCAATACTGCAGTGCCGTGAAGCTACATTTTTGCCAGTGACTTTTCAGCCGGCAGAGCTAGTACAAGACTGTGGCTTGCAGGCCAGAAGCATATGCTTGCATTTCCAGGACTCCTAACACACTCAGACTGCAGGTAGACTGTCATGCTTCAAGCAATGCTTCTAACACAAAATCCTCTGTTGGTGGTAAGGCAAAAGCTACCATGCCTTACCTGAGCAATTGAGGCAGACCCTAAGGGGGCTTCAAGGTCGATCCAAGCAAACACCTCATCTATTGGTTTACCAAGGCGCTGTTCAATGACCTCTTTTGTCTTTTCAGGCGTCATTGGGGGTACCTTCAAGCACACAACACCATTCTGTGCACCTGTGCAAGAGAATCTGCTGTTTCCACAGGTGCTCACGAAGGTTTTTGCGAGCTTCTGCCAGCTATGGCAACAACAAGGAGGGCCATGCAGGAAACATGGATGCATTTCAGGAAGCATGCATGGATGGATGCGTGCCAGGTAAGCAGGGGGCAGGCGTGTCCTTTGCATCTGCTTGCCATATTGCACTGATACTGCCAATACAGACGCTGTTGTGATCAGCTTGCATACATGAGGTGATCGGCCACCTGGTCATGGAGGCGTGACAGCTGCTGGCAGATGGGCAGGGGCACGAAGTCACCACGAGCTCCCAGGAACTGCCCAACCTGTAAGTCAAGCATCATATGGGCACTGGTTCGCTGCAGGCATCTCTCAGTGCTCATAAAACTTGCTTCGTCAAGACGGACGAGCGTAGATGCTGCTGCAACTTCATGGCTGACCTTGAGGTAAAAGCCTCGCAAGTCCACAGCCAAGGAGTACATCTCAGCTCCAGCCCAAGCATGGTGTTTGTGCCAGAAATTGTCCTTCGCAGTTTGTCCGGGATGACCGAGGAACGCAGCTCTAGCTTGTGCGCTTTTGTAGCCGAAATATATTCTGGAAGCTCTGCGCCAGAACGCTGCTGTCCTGCCTACAGCTTGAAAGACCTGGAGGTCACTGCTGAACTTGACGCCTTCAGCAAAGCTGGCGGTGCGCTCCGGCCGGCTTCCAAGCGTTGCTTCCTCCAAAGCTTCTGATGAAGCAGTCTTCATTCAGGTGTAGACACCACCAAGTCGATGACCTGTGCGTCGTTTCACTTTAAAGATAGACTGCCGGTCGCAACATCGTGCTGCTCCGGAACCACGGCTTTCAAACTCTTGGGTGTCCACAGTGTGACACTCCGTACGTATACAGTTACCAGATCTAAAGAACCCAAGTAACAACAAAGCAAATGACGCATTTCTGAACTTGCAACACTGTCAGTTCAGACATGCATGTTGAGACAGTCACAGACTGGCTCTGTGTTACACAGCTGGTCGCTGTCAAAACGCGTAGAGTGACACTGTAAACAGGTAGCAGCGGACCTGCAAAACTCTTAGCATGAGAGACAGTAAAGTTATCAAATACCATACACAACAAATCAGCAAGTGTTGAAGCAGCTAATGACCACACATACAGCAGTTCACAACCTGGTGCAAGACAAGATGTAAGGCATATCGCAAGCATGCAAAACCAGTGCCTGGCATGACTACTCAACTTAGAGTCAAATGCGAATACCAGCACTAATGCATCAACAACCTTGACAATTGTGTTTGGCAGCTTGGGTCCTCAAGCTGACTCACTAGCAATGACAAGCCTGCATGCCCAGAAAGGGACATATGCATGCATGGTGAACTTGTTTGCAAGCCATAGCAAGCCGCCCGACTGTGACTGGAAAGTATCATTTCTTCTCTTGCCCTGCAAACAGAAACAGCTGCAACTTTAGTGCAATGTTGTGTCAGCATGCCAGACTGAGCAACTTCGCCTAGCAAGGAATGTGTGGTACAGCCTGAAATACATTTGGCTAACATCTGATGTGGCCATATGCTGTGCCGCGGCTAGACACAAAGCACGACTACCCACTGTGCAGCTGCTGCGCAGTGCTGTGTCAGAGGGGATATGAATAAATCATCAATCGCCACTCAGGCCATTTGTGCCTCATGACAGGCATACATTGCACACCTTGCTGCTGACCAGCTGCAGTAGTCAGGTCCTTGTCATTCAAGTCCAGTGCGTCCTTCGCTTCTGCAAAACGTGGCGCTCCTCCATGGCGGTCTTCTGCTCTTGTTTCCCGGCTGCAATGTCGTCCTCAGCTCCCTCGATTTTGCCAAAAACTTCTTCCAGCTTGGTATCTACCTGCTGAGCTGTTTCTTTACCCTCTTGGCTTTTCTGCGCTGCTGTAGCAATCCGGCTAACGTGACGTTGGGAGATAGCCTTACGCTTCGGTAATGCGAGTGACCTGGCTGGATGAACCTGACAAGCAGAGTTTGCCCCATTCAGCACATGGGCGACAGTATTTCTTTCGCGACCGAAGCACAGAAGATGTTACCTGTACTGGCGTATTCAGTCTGGCTGAGGTGCTGGCGAGCGAGCTTCTGGAGGCCACCAACGGAAGCTCCATGTGCAATTGCATCATAAGATATGCAATACGCGCAATCGGACTTGCGCTTGTGGCGCACCCTGATCAATGCAAATGTGTCCTGATTTGGCGAGATAAGGCCACGTAACGCCAGCACCGCCTGCTACTGTGACTCATTCGCATCAACACATGCGCAAATGCAACCAGGAATTGTTCAAACCCATTCCCCCCAAACCCCTTGCCAAATCTTGCTTCGAAACCCCTTGCCAAGTTGTTTCGATGCAGCTGGTGCTTGACACAATGATGTCAACGCTAGCTTTGCTTTCAACCAAACGATCCCACTTGATGTCAAAACAAGGTTAAGCTGCACACTGGTGACCACTGCCTACGCCAGGCACACTATGAGCTGATGATGGCAATGCGATTGAAGATTCTTAGGCGAAATCTGCAGCACTCTCATATTCTTGGTACCTATAAGCACACACTCACAGCCATTGATGACTCATAAACTATTACATAACCCTGACAAAGCCAGGAATCTGACAAAAGGTCAGTGGTCAGTTAGGTACATATATCATACGAATGCAGCCATACAAGCAGGTAATTTTCTGTCAACAGTATCTCATCTTGTTGCCTTGATGCGTCTAAGCATGTCCTTTAGCAGCGTTTGCAGGATCTACAGTCATCAGCTTCTTTCGTTGCTTCTTGTCCTTCATCATCTTCTTGATGGTAGCTGGGTTACTGATCTGCTGAACTTTGGTGTTTTTGCGC
>JAABUK010005227.1_pt1 | contig 20452 bp, 24 predicted proteins | sample 5559141 | NCBI WGS metagenome assembly JAABUK01 (sample SAMN10711869, study PRJNA513367) | rock metagenome | isolation source: Antarctica rocks | place: Antarctica: Victoria Land, Pudding Butte nord | collected 2016-01-03 | reverse complement strand
CAGCACTTGAGCTTCGTCGAACGGCAAGCAGCGCGGCGTACAGGCAGCAGGCACAGCCCGGCGCAACTCAGGCCAAGGGATACGTCGGTCCCCGGAAAACCGGACCATACAGTAGGAACAGAAACTTTCAGGGACGATACAAACCATTCGTACATTTGCCGTCCCGAACGTACGTACGCACTCCACAGTTGGCGATTAATAGTACGGATACGGATGGAAAATGGGGAAAATGGATGCATGCATTGTGCATCGGTAGGAGTGAGGAGTGAGACAATAGTATTACTGTACATTCAGGTGCCATAGAAGCTTGAGAACAGTTTGCAGGTTCGAAGTATACTGTTGTATCTTGATCCAACTTATCCATATTGCCTATGCTCTTGGATATTGAATTGCTGGCGCAATTTCACACTTCATCACAAAAATCCTTACAGTTTGGTCTCAGCGCAAACTTTCACATGTAACATTGTCTTCTCCATCAACAGAAAGTGCGCAATAGTGTACAAGGAGCACTGAAAGCCAAAATTGTAAATACATTGCATGCTGTGATGCTGGTCAATTATGTTGAGGCATCCCATACAGAAAACATTGCATTCATTGGAAGCAAGACACGGCATCGCAACACTCTGCCTAGCATCTGTCTATGCAAAGAATTGGACTGTACCTAAAAACACACGCCTTCTGACATCAGAACCCACACCCAGCATGAGCTGCTGATCAAAGCCTGGACATACCAGCTGTGGTACAAAAACAAATACAGCTGTGTAAGATCAAAAGACAGCTGACAATAGAGTCAGCTTGCCATCTTCAAAGGCCAAAAAATATTGGAGACCGCAAGCTCAAAATGGCTGAGCTTTGCTGAACCCCAAAGAATGAAGCTAGCGAGGTACCATCTCCTAGGAAAACCAGGTAACTCAGTCCATCTACTGGATCAACACCTTAGGGACAGGCGAGACAAGTCCTCTTCTTCTGCTACAAAGGCTGTAATGCTGCCAGGACAACAGAATATGCACAAGCACCACGTGATGTGTATGCTCAACCCCAGAATTGAGCGCTAAATGGGGCCCATGCCAATGCATACCTGGCACGGTTGTGAACACTGGTGATGCAGATTCATGTTTTGCCTTTTGCACCCAGGACGGAGAAGTCTGCGCCTGCTGAGTCATTCCCATGTGCTTCTGTGTCTCTCAAGTATGCCATGAGGGGCTGTAGCCTGCCAGCCTGCCTCAACCTCCTACATCCCACACTCCAACTCTTGAGTGCATGTGCAACACTGAGGCAGAGATCCTGATGCTGACCGATCATTGTGAAAAGCAAGTCACTTGTTCACAATCAGTTTTAGACCACAAACACTCTACAACTCAACACTCGACAACTCAATGACCCAACACTTGACAGGAGAATACTGTGTATAACCAACAAGAGACTCCAAGCTGAGATATAGGTGTGTCCAGTCATGCATCATGTTTAAGTGCGCCACTTTAGCTTTGGAGCTGCTGCCTATGTTGGCATTGTGTGTGTACTAGCTTGGCTTTTCTTTTTGGCATGCACAAACTCCATGAACAAGCAAAGGTCAAAGCAAGGCAGACTCTAGTTCCGCTGAACACATGCAAACTCTGAAACGCTGAGACACATATCCATTGCATTCTGTCTACCCTCAACTGTCCATGCATGCCTCAGATCACATTGCAGCAGCGCAGGGCTGCACAGGACATACAAAGCCAGAATGTCTGTTGCTGAGTGAGCTCCACAGAACACAAGACATGCTGCCATAGCACACTTCAAAATTCACATTCCTCTGCTCTGCAGAAAATGTGTTTTAATTTGCGAGTAAGTGATGTAACAAACAGCCAAACACGCACCTGAAAGCTGAAAGCTCATTCTTGCGTACACCTTCCACAGACATCTTCAGCACCTTGGCTACATCAGTCAGTGATTGAGGCTTGCCAGTGAACAAGCCATATCGAAGGGCCAGGACCTCCCCCTCTCTGTGGGGCAGCAATTCCAGCACCCCCTCTACATCACTGGCAAACTGCCTGTGGCACAAAAGGCACCATGTTCAGCAAAAGGCAGGCTGGCAGATATAAAAGAAGCCCCCTTTACATCACTGGCAAACTGCCTGTACCACACAAGGCAGCGTCTTCAGTAAAAGTCAAGCTAGCAGGTCTATAATTCAAGGGGACATCAACAGCTGACTCGGTCTGGATGACAGCTGCACCTCAGGTTTTGAGCTTGAGCCACAAGTCACATGTGCCATCAGTCATACAGTGGCACAACTCACGCCTGCTGGACATTGTTGCTGAGACAACAGGAAGGACAAGACATGCATGCATTCAGTCAAGCACCCATGCAGTCATGCATGCACTTAGTCATGCTTCTAGTCAAAACATATCGGCCTGTACTCACGAGTGCATGACTGAGTTAAGGGATGTTGCGCCTTTGTCATCATCAATGCTAGAAGCCAGCAAGTCAACCATGCTGTCGCGCTCGTTGTCTGTAGGTTGGGCATCCATGTTGATGGGCCTCTGAGTTTTGCGCATGCACAGTACCACTCGGCTGAAGGGCTGCCGCAAGTGCTTTGCAATCTCCTGTGGCGTCGGCTGCCTCTGCAGCTTCTGCAGTTGGTCACACAGCTGAGACCAAACACTTGCATGACCAAAGATGAACATATGAGCTTCTGAAAACAGCTGATAGAACACTTGAATGTGGATGCCTGCAGTCTTGCAGTCGCAGCTCTACATTGAGTCAGCTCACATGAAAGCACCTACAGGTGGTTCTGTTATTTCAGCAACCTAATTCCATCTTAGGTTGCTTTGGATACTAACATGGATGTTGAGAGGCTACTGATAACTAGACATTGAATTGTGGTGCACACTGCTGCTGTGAATGCTTTGCAATGTGTTGAACCTGCAGACAACAGCACAATGGAGACTCTGGAGTGCCTCACACTGCTGCTGCAAGCGCTTTGCAATGTGTCAAACCTGCAGACATTAGCACAATGGGGACTCAGGTGTGCCTCACAGGCTTTGAGGGTTCAGATCCTAACCCACCTGAGAAAGCTGGGTCTGTGCGTACTTGATCTTGCTCTGAAGCTCCTTCAGATTCACAGGAATCTTGATGACGTCCTCGTGCTCCATCATGTACCCCACAATGCCCCTGAACAAAGAAAACACATAAGAAATAATTATAAATAACAATAATAACAAAACACACAATACTAATTATAATAACAATAACAACAATACAGATAATAATAATTATGATTCACAGGCGTTGCAGCTGATTGTCCCGGCCAGGTACCTACTAGGTGTGCCTAAACAAAACAGATCAGTGAGTAATACCCACCGTGAATAGCTAGAAAGATACTGAAACCAGCGCAGAAACAGGCTGCACAAATGCATGAATGCAGAGAAGAGACACACTGAGTGCTGTGTTGTCACACGAGGCATACAGCTGTTTGCAGGAGACTGATGGGCTTTGGAGCACAGCTAACATGTGTAGGACACATGATGAGAGACAAAATAGGGAACCAAACATAGGAGAAACTGATGTCATGATCAAAACACAGACATCACAATCACAACCAAAACAAACAAAATGCTTGCATAACTGTGGGAGATGATTGAGTGTATAAGATTCTGACCTATTGACCCTTTGAAAGGCATATGTTGTGAACCGGGTTCCTTTGTTTGGATCCCACTTGATGGCAGCTTTCAGCAGTGCCTCATCACCAGCAAGAGCCAGCTCGCCAAACGCAACTTCTGTTCCCAGGTGCTTGCAGCGCCATACAAACTGGCGCACCAGACCTTTGTTGTAATGCAGCAGCATGGTCTTTGCACGCTCGCCCCTGTAGCCAACAGACTAGGGTATGATGCCTGTCTATAGACTTAAAATCTGAGCATAGGGGTGACCATGCAGAGCGTACAGTCTTGCAGGTTGTGTTGTAGACCACAGTGGTCAAATGGCTAGAGCTGCTGACACTGCAGAACAGTAAAGTGTGATATGCACCGCTATGGGCTGTCTGGGCAGCTTACATTGGTGCGTCTGTCAATTGAAAGCTGCTTGCCTTGAAACGCAAACATAGCATGCAGCCTGGGCAAAGCATGTGCTTTTGCAGCATCTGGGGCAGCATCATGATACTGGCAATTGCAGCTGCATGTGACAGTTGGAGCGTATGTGATTCCTTCAGCAAGTGAACCACACAAGCATTCTGCCTATCAGGCCATCAACATGTCACAATGCAGTCATAGCACTTATTGCATCCTTCTTACAACGCACAAACATGACAACGGAGCCACCATATCTCTTACTCAAGACAGTTGTCCAGGTGCAAAACATTAGCAGTGTGCTCACCTGTCGCGTCTATAGTGCAGCTGTGAAAAGGTAGGAGCTCCCACTGCATCCTTCCACTGCTTCAGCTTCTGGTACTTGTCCTCTTTTGGAATGGACACACCTTCAGAGGCTTCAGCAGCAATTGCTGAGCCATTGCCCTGGTGGCTTGCAACAGAGTCATCGCTGTATACCATCAGTCGCTGTTGTTCAATGAAAGCAGCATCCTGAAGCAGGAAACAAGTTCAAAGAAGGCCAGCGGCGTTTGGCAGCGTCCGCATGTCAAACAATGACTTTCTGCTTTATGTGACCGCTGCCCAACCATGGCAGCAAGCAAGTTCACATCTGGACTAGGGCATGCAAAATTGTGCCAATCTTGGGAGCACGCAATGATATTGCGGACGGATGTGCTGATGCAGGCGCAAGGCAGTTGACCCTATAGCAGTATACTCTGTCATTAGAGTCTATAAGGAATTCGAGCAGCAGATTGAGGCTGAATAAAGATGCAAATGCACAAGCTGCATGAAGCTCAGGGTGCAAACAAAGCCCAGAGGAGCTGCTAACCTTGATAGCTGAGCATAGAGCAATGTCCTCTTGCTTGCTGAGAGTGCGCTGCTTCTTCCTTTCGAGCCCAGCAGGTGCTAACTCTTGCACTGCCAGGTCAGAGCCTGGAATGGCGCTATTCAAGAGTGCTGCTTTGAAGCGCCCATCTGATTGTACATCGCTTCTGTAGCGTCTCCTCCTGGCATTCTTTGTGCGTGCAGGAGGTGACCTGTCAGCTACCTTGCTAGTCTTGACGTCACGTTTTGCTTTCCCGCTTGCACGTTTTGACGGCGTCTTTGACGTCTGCGTTCGGGTGTCCTCAGGTAAACCTTCTCTCTGCAGCTTATGAAGTTCCATTTGGTCTCGCAGCTGCTCCTGCAAAGGCCTTGTGTTGGTTGTATGCATGCTGTCTGACGTGCTGAGTACTGCGCTGCCTGCATTTTCTGCGGTGCGAGCTGCATCTCTTGGAATCGCCACCGGCCCAGCAAAGGGTTTAAAATGTCGCCTATCTCGTCGGAAGGACGACAACGTGTGACAAAGAAGCTGCACGTTATTGCCGACAGCTAACGGCATCCTCGTTTTGAGGACCCTGAGCGTTCACACTGATGCTGAAGCCTACTGTCCCAACATGCAAGTCTATGCCTGACCTACCCGAATTGACAATAGCACGCGCAGGAAGATCAGGCACGGCAAAAGTTCGACCTGTAGCCTGTATGATGTCCACGATGCTTTGTAATCATGGACCACGTGAAGAAAATCAAAATCCACAAGCTGTCCCGGGGAACTATGAAAACCCAGTATTGTTGACCGTTCCCTGGGACAGCTTGTGGATTATGGTTTTTTGGATGCACTCGGCTGTCGACCTGCTTTCAACTTGCTTTTTTTATGTGTAGCGACTTCCTGCTTCCATCTGGACGCTGTGTCCTGATGCTTGTGGCCAGCAGACCTATGTTTGGCCACCATGCGCAGTGGCTCTGCAGACAGCATCACCTGTAAAATGATTCTGTGCAGCAGGTCCAGGTTGTATGTAACTGTTCCACCATATACGTCAATGAGAGGTCATCTCCGAGCTCCTGCTCAGACTTGTTACGAGGATTCTCGAGTGGGCTTCAAATTCTGTTGAAAAAATGCAACAGCTTCCAGAGCCGAAAACGGACGTTATAAATAAAAGATTGATTGGCGTCTGCTCCCCCCCTCCCCCCCCTCTTTCCCCACCACCTCAAAAGACATCGACTAACGTACTGACTTGACAGATCCTGCTTCAAGATGGACAAACAAGACCTCAGGTCTCCGAAAACATGGTCTGCGTTGCTGTACAGTGCACATTTGCAAATTGGCTCTGAGCATTGTATGACATGTATGACACGTGCACGTCCTGTTCTTTTACATGGCCCTAACGATATTTTCAGCAAATGTCTATCATACAATTGATGTACAAAGGACATACATGTGTACACACAATGGCCACAGCTACCACAGCAGCCAAAAACACAAGTAGATGTGTGTTGCACATGTATGACACAATGGCATTGCAACTAACCTACTACCGTAAGTCAGGCCAAAGTGTTCATGCACTGCACACATATACTTGTGTACGAATATCATGCAAAAACTCGCTCAGTAGCCTACTCTACATTTACATCTGGACCCCAAATTCTACCCAAGATGCCAACATGCAACTTCCCCATTATTGATATTTGGCATGGATAGTCGCAGAAGCTTGTCAAAGTTTGCTGCACAACAGAGTCTCCTGCATGGCTTAATGTGATTTGACCTGTCCACCCAATGCAGAAAAGTAAAAGTATCAATTCTGTGAAACTAGCTTTCTGAGGCTACTCTTCTCCTTAGCCTAACCTTCATACAGAAGACCACAGAGGCAATTGCCCTACCACAGTATGCTCAAGAAGCCTGCTGCATGCAGGATGCCAAACACACAGGCACGACTCCCATCTCAAGCAGCACTGTCATCAAGCTCTCTTGTATGAATAGTCGCTTGCTGATTGCGCTTCTGCAGGCAAAGGGCATCCTGGAAGCGGCCTGCCCTCCCACACTCGCACCTGGGAACACTGCTGATTGCGCAGAGAATGGCACATACGCATGCATATCCTTGACTGTAATGTGCTCAAGGTACTCCTGTAGCGCATCCCATTCTGCTGCCATGCTTCCCATCATGCAGTCGTCTAGGACTGCATCTTTTGAAATGTTACCAGAGGCTTTTGCAGTGGCTTCTAAAACATCTTCTACGTCCGGCATGTAGGGATAGGCATGAACTATTGTTGCAGCCCACTGCTTTGTGCTGAATAGCAGGCACAACAGGTCATATGTAAACTACAGTTACCAACTGCTGCTCACAACAAGACCATGCCAGTCTCTTTATAGGTCGTTATGTGCAGGGCATCAGCAAAATCAAGCTTGAATGGCAAAGGAGAACGAAGGTCATGAGCCACATTGTTGGGTGACAAAGTGCTGTGCAAACAAAGGCTTACACAGGCAGCGTATGAGACGCAGATTTGCCAGAAAGGGTCTGTGCTTGCTGAGGAGTCTTCCCCACACAAACAGCTGTACACATCAGCATTGGGTCAAGCCATGCACAGTGATATGCATACCCCTAGTCGGGCAGCAGCTGCAACTCAACGATAGACTCTATAGTCCTCCTGAGCAATCTCCTGCAGCCTTGCAGCCAAGCCTGCCACCTGCACCCAGCAGCACTATATATATATATATACATAAATGCATAACTGAACACTGACCACAGGGTCTTCTCTTTGATTTGCCAGACTATAACGGGTAGTAGGGTTTGGGTGTGTCTGCATGCTTGGACTGCTTCATGCCAGACTGCTATGGATGAGCATCACTCTCTGAAGAAGCAGGCAATTTGCGATATGCAGCATGATTGGCACAGACAGCCATGCAGAGCAAAACGGCCTTGTAGCATCAGACATAGCAGCTTTGCAACAGCAGCCTATACACCAGCATGAACCCCTCTGCGGGAGTCTTGTTCTGCGCTGTTGCTTGGTTCGGGACCAAAGAGCTCTGAGGCCAAAAACGCATGAAGATCTGTTTCGTTGGACTGGTTATGCGAGTTGTAATCACGAGGCATGTCAAGCAACCTTGAGTCTGAGGGGAAGCACTTTATGAGGCTTGCGTCAGGGACAGATGCAGAGTCATGCTGGTCTAGTGCGGGCCCAGTCGAATTGTTCATAGACTTTGTGAAGCGCACGATCAACCTGTGTACAGGCGAGGAACCCCAGTGACGCTAATATAACGGTTTCGGAGCAACTTCGGTTTCTCTCTGCTTCGGTGTTGACTGTAAAATACACAGTCACACGACCCTTCCCCTAACATTTGTGGCTCCTATAGTCCCAGGCTTTGTCAGCAAACAAGGATGCCCTGGGCAGCCCGGCATCATACTTGGCTTTTCAATACATTGACGCCAAAAGGTGTAGTCTTTTCTTTTCTATTCTTCAGCAAACAACGGGTGCAGGGAGCGGCAAGGAGGCTACTTAACGCAAAAATGCCGAGCGCTTTCTCTTCGCCAGAAAGATGCATTTGGGAACTGCACGTGCGTTGTGCAAGTTTGTGATAATTGTCATCATGTGGGTCCTTGTGTCATCTCGGAGCGGCGTTGAAGTGTAGGCGGGGATGGAACGGTGCATGTGCTTCGGTTGCTGCACTTTGGCTCTGCACACCCTGTGCTCACGGCGCGAAAACACGCATCCACTTCGTTTTGTGCTGTAGTTGATTCGCGAACAGCACCGCGTCGTCGCCGTGTCTCCACTATGCCGACACACCAAATTTCGGAGGTTGCTTTGAATTCTGCCATGGCCAACTGCCTCTTACACAGGTAGCATAATGCGCGTTGAGTGTTTTTGCGAAGCGAGCCTTGTGTCCAGAGTTTTCGAAAAGCTGGTGTGTATGTGCAGAAGCTCTCGCGACTCGCTACCTGACGATATTTGGTGTATGATCTTGCGGCATCTCCCGCTTTCTCGGCAAAAAGCTGCGCTTGCAGTCGTTTGTGCGCAGTTGGCACGTTGCATGGCAATGAAAGACAGCTACTCAGAGGCGATAGGCTATCGGAATGGTAAAGTAGCTTTACGCCAGGAGCTCCGGGGACTTCGGCCTGGTCTTGTCAACCTAGACGAGTTGCACCGCAACACTGTACAAGCCGAAGTGCATTGCACCGGCGTGACATACAGTCAAGCCCTTCCGAATCTCTTCAAGCTGACGATCGTTCTAAACAGCCATGACGAGTATGTCAAGCTGCCGACAGCCACAGCAGACCTGTTTCCACAGCTTGAGGAACTGCATGTGGACAACAAGGGGGACTTTAACTCCACTGATCATGCTTTGGAATGGGATCTGCGGGCCATGCCTTCTTTGAAGCAAGTTGCCTGTGACTCCCTCAACAACTCATTGGAATGGGATTTACACCAGTTGCCTAAGCTACAAAGAGTGTTCTGTGGGTCTACAAGGATCCCTAAAATGCGCCTGCCATCAAGATGCACAGCTGATCTGGAGCTCCAGCTCTTCATGCAGCAGACTGCGTGTGATCCTGAAACCTCCCTGGAGTTCCAACCATGGAGCTGTATCAATTCTCTTCACCTAGACAGGTTAGCAATGCACTCCGGTCTTCTGCGGTTTTCCAGTTTGTGACTACAATGCTGATTTTCGGGTCTACTAGCCTGCAGCCAATCACCGTACCTGATGCTGCTGAGCAAGCAAACCTGCCCTGTCAGTGATGAAGATAATGTGCTGGAGCTACTCTGCTGTTCTGTGCAGCAGCAACAGCTCCAGCAAAAACAAGCTGCAGCAATTGCTGAGTGTCTGTTGTATGTCAGTGCTCTCTAAATCAGGAAGTTGTCTCACGCTTTGCCACGACATTTTTTATAAAACAGAAGCTTTCAGTGTGTGTTGTTATGCAATGGACGCTGATCAACACTGTCTGCATTTCTAAGTTGCTGCTTTGGCCTTTGCAGATTATGGGTGGGCTCAAGTGTGATAGGGGAACACCCAGGGAGAGATCAGCGCCTATCTCTGCTTACAGCCATGCTGGACGTCAAGCATCTGTCTTTAGCTGTTCACTTCGGCGACGTGCTGGCACAGAGCAGTGGAAAGCTGATCTTCCCCGACCGAGTCCATTTCGAGACCTGTGACATATATGCCATGCTTCATGGGAAGCATGATGCTGGAAGCTGCATGGGCTTGTGTGAGAAGTCCCTTCAGCTTCCTGAGGGCTGGGGAGTAAGGCAAGTTGCGTGTGGGTCACCAGATGCGCCTAGCGATAGTGTGCGAGGTCAGTGGAAGGGTCTTGATTTTCGGTACTATGACCCATCAGAGCAGACATACGCGCACTTGCAACTCCACCACCTCGATGAATGAAGCTCAGAGACATGCAGGTGCAATTTAAGTACCTGTGACTTGCGACATACACAATCAGGTAGCGTCCCACCCATGCTCAGAATTGTTGATTTAAATCAAAACAAAATTGACCTTGCTTGGTTACATTATCTTGTACATCTCTTATACATTACCTTAATGTGCTTTGTCAGATTTGATTTTATTGATAAATTGATAAGTGTTGTAGACTAACGGGCCCTTGAATTATTGTTGTCTGTGACGGCTTATTTTTTGCCGGATGTGTAAATGGTGTAGCCTGTATGTATTGATTACATTATTGGAATAAAAGACACCAGGTGCTTCCCCAGGCTCATGTCTTGTGCCTGTGTGCTGTGAGCTTTCCGTTTCATTCAAACACACTGTAGATCTTGTTGACATGCACAACGCTGCACTCTGTGTGAAGAAGCATGACATACATTGTACATGACTGCCTTTGATAGCACAAACAGCCTGCCATGTTGCTGATGCTCTCAGAACCATTGACACGTTCAAACGCTGAGTCACAGAAGGCTGGTGCTGCCGCAGTCAAGTGCAATAAACATCAAGTCAATGCTGACAGGACCCTCTGGCCGTCACTTTTAGCCAGAACGTGTTCATTACACTGTTCTGGCAACACATGTTATGTTATTGCCTTTTTGGGATAGTCACTGCTTTGCCTGACGAGATCATGCTATGGAACATGGCCATCTTGGCTTGCTCCTCAGCATTAGCTGCTGCCAGCTTCTGAGCAAGCAGATCCTGTTTGACAGCCTGCTGCTTGCTCCTCCAATCATCCTTTCTGGACTCCCTGCATCATCATGTAATCTTGCATCACCATTGCATTGATCTTCCATGCAACATTGCATCAATGCAACATTGCATTGATCTTCCATGTAACTCCATGCAGTATTGCGTTAATCTTCCATGTCACAGATCCACTGGATTGTTGCTTACTCCTCCAATCATCCTTTCTGGACTCCCTGCATATGCATCACCATGCAGTATTTGCATCAATGCAGCATTGCAATAATCTTGCATGCAACATTGCATTGATCTTCCATGCAATTCCATGCAGTCTTGCATTAATCCATCAGGTCACAGACCTGCTGCATTGTTGCTCACTCATTGACACCTTGTCAGAATTCTTTTGGACAGTGGTGATATGTTTGCCCATGCTATCATGTCAGTGTGATTACAAGACATAAGTAGGAGGATTGGTCCAGGAGGGTGGGACAAACGCAAACACATGCTGCAAAGGGCAACATGCAGCGTCCAAATGCTGCACACAAGCATGGCAGCAGTGGTGCCTGTCTCATACTGCTATGTGCCTCATGCATGTTAACAGCAAACAAGCCAGGTGATGAGAATAGTCAGCCACCACGAACAACAAGACCGCACACACAAAACACCACCAATGTGGAAAACAGCTTGTATCTGTGCAAAACTTTTGTTCTGCCCAGCCGATTTGGAGAAGGCGGCTTACGCAGAAATGACACGGACGTCTCAAACATGTGATACCTTGCTTTTGCAGCTGCAAACGAATCATCTCCCCCCATGATGTCACCCCCTCCAGGTAGCTTACTAATGTCTGGGCTCTGCTCCCGCTCTTTTGCAGCTTCCCGCCTAGCAGCTTTCTTCTCAAGCTGCGCTTCTCTGCAGCATGCAGGCAAGCTTCAGATTGGAGTAATACAATGCTGCTGATGATGCCATGTTGCAGACACAACCTTGTCAGCAATCATGTGGTCACCTCAAGCCCTGCCCTCTGATTGCCACATTGTCTACATACATGTTGCTGATCTCTCTCATCTCCGTTCTTACAACAGTGAAGCAGACCAGGGGCACTTGACATGCTCAGGATGACTGCAGAAGTAGAGCACACGTGCTGGTGCTGTCACTAGAGGCAGATTTGTGTTGTGAACACACCTGCCGGTTGCTTTTGGAAGCTGCTCTTCTAGCCAGTCCTTCTGGTCAGCCCGCCACTTCCGCCTTTCCACCTACAGAATCACACACAAGACATTCTGCAGAAGCGCGCTGGAGCATTATAGCTTTGCATCAGCAATGGACGCAAGTGTGTGGGCTGATGCACGCAGGATTGCCATGGGTGTGATGTCGATACGCGGCGTGAAAAACACACTCAAGACAACAGTGTGCTGCGTTTGGCTGTGGGGACAGGAACAGCAATGAGAGTAACATATGGACTCAAGACACATTTTGGAACCAAGAACAATTTGTCTTAATGTTGAACAAATCTCTTTGTTGTGTTTCTGGTTCCTCTCTGAGATGCTGTCTAGCTGGGCTTGCATTGGTCCCTGGGAAAACAAACATACGCAGTGGTGTTGATGGCTTTGTACCTGCTGACCCTGTCTGGCTGCTTGCTCAGCTTCCCGCTCTTCTTCCATTGCAGCAGCCATTCCTACAGCCCCCGATGCAAGGTCTGCATCTCCACCTGCATGATTGCAACTGACTGTCACTGTTGTGTTATGTCTGCATGACTACTAGTTTGTAGTAGGTCAAATGGCAATGCTGTGTCTTCTTGTGGGTGTCCTTATTTGTCTTGGCTATGTTGACCTAAATTGGTTCCTGAATTACTTTGATATCGCTTCCTATCTTGGTGAAATGCTGAGCAAAAGACGCAAGAGCTTCTCTTTGAGCAGCATACAAAGCACAAGCTGCGAGATGATGCAAAGGTGCTGTCAAGGCAGGCCCAACTTTGCCTGACGCATATGTGCCGATTAAGCAATACTGATGAACTAGAGGCAGCGCTGACCTTGCCTGATGCCCCACTGATGCTTGGTACGCCGTATGCTGGCTCCCCCGGTCATGCCAGTATAGTACTTAGCAAGAAGCCTTCGCCCATTCCATTCTTCCACAAACTCATCTGCAGTATGACAGAGCAAATCAGCAAGCAGCTGCTGGACTCTGACTGCCAAAATGATGAAGTGAAATGCTTTGTGGGTGGATGGAAGTTAGACGTGATGCACCATGCAGCTGTGTTTGAGCTTTGGCAGGGAAGTCAGGTCAAGCTTTGCCTTGACTGCCGTCAGGCTGGTGCAACTGGATATCAACACCAGTGACATATCATTGCATGGCAAGAGACTCACACATGACTTGGCTATACTGCAGAGTGCGAATGCTAGATGCTGTCAAACGTGCTTTTGCCGCACTGCAGAGTGTGGATGCCAGATGCTGTCATGGATGTAATGTGTAGAATCAGGAGTGCGCATGCATACCAAATAACGCTCTAGTCTCATCTGAGTCCATCTCGTTGAAATACTTGCTCCTCTGCTCCCTCAACCATGCAGTGAACTCAGCATTCTTAGCAAAGTAGTCATCCTTGTCTATATTCTCTATCTGCGGTGCAAACATACAAACTGTTCATGGATAGTCAAGGTCAAAACCCCGGCGATGTGTATGGCAACTTTGCTTGACAAGCAGCAATTGAGACGGTAGCCATGCTTGCAACCTGTACCTGGGTGTTACTGTCGAGGGGTTTTACATCTTCTGTTGCTCCTGCCTTGCCTCCTTTGAGCGCTGCATCAAAGGCAGTCATTGTCGCCAAGCATCAAGCATGAAGAGGGGTGGACTCTTCAAAGGGAATGCATTGAGTCTGTGAGCTTGTTTTGTAGCTGGCCACAGAGGCAGGCTCCAGCACATGTGCATGGCCAAATCATGTGGAATTGTGCTGATGAATCTGCTTCATGAATGCAACGTAGACACATGAAGGCTGGTGCATTTCGAAGAAATACTTTGCTTCAGAAACTTTTTTGCTTCTTGAATCCGCTTCTCATCCTTCTTGGACTTCTTGTGCTTGTCCTGCACAGTAAACTCAATGCATCTGCCATCAGAGTGTGAGGTTCCAACTGCAGTTTCTACTGGTGCACACGAAAGGACACGAGATTTCAGGCATCATGTGCCTTCGATACAAAGCTGCCTCACCTTCTTGGCCTTGTCTTTCTTCTGCTTTCTACTTTTCTTGTGCTGCTGACTCGCATCTGCAACGGCAGCAGTTTGTACGAAATAAGGGGTAGACTACCAAAAGGCTGATCCCGACGACTATAGCCTCACCACTGCTTTCGGAGGCGTCCGCTTCTGAATCATCAGAATGCTTTCTCTTGTGCGACTTTTTGTGCTTGTCACTTCCCATGCCGCGCGCAGCGACAAAACCAGTGATCGCAGGTTGTCTGACCTAGTTCCTGAGTTTGCGAAGCGTGACGCACGTCGCCGATTGCGTTTGCGATCGACTGTCAGGCAAAAAGGGGTGCACTTACATAAGCAAGGCAAAGCGCATCGCAAAAAAGCGTTTGCGATGGCTTGAATGCTCTATACGAAGAAGACTGCGAGATGCATACAGTCACGTTCAAGCATATGCATATGCACCAGCTTGACCGTCATTGCCCAGCCACAGCTGCACGGCTAATATGGCTGCTAGACATCTGCAGAAGTTGCGAGCACAAGACCTACCTTCTGCCGATACAATCGGAGACGACGCTAGCGAAAGTGAAGAAGAAACTACAGGGCCTGTGAATCCGTTTGATCTTCTTGACGACAAGGAGGTGAGCTGTGCCGAACTGGGGATGATCAGCAAACACGCAAATGTGACACCAAGACTCGGTGAAATTTAGGCCGATGATGGCGAGACCGAGCAGACCGTGGCCCCTGAGAGCGAGACACCAGAGCAACAGCCCAAACAAGACAGCAAAAGCTCTGCTGCGAAAAAGAAAAAGAAAGCAAAACAAAAGCAGAAGAAGGTCACTGCCAGCACTGCTGCTGCTACACCAGCAAGTAAAGCTGTAAAGCAACAGCCTGCAACCCAAGCAGAGGATGATATTGATCAGTTGCTGGCTTCTCTCAACATTCCTCAGACAGTACATCCAGCAGCTTCTACCAGCGGCAGAAGTTCTGCCACGCCCATCAAAGAGGGGACAGCCCTGCTTGGTGTTAATCCTGCCAAGCTCAAGGCAGATGATGAGATGCGCAGGATCTTTGGCAGCAAGGTTGTGGATGCAGAGGCAAGGAATGAGAGTGCAGGAGGCATGGTGGGTGCAAGCCGTAGAGTTCGCAGGTGACAAAGCTTCTCAAGCTCATGGCTTTACACAGTCATTGATCACATTGCTTGCTGCTGCACGCTCTTCTATGTTAAATGCTAGCCTGCCTTCATTGTCTTGCTTGATATGGTAGCGTTCTGCTTGTCAATGAACTGGCCCCATAGCACTGTAAATCTTTCCCACCAATCCCAATGCTTGCACATCGTCATGTCACACAGGACCAGATCAGCCATGAACTTTAGATTTTTGACCTATATCAACAAGATGACATGCGCATTTTGTTGCAGTCTATGCAATCAACAACATTGCGGTAATCTGACAAATTGCAGACTGCTATGCTCACTAAGCAATGATCGTGATTTATCAGGCTAGCCTCACCATACTGCCCTAGTTGACAGCATGTCAGGTTGCTCATTTGTCACATGTGCAGGCTGATGGCCAGGGGTCTCATCAAAAGGAGTGTGCTCAAAGCAGGACTACTGATTGCCCCCAAGGAGCACTGGCCCCCCTTCGAGGGGGGTCTGTCCATGGAGCTGGCAGGGGTCACCCCAGGAGGCCAGCAGCTCTTCAAATACACCCATTCTGCAGCATACCACGTAAGCACTCCTAGCACACCACTGCGTATCAATTTTCCTAATTTGGGATAGACTGGTGCTGCCAGGCAGCAGTTGGTGAATCAGAACCCCCATGTCTGTTGTTTGCCTCTGCCGTGATTGTGTTAACCAGGCTCCTTGTCAGCAACGCTGTACTACAGTAAAACAAAGTTCGTCGAAATCGGCTGGAATTGGTGTCAGTAAACCACTTCTGTCACCATGAGGCTCAGAGTTGACCCAGTTGAGCAGCAACTAATGATTGCTCCCATGGTCACTGGGGGCTGTTTTCATGCATTTTATCAACACAGCATTTCCTGGCAGCATGGGCCTTCTGCCGATGCAGTCATCAACAATAGACAATAGCATCTGAATGTGAGTGGCACTTAGTGGCATCCAATGTAAAGCTGCAGCTGTGCAGCAGCACAGTCAGAGTCTGAGTACGGTGTGTGCCTTGTGTGCAGGCAGTCCAGATGCTATTTGAGCAAAGCCAAGCCAGCTTTGATCCCAACACCATCATGGCTTTGCTGCAGCAGCACCCCTACCATGTTGATGCCCTGCTCACCATGCATGAGCTCTACAGGTCAGGCTTGTGATACTCTCTTGCTCTGAATGATTCTGATTTAAAAAAGGAAGTAAGCAAATTTGGCATATTTCACGCCTCACCGTGTGATTCCATGTTGCTTTGAATGATTCTGACTAGGAAAAGGAAGGAAGCAAATTTGGCATATTTCACGGGAATGTACCCAAGCAGGACCCACGCAAACTCTTCAATAGTATGTGGTACAACTGGCCGTGTAGGCTGTTTGCAAACCTCTGCAGCGATGCATAATTCGATGCAAAAGTGCTGCATTTGCTACCCAGCATAATTGCTGCAAGTGCCTACCAAGCGTGCATGCAGCACTGTCACAGTCCTCTTCGCACAAACAGTTCCCATCCAATTTCTTGCCTCCAGCACAATATGTGCTGCTGAGTCTGAGCTACCAGGTTACGACAGCCTGGTATCACATTACCAAAGCTTTTGCCAGCTGCAGTCACAGAAATTTATTTAGCAAAAGACTGCTTTGTTGCCTATAGGTCCATGGGAGAGGTAGCAGCAAGTGATGAGATGCTGGAGCGCTGTATATATGGTCAGCTGCATCCCTCCTGCTCTGCCTGCAACTGCTGTCTTCTTCATGTCTGCCTATGTTGGCTTACCACAGCATGCCACCCTACTCTGATCTGTCAGCCACTCAATCTGCATCACACGGGTTTGACAGCAGTGCATGTTCCTGCTGGGTGACTAACACATTTGGCATGCCATGCATATAAGCAACAAAAGATTGTAATGAACATGCCCAGCAGGCACTGCTGCTCTGTCAAATGATGCATTGTATAGGTAGCTGTCACTCATGGTTGCGTGCACCAATCCTGCAAGCACATGTGAAACGTCCATATTGTGCCTGCAGCTTTGGAGATGGCGTGGCATTCCTACTTCAACCCTGGAACAGCTAACACACGCATGGACTATGAGCACCCACTGAACCGCCCCTTGTTCATTGCCCTGTTCAAGCAAACACAGGCAAGCAGCAATGCTTTTGGACTTTTCCTTTACTGTGAATAGTGCGTGATTGCGCAGAGCATTGTTCTCCCTTGTGTTGGTCTCTGGCCTGGTTGACAAAGGACAAACTGTTTAAAATATACAAACATACATATAACAATGTAATACATGTCATGTACAAACATACTTCGCAAATACACAAGCATACAAAGTACAAATACAAGCCCTTGTGAAAGTACTGGTTATGCTAAACTTTTGACCGTCCAACAGCAAAGCATCAAAACCGCTACACCAAAGCAGCATGAGTGCTCCAGGTGGTCATGCAATCCCAGGTCATGTTCAATTGCTTTGCAATTTGGACAATTTGAGGCAACTCTGACGAAGCACTTGAGTCATCACACCAGGTGCTTGTCACGTCAATCATTTTGGCCCTCTGCAGCAGATACATAGGTCAGCAAATTTGTTGTGACCGTGCAGAATCTGAGCAGAAGAGGGCTGCACGGCACAGCCCTGGAGTATGCAAAGCTGCTATTGGGGCTGGACCCCAGTGACCCCAGAGGGGTCCTCTTCTGCATAGACTACTTGGCCATCAGGGCACATCAGTACAAATTTCTGAAGGTATGACTCTTCCTCAAGCTGTCAATGCTGTATGCTCTTTTTCATTCATTTAGCACTACTCTGAGATCGTGTCTTCCCTGAGGGTCAGGTCTGTACACTTCTGAGTGGCAGATCCTGATTTGGCAATCAGTCTACCATGTATGCTTTTAGCTCCCTGCATTTGATATGATCTTCAGTGGTATCATGGACGCCCATAACAGTCCTAACAGAGTACGCAAGATGTCTGACACACATCATGACAGCAGATGCATGACATGTTGTGGTGTATATATCATGATTTTGAAGAACAGGCCTGCCATAGATACAACTACAACATGTCACGACTCCAGCATGGGCTCCAACAGGCTGTCTACAGGTTTACAAATGACTGACTGCGCAGTAATAGCAGAGCACACAGAGCTGAACATTTGCAAGCATGCCATATGATGCTCAGTGTGAGGTGCTCATAAGCACATGCGCATCTTTTGCATCAGAGGTTGGTGGCAAGTTTGAGGAGCTGAGATACTGCCAGACTGTCTGACAGCATCCTGCTGACTACTCCTCGCCACACTCAGGGTGCTCAACTGTTGTGCACGGCACAGTGGCTCTGCCTTCATCATGGCAAACCTCCCTCACTCATTTTTGTTTATTTAGCACACAACAAACAGAACAGAATGAAGTAATGGAACATCTCTAACAGCAGTTTTTTACGCTTTGTACTCTCTTGCTGCCATGGTGTGTCAAAAGATCCAGACTGTTGCCTGGTTGCTGTCGAACAAAGCAAATTGTATTTTGGATTTGTGTCATAAAGCATTATGTGTATGTATACGCTTGAGAATGATCTGAAATGATACTCAGTTGGCCATGCAGAGGCTTGTATCAGAAGATGAGGACTTGAGTCACATGCCCAACTTTTCATACAGCACCCTGCTCGCCGAGTTCCGAGAGCGCACCGGACACACCGCCGACAAGCAGGGCAGGGGCTCCGGCTTTGCCCCTGCACCAGGCCCCAGCAGCAGTCACGAAGAAGAAGAAGCTGGGGAAGCCCTGCTAGAGCAGAGATTGTCACATGCTGTGATGCTGTACCCTGTTGTTGTCGTGCGGCTGATGGACAAGTGAGTATTTTCACTTGCTGCAATATGGTCCAGACGGCCCATATAATGGTAAGTATACTACTTTACAGGCTTTCCAGCTAATCATTCTTGCCAGGTACCTACTAGGTGTGCCTAAACCCTAAATCTATGAGCCAACATGCACATAATGAGACACTAAATTGCAATCAAGACGGCCCATATGCAATGCGTGTAGGTCTGACCCTTGAGACCTGCACAGCCTACAAGCTCAAACACCATGTTGTCATTCTTTTGTACATATGTTTACTTGTTTGTTCATTTGTTTGTTCGCTGGTTTGTTTGTGCATTCGTTTGTCATGTGGCTTGCCCAGGGGTCTGGTACGCACAGTCTTGAGTAGCTCCCTCTTGCTGGATCATTTAATCAGGCAGACAGCCTGTCTTGACAGTCAGTGTCCCAAGCCTAACGCGTGCGGATGTTCTCTTAATCAGACTGAACAAGCACTTCACGCTGTAAACTTTGGACGTGCCGTAATGAGCAGAACAGCTGATATCACTGTCAGCGTGTGTAACCGTGTCCACACCTTGAAGTATAAACTGTAAATTATGCCGACCTGTCTCATCTGCCAAAAGCTGCTTTGAGCCCTCAAGGATGATTTACAATGAGTTTGTGCCCATCTCACTTTTTTTGGTGTAAGACCATCTTCCTCCTTGTGCATGTTCATGTTTCCTGTACCTTTTTTGTCTTGAATGGTAAGTCTGCACAAAGAACTCCTGGGAAACCGCCCCTATTTGATGAACTGCACCATCAAGCTGTTGAACAAAGGTAGCGACTCCTTGTAACCAGATTGTGTCTGTCCAGATTGTGTGTGTCCAGCTGGTACTTGAGCACACTGGCATGTCTGCAGGCTGCAGGACAAGGGGGTGGGCAAGGATGCAGAGTGGGGCAGCCTACTTGAGAAGCCCCCTCTGAGGCACGCAGATGACACTGACAGCGCTACCCTCAGCCATGCTGTTGACATCTTTGTGGAGCGCCACCATTTGCTCTGGAAGGTGTGCTTCAATCCAAGTCTAATCTTGTTATCACCCACTCATCTTTATAGATTTCCTTTCCTTTCCTTTCCTTTCCTTTCCTTTCCTTTCCTTTCCTTTCCTTTCCTTTCCTTTCCCTTCTTTGAAGAATGCACATGATGCTCCTTTCATCATGGCTCTGCCTTCAATACTTTTAGCTTTTGGTAGAATTGCTGTAGGCTACTTAGGCATTCAGATTGCACGCTTGTGCTCAGTGCCATCTTCGTTTGCAAGACAACCAGAGACGGGCACAATCTTGCCCCTAGGCTCTCACCTCCACCCCCCCGCCCTAAC
>JAABUK010005226.1_pt1 | contig 20454 bp, 16 predicted proteins | sample 5559141 | NCBI WGS metagenome assembly JAABUK01 (sample SAMN10711869, study PRJNA513367) | rock metagenome | isolation source: Antarctica rocks | place: Antarctica: Victoria Land, Pudding Butte nord | collected 2016-01-03 | reverse complement strand
AGCCGAGTTGGCAGAAGCAGGTGTGATTGGACTTGAGGGGGGGAGGAGAGGTGAGAGGGTTGGAAAGGTCAGGTTAGGTGTTGGGGATGAGGAGATTAAGCTTGCGCTCAGAGACGACAGGGAAGTAGGGGGACTTGGGTTTGGATCATGAATTGATGGTAGTGATCGGATTGGAAAGTTTCTATTCTTTAGCGAAATGTTATGATACCCCCAGACGCCTGCGCTATGCACCTCGGATATGTACATTCAAAATCTTACAACCCTGTACTCTCGTCTGTGAAGCTAGAATTTCTGCCGTCCAAGCGTAGGTTTCCAATCCAACGGATGCGATTCCGGCGTTGCTTCGTCATTTTGCTTCCAGATCTTGATCGTCTTGTCAGCCTCTCCACAGATCAACCTGAGCCCCGTCTTATCGAACGTGCTCGCAAAGATGCCGCTCTCCGCATCCAGCGACCCTGGCTGCGCAGTGGTATCTAGGCTCTGATACCGATGGCCCGTCTTCCAATCCCAGAAAGAAATCGAACCGTTGTCGCCGCCGGAGAACAGCACATTATCTTCGTTCACGCTGAGGGTGTTGATGATGGCGTTCTGGCCCTCGAAATTCTGCATGAAAGCGCCTTCGGGACATTTCCATTGCTTGATGGTGTTTGTGCTGCCGCTGGCAAATGTCCACTCGATAGGATGCTGTGCCAAGGCTCGCACACCTTTCTTATGATGCGTGAGCACGCCCATTGTCTTGCCGGCTGTCAGATCCCAGAGGCGAACGGTAGCGTCGAGTGAGGAGGTGATTATTTGCGGCTCAGCGCCGGCTTGGCACGTGAGATCCGAGACTGTCTGTCTGTGTCCACTGAGGACGTGGATGTTGCTTCGTGTTCGCATGTCCCATACCCGCGCCACACCATCGCGGCCGCCGGTGACGAGGACGTCGAGAGTGGGGTGGAGAGCGAGGGTGTAGACGCCGCTGAGATGGCCGTGGTAATGGCGTATCACTTTGTTGGTCTCTAAGTCCCAGCATTTCACCATCTTGTCTTCGGCGCAGGAGAAGAGATAGGGGTGTCGAGGTGAAACAGCAAGGCCTCGAACTGTAGAGATATGCCCTGTCAGAGTCAACCGTAGTGATCCAGATGCAAGATCCCAGATCTTAATCGTTCGATCGCCGGCTCCGCTAGCAAACCATTGATTGTTTGGTTCCACTGCCAGAGCTCGCACCCAGCCTAAATGACCAGATATGACCCTCATGAGCTCCCATGGTGCGTGCCAATCAGGCTTTGGCTGCTTTATATTTTCCCTCCTAACTAAGCTTGACGATGGTAGATTCCGCTGTGGTGTAGATCCATTGGCATTAGGTGCAGATCCGGCTCCAGACGCACGTAATGCCAAAGCTGATGAGCTTCCTCCGTTTGTCTCTGACTTGGCAGGAATTCCTTCAATCATCTTGGCTGTTGCGGTATCCGACCCTTCTTGCTTCTGCTTTTTTCGTCGCCCAGCCGCAGCAACAGTCTTTTGTTTTGCGGCGAGCGCAGGAGGAAGTTCGCGGACGTCATCGTACTCGCTCCGTATACGTGAGGATAGACCAGCTCGGGCGGCGAGATAGAGGGAATTTTCGGCAGGCTTGTCGCTGTAGAAGGGTGCGGGTGACCTGTAGTCGGACCCGAAGAGATCCCTGGTTCTTTTGGCCGAAGCTTTAGCGAGTGCGTCAACTGCTGGCGATGTTGCGGCCATGACTCCAAGGTGCACTACTCAAAAAGAGAATGAGGGAAGACCGACGATCTCGTCGCGCTAGTGTTATAGAAGACAGGGCACAATTAGCGTATGATAAATATACACACTAGTCTAGATTCGTCAACTCATCACCAGATATCTCCATCTCACACTTGATATGCTGTTTCTGATTTACTGTTTACAGAACTCTCACTGTCATTCCAGCCTTATTCATGGATCCTGAACAGCAAGTCAAATTTGCCATACACGAAGCAGCGCGAGAGGGCAGAAGTAGGCCATCTCACTTTACTAGCTCTCAAGCTTACCTGTACTGACACCCAAAAAGCTGCAGCTGTAGAGTCTCTCATCAATGTAAGTCAAACCGGAAGCAAAGCTGTATAATAGTGCTCATAAGCTGTTAAGGCCAATGACAACCTCGCGACGAAGCGAGACGATGACGAGCGACTTCCGATACACTGGGCTGTCTCCTACAACCATCTACCCATAATCGAGCTTCTCATCTCAAGAAAGGACTTCGACCCCGATGTTCAAGTTTGTATTCTTCTAACATGAAATCACGAATGTTCAGTCGTTGACAATTCGTAGGATTCCTCAGGCTGGACACCACTTATGATCGCTTCGAGTCTCCGAGATGGCGACGAGGTCGTAGATCTGTTGCTAAGCAAGGATGCCGATGCGACCATGAAGAGTGAGTGTTCCACAAACAGAGAGTCACGGATCGGTGCCCCAATACTAATGAATACGCTCGTATCTAGACTTTAACGGCCAGGTATACATTTCCATTCCAATAACCTGAACACGCATAGACCAAAAGTTATCTAAATCCGACTCTATCCACAGACAGCACTCCACTTCACCGCCTCCAAAAACAACATCGACACCGCCCGCAAACTAATCTCCCACCACGCCTCCGCTCGCGTAAAGGACAAGCGTGGTCAACTTCCCCTCCATCGAGCAGCGGCCATCGGCTCGGTGCCTATGGTAAAGCTACTGCTCGAGAAGAAGAGCCCGGTGAATGCTACCGATGTATCTGGATTAACGGCGCTGCATCATGGTAAGTGTGGTCCCCATTGAGGGACTCTTTGGTATATGCAAAGGGGATAAGAGAGCTGATTCTTGTCCTAGCTATCTCCGAAGGACATGGCGATACCGCACTGGTTTTGCTGAGAGCGGGCGTAGAGACGGATAAGAGGGATGTAGATGGCAATCTGGCCATCAATTTGGCGCCGGATAAGAAGGTATGTAGAAGGTTCCGATTGCTGAGGTCTTCACCGTTAACTTGACCTTTTCCCAGATACGAGATTTCATTTTGAGTAGTGCCGAGCGCGAAGGTATGGAAATTGCAATTGCGTGAGACGTTCATGCAATTGTTGCACCTAAATCTCTTTACCGTTCGTCCAAAATCGCTAAAATGCTGGACATTCCCTACCCCTTTTTCAAAACGCCGACGAATGCTATGCGCCAAGCCTACCTGAGCCGCTTTCGAAACGCGAAGACATTACCGCATAGTACTATCCACCAACTCCCGATACATGGTCTTCAGGTCCTGGACATCAGCCTTCAGCTCCTCCACCTTCTCACTCTTCTCCCCCAGCATCTCAAGCGTAGTGAGATACCTCTCCTCTACCCCTTTCAGACTGCCTTCCAGCTCCTTGACCCTCAACTCCCATCCCCTCTTCTCTTCGACCTCCTTCATCAAGCTCACAACCTGCTCTCTCGATTCATCTCTCTGGCTAGATAGTCGATTGAGGTCGTCCTTGTGAGCAGCTTTCTCTGATTCTAAGCGCCGGACCGCAGCGGACATCCGCTCTACTAGCTGTACGGATGGACCGGCAGCAGCGGTGGAGACGGAGATCAGGTCATTAATCGTACGTTCCGGCGTTGCTGGGGTGTTGACGCCAGCAAAGAAGTCATCATCCTTGTCTACTACAGATGGTGTCTCTGGGATGCCGTTGTTGAAAGAAACCTGTGGAATGGTGCTCATCGAGTCTTGACGAGACAAGTGTCGCTGATGAGGCTGGAATTCCAGAGTCTGCAGCGTATGAAGTGGTTGCGTCGATGACTTTCGGCTGACGGGTCGCTCAAGTGGTGAGGTGCCAGAGCCGGTGATGGCCAGGCCTTGCGCGCGTCGACTGTATGGACTATTCCTGTCTCCAGTTGAGGACATTCGGGTGCGGTTATGTGTTACAGGAGATTCATTGCGAAATTGTTGGTAAAGGTCTGGGGTAGAACGTGCTGTCTCTTCACGAATGCGAGCCTTTTCGTCTTCGAGTCTCTGGGCTAGGCGTGTCTCCCAGCCTTCTCTCTCAGCTTTGAGGTCGTTTATGGTGGACATCATCTCGGTTTCGGATTTGGCCAGTCTTTCCTGGAGTGTTGCAACTTGGGCGGTACTAGATGACAGCTCGTGGTCCATGTCTTGTGTTCTGGAGTTGACCCTTTCAAGCTCTTCCTCTATTCGTCTGGATTTCGTGTTCTGCTGCGTATTAGCTTCTCATTTTGCTGGGCTCTTCATGTAAGAGAGAACCTACGGCTTCACGAGCTTTTTTACGTAAATCTGCCTCTCTTTTTGCGATGTCGTCCCTTTCCTTCTCTAATGCAGCAACTCGAGACAACAATGATCCCTCGATGCCTTGCCAATTCTCACTGGCCACAGCATACTGATTCTGGAGCGTCTCATTTTGCCGCAGAAGTTTGGCTTGCAAATCGCCACCTTGCCCAGCTGAGGCTTCCTCAGCTCGCGCGCGGTAAGCCTCTAACCTACTCTCTAGGATGTTTTGCTCGCCTTGTCGTTCTATCTCAGCAACTCGGGCTCGCTCCTTTTCCCGTTCCGCCTTCTCTCTGAGCTCCCTTAGCTCGTTCTGATGCTGCTTTTTAGCCAAGTCTTTCTCCGTCTTAGTAGTCGACAGCTCATCTGCAAGATCTGCTGCACGTCTCTTTTCGGATTCTAAAGCTTCGGCATTAGCTTTGGCTTCTATTTCTTTCGCCGCGGATGTGGCTCGCGAAAGCTGTATTTGGAGATCCTGAATGAGCACATCTTTGGCATCATTCTCCACCCTGGCCGTCTCCAGCTCCTTGTCAACCTTTGACAGGGACTTATTCCTCTCAGATGCCCGCTTCTCTGCGGTCTCTGCGCGCTTGACTCTTTCTTGAGCTTCTCGGGCTGTCCTTTCGTATTTCTCCATCGTCCGCTTACAATCAGCTACGGACTTGTCATCCTCAATCCCCTTAGCACGTAGTCTCTTGATCATGGTCATGTGCTTTAGCTCCGTTTGTGATAGCTTTTGGCCTTCTTCAATCAGTAATGCTATTCTCTCATCCTTTGCTGCAAGCTTTTGCTCGACACTGCCAGGCTTGGCTGCCGCCGAAGCACTTCTGGCTATCTCGGCAGCCTCTTTGGTCAAATACTGTAACTTGGACTGCATTGCATCTATTTGTTCAAGGTAGGTATGCGTCTCCTCCTGACGCCGTAACTCTGCCGCCTCGTGATCTGATCGCATCTGCGCTATCATATTCTCGTATTCTTCTGGTATCCTCATCCCTGCGTCGACCGCGACGCCGTTACTTATAGGCAGTTCTTCCGCACTAGGCGTCGTTGCACGGGTCAACTCTAGAGATTGCCTGGTCGAGACAGAACCTCGGGAGTCTATTGAACGACGCGTTGCGCTGTTGTCCTCCTTGGGTTCATACACTGCAATGACAGGCGCCTGTGTAGCAGCTTCTTTTTCGGGCGACGCGGCGCCTGAAACGGCATCCTTTGCGTCTTCCTCAGCAGTAGTACCATTAACAAATGGGTCCCCTCCGCCCTTGGCGTCCTGTCCAACCTTTGTCTCCCTCTGTACATCCAAGCTATTCCGAGGACTCGTGGTAGAAATTGCAGGGCTAGCGGTCGCAGAAGGCACACTGGAAGTTGCGACTGAAGTGTCCCCTTTCTTTCCAAGATTTCTGTTCGCCATAGCCTTTGCTAGTTTCTCGTTGAGGCGGTCCTGTGTTCGATTGGTCGAAGGTGTCCTCGACGAGCCTGCCTTCCCTGTTGGAGGGACTGCCATCGCCTCCTTCTTCCCCGGTTGGTCCTGCTTTGATCCATCTCTTGCATCTGACGCCTTCTTTGCCGTCTCTTCGTCCGCCAAGAGCGTGTCCAGCTTGGACTCCAACCCCGATAGAAGGGAGCCCCATTTCGAAGACATCAAGAGTAGCTAAGTAATTCCTTCAAATTCCTCTTTCTTGTGAACATGCTGTAACAGAGCCTTAGGTTATACCAAGTCCAAAGGAATCAGATCTGGTCCTTTTGATTTGGACCGCAAAGGTGGGCGTGTGTGTCAAGGCGTTAACAACATATTGAATATACCTGCTGTCGGCGGAGCTGTGCCGGTGCTACACGTTCAGCAAATCAAATATGGCAAGTTATGTCGAAGTCGTGGTTCAATTGTTTCAGGATGGTTTGAAAGGCTGGATGTCTGCTCAGCTCGTAAGCTCCCTTGACCGGCGGAAACAAATGCCAAGGCCGAAAATGGAAAGTCCAACTTACTTTAGATATCACTTGGACTCCTCCATCTTCGAGCTTCGAAGATCTGGCATCGATCGACGTTGTCTCCGCTATCCGAAATGGCTATCGCTGTAGGTGTCAGTCAATGCGAGCGATGACAGCGCTGATGCATTTCTCGAAGGCAGTCGGCCAACTATGTTCAACGGCGAGCATGACGCACAACCTTGCCCAATGCCAGATTCTCGTAAAGAAAGCAGTCGCCGCAGGAGCAAAGGTCCGCGCGAACCCCAAGCCCCTGCGTCGCTGACCAAGCCACTCAAACGTCTCAGTCCTGCTAGGCCTTATTCCTGCCCGAAGCAAGCGACTACATAGCCTCCTCGCCTGCCGAAACCATATCCCTGGCCCGCTCTACCGAAGCCAGTCCGTTCGTAAAAGGTCTGCAGCATGAAGCTTCGCAAGCCAAGCTACCGATCAATGTTGGTATTCATGAACCTGCAACTGGAGGGAAGAGGGTCAAGAACACATTGATCTGGATCGACGACAAGGGGGACATAACGCAGAGGTATCAGAAGCTGCATTTGTTCGATGTCGAGATCGAAGGTGGACCTGTTTTGAAGGAGAGCAACAGCGTCGAGCCTGGCTCGTCCATCCTGCCTCCCTTTCAGACATCCCTCGGCCTTGTGGGATTGATGATATGCTTCGATCTACGGTTTCCTGCCCTCTCTGCGCGTATCCGGGATCTAGGTGCTCAGGTTCTCACATATCCTTCGGCTTTTACGGTTCCTACGGGTAGAGTGCATTGGGAAACGCTTCTCCGGGCGCGGGCTATTGAGGCACAGTCATTCGTAATGGCTGCTGCGCAGGTGGGCAATCATAATGGGAAGAGGGTCAGCTATGGGCATAGCATGATTGTGGATCCGTGGGGAAAAGTTCTTTGTGAGCTGGGCGGGGTGGACGATTGGGACAGCAGCGGTAATGTACCTTTGATTGGTGTAGGCGAAGTGGATCTAGAGGGTTTGGAGAAGGTTAGGAGGGAGATGCCTCTGCACCCTAGGAGGGATGTAGTCGATGTTGTGGGACAATAGAACTCAAATAACACGGCCTGTTATTGATGATGGATTGGAGATAGTGCAGTTCGCTATCTAGGTTTTGGTCGCGGGAACTGTTGCATAACACAGAACTTACTTGGCTAAGAAGGCTTGATGTTGAAACAAGTAAGACCGTCAAATAGTACGACGCACGCAGTGCTTGAAAAGCAAGCCAAATGAGCCTACCCTTGATCCAAGAAGATTCGTCATCTCGTTCAGTATCCAACGTGATTCATCCACAAATTCATCCTCCCTCACGTGAACATCCAGGACCTGGAGGTTGATCGCTTCCTCCCTGGCGACTTCTTCCGAACCAGTAGCAGATTGTCCCTTTCTCTCTTCAATTCCACAGACGCATCCGTCAACTGCTTCCTTTCGCGATGTTTGCGTGTGTGCTCAAACAAGATGACCTGGTCGTGTTCGGGTATCCAGCGCTTGATGATGATATAATTGGAATCGCGCTATGCATTGTCAGTTTCTCCCCCCTTTGGATGACCTTGCGAGACGAAGAAGAAACCGGCCGACTAACCTCATCCCACCCCCAAGGCAGCTCATACTCATCTAGCGTCTCGGGACTCAAATGTTTCCGATGCACCTTAATGTAAGTGGGTCTTGACAAGTCCATTATCTTTTTTTGCTTGCCATGACCGCCGTGTTCCTTCTCCTTCTCACCTCTCTTCAACATTTTCTCGACATCTTCCTCGTCATACCCTGCCTTTGCGAACTCCCTCTTGACCCTTTTTTGGAATTCCTCATCGGCCTCTTTCTTCTCTTTGTCCTTTTTGGCCTTCTCCTCAAGCTGTTTGATATTATACTCCTCAATAGCTTTCTTCTTGAATTCTTCCTCCTCCTTCTTCTTCTTGGCCTTCTTTGCTTCTTTGAGTAGCATTTCCTCTTCGTACCGCGCACGTGCCTCCTCCTCCTGCTCTTTCTTTTCCAAATCCTCCAGCTTTTTCATCTTCCTCTCATACTCAGGGTCGTAGACCGGACTCGGACTGCGGCTTGGACTCCTAGGGCGCCTGCTGCGCCTTCTGTGACGGCGCGGGCTGCGCGCACGATCGTCGAAGCTATCGTCGGAGTAGTCGTCGTAGTGGTAGTCGTGGCCGTGAGAGCTGTGTCGATGATGGCGGTGTGGGCTGGGCTGGGGAGAATGCGCATCAATCTCGTTGTTGATGACGATCTGTGCTGGACGATGGGGGTCTGATACTGAGGCCGAGCGGTGTACACGTCCTATACCGGCTGGACCGGCAGCCATGAGAAGGCCGTTGGTGTCTTGATAGTACATTGGGTGATGGCGGTTCACGTAGTCCGAAGCCAGTCTGCCTCGATCACGGCCGGGGCGATTGTAGTGACCATTGAGGATGACGGGGTCGAGGCCGGGAGAGGGCCACTCCATCGTTGTTGCTGTCGCAGGTGCGGTATGGCTGCGATGTATCCTACTGGCTACGTGTCGCAAAAAGAGCAAGTCGAACAGCAAACGTCAGGGTTATGTAGCTGTCTCAGAGGAGCGGTCAGCAGCTCTCTGATGCCGGCTACCTCACCATCAGTTATGTATTCTTCGCAGGGCGGCAGGAATGGAGTGGGGTCTAGGCACTGTGCGTTGGGGGCTGCGTTTATATTGGGACGATTCCGATCTTTGCCGCACGCCAGCTCGCCTTACGATGCAACCTAATGCAGGACTACCTTAGGGGCCTCTATAGGGCTCGCTCGCGTGAAGACGTCCTTGGGGCCACCGAGCAAGCAGGCAAATGACAGGGTGCCCAGCCTCGGGCTGTGGGGAGTTCGGCTAAACTTTAAAATACTTGTGCTATCACCATGTTCCGCTAGCAGGCATCATCCTAATCGTCGCTTTGACTGGTCTTCAGCTTTGCTGATTTCTACCAAAATGCAGCCTTTCTGTATTCTATGTCATCTGCAGCATTTGCATGGCTGCTTAGCCATATTCAGGCGGTGTAGCACGAGTGAGTATCGATCTCGGTCACGCTCGGCAGCCACACAGAATGATTGGTAAGTGGACGTCAGCAGCATTCAAGATATCCAACTTTCAGCTCTTCAGGGATGTAAGCGATCCCGTCGATGGGTCTTGGAAGTACCCGGCAAGCCCGGTCAGTATTTTAGGATCTTGACAGGGCTTGCGTTGGATCTAATCACTTACTTATCGCCTCATTACCCAGAATGTTTGATATTTAATGACTCGATGCGACCAGCATGTATAGATCAAAATGTCGGGCCTTGCAACCACTTCTCTTCTCCTGTGTCTCCCCAATCGCTCACTTAGTTCTCATCCTGCTATTGCTCGCCTTGGTTGCTTATGATGTCTGAAGACTCTGTGTACTGCGGGCTAACCATGCTTGCACGCGTGCACACTTCCAAAGTGACAATGAATCACGTTGATATGACTCATCGATGTCCTACGTGCACAGCTTCCGCTACTCAACCTGTCTACAGACTCGGAGTAAACTCGGAAAACCGTCTCTTGATCGTCGAGACTCGTCGCGTTGTGTCCTCATATTTATCACAATGTCGAGATCCTCACCTCAGAGTGAGGATCCTTTCAGGATGCGGGAGTCCAGCATGGACTCCTCGGGTGACATTGACGTTCGTATAGAGCGTTCCGATACCTTGGGTACCCATACTGAGAATCATGCCGCTGAGCTGGGAGAGTTGTCTGAGGATGATCTGGCATTAGATGAGCATGAGCAAGCGAATTTCAGTGACAACGTGCTATCAGCCAAAGAAGCCTCCGAAGCATTCAGTGAAGAGGAGCTTGTGGAGCTAGTGATCCTACGTGATCAGGAGATCGATGCAATGTTTGATCAAGGTTTACTGCCACATAAAGACCGTTGGAATGAAGGGCACCGCAACGGCTTCTGCTTCAACTATCCCGAAATGACGTTGGAGATCCTCACAGGCGACGGGTATCCTGTGAAACCTTTAACCCATCAGGTCACGAACATTAGCCTTCCTCGGATCGTCATCGATCAGTTGAGAGCTGTAATGCGGGAAAGTCATACAATCGATAGCAATAAAAAGACGCTCCAGAAATGGCAGGAACGGGAATTGTATGATAATGGCTGCTTCGAATTCGAGATGGCCGCTTTGCACATTGTTGCCAAGTGCATTACACACTTGAAGCGTTTTAGGTCTGAGCCAAATTACTGGAGGAACCAAGCGACCACTCTGCGTAGGACAGACTATGCTATGTCTTCCGATAGAAGGCGGATCTTGGAAGAGATATATGGTCTTCCCAGTCTTCTCCTGGACCCCGACAATCCAGCAAACACTTACGACCCTCTTAATCCTGACTGGTCGAAGAAAGTGACGGATTTGACAGACGAACAAAAGCTAGACTTGGCAAATGTTCAACATCAAAGTGAAATAAAAGACAGTATGTGGGGCATCGAAGCAGCAAGCGTCCAAGGACATGAACTAGCGAACACTATCCTGAGTAAGACACCTGAAGAGGTTTGCGCCGAGATCCCAGAACAATTTCGAATTCTGCATATTGAAAGCGTCATCCGAAGTGACCGCGTGGCCAAGTATCTCGCATGCCAATCTAAAATCCGGAATGACTTGGAAAAGCTACCATTGAACATTTTGAGAGGAAGTCTGAAGCGAGAGACACGGATGGAGCTGGGCAAGCGGACCAACGAACAAGATACACTGATAGATCATCTCATCACTCCGGAGCTGACGTTCCATTGCACCAGAGAGGACCTGATTTCTTCGATCGTCCGGCAAGGATTCCTCATGCCGGAATTAGAGAAAGACATCCGTTGTGGGGCTACGTATGGTCAGTCGTAGCCTCAAGCTCTACACTGTTTTCACAGCTGCTGACAATTCCTGGACACAGGTCAAGGCATTTATAGCTCGCCGGACCCTTTGTTTTCTCTAATGTATACCGGCTTCCGTTTCGAGCCAACCAAATTCAATGAATTCGCCGGGCTCAAACTGATCGCATGCGCTACAATCACAGGCATAACCAGGTACATGACTCGAGAGGACGGCTGGCGACAGCACAATAAACCATATCCCGGGGCTCATAGCCATGCTGCCAACAACCTTATGGAATACGTTGTCTTCGACGAAGCCCAAATAATCCCATGCTACGTCATACATCTGGATCTAGGTCGTGATGCTGCCAAATACATTGCGAATCTCTCCAAAGATCCTGCTCAATACATCAACGATTATCACCAGCAGCGGCGCAAGCGGAAACAGGCTGAGAAGTGACTCGGCCAGCTGATACTTGGTCCAGGGGATCTGCAGCGACAGAAGCAGGCTTTGCTGGCAAAAGCTCAGAAGTACTTCCCTTACGGTTATGGCGCAGCTAGCGGATCGAAGTTCGTGGTCGAAGAGGTCGGAGAGGTATCAGAGGACGAAGAAGATTATGGCGTGTACCAGAAAGACAGGCTCGATGATGACGGGGAGGCTGCGCATAATATATGGACCATGGACGATCATACGACGTTTGCCTTGGATAGTGATGGCGACTTTAGTGACGAAGACGCAGACTCCGATGGGGACGGTAAGGAACCTGTTGGAGGGGATGAGGTTGAAGGAACGGTAGACTGGGCGTACAAGATGGGTCCTGAAGGGAGGACGAAGTTCGATGAGTTTTACGAGGCGAGGAAGGCAAAGGTCAAGAAGCGCGGACGCGAACAGAGAAGAGACTCTTGAGCTGTTCCGCACGAGAGCAGCCACCATGCTATACATCAGATGGAGTGACTGCGCTTTGGGCGACATCCCCGATACAGATACTTCTGAAGCTGAGATTGGATCCATTTGGTCATTATATCCTGACACAAGCTGGTAGAGTGTATCTAATGCAGCTACAGTATGGTACTTCGTGTACGAAAGGAATCATCTCGGGGGCCGCGATGTGTGATGTTCTCACAAACCCTTCCCTCTAGCTGCCGCTCCTATAGATTGCCAGCCTGCCCACCAACAACGTTGCACATATCGCACAAAACCCGACCGCCAAACGTCCGAGCTCAGGGCATGACTATGCTTCAGATAACGTATCTGGAGGGTAGAGCAGAGCAGAAAGACATTTAAGGGCGGAAAAGCAGTCGATGAGCACCCGTTTGAGAGAGGTAAAGAAACACCCAATCTTCATGTTTCTGAACATTTCTATCATAATCTTTCAAGCCTGTAGAGGTTTCCCATGAGATTTACAATTCCATTGTTCACTCCCGCCAAGGCTTCTATAGCATGGATCGGTATCACTTGCAGCTGGAGCATCGGTGGATAGGTTGGCTGACGCGGAAATAGGGTTAGCGGCAGGGCTCTGAGACTGAAACTTGCTGTACCGGCGATAGCTCATTCGTCGACTGCTATCGGCACTATTTGTGGGTACTATTACGCGATTATGTGTGGAGAGAACGTCTGACGGCGTCGGCTCATCTACTCTGCGCGGTCGATAGGTACTGGGGAGGAGGGTTTGATAGTTGATACACTTGTGTTTAACATTGGATGGCTGGTGAAGCGACATGGAATCTTGGAATCTCAAGGTATCCGTCCATAAAAATCATTTAGATGGCAATCAAGCCTACCCATAGACCCCCTCCAGTAGTATTCTTGCAAGTGCAGCATCCTTAGCACCAAGAAAACACAAATCGAGGCCACCATCACATCTCAAGAAGATGTTCGGTATCGAACGTCCGATCGCTCTTTCACAACTCTAATCGGCGCTGAAAACATCCGTGACACATGTTCTAAGACTATTTGCTTTACTGCAACAGAATGCTGTGGGGGTAGTTCCATGCGTTATAGCTTTCGAAAACAGACTGCATCGTTGGCGGAGTGTATTAGATATGGTCACCCATAATGTATCCAAGGGAGCGATGACTTGGGACATATTCACACAAGGAGTGATAGAGACAGCCGTCTTCCAGCGCGCGGATGGAGGGGGAGTGATTTGCGTTAGGAATCTTTTTTAGCAAATGTGTCCATCTTACTGACAAGGAAAGGGGGGGATAATGTGAATTGTTGACCTCAGGCTTTCTAACAGGTTGTAAGTATCCATCACAAGTTCCAATTTCGAGGCCAAGAAGGCCGTTTGCTGTTATATGAGTTATGTACCGCAGCATGCAACGATGTGATTGATTATCGTACATGGCGGCTTATGGTCTTCCAATGGCGCTCTTGAACGGTAGTAGTTGAAGAAAGACGGGCCAGAGATTTCATCATTTGTTTACACGTCAGATTGGGGTGATGAGCGTATGACGGAGTATATTAGCTCCTGTTATAAGAGATCCCTTCGGTAGGGTAGGATGGGCTTCAGTCTTGTGGACATAGCCGCTTACGTGAACTAATAATAGAGTGTGATTGAAAGTTGAAGACGGAAAGTCCTCTAGATGGGAAGAACCAGATGTTAGACGGCACTGCAGCCTTATACTTGTATGTCTTAGGGCAATTTGGTCTCACGATCTACAAGATGATGGTGTGTTGGAGACTCGATGAATAGTCTTGGAGGAGACTTAGACATGTCTCAGAGCTTAGGGTCAAATAGAAGATTTCTGGCGAGGACGTCCAAATCAGGATGAGAAAGCGAAGTAAAGATGGCTTATAAGCCAATGTAGTTCGTAGAACCCTTGACCGCGCTCAGCATTGGCGGAATCAGGGAAACATACTTCATGACTCTCAGGTATGCAATGCAAACGCAGATCCAGGACTATGAAGAACCATGTATCGAAGCTTTTCCTCGTATGCAATACGCTTGTAAGAAGGCGGGGGTTGACGAGTAAGTATGAAACCGATATCAATCTGTAGATGCGGCTTGTAGACTCTATTTTCATGGACCTTTGAACGAAAACATGTTTCCGATAAGTACGTACCCAGTATATCTCCAACTGTAGCGGTAGCTGCAGCTGCAGGCTGCAAATAAGACCTGCGGAAGCAGAGACTCTGCCTTGGGCAGACGCTCCCTGTCGGGTTTATCCTGTTGCAGCCCAAAGAGATAGAGAAACCCGGACCCTCAGGAGCGAAAAACAAGACAGTTTGCTAGTCGATATGTGCATTAGAGATACCTCGTTCGTGTCAATATGAATAGGGCCATGGATCGCCGGTGTAAGCTGCGATTTATTATTTTGCGCCGACGGAGCTTAGAAGAAGAAAGAAATCCTTGTAGTGTTGAACTACAAGGTCAACTCACGCAATGGCTTAACTGATCACCTTGTCAAGAAAGCCCAGGAGTTTGTTCCTATTCAACCTATGAGTCTGCATTCCCAAGTCCCAACAGCATTTTTGACCTACTTCGGAGGCCTTGGCGTATAATGCCTAGTATATTCTTCAATCTCCTCAACATCTCTCAGTAAATCGACCTCTTCCGGCTTCAACCACTTCGTCTTTTTCAAAATCTTCCAGCCAACAAAGAGTATTGGGAAGACACCAATCATCGTATACGCGAAGAGGAAAGTTGAGATGCTCCACATGCCCGGTAGGAAGACGGTATAGCCACCTATGAAGGTCATGATGAAGCAGCCTGTAAATGCGTACCATGCTAGGAATGGCTGGAATCTGCCTTTGTAGGGCAGGGACTCTCGGGAGAGCCCCTGAGCCTCGCAGGCCCTTTTGAATCGAATGAATGTGTAAGTCATGACGGAGAAGTTGATCAATTGGGAGGCGGTGATCTTGATCATACGTTATCAGCGCTCTTGCAGACTTACGAGCCATGGAGAATCTTACGAGGCTCACAAACCACTGTAAAACTACCGCCGACCCGTTGCTGACCTGCAGGAAGCTCAACAGGCTCAGAACCAGTACCAGCAAGACGCAATAGACCGGCACCCCATTCCTACTGCATCTTGTAAAGACCCTCGGCGCCTTGCCCTCTAGAGCTAAACCAAATAAACTGCGACTGGCGCAGTAGACATAGCTATTGCCAGCGCTGAAAGCCGCCGTCAACACTAAAGCATTCACAATGCCTGGCAATACCGTAATGCCAAGCCTGTTCATCGCGACCACATATGGGCTGGCTGCAGCTCCGGGCTTGTTGTTCGAAAAAGCACTTGCCAGTTCAGGGTCTGTGTACGGGACATTGATACCGACTGCCAGACTGCCGAGTACGAAAAAAGCCATCAATCGTCCGAAGACTTTGTTGTAGGCACTTGGCATTACTGCCCTAGGGTTTTCGGCCTCGCCAGCGGCCATGGACACATAGTCTGGTCCAGCGATAGTGAAACTAGCCTGAATCAGACACTGGAGAAAGCCTAGCCAGCGACCGAGAGCTCCAGTCTTGTACAGCGGAGCGAAGGAGCCTGGGTCACGCCAGTAGCGAAAACCGAACCGGTCGTGCTTAGGGTTGCCGCCGAGCATGGTTATGAAAGTATAGGCGATGAGGCCGACGATGAGGACGACTTTACCGAGGGCGAGCCAGAACTCGGATTCGCCATACCATTTGACGGCAAATAAATTTAGAAAGCTAAGAATAGTGTGTTACTAATGGTGAGTTCTTTCATCGGAAGATTTCTGTAGGTTGTGAGTCATACCCATATAGCACAATGACAATCGCAATGACTCCTTCCACTGGTACAGCGTCACTCCAATAGTGAATTATGACATTACATGCCACGATCTCGAAAGGTACCAGCATCGCCTCGAAGACAAAGAAATTGTGGCCCGCGGCGAAACCGAAGGCTTCATCGACGTACCGGCCGGCGAAGCGGATGAATGGCGAGGATATAGGGAGATAAGTCACCATTTCTGCCATACCTATGGAAACCGTGTCAAAAAAAGGCAGGCTATCACGATTCTCTTCCAATGACTTTCAATTTTCCATTACTTTCCGATTACATGGAATTGAGACGACCCAACTGTTGCCGTGTCAAGAAAATAATGATACTGGGTAAGAGAATAGGGTAATATCAATTTGGGTATCAATACAATGTTTAACGTTTTACGAAGAAGAACAGGCATAGAACAAAATAGGCGTCAAGGAAAAAATGCTCGTACAGACTGTAACGGCCAGTATGAACGTGCACCTGAAATTCAGCCCGATTAGCTACGGTTGATTTACTCGTTGCTCCAGGTTTGACGAGTGCTAAAGAAGGAAGATGTTTGATCTCTCAATTACCCCCCGTCACCGCAAGAAGACGACCTACCATATGGTAAACGCCATGAACAATGATGCAGGGCCTCCCTCAATTAGGCCATGACCTATTCTCCGAAAAGTCGTCAGCGTCATTGGCCAATCACCTTGAAATATCGTACCTACCAATTTGCACGAAGAGTGCCGTCCCGATGGTACTATCTCATACGGCAAACTTCAGCACCAATCTTCCTCTGCATATGCTATTGTGTTCACGAACCCTCCGATGCCAATCAACTGTATATGCCTCGGCTTCAAAATACGATGCGTGCTATCGACGGTTGGCTTAAAGCAATTGTCCTCGCCCGGCGAGTAAGCCATCGCTTCGTTGTCAATACCACGCACCATCGGCGTCCCGTCGTTCTTCTCCAGGTTGTTCATTGAGCGCACTTGCGCAGCACCCGCCTGGTCTAAGCCTGTAGAAGCCATCTCCTGATACACCTGGTACGTCCCGTGACGCTGCTCTTCTCAGTCCTGTCCAAGTACGAAAGCTATCTTGCCAAATGTGGGTTTAGTGGGCTGAGAGATTTCGCGTCCTCAATGATCTCAAACGAAGTAAATTGAGGGCAGTTGAGATACGCTGAAAACAGTGCAAGAGCAGGAGATGTTGATGTGCGACATGCCTGGTTGAGCCATTGGTGCGGAGAGGAGTGCTGACAATGTGATGGATTGAACCTTCGAGCTCTCTGGCATAAGCGTTGAGGGTGGAATTCTAGTAGTAGCTTACCTTAAGACCACGGAAGCTAGCTGCAAGCCTAATACTGTATAGGCTTAGCGGTCTCTCAAGCCTGCCAAACCCTTCATCTCGTACGACGAACGCTGCGCCCAGACTGGCGTTTAGAGAGATGCACATTTCGTCGTAGATTGTTGCTAGTCGGCGGAATGATCGCTCTATGACAGCTAATTCTAAGTTATTGTCTGTCGTTGACGATGGCCGGACATAGCTGTGCGCCGTCACTCGGTCAGTTGGGAGTATTCATTGACTCGACGAAAAATCTGGTGAGCGTCTCGCCAGACTGAATGACGGATCATCGACGCAACTGAGCAGAACGCAAGTGTATGATGCGCTCCATGCGCTTCCGCACAATTCGATGGCATCCAAATGACGAGCACGCGAGGCGCGCTCCTCTCGGTCTGATAGTCCTTTTCGCTTTGTCTGTACCTGCTATATTTCAGACGGCGTAATCGATACAAATCCGCTTTTACCCCGCCGAGATTCTCACGCACGCTGTTGCGCAGTTTGATCTCCTGGTGTTGCTCTCTACTTTTTTATCAGAATGATCCAAATTGCTGCTTTTTGTGCCCTAGCAGCAAGCTCTACTGTATTCTCCTTGACTACAACTTCACGTATGAAACCGATCTGCCACGAAAGGCCTTCAATTCAGTACTAAGCACCACAGATATGAACCAAGACCTTTCTCCTCTTGTCGCTTCCCTCATGTCAAACATTTCATCAAAAAATCTTACAACGGACCAAAGCTTGAATATCGTCGTTGAGAATTGCGGCGACGATCATTACAAAATCAAGGACAGAGTCCGCGAATCAAGAAGCCTTGTGCTAAAAGCGCTCGTTGACTCCGTACGTGGAACAAAGAGCCGTTACGGCTTCGGAACCATGTTCAAGAGTGACTCCGCCAAGAGCGCTATAGAGGCGATCCTTGCGGGCATCTATTTATACCAGGTCAAACCAGGTCTCAAACCCGGTGCAAACATACCGAAAGCCCCTCGTATATCCTGTGTAAGCCCAGACTCTGCACAGATGTACAAAAACTTGGATCTAGGTTATGACCCATGGCAGAGATGTTTGGGAGGGTTCCCAGAACCGACTTCAATCCCGGCCTTTTATGCAGAAGGAACAGCTTATCTGTTTCTTTGCCCAGCACTCTTTGCCCTGGAGGAGACCATTAACAAATCACACTGTCCTACAGTCGAAGACAACAAATTTGCAGGAGACCCCGAAATTTTCTACAAGAAGTATCAGACATACACATTGATATATTATTTTCTCCAGTTCTATCTTGGCGACAACGCACTGGACCGCTACTCCGATCCACCAGAACAGCTGGATTGGAATGACTGCGTACGCTTGGGTTCTGAAACCTTCTTAGACTCGATCAGGAATCCTACAAGCCTACAACTCTACATAGCCTGTAAGCCTTGCCTTATATACAGATGTGATTCGGTGTACTAACGTAGGCGGAATGAGTGGTTTCGCAAGGTTGCACCGAAATACCAAGACCGCCCTACTATTCAGCATCTTCGGCTACGACGAGAGTCGGATCGGTGCCTTCGGAGTCTACCTCTTACAATTCCTGGCAAGTGTCCGTCGCGCCGCTACAGATGGCTTCAACATAGCCATCAGCGTCTGCAGCTAATCCAAACGAGGCGCAAGAATCTTTGAGTTCTTGGGCAATCCTGGTACTTCTGGTGCCGCTAATATGTAATTGTATCCTACTCACAAAATGCCATCATGCATACACATGCATCATACCGATACATGCAGCGACATAGCCATTGCACATGAAATTTTGGTCGGATTTATAGTTAGGAGCACGGCCGAGCATCCTGAAAGCAGACCCGAACAGCACATTCCATCATAAGCCAGAGTACTGTTTAACAAAGCTGTTCATCCGGCACCGCCAAGATCCAAGTCGCATTTGTGAATTACGATCCCGTGCCCGCAGGCTGTGGTCAATACATTCGTTCACAAGGTGTGATAACAAGAAAACGGTAGGTTCCAACGGCTTCGACAGAAACGTTCCATATCCCGTACCATGGGACTGATACTACTAGCGCTGAAGCCTTCCGAGTCCCGCCTGTTACGGACCAAGAAAGTATGGAAATCGCAACAAAAGAAGAGAGGGGTGAAGGATTGCCTGTGTGTTGCGATAAGAGCCACCCATTCGAGGGTAGTATTGGGTACCATGATATTTACCACATACTTACTTATTAGTCGGATGACCTTGGTACTAAGTGCGTTGTCGAAGCTAGTAAACGACATGTTCGCATATTCCCTATCAGACACGGAGGTTCTCTCAGTCCGATGCCGAGTATCTTCGAAGCTATCAACTGGATTCCAGAAAGCTGTATACCCCGCATCCACCCGTCTGCTGCTCTTCTAAGGGCCCACACTCATTGTCTATTCCTGTGCCCATTACAGCGTCACCACCGTGAGCGTTTGTAACCAACGGCCGGAGGAAACCCCAGCCTTGGAAACATCCCGCTCGGTCGACATGTCTATATAAAGGTCCCGAGAAGCCCATCTCCCTCAAACTCTCTTCCACTCAAACCATGTCTCTGCGTAGCCGTTCCGAACCCCCAACCCCATCATTTTCATTCTCACAAATGCAGACCAAACCCCCCCTAAAAGCCAAAAGGGGAAGGCCACCGGGCTCACTCACACGCTCCCTCAAAATGAAACACTCGTCAGAAATTTCCACTACCGCGTGCAAAGCCAGGCTTATAGCACCAGATATGAGCTACACCAGATTCACAACCCCCCTCACCTCCACTCCCACACCCTCGCACAAACCCAGTCCTTCCTCACCAGCGACCTCAACGACCACCAGACTCACCGCTTACGGCAGCAACGACAACCAAGCAAGCCTCCAAACACAAGACCGCGCAACCCAATGCTCTATCCCCACCCCCTCACCCCCCCACCCTCCCCACACACCTGCGCCTCCGCCGACAGCCCACAAGTAATAATCTTCTAAGCCCGCTGGGACAAACTCCGTCTCGTGCCCGAGTCACGATTCCGCGGTAAGTACAACATACCCCTGCCTCCCCCCTTCCCAAAAACCTTACCATTGCCTCCCCTCTCACCATCACGACTAACTCCGTTCCAGAAATAGAAGGTCACATAAACTACCACCGCTTCGCCATCCCACCCCACTGCGATCGGTTCACGCTCTGGCAGCGCAACACACCTAATGCTCAGGCGCAGACGCTTAGCAAGGAGTTGTTGAAGTTCCCGGGGGAGATTTATTGGGGTATGCTCCGATGTGGGAATTGCGGGGTGCCGGTTGATAGGGGGGGATTGAGACGGTTTGGGTGGGGCAGTTGCCGTT
>JAABUK010005225.1_pt1 | contig 20454 bp, 21 predicted proteins | sample 5559141 | NCBI WGS metagenome assembly JAABUK01 (sample SAMN10711869, study PRJNA513367) | rock metagenome | isolation source: Antarctica rocks | place: Antarctica: Victoria Land, Pudding Butte nord | collected 2016-01-03 | reverse complement strand
TTAAGCCTGAATCCGTAGACCGGCAGGGTGTTGATCTTGATCGGGGTGAAGGTGACTTTCAGAGCGGGTTGATTGGTCGGAGGCGCGCGGGTGTTGCTGGTCTGTCCAGCTTCTCCACTGTTGGTTCCTGGTAGCGGCTTTGCGGCCTGGGTGGGCGCGGGTTAGGCGGTGACTTGTCGACTGTGGTGACAGGTGTTGTTCCATAGGCTTTTCCAGCTGTCGGCGTGAGGCCAGTGCGCGGGCAGGTGCAGGATCCGCCGGCCTTGTGGTCGGGCGATCCGGGCGGGGACGTTGATGATTTGTCGGCGCAGGGTGGCGCCGCGGGCCTTGCCCAGGTGCGGCGCAGCGAGGGTGCCGGCGGCGCGGAGCAGGTTGTGGGTGATCGCCGCGAGTACCGTCCAGGCCGCGTTCGAGGAAAACCGTCCCGACGGCTGGTGGGCCCAGGGTCCGTCGATGAGATCGGCGAACACCGATTCGACGATGGCGTGTTGCCGGTGGGTGATGTCGGCGTCGGTGACCTGCTCGGTGTTGTCGGTGAAAAAGGGGTGGTACCGCCAGACCGGGAACAACGCATCGAGGTGGTTGCGGTCTTTCACGCGCCGGAGGATGAGCCGGGCGGTGACATGGTGTTTGGTGCTGGCGAACGCGGTGTAAGAGATTTCGGCGACTTCGGCGCCTGCAGATCAACTCGCCGGTGTCGGGATCTTGCACCGCGCCGGGGTAATGGACAGGGGTCCATGCGTCGTCCGGGATCGTCGCGATGGCCTGGTTCACAGATTGGTTCTTCGGAAGCACGAAGGAGAACTTGGCGCCGGTCTTGATCACCGCGTTGATGACATCGCCGTTGCCGTAGGCGGAATCGCCGCGGACCAGGATGTTGGTGGCGCCGGCTTTCTTGGCGGTGTTGATCGCTTGCACGACGATCCCGGCGGCGCCCCGGCCGGATCCGGCCTTCCCGGCGCGGAGCCGGACCGCGGCCAGCACCGGCGCTGCATCCGGGGTGGAGATGGTCACCGCCAACGGGGACAACCCTTTGCGCAGGACCTAGGTCCTTCTGGATCTTGTGGAGGGTGCCGGTCGGTATGTCCCTGGCACCGTGTTGCTGCACCGTGGTGTGAGCGGCCCGGGTGATCGACTCCCCATCCTCGTCCGCTTCGACGTAGGCGGCGTCATAGCGCAGATGGGAGCCTCTCTTGGCCGGACCGACGGGGTTTCAGGCCAGCCGACGCTTCGATCGTCTTTGTCGATAAGATTGTGCCGCCGGTCGCTGATCGGAACCTCTGGCGAAGCAGCCCGCCAGCGTTACGGCCGGGCAGCAGCAAGCGGGTTTGGACCAAGCGCCTAAACTCAGCGCCCATGGCTGACGTCGACGAGCAGGGCCGCCCCGAACCACCACTGGCGGCTGATGAAGCTGCCACTGTCCAGGGCTTCCTCGACTTCCAACGAGCGACCCTGGCCTGGAAATGCGAGGGGTTGGACGCGGCCGGTCTGGCCAGAACCGTCGCTGCATCGTCGATGACCCTGGGCGGAATACTCAAACACCTCGCCTACGTGGAGAGCTCGTGGTGCTCCGAGTGGCTGCGCGGACAAGAGCCGGTCCCCCCGTGGGACACGGTCGATTGGAAAGCAGATCCCGACTAGGAATGGCATTCGGCCGGCAAGGATGCTCCGGACCAGCTCTTCGCCCTCTGGCAGGCGGCGGTGGACCGGTCCCGCTCGCTGGTGGCGGAGGCGTTGACCCATGGCGACCTCGGGCAACCGGCACGGCGGACCTGGCCCGACGGCCGGGCGCCCAGCCTGCGCTGGATCCTGTGCCACCTGATCGAGGAGTACGCACGTCACAATGGGCACGCCGATCTCCTCCGGGAAGCGGTGGACGGGCGCACCGGCGAGTAGCCCGATGCCCATCTTCAACCAGCCGGGAGCGCCCGCGCAGACATCGCGGGTCACCGTGACTTTCTCAAATTGGTCGGACGGTGGAACCGAGTTGCGCTTCATTCATGAAAATTTCGTCGACCAGGTAACCGCGAGCTCGTACGCGCAGGATTGGAACGACCGTTTCGACCGCCTTCCGACCTGCCTGGCAGCGTGAGGTCGGTCGTGCTTTCGCCCGAGTACGAAGTTGGCCTCCTTGCTGCACTTGAGGTGGGGATCTGGCATCGACCGCTGTTCGCTCGTGGCGCGGGTGCGTATTCATCGCGACGAGCGTTGATGGTTTTATCGCGCGCTCTGACGGCGATATCGAATGGCTCACCGACCCACGCGAGGTGGCTGGCCACTGTCAAAAAGAATCGGGCAACGGAAAGCCGAAAGACTACGAAACATTTCTACGCTCGATCGACCATCTCGTCATGGGGCGCGGCACCTATGAAAAGGTCCTGACCTTCGACGGTTGGCCGTACGGATCGAAACAGGTAATTGTTCTGAGCACCACTCTCCCGGCTGATGATGACGACCGAGTCACGATCACCCGATCGATCGAGGAAACAGTGTCAGTGCTCGCGCAAGGCTCGCGGCGTCTACATCGACGGTGGAAAAGTCGTCCAAGAATTTCTTCGGCACGATCTGGTCGACGAGATCACCATCAGCCGCGCTCCCGTCCTGTTGGGCGATGGCCTGCCGCTGTTCGGCGCACTCGCCGCAGACATCCGGCTCATCCATGCAGGCACCACGAGCTCCGAAAACGGTATGACCAGCAGCCTCTACCACGTGTCCCGCTGAACCGCGGGACCTCCGCGCGGTGGTCGAGCCCTGGCTCATTTGACGCTGGTCGAGCGGCGAACGTAGGGTTTGCGTCACTGCTCCCCATCAGCGAAATCCGGTGTGAATCCGGCGCTGTCCCGCAACTGTGGTCCTCCGCGTGCAGAGGCAAGCCAGGTCGCCTGATGGGTCGGCGTCATGACCAGCCCCGAGGAATGGGCCACGTCACGCGACTCTCTTCCTGGTTGCGGGATCGACCTCCCTCGAGAACACAAGAGGGAGCACCATGCCCGCCAGAACCCGCGCTTCTGCCGTCCTGATCGCACTGTGCGCCGCGCTGAGCGCCTGCGGCAGCAACGCTGCGATCGCCCCGAGCACCGCTGCGAGCGTCGCCGCCAGCGCAGCAGGCGCCGCCACCAGCGCTGTGAGCGCCCCAACAGCCGGCGCGGTGTCGAGCAGCCCGAGAAGTTCCGCGGCGCCGTCCGTCAGTTCGATCAGCTCCAGCGTCGCGGCGTCGATCAGCTCCAGCGTCGCGGCGTCGAGCTCCCCGAAGGGCTCCGCTCCGTCGGCGGCCGTACCCGCCGGTGCGCCGCGTCGCATCGTCTCCTTGTCACCGAGCGCGACCGAGGACCTCTACGTCATCGGCGCCGGCAGCCAGGTCGTCGCGGTCGACAGCGACTCCAACTACCCGGCCGACGCTCCCAAGACGGCCCTGTCGGCCTACAAGCCGAACGTCGAGGCGATTGCCAAGTTCCGCCCCGACCTGGTGGTCATCTCCAATGACACGGACAAGCTGAAGGCGCAGCTCACCGCCCTCAAGATTCCGGTGCTGATGGAGCCGGCCGCCCAGTCCCTGGACGGCGCCTACCAGCAGATCCGAAATCTCGGCGAGAAGACCGGCCACGCAGACAAAGCTGCGACTGTCGTGGCCGCCATGCGCAGCAAGATCGCTGCGCTGGTGGCCACCGTGCCGACTCGCCGCAAGCCGTTGACCTACTTCCATGAACTCGACAACACTCTGTACACCGTGACGTCGAAGACGTTCATCGGGCAGATCTACAAACTGGCCGGATTCGAGGACGTCGCCGACACAGCAGGCGCCGGGGGCGGGGACTATCCGCAGCTGTCCGCCGAGTTCCTGGTCAAGTCCAACCCGGACCTGGTGTTCCTGGCCGACACCAAGTGCTGCGGGCAGAACGCGTCGACCTTCGCTGCGCGTCCTGGCTTCGGTGCGATGACGGCGGTCAAGGACAAACACATCGTTAGGCTTGACGACGACATCGCCAGCCGCTGGGGCCCCCGGGTTGTCGACCTGCTGGAACAGGCGATCACGGCCGGAAAAGCCATCCCGGCCTCGTGACCGAGGTCGGTGGAGTGCCGCCGATCGATCCCCGGACGGCAATGCTCCGTCCCGGCCGATTACAGCCATGGTGGCTGGTGGCCGGCGGTCTCGCCGTGCTGGTGGTTGCTCTTACCGGGCTCGTGATCGGCCCGGTGGTGATCGCCCCGGGTGAGGTGATCCGGGACCTGCTCGGGATGCGGACGAACCTGAGTCCGACCGAGATCGCCATCATCGAACAGATCCGGCTGCCGCGGGTGGTGCTGGGTCTGCTGGTCGGCGGCACGTTGGCAATCTCCGGAGCCAGCTATCAGGGCGTATTCCGCAATCCGCTGGCCGATCCGTATCTGCTGGGAGCGGCGGCAGGTGCGGGTTTGGCAGTCACGATCGTGATCACCGGCGGCCCGGACAACGGCGAGACCCTCAGTGCCGCACCGATCGCAGCCTTCCTGGGCGCACTGGCCGCGGTGGGCCTGACCTATGCGCTCGGCATCTCCGGAGGCGGCCGGCCGACCACTTCGACGCTGATCCTCGCCGGAGTGGCCGTCGGCAGTTTCCTGACCGCCGTGCAGACCTACCTCCAGCAACGGCACCAGGACACCATTCGGCAGGTCTACTCGTGGATTCTCGGCCGCCTGTCCACATCGGGCTGGCACGACGTGCTGCTGCTGCTGCCCTACGCCGCCGTGTCCTGGATAGTGCTGCTCACCCAGCGCAGGGTGCTAGACGTGTTGGCCGTCGGTGACGACGAGGCGGCCACGCTGGGCGTCGATGTGAGACGGGTCCGGTTGATCGTCATCGTCGCGGCATCACTGGGAACCGCCGCGGCGGTCTCGGTCTCCGGGCTCATCGGATTCGTCGGCATTCTCGTGCCGCACACCGTCCGACTGCTCGCCGGACGGAGCGCTCGGGTGGTGCTGCCACTGTCGTTGCTACTGGGCGGGGCGTTCCTGGCGGCCGCCGACCTGCTCGCCCGCACCGTGTCTGCGCCGGACGAGATCCCGATCGGTGTGGTGACCGCATTCTTCGGCGCCCCCTTTTTCGTCCTGGTCCTCCGCTCGTCGCGCCGGAACAACTCATGATCAGTTGCCGCGGGGTCACCGTTTCGCTCGGGAACAAGGTGATCTTGAGCGACGTCGATCTGGACGTCTCTTCCGGACAATGGCTCTGTGTGGTGGGTCCCAACGGCGCGGGCAAGTCCACCCTGCTCCGCTACCTGGCCGGCATCGTGGTCGGCGTCGGTGACCTCACGCTGGATGGCCGGCCGGCCGGGCGTCTCGGGCGCCGGGAGCGGGCCCTGTCGGTGGCGCTGGTACCGCAGACTCCTGTTCTGCCGGTGGGTATCCGAGTGCTGGACTACGTGCTGCTCGGGCGGGCGCCGCACATCCGCGCCCTGTCGGTGGAGGGTCCGCGAGATCTCGCCGCAGTCCGGGAAGCGCTGGCGTACCTGGACCTGCTGACAATGGCGGACCGGGCGGTCAGCACCCTGTCCGGCGGCGAACGGCAACGGGTCCTGCTGGCCCGGGCGCTGGCCCAGCAGGCGCCGATCCTGCTGCTCGACGAACCGACGACCGCGCTAGACGTCGGCCACCAGCAACAGGTGTTGGAGCTGGTCGAGCAATTGCGGATGGAGCGAAATCTCACCGTGGTCAGCACCATGCACGACCTGACCCTCGCAGGTCTCTACGCGGACCGCCTGGTCCTACTGGACAGTGGCCGGGTGGTCGTCGACGGGTCGGCGTCCGAAGTGCTCACCGAGGAGAACGTCTGGCGTTACTACGGCGCCAAGGTGATGATCATCGAAAACGGCGACCGCCCAGCCGTCATGCCGCTGCGGGAGCGCCCGCCTGGGCCCCCGGTCTGAGCTCGGCTCCCTACTACGATGAGAGTTCGCGCTGCAGGCCGTTCCGAATCTGCGGCGCTGCGTCGTTGCCTGCATCCGCCAGCTGTTGTACCCCGGAAGGGATTGATCGACGTGTCATCCTTTCGGGTACTGATGATCTGCACGGCGAACTACTGCCGCTCGCCGATTGCGGAGCAGCTACTGGCCGCCGCGATTCGAACCCGCTTCGGCGCGGACTTCACCTGGATCGTGCAGTCCGCCGGCACCGACGCCTGGGTTACTCGTCCGATCCATGGCTTCTCGGCCCAGGTGTTGGCCGAACGTGATGCGCTCGTCGACGGCCACCAGAGTCGAGAACTCGACGTAGCGATGATCCGCGACGCCGACCTGATCCTGACGGCCGCACGGGAGCACCGATCCGCTGTGGTCAAGATGCTTCCAGCGGCGATCGGCCGTACCTTCACCATGTTGCAGTTCGCCAGGCTCGCTGCGGCGGTCGAGCCGATCATCTCGGACGATCCCGGGGAACTCGGCCGCCGGTTGCTGGTGGAGGCCAAAGCCGCCCGGTCGACGCTGCAGCCGGTCGCGCCGGAATCAGACGATCTGCCAGATCCGATGGGCGGCCCGCTCCAAGGTTTCGAAGCCTGTGCTGTCGCCCTGGACGCCGTGGTGCAGAAGATTCTGCAGCCCCTGCAATTCACGACGCCGGTTGCTCGGTCCTGACCTGCCTGCTCAGCCCCTCCCCCAGCACGAGAAGCGCAGGTGCTTGTTCGTGTGCCACTCGATCTTACCTACGCCTCAGATGGCGACCGGCAGCCGGCGCGGGCCGCGCAGGGTGGTGCCGGGCCGCATGATGACCGGGCCGGCCAACTGGAGGTTCGGGAAACGGGTCGCCAGCGCGCGGAACGCGGCGGTCAGTTCCATCCGAGCCAGCGCCGCCCCCAGGCAGTAGTGGAGGCCGCCGGAGAAGGCTAGATGATCGTCGGCGTTGGCCCGGGTGATGTCGAAGCGGCCGGGCGAGGCGAACACGGCCGGATCACGATTGGCCGCGGCCAGCATCAGCAGCACCCACTGTCCGCGTGGCACCTGCACCCCGGCCAGTTCGACCGGATCGGAGCAGGAGAGCAGAACCCGCGCCGTCTGCTGCACCGGCGGGTCGTACCGCAACACCTCTTCGACCACGGCCGCCGCCCGAGAAGGATCCTGCACCAGCAACTCCCACTGTTCGCGGTTGTTCAACAACGCACGCACACCGTTGCCGATCGCGTTCACCGTGGTCTCGAAGCCGGCCAACAACAGCAGCCCGACCAATGACGTCAACTCACCGGTGGTGATCTCCTCGCCCCGCTGAGCCAGCAGGGCCGAGGTCAGGTCGTCCCCGGGCTCTTCCGCCGCCCGAACCAGCAACGCGTCGAAAGTCGCCCGCATCTGCCGGTCTGCCACGAACAGCGCTACCGCGTGCCGCAGCGAGTGCACCCCGTCCAACGCCGACGCTACCGTCGCGCCGACCCGTCGCAGCCGGTCGGGCTCATCGGCCAACCCGAGCATCTTGGTGATCACTGCGATCGGCAACGGGGACGCAAACGCCGAGACCAGCTCGAAGCTGTCCCGCCCGGCGACCCGATCCAGCAGTCGGTCGATGGCCACCTCGACCAACCTCTCGTACCCCGCCATCCGCCGCGGCGCGAACGCCGGTGCCGCCAACCGCCGAAGCCGGGTGTGATCAGGCGGATTGAGCGCCAGCAAGGACAGGTCGAGCATCTCTTCGGCAGGCCGCGGCGCCGCCGGATCGGTCACTCCGAAAGCTCGACTGCGCAACACCTGCTGACATATCTCATAGCTCGTGGTGCTCAGATTGCCCATCCTGGTCGGCAGCACCGGGCCGCGCGTCCGCATCCGCTCGTAGACCGCGTGCGGATCGGCCCGCCCCACCGCCAGATGCAGTTGGCTGAGCAGGTCGCCCTTCACCAGCCCGGAATAGAGATTCTGGGCGCGATTGGCGTAGATCCCGGCCGCGAACCGGCCTACTCCGATCGCCTGCCGGGTCACCTGCTGCACGCTCACCACCATCAATTCAGTATGCAACGGCCCAACAGGAATTCAGCGTGCAACGGCCCAACAGCACGCCGGGCTGAGCGCTTCAGCGCGGTCCGGGCACTGCCCTGTCGCTCGGGTCTGGCACATTGGAGATCCACAGCGTCGAAAGCAGGTTGTCATGTGCTACCAGGTCAGGCTGTAGTTGCGTATCGCCATCGTGTCCACCTATCCGCCCAGGGCCTGTGGGATCGGCACCTTCTCACGCGATCTCCGGGCGGCCCTGATCGAGGCTGATCCGTCGACCGAGGTCGAAATCATGGCCATCGTCAGAGAGGACCATGCGCCGGCGGCTGAAGTGGTGTCGGTGATCCGGCAGGAAGTGCGGGCTGACTACCTGGCCGCGGCGGAGTTGCTCGATGACCGGGAAACCGATGTGGTCCTGATCGAGCACGAGTACGGAATCTTCGGTGGGCAGGTCGGTCGTTTCGTCCTGTCCCTGGTGCGAGAGCTGCAACGACCGTTCGTTCTCACCTTGCACACTGTGCTGTCCGAGCCGTCCGCCGCGCAGGAGGAGGTTCTGCGGGAGCTGTGCGAGCGAGCCACGTTGGTCACCGTGTTCACCCAGACGGCGCGCCGCATGGTGCTCGGCGCAGGAATGGCCACGGCGGACCGGGTGCGAGTGCTACCACACGGAGCTCCGACGGCGCTGCTGGCGTCGATGGAGGCGACGGACGGGCACGCCCGGCGGCCCGGGCCGGGCGTCGCCGGAACAACCGTCGCGCACCTCCAGGGACGGACGGTCCTGTCCACCTTCGGCCTCATCTCGGCCGGCAAGGGCATCGAGACAGCGATCCAGGCGATCGCTAAAATCGCGCCGTTGCATCCGGACGTGCTGTACCTGATTGCCGGCCAAACGCATCCTGAGGTGGTGAAGTTCGAGGGGGAACGGTACCGGCTGGGATTGCAACGGCTGGTCCGAGACCTCGGGCTGCAGCGCAACGTTCAATTCCTGGACCAATTCCTGTCCACCGAGGAACTCGCCGTACTGCTTTCCTCGACGGATCTTTATCTGACGCCCTACCGGTCGCGGGAGCAGATCGTGTCCGGAGCGTTGACCTTCGCAATCGTTGCCGGATGCCCGGTGGTGTCCACGCCCTACTTCTATGCCGAAGATCTGCTCGGCTCCGGGGCCGGCGTACTGGTTCCGTTCGACGATCCGGAAGCATTCGCCGACGGAATTCTGCAACTGCTCGACGATCCGGAAGCTCTGGCTGCCGCGGCACGGGAAGCGCGGCGCATCGGAGCGGAACTGGCTTGGCCCGCAGTCGGCGCACAGACGCTGGAAATCCTGGGTGAAGCCCTGCAGCTTTCGATGCCCTCCGCCGTTGCCGGCGGCGCTCCCCACCACGTGGCGTCCGCGCCGCCGATCCAGCCGCAACATCTGCTCACTCTCATCGACGACGTGGGAATCATGCAGCACGCCGACGGCGTCGTTCCCAACAGATCCAGTGGCTACTGCGTCGACGACATCGCGCGTCTGGTCATCGTCGCGACCGCTCTGGACCGCGGCGCGCACGACTCGAGGTTCAGCCGGATCCTCACCCTGGGGCTCAGCTTTCTGCGTCACGCCTGGGACCCGGCCGCCCCGGGGATGCACAACTTCATGTCCTACCAGCGGCAATGGCTGGACCAGCCGCACACCGGCGACCATCTCGGCCGCACGGTGTGGGCTCTCGGCGTCGTGATCGCCGCCCACCCGCCGCGCGCTGTCGTCGCGCCCAGCATGCGGCTGCTAGAAGAAATCGCCCCCGTCGTACAGCAGATGGACAGCTTGCGGGCCGTGGCCTTCACGGTGCTGGGCCTTGCCGAGTCGCCGCTGGAGGCTTGGCCCCCGACGCTCCAGCAGAGCATGCAGATGCTGGCCGCGCGACTGCTCACCGCCTACACCACGACGTCCTCCGACAACTGGCGTTGGTTCGAGGACGAACTCACCTACGACAACGCTCGGCTCTCACAGGCTCTCATCGGTGCTGGTCACCGGCTCGGCAAACCCGAGATGCTCCATGCGGGTCTGGAGTCGTTGAACTGGTACCGCAGTCAGTGCCTACCCACTGACGCCGTGGTGCACCTGATCGGCAACAAGTGGCGCCGCCGTTCCGAGCCTCCCGCCGAACCCCTCGAACGTGGCGACGAGCAGCCGGTGGATGCCGCTGCACTCGTCGAGGCACTGGACCAAGCGTTCGCGGTGACCGGACAACCCGAGTACGGCGCGCAGGCGGTGCGCGTCTTCGAATGGTTCCTCGGCCGCAACCACCGGAACGAACCGATCTACGACTTCGCCACCGGTGGCTGTCACGACGGGCTCGGGTCCAACGGTGTCAGCGAGAACGAGGGAGCCGAATCCACCCTTGCCTACTACCAGGCGCTGCTGGCGCTGGAAGAGGCCGGGCTGCTCAGCTCCCTTCCACTACGCGGGGCGTCCACGCATGGCGCTGACCGTCATGAGCACTCAACCGACTAGGACTGGATGAGCTGCGGCGTCCGGAGCTCCTCTGGGAGCGCCGGATCAGGAGCCCGCGGATCAGGACTCAGGCTACGCGGACCTGGTTGCGTCCGTTCGCTTTCGCTGCGCGGAGGCCGGCATCGGCGCGGGTCAACAGTTCCTGTAGTTCCGGTTCTCCACCAGGGTGGTGGTGGGCGACACCGACGGACATGGTGATGTGCAGGCCGTGGTCGAACGTGAGGGCGCTGACGGCGATGCGCAGGCGCGTGGCTACTAGTTCGGCTTCGGCCTGGTCGATGGTGTCCAGGACGACGACGAATTCTTCTCCGCCGAACCAGCCGATGTCGTCGTGGCCGCGCAGTTGCTGGCGTAGGCATTGCGCGACGGCGGCGAGCACGCGGTCGCCGGTGAGGTGCCCGTAGGTGTCGTTCACTTTCTTGAAGTGGTCCAAGTCGCAGAACAGCACGGTGACGGGTTCGTTGCGGCGGTGGGCGCGGGTGAGCACTCCTTGGGCGTGCTCGGTCCACGCGGTCAGGTTCGGCAGTGCGGTCTTCGGGTCGATTGCTGCCGCTCGGTGCAGCGAGTTGACCAACGAACTGCGGTGCAGATAAGCCGCGAGGAGAACCGCGACCGGGGTCAGCGCCGGCGTGTGAATGAGGAATTCCGCGGTGACGATGCCCAGGGTCAGGGTCGCCACCTCGTAGCCGAACGCGTCGATGTCCGGCAGCAGTCCGCGCAGTGTGGGCGGGCGTCGGGTCACCCACATCCCGGTGATCAGCACCCCGAAATTGACCAGGGTGAACACGAGTAAGGCACCGATGACGGCGGCCGGGGCCAACAGGCCACCACGCAACACGTCACCTGCCCCGGCAACGGTCAACGCCCCGGATGCTGCTTCGGCGGACAGCATCACGGTGGCCCCGGCGAACACCACCCGGTACGCCACTCCGGTCCTGTCGCGGGAGCGCCGCACCAGGCTCTGCAGATAGAGCACTGCAATCAGAACGGCCGCCCATCCGGCCGGAACCGTCAGCACAGCGGCAAACGCCCACACCGACACCTGGTTGGAGACGACCCTGTCACCACCGGGCGACAAGTACCGCTTGAGCCGTTCGATCCGAGCGCCGGCCTCTGCATATCCGAGGGCGACCGCGGCCAACGCAGCGAACCGCAGCCAATCGGCGGTCGACATCCGTTCGGTTACCAGCAGCGCCGATGTGAGCACCAGCGCGACGACGTCCACCAATAGCAGGAACCAGCGGGCGGTGGTCGGAACAGTTCGTAACCGCCAACGCCGCGGTGACCACGAATGGGTGGAGATTGCGGCCGGGAAGCGTGAATCAGCGCTCATGGAGCACGTCACCTCGCCGACTCGTGTTACGCATTGTATTTATAATGTGACTGCAGGTACTTGGAGGTTTCAATTATCCACCACCGATGCCCCTCGTAGCATTTTCCTCCGGGTATTTCCTCCTCGAAAGCTCCTCGGGGGAAGCGGTGATTCAACGGGAAGGGCAGGTGAGCGGCGATGAGCAAGGCATGGGACTGGTGAACCAACGCCAGCAATAACACGCGCACGACCTAGCAGGGAAGGGCAGGTGAGCGGCAATGAGCAAGGCATGGGACTGGTGAAACTTGGCCAGCGCTGACCAGAGACGCGACCGGAAGGGAAGGTAGGTGAACGGCGATGAGCAAGGCATGGGATTGGTGAGGTGAGGGCTCGGCGGGTTGGATATTTGGCGGGTTCGTGCCGGGAGATGACTATGGCCGGTGAAATTTTCGGTCTCGGTGCCGGATCAGGGAGAGGCCGCCGCCCAGGGCGGTGGCGGTGGCTCCGGCGGCGGCGATGGCGGTGGACGGCGCCGCGAGTTGCGTGATGAGGCCGGCGGCGAGGAGACCGACGCCTTGGGCGCCCAACAGCCCGGCAGAGGCGATGGCAATCCCTTGGGCGCGAAAGGCCGGGGCGATCGTGGAGACGAACTCGGTGACAACCTGAACCTGATAGCCCGTGAAGCTGCCCGCCAGGGCCCACAGCGCGCAGGTCAGGGGAAGGCCGGGAGCAAATGCACAGAAGATGAGCGGTATGCCGGCGGCGGCGGCGAACGGGCCGAGCAGGGCCGCGCGGGTCGGCGCTGTCAGCAACCTGGTGTAGAGCAGAGTGCCGAGAAGGACTCCGGCGGGACCGACTGCCAGGAGCAGCCCGACTGTTCGCGGCCCACCCCCGAGCTGATGCGCGTAGGGCGCTGCCAGCCCTTCCGGGACGACGATGAGTCCGAGCAGCCACGAGAAGGCCAGCAGCAACAGCAGTTGCCGGTCGCCGAACACGGCTCGGGTCCCGTCCAGCCAGCGACGCGTCGGTGCCGAGTCGGCCGAACCGTTGGGGGCTGCCCCTGCGGTCGGCTGTGCAATGGGTGGGCGGCGGCGCACCCCGAACCGGATGATCACCGCGGAGAGCGCGAAGGTGCCTGCATCGACGGCCAGGGCCGAACGCGGGCCGATGACGGCGACAGCGGCACCACCGACAGCGAACCCGGCCAGCTGGGCCGCCTGACTGGTCGCCGCGCGGAGCCCAAGCCCCATCGGCCGGTCCGGGGTGGGCAGGATGTCAACGATCAGAGCCGATTCCGCCGCTTTCCATGGGGTTCCGACGACGACGGCGACGACCAGCAGCGCGGCGAGCAGGGAAATCGGTAGATGTGGGAGGGCCATCGTGGCCAACAAACGCAGCGCGGATGCCGTCACCTGCCACCAGCAGCGCCCGGCGCGGCAGCCGATCGGCGAGCGGACCCAACGCAACGGTGCCGACAACGGCGGGCAGGAACGTCAAGGCGTACACCGCGGCGGTTGCGAACCCGGAGTGGGTGCGGTCGAACACGAGCACGGACAGCGCGACCCGGGCGATCTGGTCGCCCAGCAGCGACTGGATGTCAGCCAGCCACAGCAGCCGGAACTCGCGCTGCCGTAGAACTCCGGCGAACCCGGCCGCCGGCTTCGGAGCGCCGGCCGCGTCGAAGCCGCCGGCGCGGTGAACCATCACCAAGTCAACCTATTGGCCACCGTTCGCAAGGACTGATCTGTCGGAAACCCGGAACCGCTTGTGCGACCAGCAGTGAATTCATTCGGGAGCCCGCCAGTAACGACGTGATCAAGTCTCCCCGGCCGCCGCCGACGACCACCACTGGTGTCCGCTGCACTGCCCTGGCGCTGCAATCTCAGAGTCGGCGCAGAGTCTCGCGTTTGACTTGTAGTCGCAGCTTGGTCACGGATGAGCTCTTGAGGTGCTGCTGACGGTCCGCCATCTGTTGACCCAAAGCTTCCAGCGCCGCCTCACCCAGGGCGTGTGATTGTGGAAACATTTCCTGTTCCTCCTCGCCGGCGTGATGTTCCACCGTTTCGGCGAGCATCCGCGCCTCGACCTGGAAATCGTTCCCAGCGGGGTCGGTGCGGAACAGCACCGCCATCTGGTCATCGATCTGCCGGTGCTCGGCGTGCGCGATGCCGAACAGCGGGCTGACCTCCCGGACCGCCGGGTAGAAAAGCTCATCCTCGATGTGCACATGAACATCGAGCTCGAACAGCAGACGGTCCAGTAGCTCCTGCCGCTGCTGAACCTGATTGGAAGTACTCTCCTGAAGCTGCGCCAGCAGAGAACGCAACACCTGATGATCCTCAATCAGCAACGCATCGGCCTTCACAGGGACCCTCCGAAAGTGTGCGGCTGCGAGGACGTCCCCGCAGGGATCGTCGGGACACGGCGAACTTCGATCTGACCGGCCACCACCTGGGTCTCGAAGCGGGCCAAAGGCGCCACGGCGGGCCCAGTCGTCGGGCAACCGGTTTCCAAACTGAACCGGGACCCGTGCCAGGGGCAGACCAGTTGGCCGCGGTAGACCCAACCCTGCGACATCGGGCCGGCCAGATGAGAGCACCACTGCCCAACCGCGGTGATCCGATCCTCGTGGCGGATCAGCACCACCGCCGCGCCGTCACACTGCACCTGCTGTGGCGTGTCCTCGGCCAAATCCGCCTCGGCCAACACCGCGACGAAACGATCCGACCCAGCCTCTTGCTGGCTGTGATCGACCCCGATGCGGTGCCGAAACACCAGATCCCCGCCGAGATAACCACCGGCAACGACACACCCGTACCCGGCCACGCCGGCCAACCGCGCCCCCGTCAGCCGCCCCCGGCGGCGCTGGTGGAACGACCACACATTCAGGCCCAACGCCACCGAGTTGACCAGACCGTGCACCAGGCCGATGCGGCGAGGCTTGTCCTGGGTGTGCTGCCAATCGGTGGCACCGGTCAACGCTGCCCCGGCTCCGCCCAGGACACCGAGTCCCACAGCGAACTGCGCGGCCCGCCGAAATCCCTCCCCTTGAGACCAGGCCACGTCGACCGCATCAAGAACCACTGCTGCGGTCCACGCTCCTATCGGGAGCGAGGTCACCGTGGGGTGCAGCGGATGTCCAAGCCACCGACCGTGCAACACATCCTGCACAGCCCTACTCCTGGCCCCGAGCAGGTTGAACGTCAACGCCAGGCCGTGCTCGAGCTTGTAACCCGGCGTATCCAACCAGCGCTGACCCTGAATCGCCTCGACGGCCGCCGCACCGAACTTCGCCACACCCCGCACCGGCTCACCCAGGTTCATCTCTGTGCCATCCAAGCCGAAACCGCAAGCGGCGCAACACTAAAGCGAAACCAGCGACGGAAGCCGCGGCCCCTTGGAGTCGTTGCGCCTGTCGTCGGGCATCTGCTCCCTTGCTAACGGCAAACCTGCTGTGGTCATCTGCAGTCCTGGTATCAGCGGTACCCCGAGGCGCTCGGTCACAAACCAGCGACGGCTTGACCGGTCGCCGGACCCGAGCAGCGCAATGGCAGCGCGATGGCAGCGGCGCAATCCGCTGCCCAGGTGCCGTCAGCACTGGGCTCCGGCGTAAAAGACGCAGGGCCCGGCCGCGTTTGAGCGGCCTGGGCAAGGTCGCGGCGCGGCTCTGCACTTCATCGGAGAAACGTACAAACACTTCAAGACCATTGCGGCAACCGGCAACGGACGAGACCTGGTCGCCGCAGCCCTCACCGTCCCCCATGCGCTCACCCAACCAGGAGTCGTCATCGGTCGGACCGCGGGCGACATCGGGGACAAATTCATCGCCGCGATCAGGGCCGACCGGCACTGGGCTCGACAGGGCACCGATCGGGTCTCCGCCTGACGGCCGCAGGAGTGTGCCGGCGTCGTCCGGGGCGAGCGTTTCGTCCGGGCCACGTAATCGTGAGGCACGTAATCTGGATGCTGTGAGCGTCGCCCCAACCCCTGTCGTCACCGTGACCAGCCGCTTCGCCAGTGAGCTTGCGGAGATGGCTGTTCCCTGGCGCGCCGAGAAGGCTCCCGACCCCCGGCCGCTCGTAGTCAACGAGCCGCTGGCCGCCGAGCTCGCCCTCGACGCCGGGTGGCTACGCAGCCCCGGTGGAGTCCAGTTCCTGGTCGGCAATCTCGTTCCCGGCGATGCGAATCCGGTGGCGCAGGCCTACGCCGGGCACCAGTTCGGCAACTTCGTTCCGCGCCTGGGCGACGGGCGCGCACTGCTGCTCGGTGAGCTTCTCGACACCGACGGCCACCGTCGCGACCTTCACCTCAAGGGCGCCGGGCGCACTCCTTTCGCGCGGGGCGGCGACGGCCTGGCGGCGGTCGGCCCGATGCTGCGCGAGTACGTCGTCAGCGAGGCGATGCATGCGCTGGGCATTCCCACAACGCGTTCCCTGGCCGTGGTTGCGACCGGGCGGTCGGTGCACCGCGAGACCCTTCTGCCGGGAGCCGTGCTCGCCAGGGTCGCGAGCAGCCATCTGCGCGTCGGGAGTTTCCAGTACGCACGGGCCACCGGCGACGTCGACCTCCTGCGCCGCCTCGCCGACCACGCGATCACCCGTCACTACCCCACCGCCGCCACTACCGAAAACCCCTACCTCTCATTCTTCGAAGCGGTCATCTCCGCCCAGGCGTCGCTGGTGGCTCGATGGATGCTGGTGGGATTCGTGCACGGAGTGATGAACACCGACAACATGACGATCTCCGGCGAGACCATCGACTACGGCCCGTGCGCCTTTCTGGAGGCCTTCGACCCGGCCACGGTCTACAGCTCTATCGACACGGGCGGTCGCTACGCCTACGGCAACCAGCCGGCCGCGGCCCACTGGAACCTCGCCCGGCTGGCCGAAGCTCTCCTTCCCCTGTTCCACTCCGAACAGGAGCACGCCATCGCACTCGCGCTGGAACTCCTCGGCGCGTTTCCCCGGCAGTACGACGCCGCCTGGTCGGCCGGTATGCAGGCCAAGCTCGGCCTGTCCAACGGCATCGAGGACGACCCCTTGGTCGCCGAACTGCTCACCCTGCTCCAGAGCGACCATGTCGATTACACGTCCTTCTTTCGTAGCCTCGGCGCGGCCGCCCGCGGGAACACCGAACCAGTCCGCGGCATGTTCACCGACCTCGCCGGTTTGGACGCCTGGATGAAACGCTGGCGCGCCCACGAACCCGACGCCGACGGAATGGACCGGGCGAACCCCGTTTACATTCCCCGCAACCAACTCGTCGAGGAGGCCCTCGCCGCGGCGACCGAGGGCGATCTCGATCCGCTCGAACATCTCCTGGACGCACTGGCAACCCCGTACGACCAACGGCCTGGCCTGGAGCGCTACGCCGCCCCCGCCCCGAGCGACTTCGGCGACTACCAGACCTTCTGCGGAACCTGAGACCGGCGGCTCCTGCAGTCGTTTCATGATTCACGGATCAATCGGGCACCGGCGACATCGCGGCCAGAACGTCGTCCAGATCAGCCCACGCGACACCGATCCGGGCATCGCCGATGCCGTAGGGCAGCCACAGTCTGCGGTCGTGTGCGAGGCCGCCACAGGAATACACGACGTTGGGGACGTACCCGTCGCGCTCGGCCGGTTCGCCCTGCAGAAGTGGTGCCTTCAGCACCTTGATCACCCGAGCGGGCTCGTCGAGATCGAGCAACATCGCACCGATCCGGTACACCCGCATCGGACCAACCCCGTGGGTCAGGACCAACCAACCGTCCGCTGTTTCAATGGGCGGCCCGCAGTTGCCGACCTGAATGGTCTGCCAGATTTGCTGCGGCGCTCCGATGCCGATTGCGGTGTCCCAGTGCAGGCCGTCGGCGGAGGAGGCAACGTAATTGCATTCGCCGTCGGAGCGGCACAGTGCAAAGTGCCGGCCGCCGATCAGCCGCGGAAACAATGCCATGCCCTTGTCACGCGCAGCTCGACCACTGAGCCGATGCGATGCAAAGTGTTTCAGATCCAGACTGGTCAACAACCGAGGTGCGATATGGCTGCCGTCATAGGCCGTATAAACGGCGCGGTACTCCACGGTCGAATCAGCAGAATCATTTTCGGCGCTGGAGTGCTGACCGCCGCTGGAGTGCTCACCATGGAATCGAACGAAACGTGCGTCTTCCATTCCGTTGCTCTCCTGCGCCGTTGCCGGCATCAGCACCTGCTGGCTCAGTGACACGTCGTCGGGAAATTCGACCTGATAAACCGAGGTAGCCAGTTCGCGGAGCAGATCCGCGGTTGCAGGTCCAGTTCGCCGGCCGCGGACATCCGCCTCGAAGTCGGCCAACACCGCACCCAGCTCGGTTCCGGTGAAAGTCGTCGGCAGCGCTGCGAGCACCCGGTGGCCCAGCTCGTCGATCGTGCCGTGGTCCTGCATCACCGCCATCAATCGGTCGCGTTGCCATAGACCGGCCTCGATCGGTCCGGTGGTCGCCGGCAACGTGCGGGGCTCGAAGACCCATTGCGCGCCAGGGCCGATGATCGCGGTAGCGAAGCCGATGGACGAGTGGTGCCCTTCCCCGATACAGCGCAAGCTCACCGCCACCCGCAACTGACCGGGGTCCAGGCCGCTCTGGTCCGGAGCCGGCACCGCGCTCGGGTTGCACAGCGCGGCGCCCTCGACCGCGTACTCGGACGTGAAGGTTGCGCCCAGAAGCAGCCGCCGCTCCGGCGTCAACGGCTCAGCGTTCTCCACCCGATAGCTCAAGGTGGCAGCGTGCGCTCGCAAGATGTCCTGGTAGCGACGGTGCCTTGACGAGAAAACCTCGAACAGATCGGCGACGATCTCCTGGACCTCTGACTCGGGCAGCGCCAGCACCCGCTCCACCACGGCCTCGGCGCGGGTGTGCCCGGACGTCAATTCCTCGCCCGGCAGGAACAGCCTCGCGATGACCCGAGACAGATCTGGCCGCAGTGTCGCATCCTCGATGCGCACCATCAAGGACGGTTGGGCAGTCATGCCGCCACCGTCGAGCCGGACTTGCGCACCCTGTGCCCCCATTACCCGATCGGTGGACCCTGTCTTGACCACCGCAGACGCCGACTATTCGCATCGCTCATGCCGCTGGCACGGATCGTGCCTGCCGGGTCGTAACGCCGGCGTGTGCTCCCGCCCAGCACGGCACGCCCGCGTCGGTTCGCCCATCGAAGCTCTGCAAACGCGCGCGCCGTCGTCTGCGCACGAGTCTCATGGCGTGCGGACCTGCACAGCCGGTTTGGTCACGACGCAGGCGTTGATACGTGAACGACGGGGTGCGCAGTGGCGAAAGTGACTGCGCCGTGCTGGACTGCGCCGTGAACCACCCGGTCCGGCGTTCTCGCTCGGGCCGCATCGAGGCCTTCTGCTCCCGGGCGACTGATCGATCAGATGTTGTCGGAAGCGGGGTCCCGCGAAGAGCGCGTTTATGCGGTTTGCGGGCATTCTGCAGAATTCCGCCGCGGTTGGACGCGAAGGTCGTCAGCCGCCAATGAGATGCCCGTCAATGTGTGGGGTTCCACGGTCAGGGACAATGCAGCTCGCAGCTTTCCGAGTAATTCTGAGCAACGACGGGCACAGATGTGTCAGGCGGGGCGCAATCGCGTGCAGCACCCTCGCCGGGCGTCGGCGGTTCAACAGCGCAGCCGACGGCGCCGCGCACCAATGCCTGCAATTCACTGGTGTTGCCGGGGCCTGGACGGGTACTGGGTTGACCGGGTCCGGCGAGTTCCGGACCGACGGATACAACACGGGAGAATCCAGCCATGACCGATGACCCAGCACAGCGCGGTCGACCCGACCACCAAACATTCGCAGCCGGCCACCGGCGGTGAGAATATCCCGCACCCGGGACTGACCGGGAACATGTCGGAGGCACCCGATCACGGCGAGGACAGCTACCGCGGCAGCGGCAAACTGAAAGGCCGCAAGGCGGTCATCACCGGTGGCGATTCCGGTATCGGCCGAGCGGTGGCGCTGGCGTTCGCCCGCGAAGGGGCCGACGTGCTGATCAGCTACCTCGACGCCGAGGAACAGGACGCCCAGGAAACGGTGCGGCTCATCGAGCAGGCCGGCCAGGTGGCGGTCACCGTTCCCGGCGACATCCGCGATGAGACCCACTGCCAGCAGATCGTGCAGACCGCCGTCGAGCGGTTCGGTGGCATCGACATCCTGGTGAACAACGCCGCCTACCAGATGGCCCAGGAAGACGGCTTGACAGCGATCAGCACCGAACAATTCGACCGGGTTCTGAAAACCAACGTGTACGCGATGTTCTGGATGTGCAAATACGCGGTGCCACACATGAAGTCGGGATCGAGCATCATCAACACCTCCAGCATCCAGGCGGTGCAGCCCTCGCCGGAACTCATGGACTACGCCCTTACCAAAGCCGCGATCGTCAACTTCACCAAAGCGCTGGCCACTTCGCTGGCCGATGAAGGGATCCGGGTGAACTCGGTCGCTCCCGGGCCCATCTGGACCCCGCTGATCCCCGCCACCCTCACTGCGGACAAAGTCGCCGAACACGGCAAAAGCACTCCTCTGGGCCGAGCTGGGCAACCCGCCTAAGGGCTCGTGATGAAATAACGTCGTTTTCTGGGATCTGATCGGCTACGGTTCTGCTATGGCGGAGCTGGTGGACTCGGTGGCGCGACGGTATGCGGTGCTGCGTCCGCATCTGAACGAGTTCCAGC
>JAABUK010005224.1_pt1 | contig 20456 bp, 13 predicted proteins | sample 5559141 | NCBI WGS metagenome assembly JAABUK01 (sample SAMN10711869, study PRJNA513367) | rock metagenome | isolation source: Antarctica rocks | place: Antarctica: Victoria Land, Pudding Butte nord | collected 2016-01-03 | reverse complement strand
CGCTCTTGAGGTAGTGGCCGGCCCCGTCGTAGGCCATCACGCCGGTGTTTTCGAGCGCGGCGGCGGTGGCGAGAAAGCTCTTGGCGTCGGTGTAGCCGAAGTCGTATGTGGCTTCCTTGACGGGCGTCCCGTTCATCCCCTTAATCACTTTCGTGAGGGTGTCGACGTGGGCCTTCTCGTGGTCGCGAATTTCGGTGAGGCGCTTCCCGATGTCGGCGCCGAAGGCATCCTTGCCGAGATCGTACTGCTTCACGCCGTCGCGGTAGAAGGCGTATTCGAGGTGCTCCAGGGTGAGGGCGTAGTTGAGCACGTCGAGATCGCTGCCGAAGTCCGACCCGGCGACCGGGGTGGCGGCCGTGACGGGGGCGGCGGCGACCGGAGTGGCGTCGGCGGCGAAGGCGGAGCCGCCCACTCGGGGCGACCCGGCGAGGGCGACGGCGGCCGCGCCGCCGAGACTGAGCTTAGCGGCTCCGGTGAGCAACCCGCGCCGGGACAACATCCGGTCGCGCTCCTGAACGACGGTCTCCAGCAGGATGTCGTGTGATTCACGCATAGCGTTGGTCCCCCTAAAGCATGGTCCCGATGGCATCACCAGGGCGCGGGCGCGACAAATTGCACTACTGCCCATATCGCGCGTCGACCTAATTCTAGGCAAGAAACGGGCCAGCGACGCGTACGCGGGAGGCATCGGCGCCCACGGGCCGCCGCATCCCGCGCGGTCTCATGACGAACCGTTCTGCACGTGGTACCCCGCCGGAATATCCTCAATGACGGGCAGGGCGTCCCACAGGCCGCCGCTGGCGATGCCGAAGGCGTCGGTCGTGATCGAGGTTTGCGACGGCGCGCGGGCGACCGACGGGGTGAACGAGCGAACCGCATAGGTGAGGGGATCCGCTTCCAAGGCCCAGGCGGACCCGAACCGCAGGTAAACGCCCGTCTGGACCACGAAGCAGGCTTCGTACCGGGTGACGGTCTTGGCCGAGGCGTCTTTGTGTTTGACCAGGCCGCTGAGCGCCTTCGCCCGGTCACCCAGCGGCGCCATATCGGCAATCGTCATGTTGGAGACATCCTGGTTCGGGGTTTGCGCGCCGCGTAAAGAAACCAGCAACGACTGCAGGGCCGCCGCGGCGTGCGCGTCGGAATCGAACGAGATCAAGCCGAACTGCATGATCTGGGGCACCACGTAGCCAATGCCGAGCACTTCGAAGGTGCGCTGGACCTCATCGTGAAAACCGGGCAACGCACAATGAGGGGAGGGCGAACAGGTCGCGGCGGTGGGGCTTACCGGAGGCGTGGCGACCTGGGCCGCAACCACGCCGGGAGTCAGCAAAAGACCGAGCATCAGGGTGATGATTCTGGCGCGCATGTGATCTCCCTCTTCCTGCTGAAGATTCCGAGGTGAGCATCGCGCCTCGAATCGACTGGCGTACAGAGCGAGATGTCGCGATCGTGACTGGATGACGCTGGGCGGCCATACAAGGGGACGATGGAGCGATCCGGACCGACCGCTGGGCGCTTCAAGCTAGGCGCCGCCGGCGAGGATCTGCAAATCGTCCACCAGCCAGCGGTCGCCCTGCTTAATGAGCGTCACGAAGACCGGCTCAGGTCCGTCCGGCGGACGATTCGGGTCATCCTGGGTCACCAGCGCAAAAATGCGACCGTCGGGAAGCACGCGCAGGTCCGCAAGGGCGACGAGCGCAAGGCGCTGGTCAACCGTTGGCGGCGTTGGGGTGGCGATCGCGTCGCCCGTGGTGAGCTCCGGGTGATTCGTGACGTACTGCGCCGCGCCGCGCTCTGTGAAGAGCGCCAACGTCTGCAAGGGATGGCTTCCGTTGAAGCAGGCGTACAGTTCTCGAATCGCCGTCGTGATTTCCGCGTCGGTCTGGGGGCTCACGTCTTGACCGATCGGTTCGGAAATGGCCGCCGGAGTCGCTGACCCCACGGTTGCGGTCGATGTCGCGCCGGCAGCCGGCGTTAAGATGGCTGCCGACCGAGGGGTGACGGTGCAGAGCGCCGGATCCGGCGTTTCTCGCCCCGTAAACGAGGTGGGCGTGGCGGCTCCCTGGACGGACGCGCTGCCCGATCCCAGCGTGAAGAGGATCGCCAGCGTTGCCGAGATCATTGCAATACGAATCATGCGGTGCTCCTTCGCTCCGACGCGCTCGAGCATTGCTCACGCCCCGGACGCGAGATAAATGATGAGATCCGAAACCCTTGGGTCGACGCCGATCAAGCTCTTCGGGGTTCCTTCGGACGGCGCGGCGTACAACGTGACCCAGCCGTCGGCGGTGGCCCCCACCAGCTTCCAAACCGTGACGAGGACGTAGCGCTGGCTGGCCAGCGTCAGGTCAGGATTGAGTCCCGCCGCTCCGGCCGCCTGCACGGCGCGGGCCGTCAGCGTGACATCGGCGTTGGCCAGGACATACTCAGCGATCTGACCGGTGTCCACGGTGCGCGCGTAAACCCGATCCGGCGTTTTCACCGCTGGGTCGGCGACGTACAACACGACGGTCACGCTGGAATAGACGGCGCGGGACCACCGCGCCGTCTCGGCGAACGAGTGATCGCCGATCGTCACCGTGTGCGCGCTCCCGGCAATCACGAGCGTCGCGGTGGAGGTTGCCGTGACTTCGAATCGAAAGATCGTCGACGCGCCGCCCTGACCCGACGCCGCCAGGCGCAGGAAGATCACCTTCGTGGCGTCGAGGGTGACGGAGAGCGTCGTCTCGAACGCTCCCACGCAGCCGACGTGCGTCAAGGCCCCGATCGCCGCGGGGTCGGCGACGGCAAGGAACGCATAGGTGCGGCCCTTGAACTGGATCGTGCGCGGCAGGCCCCGCGGCAACCCGTCGCTCCCCAGCGGCCCCGCCGTTCCCGGACAGGCCGGCGCCGCGGCCGTCGGAACCGCCGGACCGTTCACCGTCACGACCGTCACGATTGGGCTGGGCCGCGGCGTCGCAGCGGCGGCCGACGGGATCGCGGTCGGCGCGGGCGCCGCCGCCGTGGCGACGATGGCGACGACCGGAACCACCTGGGCCGGCGTGAAGGTGACGACGGCCGCGCTGACCGTCTGCACCGAGACCGACGCCACTGCTTCAAGCCGGTAGACGACCTGGGGCGCCGCTTCGACACGCAAATACACCGTTTGGGTCACGTCGACCTGAGGCGCCTGCACCACCTGAAACCCACTCGCACAGCCGAGTTGCTGGACCTGGACGGAAACCGCCAGGGCGTCTTGGGCAACAAAGGCGTACGTCCGCCCGTCCACTTGGACGAGGCGCGGCAACTCGGCGGGGAGTCCGCTGGCATCCGCTGCTCCCACGGCGCCTGTGCAGGGCGTCGGCGACGACGGCGCTTGGGCGGCCACCGTGACCGGGGCGAGCTGCGCCACCGTCACCGCGACCTGAATCTTGGTGACGGTCTGCACGGTCACCTGGCTGGCGGCTTCACAGCGATAGAGCGTCTGCGGAGCGGACGCCAGGCGCAGATAGATGGTCTGGGCGACATCCACCTCCGTCGATTGGACGATCTCGAAGGCGCCGGCGCAACCCACAACCTGGAGTTGGGCCACGTTCACGGTGGCCTGTTGCGCCACGAAGGCGTAGGTCTGGGCGCCAAAGGCGACGGTGCGCGGCAGACTCGCCGGCAACCCGCTCGCGTCCACCGAGCCCGTGGCTCCCTGGCAGGCGGCCGCAGCCGTTGCGGTTGGCGCGACCAGTGTCGCCGTCGCGCTCGGGGCGGGCGGGGCGGCGGTCTGGACCGGGGCGGGCGTCGGCGCGACCACGATGACCGGCACGACCTGGGCGGGGGTGAGCGTGACCACGACCGCGCTGACCGTCTGCACTGAGATCGAGACCGCCGCCTCGCAGCGGAAGAGGACCTGAGGGGCGGAGGCGACCCGGAGGTAGAGCGCCTGGGCGACGTCGATCTGGGTCGACTGCACCACCTCGAAGCCGCCCGCGCAGCCGATCGCGTGGACCTGAACGGCGGCCGTCTCTTGCGCCACAAAGGCGTACGTGCGCCCGGAGAATTGGACGGTGCGCGGCAGCGCCTGCGGCGCCCCGCTCGCATCCGCCGGTCCCGTGGCCCCCACGCAGGGCGCTGAGGCGGACGGAGCTTGGGAAATGACGACGACCGGCGCGAGCTGCGCCGCCGTCACCGTCACCTGCGCCTGCGTCACGGTTTGCACGGTGATCCGGCTGGCCGCCTCAAAACGCGCGAGCGTCTGCGGGGCGGACGCCAGGCGCAGATAGACGGTTTGGGAGACGTCGACCTCGCTTGACTGGACGATCTCGAAGGCGCCGGCGCAGCCGACATCCTGGAGTTGGGCCGCGCCGGACGGCGCCTGCTGGGCGACGAAGACGTACACCTGTCCGCCGATCTGAAGCGTGCGCGGCAAGCCTTGCGGCACACCGTCGGCTCCCAGCGGTCCGGCATCCCCCTGGCAGGGCGGGACCGCGGCGGCCGGCGGGGTCGCCGTCGACGGCGCAACCGGCCCGACGGCGATGACGACGGTCGGCGTCACGATCGTTGGCGTGGCCGACGCGGTGGAGGGTTCGGTCGAAAGCGCCGTTGGCAATCCCGCGACGGCGACCGTCGGGGTGGCCGTCGCTGGGACCGTGACCTGCACGTTCGGAATCGTGGGACCGCTTGCGGTGGCCGTTTCCGTCGCGAGCGGCGAGCCGACGGCGACCGTTGGGGTCGTTGTGGCGGGTTCGGTTGAAACCGGCGTCTCGGGTGGAACCGCGGTCGCCGTCAGGGTGTCGGTGGGCGCCATCGTCGCCGTGGACGTAGCCGACGCGATCGGCGAGCTGATGGTGACCGGCGCGGCGACGGCGACCGTTGAGGTCGTTGTGGGGGTCTCGGTGGGGACCGCCGTGGCGGTTTCCGTGGGCGCGGCCGCCGGGACAACGGTCTCCGTTGGGGTGTCGGTCGGGACTGGCGTGTCGGTGGGCACGGCCGTCACGGTCGGGGTCTCCGTCGGGGTGTCGGTCGAGACTGGCGTATCCGTCGGGACAACGGTTTCCGTCGGGGTATCCGTTGAAACGGCAGTTTCGGTGGGCGCCGCCGTCTCCGTCGGGGTGTTCGTCGGCACAGCGGTGTCGGTGGGCACGACGGTTTCCGTCGGGGTGTTCGTTGGGACAACGGTCTCGGTGGGGGTGTCGGTCGGAACTGGCGTGTTGGTGTCGGTCGGGGTGTCGGTGGGCGCCGCCGTCTCGGTTGGGGTCTCAGTATCGGTTGGCGTGTCGGTGGGAACGGGCGTCTCGGTGGGCGTGTCCGTCTCAGTCGGCGTGTCGGTGGGAACGGGCGTCTCGGTGGGCGTGTCCGTCTCAGTCGGCGTGTCGGTGGGAACTGGCGTCTCGGTGGGGGTCTCGGTGTCGGTTGGCGTGTCGGTGGGAACGGCTGTTTCCGTGGGCGTGTCGGTGTCGGTGGGGGTGTCGGTTGGGACTGGCGTGTCGGTGAGGAAGGGCGCTTCGCCAGGAAGGACGGGCGAGGCGGACGCGGCCGGCACGATGATGGGCGCCGTCGTGGACGCGCCGGCGTCGGTCGCGGTGAAGCGCAGCAGGCGGCCGCCGACGAGCGCGATGACGTCCGTGTACGGAGCCTGCGCCGATTCAGCGGGAGCCTCAAGCGGAAACGCGGCAGCGCAGCCGATCCCGACAAGCGTGCTGGCATCGACCTGATCGGTGACGTCGCCAGCGAACGTGAACGTTTGGCCACCGAACGGCAACGGATCGGTCAGTTGCGCGGGAACCCCTGCCGCACGCACCAGGACAAAGCGATGCAGGCCTTCGGGCGCTGGCACGAAGACCTCCGCGAACGGCGCCTGATTCCCTTCCGCAAGCAGCGTTTCGGACCCCGCCGTGCCCACGTTTTGCAGCTGGTCGGCCGTGAGATCCGGCTCAAATCCGGCAAACGCGTACACGTCGCTGCCCACGTTCAGGGAGCTGACCGTCGCGACCTGGGCGGCGCAGGCGGCCGTTGCGGTCGGTGCGCCGCCTGGGGCTTCCGGAAGATAGCGAACGAGCCCAAAGGCCGGCCGCGGGTTGAACCGTCCGTAAAGGCGGTCAAACGGCGCCGCGGCGCCTTGGGGGGCGTACAGGCGAAAGGATTTCACATTGCCGACGCGCGTCAGTCCGCCCTCATCCAGATTGATCACCCGGTCAAACACAAAGCGGGCGCCCTTGAGGGTGACCTCGCGCGGAACCTTGGCGAGATCGCCCTGACCCGGGAGGTCGGAGGCGGTTTGGGCCTGGACGCCGACGGCGCCCGCCAGGGCAACGAGGGCAAGGAGGCCGACCAGCACCAGCACCGCGCCGCGCGCCGTCCATTGACCAATCCGCATGGCATTCACCCCTCGTCTTTCGCGCGTCCGTCGGTCGATCCGGGCGAGAAGCCGACATCGTGGGTCGTCCCGCCAAAGTGCAAGATGCTGTTCGAGATCACAAAAGCGGCTGGCGCAGGCAGCGAATACGCTCGGTCTAAGCATTTTTGAGGCCATCGCCAAGCCAGCCGTCCCGTGAGTTGGGGATGCGAGGATCCGTTTCACTCGCAGAGCGGGAGGAATACGGCACGCTTCCTGCATGGAGCGGCCTTCGACAGCCACTTATGCCCGACACCCTAAAAGTCGTTTTGACCGTTCGATGATGACCGTTTGACGCCGGAAGCGGGAAGGACAGGATGATGCAGAGTCGTTCGAGGATTGGCGTCGGGGCGTTTCCGACAGGGCTGGTCGCGCTCTTCTTCGTCCTGCTGACCCTGAGCGGCGGAGCGGCGTTCGGCGCGCGCTCCGTGGCGGCGCAGCAGGCAAACCCGGTTCCCGCCGCCAAAACCGTGAATCTGGAGCTCATCTTTGATTCTTCGGGCTCGATGGCCGAGAACATCGGCGGCGTGACGAAGATCGACGCGGCGAAGCAGGTGCTCAATCAGGTGATCGACGCCATCCCGGCGCAGCCCGGGATCAACGTCGGCTTCCGCGTCTTCGGCCATAAAGGCGACAACACCGACGCCGGCAAGGCGGTGAGCTGCAAATCCTCCGACTTGCTCGTGCCAATCAAAGGCGTTGACAAGGCTGCCCTCAAGACGCAGGTCGCCACCTATAAGCCCACCGGTTGGACCCCGATCGCGCTCTCCCTGCAGCTGGCGGGCAAGGACTTCAAGCCCGGCGGCGCGTCGGTCGCGAACGTCGCCGTGCTCGTGACCGACGGCCAGGAGACCTGCGGCGGCGATCCATGCGCGACCGCGGGCTCGTTGCATGCCGGCGCCGTGCAACTTACGACGTATGTGATCGGCTTGGGCGTCAGCTCGGCGGACCAGCAGGCGGACCAGTGCGTTGCCGACAAGGGCGGCGGCAAGCTGCTGGGCGCCAAGAGCGCGGCGGAACTCAGCGCGGCGCTGTTTACGGTTTTGAAGGACGTCCAGGTGGTCCGGACCACGGGTTTCCTGGAGATCGAGTCGATCGGCGGATTCTTCCCGAAGGCCAAGATCACCGGCAACGGCGGGGCGACGGACAGCAATCCGAATGGAACGGCGGTTTCGGTCGTGTTGACCACGTCCAACCGGGTCGAACTCCAGGTCGGGGTTTATGACGTGAGCTGGGTGAACCCGAGCGGCCAGGAAACCAAGATTCGCGTCAACATCGAAGCAAGCCGCACGACCTGGATCCGCGGTTCGATCCTCGAGTTTCCGCAGGGAGCCGGCGAAACTTACGCGGTGACCGACCAGGCGGGCACGGTGATCTGGCAGGCGCCGTTCGAGCTTGGCGATCGGGTGTGGGTGCTGCCGGGGATTTACCGGATTGAACTCACGGTGCGCGTCGGCGATCCGGTCCTCATCTCGGCCGAACTGCAAACGCTGCCGGGCGGCGTCACGAAGCTCGAAGTGCTCACGGCGCCGTAGGGTGAGCGGGCGAGTGCGCAACGAACATACGGCGGCGCCCCCGGCGGGATGATCATAGAATGCGCCGGCCATCAGCTGCGGATCAGTCGGGAGCGGCTGTGTTGGCACGAAGTCTTGCGCTATGACGGTCGGGTGGTCTCGAAACGTCGCTTCTTGCGTGGCGGCACGCATGTCTTCTGGGTGATGGAAAACTATCGGGAGACCCGCTACGAAGTCGAAACCGTCTCGTTATGGCGCGCACGAATCGGGACGGTGCGGCGCAACGGTCGGCTCGTGAGCTGCACTGAATCCCGGCGGTTGGAGCTCACGAGCCGACCGCCTCTTCATAAGAAGAGGCGGTCGTGATGCCGCGGGAATCCATCATCTCCCTCAGCGGCGCGTCGGAGTCGCCAACCACCAATCAAGGCGTGGCCCTCGCGGCGGACTTCGGTTTGATCAAGCGACACGCCCAGCGAGGACGTCTACCACTGCGCGCTGCACGGCGACGCCAAAGACCACGGCATGGCTGCCAAGCTTCAAATGGCAGGTCGCTTTAACCCTCCAACGCGGGAAGTGAGGGGGGCCTGCTTGAAATTCACGTCGATCGCGGCTTGCCGGAGCGTGAACTTGGGCGTCGGCGAGCCTTCTGGTGCGCGCTGCAGAGTGGGGACGGTTGGGTCTTGAGGAGCGCCTTTCGTGGCGCGACCCCGGACATCGCGCATCGCCGAGCAAGTGGGATATCTGGAGAGCCATGTCTTCCACGCCGCATCCGCCGGTGACTTCGCTCCCGGCGCGCTTCAGTATCGAGCGCCTCCTCGGCGAAGGCGCCGCTGCGACCACGTACCTGGCCCGCGATCGCGTCCTGGACCGTTTGGTGGTGATCAAGTCGCTGCATGGCCGTTGGTCGGATGACCCGGTCGCCAGGGCGCGCTTCGAGCGCGAAGCCCGGGCCGCCGCCGCGATCAACCATCCCCACGTGGTCGGCGTGTACGACTACGGCGCGCATCAGGGCTCCGCGTATCTCGTGCTTCGGTACGTCGAAGGCGGCACGCTTCGCCGCCAGCTCACGGCGCACGGGCGACTCAGCGCCGACGAAGCGACCCGCATCGTCGGCCAGATTCTCGCCGGCCTGGACGCGATCCATGCCGCCGGCCTGGTTCACCGCGACGTCAAGCCCGAGAACGTGCTGGTGGGGACCGACGGGCTGCTGCGCATCACCGATTTCGGCATCGTGGTCGCCGCCGTCGATCCCCGGCTCACCACCCATGGCCAGATCTGGGGCACGCCCGCCTACATGGCGCCGGAGCAGGCGCTCGGCCGTCCCGTCTCCCCCGCCACGGACGTCTATGCCGTCGGCATTGTCTTGTTCGAACTGTTGACCGGCCGGCTGCCCTTCATCGGCAACGAGGCCGCCGCGGTCGCGCTGGCGCAGGTCTCCTTCCCGCCGCCTGCGCTAGGGGAGGTCAATCCCGCGACGGATGCCGCGCCGGCGCTTGAGGCGGTGCTGCGCCGCGCGTTGGCAAAGGATCCGCGCCAGCGCTATCAGACCGCCGCCGCCATGGCGCAGGCGCTTGCCTCCGCGCAAGGCGCGTCGGCGCTTGACGCCAGCGGCGCTCTTGACGCGAGGCCGACCGTTCCGATCCGGCCGGCACGCTGCGACGACCAACGGACGGTTCCCCTGCCGGTCGTCCCGTCGCGACCAGCGCGACGGTCTCGATGGGTGGCGGCGATGCTTGGGATCCTCGTGCTCGGCGCGGTGGCTGCCGTGCTTGGCTCCAACGGAGCGCTGAGATTCTGGAGCCAAGGAGGCGGCGTGACGCGGCCGCCCCGCGCCGACGGCGGGGGGACCGCGACGCAGGCGGCGCACCTCGTTCAGACCGTCTCGACCGCGACGAGCGCCGTCACGCCGACGCGCGAGACGCGCGTCGTGGCAATCCCGCCCCCAACCCGCACAACGCCGACCGAGACCCCAACCGCGCGGCCAACGCGCATTGAAACGCCGCTTTCGACGGACACGTCGACGCCCGCTGCGACGAGGGAACCGCCGCCGACCGACACCCCAGCGCCGACCGCAACCGAACCGGTCCCAACCCCGGCCGCGACCGCCCCTCCGTCGCCGACTGTCACCGCGGCGCCGTCCACGGATTTCGGCAATGACGTCCTCATCGTGCCCGGCGAGCCCGCACGCATCGACGGGCCCGGCGCCAACGAGCAGCCCACGGTCGATGCAGGCGCAGGCGACGGCAGCCAGCCTGATGACAGCGCGATCGCCAACTCCGATCACCCCGCCCAGCCGATGGCGCAGCAATTCAGCGCGGCGGACTGGCAGGGCGGATATGTGGGCGATCAATCCTGGTACGGTCGACCGTGGGTGGCGATCTACGGTGCGCAGAGCCAATACCCGCGCGCCGCGCTCACGTTCCCGCTCGACGCCGCGCCAACCGGGGACGCCACGCTCGATATTGAAGGACTTGATGACGAGTGGCCGGGAAACGTCTCCATTGAGATCACCGTTAATGGGACGGCGGTCTTTTCCGGTCCAAGTCCCTGGCAGAGCTGGGACGGAGCGGGACACGGCGAGCGCGCCGCCTGGACGTCGGTCGTCATCACCATTCCGGCCGGGACGCTGCACGCCGGGATCAATCAGCTGGTCGTCTCCAACACCGAGCCGGCCGCCAATTTTGAAACTGGGCCCTATGTGCTGCTGAGCGCCGCCGCCGTCGTGGAGGGAGCTCCTTGATGGCAGCGGTCGCGCGGCAAGCGAAAGCTGATGCGTGCGTGGAACGATGGAGCAGCGCATCGACCGCGCCAATGAAAACACGAACCGCGTCGTCGCGACCGTTGGCGCCGCCAGCGTCCCCTCAGGTTCGATAACAGGCGTCGTGGACGGTTCAGCGACACGGCGATGGTCCGCCAACACCCTAGCCGCCGACCGTCGCCAGGCCAATTTCTCGCCAGGCGCTTCCATCGTGCAGATTGAGCCGATGGGTCGTCAGGTTGTAGACCAGCGCGCCTTCCGTCGGTCCCGGGATCGCGTCGCGTTGCGCGGTCGTCATCCGCGGCGGCAGGAAGCTCTGCGTCGTCGAGGCGAGCTCGAGGATCGCGTTCCCCGCCGGCGCCGGCGTGCCGATCCCGACCCGTCCCGCCTGCAGCGCCAGGGTGTCGATCGCCTGCCCCTGCGGTCCCGCCACCTGAAAGCGCAAGGACGCGCCCACGCCCGGCGCATTGGGACCCGCCAGCTCCAGAAACCCCTGGATCTGACCGACGAACCCGCCGGTCGTGCCAGCGACGTCCCAGCGGATCCCCGCGGGTTCGCTCGGCGTCCCGCTCAAATTGACGAGCCGCGGACCCAGGCTGGCGTTGCTCGTCGGTGGAGCGCCGAGCGGACCAAGAAAGAGCCGGCCGGCCACGTCGAGTTCGGCCAGGCGAGCGCCGCCGGCATCCTCGACGCGCAGGTGGGATTGGGTTTGCCCCGCGGCGCCGTGCACGGCGAGCGTCGGAGCCGACGCCGACGCGCTGGATCCGCTTCCTGGGGATTGGGCCTGCAGAACCATGCGGGCGCCGGCGGCGGTCCAGGCGTTGCCCCCGACAAAGCCGGCGCCATGGTCCCCGCCGACGACCATCGTCGCCGGGGCGAAGCCGCTGGCCGGCTGATCAGCCGATGAGGCGACGTTGAGAAAGAGACTGTGGTTCGCGGCGCCGGTGGCGGAAAAGGCGCCGCCGCGGTTGGTCTGGGCGCGGCACTGCAGATACGTGTTGCCGAGGCGACTGTCGTCGGCGATGCCCCATTTGCCGTTTCCCTCGACCCGCAGCCGAGCGCACAGGCCGCCGCTGGCCTGGGACGCGCCGAGCCCATGGCCGCCGCACCCAGTGACCTCGCCGCCGTCGACCAGCCACCCCGTCGTCACGTCGTCCGCCAGCTCGTCGACGCGAATGCCGTCGCCCGCAAATCCCCTGACCGCGCAGTCAATGATCGATGCTCGCGTCCGTATCCACACGCCATGGGGCGCGACGGTGACCTCGCCGTCCGCGACCGGCGCCGGCCCGGGCGTGGTCTCAATCCGCAGCCGCTCGACGGTGGCTCCTTCGGCCCGGCGCCCGCTCACGCCCGGCTGCGCCGCCGCGATCACCACGCCGGCGAGTCCGGCGTCGAAGTGCAGCACCGCGGCGGCAAGCCGCCCGCCGGCGCCCACGCCGGTCAGACGAATGGCGCGCGTGATGACCAGACTCTGAGCCAGACGATAGGTTCCGGGCGGCACGAGGAGCGTGGAGCCTTCGGAGCTGCTTGACGGGTCGCCCAACCACGAGCTCATCGCTTCGATCGCCGCATTGAAGGCTGGCCAGTCATCGCTCGCCCCATCGCCGACCGCCCCGAAGGCCCGCACGTCAAAGATCTGGCCGCGGACGCTGACCCACGCGGCTCCGGTGTCGAGCCACAATCCACGGTCATAGTCCGTCAACTGCCGCAGTCGACCGGCGTGCGCGGGGGCGGTCGGCGGCAAACTCGCGTGCGTCGCAGGCGGGACGACGAGGTCCATCGCGCCGCATCCGTAGGGGCTCGCCGGGTCGTTGGACGGCTGAGCGCCCGAGCACGGGGGGGGTTGGGCGTCGACGCCCGCAGGAGCAGCGGCGCCCAGGGCGAGCGCGGCCAACCCCGAGGCGACCACGCCGCCTCGGCCAGCGCGCAGCAGCGCCGTCCGGCGCGAGAGGCGCTGGTCGCGCAGACCCGCGCGATCGGTCGGAAATCCATCCGGTCCTTGTCCGTCCATCGTCGTCTCCTGCCCGCCTGAGACGCGTCCGCCGTCGGACCCGCACTCCGAGCGCCCCTCACGTTACGCACGAGCCTCGCCATCATGCGGCGCGAGCACAGCACCAAAGACGGCAGATGAGGAGCGCTCTCAATGGCTCGTAAACCCTTCCGACGAGTCTCGAAAACGGTCCTGCCTGTTGAAAAAGGGACGATCGTGCCGAAGAGTCAATGGATAGACTGCCAACGTGGTGTTTTCTGTCCCCGGCTCGGAGCCAATCATGCTTGGACCGCCGAAATCCCGTGATCTTGACGAACCCATCCTTGTCTCGCTCGAGGACCTTGTTCCCGAACGTCACTTTTATCGCCTCTTGAACGCACGTTGGATCTTGCTTTTGTGCGCGATCTGGTGCGTGACGCCTACGCGGACATCGGCCGTCCTTCGATCGATCCGGTCGTTTTCTTCAAGCTGCAGCTGATCCTCTTCTTCGCGGGGCTGCGCTCGGAACGGCAATTGCTCCGTGTCGTGGCTGACCGTCTCAGCTTGCGGTGGTATGTCGGCTACGATCTCGCCGAGGCGCTCCCCGACCACTCGAGCCTGACCCGCATTCGCGAGCGGTACGGCTTGGAGATCTTCCGGCGTTTCTTCGAGGCGATCGTCGAGCAGTGCATCGAGGCGGGATTGGTCTGGGGCCAGGAGTTGTCCATTGACTCGACCGACGTTGAAGCGAATGCGGCGATCGATTCGCTCCAGCCGAGGTTTGCCGTGGAAGCGCACCTGGCCCGGCTCTTTGACGAGGACCGCGATGGAGTCGGCGATGATACTGGCGGGGAGTCCGCGCCGTCGCTCTTGCCGGTCGCGTTGACGGACGAAGCACGCGTCGATCTCGCCGCCAACGCCGCAACCCGTCACGACTGGATCGGGGAGGTGGGGCGACCGGATCGCACGAGGACGAGCGGCGCCTATCGACGCATCGCCGATTATCGGGCCAGCGCGACCGATCCGGATGCGTCTCCGCTGCGACCAAGCGATCGAGGCGCGCACCTGGGTTACCACGATCACGACGTTGTCGACGGGGGGACGGCCCGGATTATCTTGACGACGCTGGTGACCCCGGCGGAGGTGCAGGACAACCAACCGGCGGTCGATCTCCTCTGGCGAACACGCTTCCGATGGAAAGTGCGACCGCGTCAGATCACCGGAGACACGAAGTACGGCACCGTCGAGAACATCGTCGCGATCGAGGATCAGCGCATGCGTGCCTATCTGCCGTTGTCGAAGGTTGGCCAGCGCGCGGACGTCTTCGGCGGGCAGGACTTCCGTTATGACGTCGCGGCGGACGCCTATCACTGCCCTGGCGAGAAGGTGGTGCGCTTCCGTTCGCAGAGCGACGCAACCCACCGGCGGATCTCCCAAGCTCCGGCAACTGCTTGCGCGCCCTGCTTGCTCCGTGCTCAATGCCCCACCTCACCGCGGGGACGGCGGATCAGCCGCGACCTCGATGAAACCTATCTGGACCGGGTGCGCGGCTACCACGAAACAGAGGACTACGTGAAGGCGATGCGGAGGCGGAAGGTGTGGGTCGAACCGCTGTTCGCGGAGGCCAAGGACTGGCACGGACTTCGTCGCTTCCGTCTCCGGGGACTGGAGCGGGTCAACATTCAGGCTCAGGTGATCGCCGCGGGCCAGAATCTCAAGCGTTTGCTCAGCAAACATGGGTGGGGACGCCGCCCATGGCCCGGCGGAGCGGCAGGTTTGGTGGTCGCAGCCCTAACGCCGGCTCTTCTCGAACTTCGGTGAGGAGACACGGCCCGTCTTCCAGCGGTCGTCCCTGATCTACGCGGTGACGGCGCTCCCCCTTTTTCAACAGGCAGGGTCGTTTGTGCGACTCCGATTCGGGCAGCACGCGTCCGATTGCTGAGCTCAGCCCGAGCGCCTGTCGCCCCGATCGCCGGCCGGTGTACGCTGCCGGCGCCTCAGACAGCGGTCTGCCCCGAGGTGATTGGGGACGGCCTGAACCCTTTGACGATCAGCCAGATGCCCAGCGACAACTCCCAGGCGAACTCCGGAATTGTCAGGATGCCCGCCGTCGTGGAGGTTTGCTTGAAGGCCCCGAACAGCACGGCGGTCGACGAAGCGACGAGGGAGGGGGCCGCCGATGAGCCCCACCAGCGCCATGCGACGCGGCACGAGGCCCGACGCGTACATCAACCAGCCAAGCAGCAGACCGTTCCCGAAGCCCGCGCAGAAGGCGGGTCCAATCAGAAACGTCCATTCGTGGAGTGCGACGAGCGCCTTGCCGGCGACGATGGCCAAAGCACGCCTCCTCGTCAGTCCCTTTGTCCCGGCGCTTTTCGACCGTCTGGGGGGGCTGCTGCGACCGTTCGGGCACGTACCTTGACTGCATCGCACCGCGTGCGCAGTTGTGCCGAAGGAGCGCCCACAACGTGATGCCGACCCCGCGGAACTGCGCCATCGTCATCGCCGCCGGCGTCCTGGCATGAACGTCGGATCCCCCCGGCTCAGCATCTACCTGCTCCCGGCTCAGCTTGCGCGCTTGCGGGAGATCGCCGACGCGCGCAATGTGAGCATGAGCCAGGCGGTTCGTGAGGCGATCGATCTTGCCCTGACGCAGTGGGGCTTTGGTCTTGCGGACGGGTCGGAGGCGGATCAGATGGAGAGGCGGCGCCCCGGCCCGCCTGCGCCGGTGGGCTGGACGCGCGAACGCCGGCGCCAAGCGGCGCGGGAGGGACGATCCGGCGTCAATGAACAGCCGGAGATCGACCCGGAGCCAAAGCTTGCTCGGAGCGGCGTCAAGGCGGAGCGCCGCTGACGTCAACGCTGACCAGAGCGCCCCTCGCCTCGGAGCACGGAAGCGTTTGCTCAAGCTCCTCACCATTTGAGCGGAATCCCTCACCGTTCGCATGGTCGATCCAATGGAAACCCGCGATCGGGCCGCCCATCTGACGACAGGTCGCGTCGGCGTGCGGCCCGAAATTGAGCGCACCGTCGTGAGCATGGCGCTAAGGATGTTTGGATTTTGAATGCAACGCGTTTGCCAACGACGTGACGAGAAAGCTCTTGCGCGGATCCACGATTCGCAGCCCCGTGCGCGCATCATATGAACGGGCTTCCAGGTGGAGATGATCGCCGTTGTCTCCGCCGGAGAGTCCCACGAACTCCCCGACGCGCACCCGTTGTCCTGGAACCACCGCGATGCGTCCCAGGTGTCCGAGCACCACTTCGTCACCATTGTCCGTCTCGATTAGCAACTCGCCCACCCCGAACGTTCCGTTGCCGTAGAACGTGTAGAAGGGAACGCCGCCAGCGATCTTGACCGTGCCGGCGACGGGCGAATAGAGCGCGGTTCCGGCGGGCATGGCAATGTCGATCCCGGGATGCTCGTAGCCATCGAGCCCATAGTCGGCGCCATACGCATACAGTGCGTGGTGCGTGACCGAGAAATCTGTGTGGCCGAATTCTTGGCTGATGGGAAAGTCTTGCCCGCCCCAGATCGAGGACAGCGCGTCAATCGGTCCTCCGTTGGCGACCAGGACGAAGGAGGAGGGCGGAGGCCATGGCAGCTCCAGCGCGGCGGGGATGGCGGCGGACGGCGTGCTCGCCGTTGCCGCAGCCGTCGTGGGGTGCTTGAGGCATCGCGGTCGAGGTCGACGCGTGCGCTGAGCCGGACGCCTTGGTTGAGCGCGAGGCCTTGCTCGGCGTCGGCGTCGACGTCGCGCGCGGGGTCTTGGCGGCGTGGGATGTTTTGATCGGCGGCGCCGCATTGATTGAATCGGGCGTCGATGTCGCCTTAGGGGTCTTGGTCGCGCGTGGGGTGGCGGCAGATTGCGGGGTTCGCGTCGCCCTCGAGGTCTTGGTGGGCTGTGGCGTGCTTTGCACGGGCGGCGTTTTTGCGGGGCGGGGCGTTTGGGCATCGTTCAGGACGGTCGTGGGGTGAAGAACGTCGGCAAGCGGCACGGTCGTCGTTGGTTGCACGGAACTCGTGGCGTGCGGCGTCTTGGTGGGATGTGGCGTGCCTGCCGATCGAGCGTCATGGGAGCGCGCGGCGAACGTCGCTGGGGAGGGCGACCCGAGCAGCGAAAGAAGCATCAGCGCGAGCACCCCCGCCCGAGCGCCCGGTCGTGGTTTCAACATGGGTGAGGTTCTCCCGAACTTGTTCATCCTCCGGATGACGGGCCCGGGGAGGTGCGTCTTCGCAACTTGGGGCGTCTGAGGTCAGAGCATAAGTTGCGGACGACGCAGAATGGCATCGCCCAAAGGTCCACACTTTGCGCTGGATTCATCCGAACGTCGCCTGGACGAGCGCCATTGGTCCTGATCGGCGCGGTGGAAACGGTGCGGCGAGCATGACGTGAGCGCCTAACCGTTTAGCCTGAACGGCTGTACGAAGGCCGGTCCTCGCGCCCTGAGCCATTTCTTCCGTGAGAGCGAATCGTGCGGATCCAGCGCGGCATCCGTCCCGTCACAGCGGCTGCTGCGACGGCAAGTCATGATCTCTCGATTGCGAGTCCAGACTCGAGACGACGATTCCTGCGGAAGGCTCGCCACCCACGGCGCGGGTAGCAACGATCTCAAAAACGGTCCCTACAGCGACACTTCGATCAAAGACACGGGAAGTCTGCTCAAACCAGCGTGGCGTCCACCAAGATTTGCGAAGGATTTTGGGAGGCGGGAACGGCTCCGCTCATCCCCTTGGCGCACGCTCCCACCAACTGTCGCTGTAGGGACGGTCTCTACAGCGACACTTGGATCAAGGATCCGCAAGGACTCCGGACGTCTGCTCAAATCAACGCTTCGTTCGCCAAGGTTTGCGGAGGATTTTAGGAGGCGGAAGCGGGTCCATTTGCCCCCTTGGCGCACTTGCCAACTAACTGTCGCTGTAGGGACGGTCCAGCCTGTTGAAAAAGCCGAACTCGGTCTCGTTGAACGGCGTTAAGGAGCGCAAACACGTCGGTTTTGGCCATGTTTCGGGCTCGTGATGGCGCTTTTCGGAGCCAAACGCACCCCACTCACGCAGCGGCGGGAGTTTTTCAACAGGCTGGGCCGTTTGTGCGACGGGCAGGAACCTTCTCACCGGCGCCCCACCTTGCCAGGATTTCGATGTATCGTTGCCTCTCATAGGCTTTTCGGGTCACCCCTTTTGTGCTATATCCTACGAGACATCAATCCCACGCGCCGACCGAGTCCCAATCAGCCAGGAACGCCCTCCCGTGCGGCCCACGCTCGCTCGATTCGCCCCGCGCACCGGTCTGCGGACGCCTTGAGCGCCCCAACGCAGTTCAGCGCCACGCTGGAGCGGCGCATCAAGATCGCCGCCATGCGCGCCAATGGCATGACGCTGCGCGCGATCGCCACGATCTTTGGCGTGGCCGCGGAGCGGATCCGGCAGATCGAGCTGCACGGAGATCCCCCCCTCGAGCAACGTGCGGCGCACGCGCGCTTCCCCGAGTTCAGACCCGACCTCGCCGTGCGCCTAGCCGAGCGCTTTCCTGATGACGCCGCCGTGTGCGCCGCCGCCGACAAGGAACTCCTGAGTCTGCGCGGCGTAGGGTCGGTGCAGTTCGCAAAGCTGCGGGCGCGCTATCCCCGACCCCACGAGGACGCGCCCCCTGAACCCCAGCACCCACGCCGGGACGGGCTCATCAATCCCTTGCCGAGCGGCGCTCGCCCCTTTGCTCCGTCGATCGATCCCGACCTTTGAGCTTCCGTTCCCCACACGCGTTCGCTCTGATCGCCATCTGAACGCCAGCGGCGCCGGAGAAACATCACAGCCCCATGAGTTCATCTCGAGCAGTGCGAAGCTCGTCGATCTGGCCGTCGGTGAGATAGGCGGCCGCCGCTGGCTCCAGCGCTCGCTCGAGCGAGCGCAATGGCGCGGTACTGAAGATCAAGGTGGCGCTCCACATCGGGATCGTCGCGAATGGAGACGACCAGGCCGCGCAGATTGAGGAGGGCGATCCGGGCGGCGGAGCGGGGGAGAACGGTGGTCATGGCGACGACTCCGGCGGCCGGCGACGGTTCGTTGCGTCCCGTTCGCACAGGCGGCGCCGTGCGTCCCGCAACCTCATAATCCTCAGCGCCGGATCGCCGAGTTTCGCAAAGAGAAACTGAAACGTACAGCGCCCAGATGCCCACGGAATCAAAGCAAAGAGCGCAACGCGTGCGCTGTTTAGTACTACAGTGACAGTTGTTCTTTCCCCGCCCCCACCTGCCATCATCGCTCGCTTTAGGGACGAGAATTGGTGAGATTTGGAAAAGATTTTGCACCGTTCCGCTTGATGGTCTACCCGGATTTGCGGTCCCTTGAGCCAAGTGTCACTGTAGTATTAGAGGGTGTCTGAAAAGCGGTCATTTGGCCAATCGCCCCACCATGAGCCGAATCATCGCCAGGTGAATCCAGGCTTCCTCGGTCGCGGGCAACGCCTCGTCGACCTTGCTCAACCGCCGATTGCGGCCCAGCCAAGCTCCGCTCCACCACCCAGCGTCGCGGCAGGATCGGCAATCCGACCGGCATGGGTGGTGGCTCCTGATCGACGGAAACCCGGACCCAGCGGCTCGGGCGTTTGACGACGGTGAGCGTGAGGTCCGGGTCCTGCTTGGCCCACGGAATCAGCGATCCGGTGTACCCCGCGTCGGCCCACACCCGCTCGAGCCCGGGATGCCTCGCCCGCGCCTCGGTCAAGACCCGGCGCGCGCCGTCGCGGTCGGTGACATTGGCGGCGTGAACCACCGCGGTCAGCACCAATCCGCCCGTGTCCACCAGCAGCTGACGTTTGCGCCCGTTCAGGCGCTTGGCTCCGTCCCACCCTCTGGCCCCCTTTTTCGGTCGTCTTCGCGCTTTGGCTGTCCAGAATCGCCGCGCTCGGCTTCGCCGCTCGGCGTTCATCCGCTCCCAGCTGCCGTCCAGCCGCCAGATTCGGAAGGAGTGGGACACCGTCTTCCAGGGCGGGTAGTCGTGCGGCAGCGCCGGCAGGCGATCCCGCCGCGCAGGACGGAGAGCCTCGCATCAATGAGGTCCCATTCGGGGTGGGCGCGGGGTCGTCCGCCGGGTCGGACGGTGGGAACCAACGGTTCCATGATCGCCCATTCGGCGTCGGAAAGATCAGCGGGAGAGACTCCCGGCATCGTGAATTTCCCGACCGCGAATCGACGTTGTTCGTGGTCGGATTATCCGCAAAATCTCCTTCGTAGACACTCTCTAGTCATCGATGCGTGCTTCACATTTATGTCAAGTATGGACAAATCGACTCGGCCGCTTGAGGCGCTCACCCGAGCATCTGAGAATGACCATTGTGAATGACCATCACGAAGTTTACCGATCGTGTCTCGACGTAGGACCGCCCAGCCCGGTGCGGCTTGGCGCCCGCTGAGGTTCCGGCCGCGACCAGGAGTCCGTCGCAGTTCTCAATTACGGCCCCTTGGCCGCTCAATGCCCGCTGAGGGCGCGCATGGTCGCAACGAGCAGTTTCCGGCCGGCAAAGTCGTTCGCGTCACGTCGAGGCCCCGTGAAATGCCGTGAAACTGGCTCGCCAACGTTGCGGTGCCGATCGAAGACGTCCCGCCGCTATCTTTGCCCGTGTGCGGTTATGTCTGCTTGAGTTCAGGACGAGATCAATGCAAGAGGTGAAGCGTCGTCGCAACGCGTTGCAGCGAAGCGTGTTGTTGTGTAACGCCGATCCAATCCCTAGTGGTGCGTCAAGGCTGATGTGCGGGTGGCAGGGCTTCTGCGGGCGGGGGCTGATCGACCCGTCCGCTCGTCAAGGAGTCCCGCCATGGCTTATCCGTATCGCGTCGTTCTCTCCGACGACC
>JAABUK010005223.1_pt1 | contig 20461 bp, 7 predicted proteins | sample 5559141 | NCBI WGS metagenome assembly JAABUK01 (sample SAMN10711869, study PRJNA513367) | rock metagenome | isolation source: Antarctica rocks | place: Antarctica: Victoria Land, Pudding Butte nord | collected 2016-01-03 | reverse complement strand
TATAAAAGAAGAAAGAAGTAGAAATAATAATTAAGAAAGTTAGAATAGAGATTAGAAAGAATAATTCATGAAGAAGAATGAATAAGAATAATAAAGAGGCACAGCACTATATAAATATAATATTAGTAATAAAAGTATTTACTTTAGTAAGTTACTCTTTAGCTTATAAGCTTATATTCTCTTTTTCTTAATACTTCACTTTTTAAATTAAATAAATTTAGAAATTAACTCTTTTCTATTATATTATGCTTTCTTATTATAAGTTTAATTATTTATAATAAAAGTATAAGTTTCACTTTATTTCTTTTTCTTTTATATAATATAGAAGGAATAGTGTTTATTTAAGATAGTAAAATATATTAATTAAGTCTTACTATCTTTCTTAACTCTTTAAATACTTAGAAGATAAATATTTCTAAGCTTAATTAAATTATTATAGAATGAATATTATCTTCTTTAAGTAAGAAGAGATAGCTCTTATAAGTTTAGACGTGAATAATGAGTTGAGTATAATATCTTCTCTTGAATAAAGATGTATATATATAACTCATATCTAAAAGAGAGAAGAATAAGAGAGACACTTATAAATAAATATAAATAAGAGAGAGAGAAGATAATATATATTTATTTTTAAGATTCTTTAAAAGACTTTTAGATATTCACTTAATAATCCTTTAATTTTTTAAGTTTACTATATATATAATATAGTGAAATCAATTCTCTCAACTTCTTTATTATTAGTCATATTATTATTATTATTATTTAGTCTTACATCTATCGAGCTCTATATATAACTTATAAGAAATGATCTATAATATTTCAAGTAAGAAAACTCTTTAAAAGATAAAAACTCACCGCTTTATATTAATTTATAAGATTTTATTATGTATTAAATAGTTATTATTATTTATATTAAGATGCGATAAATCATATCTTATTCTTAATTATTAAATCTTATTTAAAATTAATATAGAAGACTTCTTTATTAAAGTTATCTTATTATCGTTTTTGCGTTATATAAAGATGTAAGCATTTGCGAGTAATCGTGTGTATTTACTTCTTAAAATAAGTTCTTCTAATTTTCCGCGTGAATAAAGTAAAAGCGAATAACGTGCTTTATTATCTATCTTCTCTATTCACACAGATATTATATTATATATTCCGATACTCTTTAATCTATTAAAAACATATTTAAATCTATCTTTTCTATTTATATCTAAATTATTAATGAGCATATTAATTTATTAACTTCTTTATAGATTTATGTTTTTTTTACAATCGATTTCTATTAATATTAAAGATTTTATGCGGATATTCGGGAGAGTATTAAAATATATTATTCAGCGCATCTCTTAACTTCTCTCTACTATTTTATATATCTTATTTATAAATAAGAAAAACTTCACATTTATTATTAATATCTATTATAATATCTCACGATGTTATATTTATACTAGAAGTATAAATTTAAGTTAAAGTAAATAAGACTTATTAAATATTCTTTTATTATTCTTTTATTTTATTTTAAATTTAACTACTCTTAATTATATTCATACACAGATATTAATAATAATTTATTTTGTCTTAAAATTGATTCTTCTTTTAATTGTATTTGTTATATATCTTTTTATAACAGTATTAATTAATAAGATTTAAATCTCTATTTTTTAAAATTTAAGAATATATAATTTAATATACTTTTAAGACTGATTTTAGACTTTTTATTTATAATATATTAAGTAGTTTCTTTATTTCTTTATAAGCTGTTTCGATTTCTTACGAACTATATTATATTGTTGCGTTATATATAATAGCGGGTTAGATTACGGAGATATAAACTAATCGCGCTATCTTAAAATAAACTCTTCATATTAATATAGAGATGCGACTTAATACGAGATTTTATAATTTAAATTTACTTATAATTTTTCTAAGATGAGCTCTTTATTTTAGTTTAAAGTTAATCTATACTTTTAATACTTAAATAGATTCGCTTATCTTCTTTTATATTTTATTAATATTAATAATAATCTTTATATTAAAGCGTTTTAATTATGTAATAAAGTGAATAATTTTATATTTTTCTAACGCGAATTTCACTTTATATCTCTTTACTTATTCTACGCATTTTTTATAAATTTATTTAAATATTATATAATTTCTTTTTATTAAGTAGTTAGAAATAAGTAGATAAGTATTATTTATAAGATCTATCACAGATATTTATAATAATAGATTATTGATTATATTTAAAAATTCTGTTATAAAGAAAAGAAAAAGAATTAATAAGATTGAAAATTCTTATAAGATCTTTATCTTAATTGTGAATTATTGCGACTCTTTTTTAAAGATTTTAATAATGATTATTCTTTTAATTAGAAAGCTTTATATTTAATGAATAAGTATAATTAAGATTCTATAATTATAAAGACTTATAATAAGTCTTTTATAAGTGATATAATTAAAGACTTTACTAATATTTATATATAATATAGAAGTGATTTATAATTCTTCTAAAAGATTTTATATAATATAAACTTATTCTATTATTAATTAAAGTATTATCTTAATAGATCTTCTCTTTCTTACTCTTATTTAAGAATTTAAAAGAAGATAATAAGTTTTAATAAGATATAATAGTTTGCGAGCGATTATAAGTTCTAGCAGTTTCCTTATTATATTTAATAAAGTGATTAATTAATATGCTTTTAAATTATTATAATTCTTCTTATTTAATTTTTTTATAATAAGTATAATTATTATCTTTTAGACTAATAAATAATATTTTAATTATATTAATATATTAAAGATTGTAATTAACTAAGAAACTAGTTATTTCTCTACTATCTTTAATAATTAGTTTAGAATTTTATCTGATTCTAATACTTTATTATTTAATATTTTATAAATTATTTTTATTATCTCTTTCTTACTAATATTTATAATTACTTAAATTAAATTGAGAAAGTTTATAAGTTAAAGATTCTTAAGATCTATTAACTGTAAGAGGGAGAAAAACTTTTTTCTTAATATCTTCAATTTCTTTATAAGACTTATTACTACTATTTCTCTATTATTCTTTTTTATTATTAATTATGATAATTATAATAACTTTCTTAATACTTCTCTCTTCTTTTTCATTTATTTTATGAGTCTTCACATCTTTTTTATATCTTTTACAATCTTCTTAATTCTTCTATAAAAGCTTATTATCTTATATCTACAAATAATCTCTATTTTATTTCTTCTTATCTCTTAATATAGTTTCTCAGACTTTAATATTTACTTTTATTATAAATTATAATATTTCTAGCGTGTGTTAATTACTATCTCTTTATATTTCTGAGATTAGTATTTCTTTAACTATCTTATCTCTTTATACTAGAAAGTGCTTTTCTTAATTATCTTCATAATTATTTATATAAATATGTAAATTTATTATACGCGTTCAGCTTAAAGAGCACGTGATCTTAATCGAGTTAGATCCTCGATCTCGATTAACTCGGGCACGTGATCTTAACCGAGTCAGACCCTCAATCTCGATTGACTCGGGCACGTGATCTTAATCGAGTCAGACCCTCGATCTTAATTAACTCGGGCACGTGATTATGATTGAGTTAGATTCTCGATCTCGATTAACTTAGATATGTGATTATGACTGAGTCAGATTCTTAATCTCGATTAACTTAAACACGTGATCTACAACTCTATTATACGAAAAGATATTAATCTCATTATCTTTGTTATTTTATATAATAGAAAGAGAGATAGATATTTCTATAAGCTTTATTATATAATTATTTACTAATTAATAAGTTTAGAAATTATAGAAGAATATAAGACTCTTCTACTAATTCATTCTAAATAGTTACTTTACGCTCAGTTCCATTTTATTACTAACACTCTACTACTCTATCTTCTCTATATCTTTTTTATCTTCTCGACTCCCGACTCTAATATTCTAAGCGTTATCTCAGCACAGATCCGATAGAACAGTTCTTGAATTATAGATTTACAGAATTACAGTCTCAGAATCACAGTTTCAGACTAAGTATCTCTAAGATTTTAAAGACATTGAACCGGAATATCATATCTAATATTCAGTATTTAGTTATCTCATTACTCAAGTCCGATTTATTAACTTAATATAAGAATCTTTAACGCAGTTCATAATATAAGATTTAAATGAATTCCTTCATTATTTTAGAATTTAAATTAACATCTCTTATTAACTTAATTAAGTCTTATACCTTAATTAAGAAGAATGAAGACGTTAATAATAATAAATTCTATAAAGATCTCAGCACTTATAAAGATCTTATTACTTAAGAGCTGAATAGTATTTATTATAAAGTTATAAAGAAGATTAAGACTCAACTTAAACGAAAGTATAAATCATTAATTACTTTAAGAGACGATCGATTCATTCTGATCTTCATAATTAAAGAGCTTAAGTCTATTAATATCATTATCTTTAACAGCGAGACTAATAAGCTTAATCTCTTCTTTATTAATCTTCAAATCCTCTTTTAATAATAATTCAGCACTTATTTAAATAATAAGAGCGCTTAAATTAACTTTCTCTACAACTTTTACGCGAATAAGATTAAGAAGTTTCTTCAGCTAATTCTTAATAATTAATAATCTAATATTATCTCGAACTGCTTCAGTAATATTAAGTAGGCTCTATATTAATAATATCGCGATTCTTAGTTAAGAAATCATCTTAATTAGTAGTTAAGAAATCTTTAATAGATTATAATAATAAAGAAGATAATTAAGATCTTTAAGAATTTAGCTTTACAGCTTAATTATTCTATTCTTACTTAAGAGATACTTCTTAAGTCTAAGCTTAAGTATAATATATAGAAATTAATTAATATCTTAGCTCTAAACTTTAATAATTATGTAGATTTAAAGAAACACGCTCTCTCTATTAATTAAAATCTTTAGATTAAATATGTCTAAAATCAAAGTCTTTAAAGCATTCCGATTAATCCGATTAATAATAGTTGCGATAACTTCCGCGCCATAAATGCGACTGCAGTCTTAATCGAAATCTCGAGATCTTAGACATAAAACATATAGATCTCTCTTATCGTAAAAGAAAAGTAATATTATCGCGATCTTAATCTCTATCTCTACTATAACAGAGTTAATTATAAGGTCTTAGAGTACTCTATAATTCTGAAGACTTGATTAATAAACTTAATACTCGCGGTTATAATATTAACAAAGATTATAAAAGATTTAGTGATTCAGATAAGTCTAAACCCGCTATTCTTTAGAATCACGCTAATCCTCATCAGTAAAATCACCTCTGATATAATCCCGCATCTAATCATTGAGGGCTTACTAAATAAAGAAGAGATAATAATAATAATAGATAGCGAAATAATAATAAACTTTATAAATCATAACTAAATCTTAAATTATAATATTTAAAGAGTTATTATTAAGAATATTATTCACGCGTTAGACGGAAGTGAGCTTTAGCAGACTGAAGATCTTAAGAAATGTATTTTAATACTTCAAGTCTTTATAGAATTAGAGTAGATAATCAAGATTATTATAGTCTACACTAATCCGTATAATCTGATTATAGAATAGTTATATCTGCGCAAGTATAACTCTTAGATTAACTAGCTCACGGAAATACTATACTTTAATTAAGATCTGAAATCTATTTCTGAATTAACTGATCTATTAATTAACTTCTGCGTTAAAATCATTCTTAAGAAGATTCTATCTAATTATCTTTCTTAGATATAATAAGCTGAAGAGTTTAACGCTCTTTAAATTAAGTATATGATCTCTTTAAGTACCGCGTTAGATTTATAGAAGATTAGCCCGATTATTAACTACTTTACTTAAGATCTCTTTAATACAGAGCTTTATTAGATTGAGAGAGAAGTTAAAAGTCTCGAAACAGTTGTTAAGAATGATTTACTAACAGCTAATGAATTTATTATATCTTCTATCATTCTTATTATTCTTGCCGCTATAATAATTATTAAAAAGAAATTATAAGTCTATATCATTCTATTTTCTAATTATTAAGATTATACTGACATCTTCTTTAAGAAGAGATATATCTTATTATCATTTTATTAAGACTCGGAATAAGACTTCTGAATTAATATTAAATTAAATAAGATTCTGCTAAATAAGCTCGTATATCTTTATAGTAATGCCGAATTACAGACTTAAAAGAAATATATTAAGAAATATTTATACCGCCGATAAATCTTCTTTAATAAGTTTCTTACCGCGGCCCTGATTCTTTTTATAATTAAGAAGAATTCAATTAAGTTTCGTCTTTATATTAATTATCGGGCCCTTAACGCCATCATTATTAAGAATCGCTACTTAATATCTTTATTTAATATTCTGTTAAATTAGATTTGAGACATATGATTCTTCATTAAAATTAATCTGATTAAGATCTTCCACTAAATCTAAATTACTTTAGAGCATAAACATCTCATCACTTTTAAGACTTAATACGAGCTCTTTCAGTATAATATTATATTCTTCGAAATAGCTAATAAGCTGATCTGATTTTAGATCTATATAGATCACGCTCTTACAGGCCTGATTAATAACAGCTGCGTGATCTTCTTTAATAATATTCTCATCTATAGAAACACTGAGGAGCAGCTGATGAAGAGAATCTATGAGATCTTAAATCGCCTCTAAAAGATTGAGCTCTTCGCTAATCTTAATAAGTATGAATTTCATATTTAAAGAGTCTTCTTTCTAGACTTCATCATCTATAATAATACAGTTAAGATAGAGTTAAAGAGGATCGCGACTATTCACAATTAATCAGAACTCTGTAAGCTTTAAGAGATTCAAGAATTTCTTAGTTTTGTGAACTTTTATCGCCGTTTTATTTAAGAATACTTTAAGATTATTAGAGATCTGATAGATCTATTAAAGAAGTCTTCCGAAAGCTTTATCTTTATATTATAGACTCGAGAATTCTTTAATAAGTTAAAAGATATATTTTATAAGTATTTTATTCTTTATTAATTTAATTTAAGTAAGTAGATCTTTATTAAATCTAACATCTGCGTATACGCGATTAGAGCGGTGCTCTTTTAAATAGATTAGCACAGGAGATAACATCTAATCATCTACTATTTAAAGAAGCTAACCCCCGAAGAGTTCCGTTATAACATGCCGAATTAAGAATTACTAATTATAATATATATTATAGAGCACTGAAGATACTTTGTAGAAGACGCTCGATAATAGATTATTGTGCTCTCTAATTATAATAATCTTCGTTAATTTAATTCTATCACGAAATTAAGTTGCTAATAAATAGAACTATAATTAAAGCTCAGCAAATTCAACTATATAATTAAGTACCGCCCGAATATAATTAATTCTACTGATAAGCTCTTTAAACACATTAATTATATGCAGAAAGAATTATTATTTATAACACTCTTCTTAAATCTTATTTTAATTAAAACTAATAACTTTAAAATCTTCCAACTAAATCTCTTAGTAATTACTATTTCTGAATCAATTCGCATCTATTACGCTATCATTCTTACTAAAGATTCTAATATTCACGAAGACGCTCTATTAGAGAATCTTTTAGAGAGATGAACTCTAAATAACGGAATTTTTTTTATAAATAATAAGATCTATATTCTCCGAAGTTTACGCACTCAGATTCTTAAGCAGTATTATAATAACTCTCTTGCCGACTATTTTAAATAAAAGCGCACGATTGAACTGATTTAATAATAGTACTTCTAATCCGAACTCTTCATACTGATTAAGTGATATGTTTAGAGATATTACTTATATTAACGAAACAAACTCAGCTTTCGCAAGATCTATAATCTTCTTAAATCTCACTCTCAGTCTGAAGAACTTTAAACTTAAATAAATTTAAACTTCATTACTAAGCTCTTTATAACTAAGACTAAGAATAATATCATTCTGATTATGATTAATATTTATATTAAGCGTGCCTATTTTAAGATAATCCGCGAGAAGAGCATGATTACTAAGAAAACCGTCATTATTATTCATTAATATTTAATTCATTATCATAATATCTTTAAAATCTGAATTACTAATTAAGATGTATAGTTCGTGAATAAGTTTATTAAGTATTTATATAAACAACTCGATATTAAGCACTTTCTCATAATTATCTATCACCTCTTCATTAATAATCAGACTGAACAGATTAATACATCTCTTAAGATCTATCTGCGAGTCTATATTAATTACACTTAAAATAACTGGAATGATTAATTAAATATTATAGAGGCAGCTTATAATAATAATGCTTACATTATCATAAATATAATCTCTTTCTTTATTGAGAATAACTGTCATCTTAATTTTATTATCTTCTTAAAGACTTTCGAGACAAAGCTAATTAATATTATCATTATTACTCACGCTAATAAGCTTTAGAATATTCATCAGATCATAATAAATCAGCTTTATTAAATTCAAGTATAAATGAAATATTATTACAATCAATATTAATAGTTTAAGATATTTAAGATTGAAGATATGATCTGATTAAAGATTAATAATATCCGCATTTAATAAATTAATAAGAAGCTGAATTATCGGAAGATTAATCTCTATAAGATCACTAAATATATTGATTCACTCGCCTATTAACTAAAACTATTTAAAAGCTTAAGAATTCATGATATTTTTCATATTAAGCTGTTAGAGAAGATCATCGAATCTATTATTAAAGAATAGTCTTAATACGTTTAAGCTTAAATTACTTCAGTTCTAAATAAAGAATGAGCTGTTAAAATTATTATTAATAGCTGTTATAATCCCGAGCGTGATTTTAAGTATTAAGTTTATTAGAAGAGAGATTATAAGAACAGCTGAGAGCTATTCTATAATCTCCAATATTTCGAGAGATTACACATCTTTCATGCCAGTAATCTAGATAAGATAAGATCTGAAGTTAGATCTCTGCGTTATATCTTTATAATTAAGAAAGAGTAAAGATTAACTTCTAAGAAATCAAGTACTAATAGCTTAGAAAGCAGTACTAAGTTAGTAGAGATTAACTTTAAATACAAGTTCTTCTTAATATAAATTTCTTATATACTTTACAGTCTAGATTTGACAATAATTTTGTAAGAAAATATTGAACGTTAAATTTGCGTTATTAAATATTATATAAATAATCATTTTTTATTTCGAAAGTCTTTCGAATTAAAAGATTATGAGAGAAGATATACTATTATGCGCGCCCAGCTTAAAGAGCACATGATCTTAACTGAGTTAAACCCTCAATCTCGATTAACTTGAGTACGTGATCTTAATCGAGTCAGACCCTCAATCTCGATTAACTCGGGTACGTAATCTTAATTGAGTCAGACCCTCAATCTCGATTAACTCGGGCACGTGATTATAATCAAGTTAGATCCTCGATCTCAATTAACTCAGACACGTGATTATAATTAAGTCAGATTCTTAATCTCGATTAACTTAGACACGTGATCTACAACTCTATTATATAAAAAGATATTAATCTCATTATCTTTATTATTCTATATAATAGAAAGAGAGATAGATATTCTTGTGAGCTTTATTATATAACTGTTTATTAGTTAATAAGTTTGGGAATTATAAAAGAATATAAGACTCTTTCACTGATTCATTCTAAATAGTTGCTTTACGCTCAGTTCCATCTCATTATTAACACTCTACTACTCTGTCTTCTTTGTGCCTTTTCCATCTTTCCGGCCTCCGACTCTAACAAAATTACTATATTAAATTACTCTTTTATTATAATTTCTTAAATCTATATAAAGCTTTTAACTAATGATTTTAATAAATATATATTATTTAACATCTTTTAATTTCTTTTTTATCTGATTATAAATTATTATATGTAAAGATATAATTAAGTCTTAATAAGAATATAATTCAAGAATTGCGCTATATTTTATTATAATTCACATCTGATAATCTTAAATATAAGTTATTATAAAGTAAAGAGAAGATTAATTATACTCTATATATTTCTTATAATTTAGATAATTATTTTGCAAGAGATTAAAAATTTAAGTGAAAAGTTAATAATAAGATTAATAAGAATAAGAATATTAATATATTAAGTAGATCTTATTATATTCAATTATATTAAATAATAAAGATTAAAGTTATTTAAAATAATATAATTATTCATATTTACTTATAAGTTATTATAAAGTTGCGTGAGAGTGCTCATCTTTATTACTAAGTATAATATTGAACTTAAATTATAAATATTATAAATTATCAGACTTCTTTCTCTATTATCTTAATTATAATAAATTATTAAAGATTAAAGATCTTCGCATTAATTTATAATAATTTACTTATTCAAGTGAAGTCTCTTATATATATAAAAGCACACTTTAATCTGATTCTTTATTAAATATGTTAGATAAAATAAAGTTAAGATTAAGTAGTAACTTATTTATAAGAATGAATTTTATTAGAACTTCTAAATTATTATAATATTAAATTTGTGAACTCTTATATCTTTAAGTAATGAAATAAGAATAACTTCTTTCCTATTATCTATATTATATTATAGAATTCGCAGTTAATCATCTATTATTATAATTCAATATTATTCATTATACTTATTATTATAGATCGTAGATTATTATAATCTTTCTCTTTTTATAATATTAATAAAGAGCTTAACACTCTCTTTCGCTTATATTAAGAATTTATTAAATAAATTTGAAATGAATCTTAACTTATCTTCTTAAGAAATATTAATCTGTTCTTATAAGTTCTTGTAATCCTTTATTCATTATTAAGCTTAGAATTAAATAAGAAATAAATGAATCTTTTATTTTAAGACTAAATATTAAGAGAGACTGCGATTATATAAGATTAATTGCGAAAGAAAATAAAGTGATCTACCGCATTATAATTAACTATATTTAATTTCTTTATCTTTATTTATTATAATTTACACTTTATAAATTATATTAAATGATTTTCTTTATAAACTGCGCACTTATTTCTCTTTAATATCTAATTAAAGCAGATATTAATTTCGTATATTTATATATAAAAGTTGTAGACTTCCGATTTATTATATATCTTTTTTATATATTTATAATAATAATATTTAAAGCATTATATAAGCTTTCTCTTAATTTTATATCTTTTATACTTTTTAAGTTTCTCTTTTATAATTAGTTCTGAGCGAATAATAATGTTTGTGTATATTATGAGTTGCTATAGTTATGAAGAACAGTTATACGCGAGAGATGATTATAAACTTAATTATAGAAATCCAACTATTTTATTATATATATAATATGACGAAATGTCTGAGACTTAATACGCGAGCTTAACGTGTTAAAGCTATATCTCTTAATTAGATCTTAAAGTTAAAGAGTTATATTAAAATTAATAATTATAATGCGCATTTAATACTTCTACAGCTTCTTTATAAGCTAGATTAGTTTTTATAACTTAAGTATTTATTTTTATAAGCTATTAAATATATTTAGCTTAAGCTATTATAATATATTTAAGTTCATTCTCTTTACTATTTAAATATATATAAAAAGTTACTCTTTAATTAATTCAGATTTTAAGCAGATTAATTTACTTTTATTAGATCTTCTTTAAATCACTCTCAGACTCTTCAATAATAAGACAGATTTTGTGAACGAGCTTAATATATTGAGCTCGATTATCTATCTTTAAAGAGAGAGATCAGAGACGTCTTTAAAAAAAAGCAAGATAATCTGAGAATTAAATTAGTAGATTCGGAATCTGCTAATTAATAATTAGCATTTACAAATAAAAGAATCTTAAGAGCACTTAAAATAATATAATTAAAAGCAGAATTTAAAATTTGATTTCTGAGTTAATTAATATCGATATAACTCAATTTAATTAAGAAAGATTAGAGAAAGATTCTGTGTCACAAACTAATCTAGAAATAGATTAATAACGATCATCTTTATAAATAAAGAATGTTAAGATAGAAATAATTTAAGAGATAACAACTTTAAAACAGCTTATTAAGAATTAAGAAGTAATGAAGTTTATTGTGAGAATATAGAATAATGTGAATAATATACTGCGCATATTTAAGAAATTCTGTGATTTATATAATAAGATGATTAAGACTTATAACGAAGAGATTAATAAGATAATAGAAAATTATTAAATAATTTAGAAGTTATAGAATTATTAATAAGAAGAAAGAGATATCTGAATAACTGAATAGAAATAACTAATTCAGAAGGATCAGATTTTAATAGAAATGCTGAGAGATAAAAAGATATTAATGAAAAATCTATTAGCGAGATTTATAATATCTACAGCTTCTTTATTATATTAAAATAATATAAAGAGTGTTTAAGAAATATCAAAAGCAGTCTTTAGTGCGCAGATAAGTGATTAATATAATAAGAGTGAGAAGCTATTAGATTTAGATATCTTTAAAACGGAAATTCTATAATAGTTTGCGGTATGATTATTAGTATTAAAGCTGAAGTTATTTATAAATAGAGATTATTATTTTATAAAGATAGATCGTGTAATTTATATAAGATTAGAAATTAAGAGAGAGACTAATAATTTACTGAAATCTTATTTAAAGATATTATAAATAGTTATAATTAAAGATCTATTATAGATTCTATTAAATCATTTTAAAGACTCTTTTTAAAGAGATATTGCGCGAGATAATTATTATTATTTGTGTTAATTGAATAAGAATTTATTTAGTTTTCTTGAAGAGTTCTTTTAATATATTATAGAGATAAATATTTTAGAGAAGAATTAAATTAGAAATATTAGATTAAAGATATTTAATAATCTGAAATTGATTATAGTCTTAAAGAGATATATAATTATTAAAGAAGTTATGAAGAATTTGCAATTTCTTAAATTGAATTTGCGGAAAGTAGAATAATACATGAAAGATTCTTAATCTACTCAGATAGATTCAGAATCTCAAAAGAGAAGATCGATCGAGAAGTTAGAGAATAGAGTTTAATCTGCGAAGACGATATTTATCTATATATCGAAAATCAATTATGAAGAGTTTCGACGTTATAAATATTAATAATTAAAATATATAACTAGAAACTGCTTAAGCTTAATAGCTGTTAAAAAAGATATTTTTAATATCTTAAAGAAATTAGAAAAAGAGCAGTTTATTATAAAGATGTTATGAATAGATCTGCGAGCGCAGAAATAGCTGTGAATAAGTCGAGATAGAAACATTAATTGTGAACGCTGTCGGCTGTTATTTCTATAGTTATTAAAGACTAAATGAAGCCTTTATTTCTGATAGATATTTTATTGAGTGAAGAAAAGATAGATTCTTTAAACGTGTTTATATTGATAAATACTGACTGTCAACTTATAATAGTAATGAATTATTAATTAGCTGAGAATCTATATAAGAGATTGTAAATTGAATTAGTGAATTTAATTAAGAAGATTTTATTAATAGATTTTGCGGGAAGAAAGTATTCTATTATAATGCAGATGATTTATATATTTATAACGATTATAAGATATTAATAAATGTCGCAGATCTTTTATATAATTTAGATGATATATTTTATTATTTTAAAGAAGGAGTGAATAAGATTATATAGTTATATACTTAATCTTATTATTAATATTGTGAATTTCGAGTCGGAATATTATTAGTATAATAGTGGAAATCCAACTATTTTATCATACGTGCGGTACGGCGAAATATCGAAAAAGGCGCTAAATCATAATGAATCTAATTTATTAGACTCAGATAGGAGTCTGAGTAAGAATAAGCAGGATCACGTGAATAAGTAGAATAATAGATCATCTTTTATTTTATTAAAGATTCTGAAGTGTGAAGAGATAAAGATTGATCAAAAATTAATTTAGTTTAGAAAGATATCTTCTATAAGAATGAGAAAGATTTGAAGATTATAAAAGAGAAGAGATAATATGAGTTTAGATAGAAGCTTAATCTCTTCTAAATTAAAGAATATTAAGATAGTAAGTTTAATAATTTTTAAGAAGCTAATTAAGGAATTTAAAGTGAAGATTATTATAATTATTCTTAAGAATATTGAGAAGTAGAAGAAGAATAATAAGAAGATTAAGAAGAATTTATGAAAGATAATTCTATTTAAGTTTTGTGAATATACTTACATCTTTTTAAAAAAGACTTTAAACACTTTTCTTTTATATTAAGATTAATATAATTATTAAATAGAATTGTAAGATAATGTTAAACTATTTAAAAGATAGTTCTATTAATATATAAATTCTATGAAGCTTAATATAATTAAGAGATATATTAAGAAGAATCTCAAGAAGAGATTTATTGAATTAAGTGATATATTATTTATATCTTCGATTCTACTAATTCACAAGCTAAATAAAGAACTTCGATTCTGTGTGAACTATCGAGATCTGAATACTCTTATAAAGAAGAATGAATATCTGATACTTAAAATTGATAAGATATTAAAATAACTTATTAAAGCGAAGTTTCTAATAAAGATAAATATTTATTAAGCGTTTTATTAAATCAAAATAATCACAATTAAAGATAGTAATTTAACAATATTTAGTATAATATATAAAAACTATCGCTATTTAATGATGTCTTTTAAATTGAGCTCGACATCTTTAATTAATTAGAGATATATAAATATTATGTTTCTGAGAGTGTTAAAATGATTTATAATATTATATTAGAATAATATTTTAATATTTAATAATACGCGAGAAGAATATAAACAGTATATTAAGAAGATATTAAAAATTCTAGAAAAAGTAGAACTTTAAGTGAATATTAAGAAATGTGACTTCTATATTATAAAGATCAAATTCTTAGATCTGTTAATAAGTATAAATAAAATGCGATTGAATTCAGCTTAAATTAAGACGATTTAAAAATGAAAGATGTCTAAATTAAAGAATGTATAAGCAGTATAACAATTTCTTAAATCTATTAACTATTATCGACAATTCTATAAGGATTTTAATTAGATAGCAAGATTATTAAATAATCTATTAAGGAAAGAGATCTCTTTAATATAGAATGAATTCTGTATAGAGATATTTGAGAAGTTAAAGAAGCTAATAATATCTAATTCAGTTCTTCAATATTTTAATCTGAGAAAGAAGACTTACATAAAATATAATACGAGTGATTATATCACTAAAGAAATTCTCTTATAAAAAGAATCGAATGGAAATTAATATTTAATTACTTATTACTTAAGTAGTATGAGTTTAGTAGAAAGAAATTATATTATATATGATAAGAAATTGTTAGTAATAATTCGATGCTTCGAGAAATGAGAGTCTGAGCTATAGAGTATTGAAGAAGATACTGTTAAGATGCTTATAAATCATAAGGCTCTGAAGTACTTTATATTAATTAAAAAGTTGATAAGATAATAGATAAGATAAGTAGAATTCTTAATGTAATTCAATTTTAGAGTTGTTTATTAATTAGAGACTGTTAATAAAAAGACTAATATCTTAATAAGAAGAGAAAAGAATATTTTTAAAGTAAAGAATAATTTTAATTTATATTAAACATTATTAATATTAGAGATATTATCTAAGAAGATTTAGAAGAACTGTGAAACAATATATATTATGTAAGAGATTCGCACGTTAGATAAGAATATTAAGCAGATGAATAGAAATAATTAGAATTTAAAGAAGATTTGTAAGATCTTATAGAATAAGATTAAGAATATTTATAATGAATATTAAATAAGTTTATATAAAGAGCGGAAAGATCTAATTTATTTTTAAGATAGATTAATAATTTCTATAGAATTAAAAGAGCTGCGAATATAAGCGATTTAATAGATTTATAAGAGTTGAGAGATTAAATATATAGGAGAATTAAAGATACTGCGATTAATTCAAAAATCGTATTAATTCTCTAAACTAATCGAAGTAGTTAAGTAATATCTAAGAAACTATTATATTTATTAAAGATTAAAGATAAGAAGATAATATTTAAAAGAAAAGTTATAATCTCTTTCAATTTCTGAGATATCTTAGCAGAATATCTTTATAAATTTTATAATGAAATTATTAGAATTAGAAGAATTTAATGCGATTCTCAATATAATGAATTAATTAATAAAAGAAAGATATTATATTGCTTATATAATTATTAATAAAAGTATAATCGCGAAGAATATAATTAGAATGCTATATAAGAATGTGTGAAGAATTCACGATCTATCTAATATAATTATATTAAATAGAGATTCTTAATTTACAAGCATAATATAATCATATCTGTATGAGATTCTAAGCATTATCGCGAAGCTGTTAACAACGTTCCATTTACAGATAAATAAATAGATAGAAGTTATTGTTATGATCCTGTTTCTGCGCTATTTATGTGAGCTGCGATGATGCTAGACTCAATGAGATGCTAAGGCTTTAGAGATACTCTGACAGTGCTGTATCTTGCGTTAAGACTTACTTTTGTGTTAAGACACAGTCGCATTCAATCTTAAAGCTTAAGTAAAGACTTAACGCAATCGCGCTTTTTCTTATTTCTATTTCTTCGTTCTTATTTAGATTAATATTAATAATATAATTATTCAGTTATACTTAATTTAATTAAGCTATTTCTAACTATTTAGCTATTCTAGTTATAGCGCCTGTTATCTACTGTAATATTTGATGAACATATCGATAAACCTTTACTATATTTATCAACTTTTTATTATTTTAAATTTTGCGTGATTTTTCTATAAATTCAATTCTATTAACAGTTTATAAGACATATTATCTTAAGTAGATCTTATTTTCAAATTCAGCTTATTTTTCAAGTTAAATTCAATTTTATCAACTCTTTATAAGGCGCACTAGTCTCCGCAGGATTCTATCAACACTCTATAAGACATACTAATCTCCGCAGAATTCTATTAACGATCTGCAAGCTATATTAACTTCTACAGCTTTTACTCTGCAGATTCTCTGCTTTTAATAGATTATAGCTTACAATTATTAATAGCTTACTTCATTCTTTAAGTATTTAACACTCAAGCCTCATTTTCATCTTATTCTTTAAATACTTAACGCTCAAATCTTATTCTATTATTCTTTAAGTACTTAATACTTATTCTATTATTCTCTAAATACTTAACATTCATTCTATCTCATACTTTAAGTACTTAATATTCTATTTCCTTTCTATTCTCTTTATAATTATTAGTAATCACTAAACTATTTAGATAGATTAGAGATAAGAGAAGAGATATTATAATCATCTTTTAAGTTTAATCAGTTTAATTAAACTAATATGAGTTAAGTATATCTATAAAATGAATTAGTTCGATTTATCTTTATTAGCTGTTAATTAGATATTATAAGTATAAGTTCTATAGAGCTTAAATAAGAAGAGAGAGAGATCTTATTATAAGAAAATATATTAAAAAGAATATCTTTTTAGAGGTTTAAGAGATAATAGTAGAGACTCTTAAGAAGACTCAGACTATATCTATTATAGATTAAATAATATTAGTAATTATGACGAAGCTTATAATAATATTAAATCGAAATATAAAGAGTTATATAAAAACTATAAAAGTTATTATAACTAATCTTAATATAAAGTAGAGTTTCTCATCATTAAGTCAATTCTTATTAGTAAATAGATTCAGAAATAGAGCTTTAATATTAAAATTATTAGAAATCTATCTATTTAAATTAATCTCTTATTAAGATATTAAATCAACTTAAATATTTTATTAACGCATTACTAATATTATATTAATTTATAAAGATCAAGAGTAAAAGCTTACACTACTACTTTCTTATTATCTTAATAATGAAATAGCTCATATATAATATACTGCTCTATTAATTACTGAAAAGAAGTATTTAGCTTTATTATCTACTTAATAAAGAAGAGTTATTAAACGCGATTTTATAGATATTAATATAGAACTTCGCTTTAATATAAGTTAAAAGTGTTTTTATTGAAATTAAGAAAGATCTTCTATAAAATATATTGATGAGAAGATTAATAAGCTGTAAATCATAAATATAAAGGCGGAAGAGAATCTGATTTAAAGAGTTTATAAGAGCTTTCAGATAATATTAGAGCTATAGAATGCGCTTATTAAGAAAAGTTAAAAGAGTTTATAGAACTTTCAAGATCATCTATAAAAGATATAAAATATTTAATAACACTTCTATAAATAGAGAACTAGACTAAATCGATTAATATATAAATATTCTCAATCTCATTTAATAAAGATCTTAAAACTAACTTATAAGAAGATATTATATATTAAGTTAACATTTACGATATTAAGCAGACCCTCTTTCAAGTCTTTTACACTTATAGAAAAGTATTTCAATATTAATTCTTCTTACTCTTATAAGAAATGCACTGCTTAAGATCTAAAGATTAATTATTGAATGATTAATTATTCATTAAAGAAGAAGAAGAAGAAAGTCTTCATAATTAATAAGGAAGTTTCTTTAGAAGAGAAGTCTAATAAGAACTATTATTATATGCAGCGGAGATATTTAGCTCTTTAGAATACTCTTAATAAATCAAGTAATAATAATTTAAGCTCTATAAAGAAGAAAGAGATTATGATTAATTTTAGTGTTATTTATTAGAAGTATAAAGAGTTATTTTTATTAGATAATTAGCTTTATAATTATTTAAGAGCTTTCAATACTTATACTACTAAGATTACTTCTTTTATATAATTCTCGACTATTATCGATCTTATAATATAATTAAAAGAGAAATATTTAAAGAATATATTTAATTATATTAAAACCCGCGTTAATATATATTGAGCTATTGATTTAAAGTCATTTATAATAGTTATTAACTCTGATTTTAATCATTCAGCTATTAATTAAAAGTTGCTTACTCAGCTTTCTTATATATTTAAGATTATTAAATCATTAATCATTTAAAATATTAATAAATAATAGAGAGTTAGTGAATTAACTACTTTTATATTCTATCTTTAAAGTACTTAAGATAAGCTACTTAAGCTATAAATCTCAGCTCTAATATTTAATAATCTCAATACTGAGCTGCTTATCAGCACTAATTATATCAGAGTCTGAAATATAATACTTAATCTTTCACGTTAACTTATTATATTTCATAAGAACAGCAAAATCGATAAGCCAATAATTATAATACATATCTAAATAATATATTAATTAAGTGTTAATCTTATTTTCCGCGCTATTAAGAAAGTAGAAATATCTACAAACTTAATTAATTAAATATCAGTTTGTCTTAAATACTTGAATAAGACAGATCTGCTATTTCTATCTTAAATATCTGAGATATTAATAGAATAATATCAGCTTTATAAACAGCTCTAATTTATTTTAATTAGAGCTTTATATTATAGATAGTTTATCAAGACATCATTCTAAATACTACCGCATCTGTTAATAGAGAAGAGTTTGTTTATACTGCTCAAGTTACAGCAGTACTGAATAGATTTCTTGAAAAGAAAAATGAATAAAATATGAATAAAAATGAATAGTATATAAATCTTAATTAGTTATAAGAGATATATTATTCTCAGTATTAATATAATTTATCGAAGAGTATTATCGCTTCTAATATATTTATCTTCATATATTAAGATGTTTATATTAATGAGCTATTATTGTTTAATTAATAAAAGAGTTTTCAATAACTTATTAAGCGTTTTTCTATACTCTTTAATAACACTCTAGAAATAACTTATCAGTTAGAAGAGAACTGATTATAAACTTAAGTGTCTAAAGAGCTGAAACGCGTTCTAAAATCACAGACATTATATTAAAATATTTTAAGAGTAAAACAGACTATTAATAAGATATTTAACAAGAATACTTAATTGAGATGTATAGCATCGATCAAGCACTTCTTATACTTATTACCTATCTTCATTATATATAAATACACTCCCGAAGACGCAGTCAAAAAAGCTTAATCTATAATGGATTTACAATCTCTTAATAATATTATAGAATCTAACACGTATTCATTATCTTTATAAGAGAACATTCTTACCGCTTTTATATATACTGATTAGATATTCTTAATGGATTTTATTAATAATTTTTATTAATATTTTATTCATTCTAAGAATTAATATAAAATAGTAACAGTCTCTTATTAAGAGCTAAAGATCTTTCGAGTATTATTTATAAGATTCAAGAATTCACCCGCTTATAATTAGAGAACTTTTGAATGTCTATTATATGATCTGTTATAACGAATTATGAATATCTATATTAATAATGTTAATATATTTATAAAGAGGAAATTTAAACAGCATCTCTATAATTTAGATACTATTTTCTAATAACTTATTAATTCTAAATATATCTTTAAGATCTTAAAGATTTATCTAAGCTTTTAGAAACTAATCTCTTTAAGTAAGTTTATTAGAAGACTTAACTA
>JAABUK010005222.1_pt1 | contig 20467 bp, 13 predicted proteins | sample 5559141 | NCBI WGS metagenome assembly JAABUK01 (sample SAMN10711869, study PRJNA513367) | rock metagenome | isolation source: Antarctica rocks | place: Antarctica: Victoria Land, Pudding Butte nord | collected 2016-01-03 | reverse complement strand
ATTTTCTAACCTAGGTCCTAGATATTAAATAGGTCTTTAATATTAAGATTCTAAGTTATTATACGAAAAAAGATATTTAATTTAAAGAGATAAGAGCTATTTATATTACTCTTAGCTATTAAATATCTAATATTACTAGTAAGGTACTTTATATCTTTAATAATAACTAAGTTATATATTATAATCTTATTAAGCTATTTATATATAGATTAATTATAAATCCTTTATAAGATATTATTATACTATTAGCTTAATATAATATCCTTATTATTAAGGTTAAATAGATCTATTTATATAAAAACTATCTAATAAATATACTTTCTTAAATATAATAAAATAAAATCGCTAATATATATTCCTAATTATAGAGTCTTACTAGCCCCCTCTAACGCTAAGTTATAATCTACTAAAAGATTAGTATAAAGCTATATATACTATAAAGGCTATTACTTAATATCTATAATAAGATCTAATACCTAAAATACGTAATACCTATAATATACTAAGAAACTTATATATTAAATATTATATATTAGCTAGCTACTAGCCCCTATTTCCTATCTCCTTATACTCCTTAACTAATTAAGTTAGCGTATTAAGTAATAACTAGGTATAAGTATTAATAATTAAGTTATACTTTATTAGCCTAAGATTAATATATATTAATATAAGATATAATAATAATAATATTTTTTACTATCCTTTATTAAAACGTGTTATTAATAGTATCTATTAAATAAGAGATAAGAAAGACTTCCTTAAATATTAATTAATTAAAAGGGATATCTTATTATATATCTTATTAATATTTAACTAATTAATATTATTTAAGGTTATAATATATACCTCCTTTTACCTTACGTTTATTAATTTCCTATATATTATTAAATTTATATAGAATATTAGTAATCTAAATAAGGAGTTTATATATTATTTTATAATAAGATAATTACTAATCTTATATAAAGATTATATTAAGTTTATCCTCTTATCCTTTAAAACGGATCTCTTTTAGAAAGGGATAATACTTACTATTATTATAATAGATAATAAGGCCTATCTATTATACTTACTTTATTATCTATTTAGGATATTTTCTATATATTCTTTAGATCCTCTCTTCTACCTAGGCTACCTATTTATAAGATAGTTAATTATTAAGGTCTTCTAAAAGACTATTAAGTTATTAGGATATAATAGCTACTACTTAAACTACTCCTTCTATTAGGGGGCTATTATATAGGTAAAGAAGTCTAGCCTTAATAATAATAAGATCTAGCTATTTAAATAATAGAAGTTAGACTTATACTACTTATATATTATAATAAATACTAATTATATACTAAATACCTCCTAAAGGTATTAATGAAAATACTAAAATAATTAATAGATTATCTTATATATAACCTTATCCTCTACCTTCTTTCATAACTCTATTTTAGCTAGGTCTTAAGAGGTTTTTAGGTACTAGAGCTACTTTAGAAGGCCTTATACTTATTATATATAAGCTAATAGTAGTAGACTAGTCACTTAGCGGCTAAATAATAAGATATCTATATATTAGTATTATTAATAATATACCTTATTATATAATAGATATTTATAACTTATTATAATATATCTATAGTAATATCTATAAAAGGTAATACTATATTAATTAAGCTAATTTAACTAGAGGTTAATATAAGGGTTTAGCTATTAATTAAGGGAGTTTAAGTAGTATTAATATTATCTACCTACTAGATTCTACTTATATTCTTTATCATTTTCAATTCTAAATTATATATATCTAGTTACTCCTACTATCCTACCTTAGAACTATTCTATATATATATTACTAGGCTTACTTACTTTAAGACTATATTACCTAGATATAAGGGGTTTTTAGGTACTAGAGCTACTTTAGAAGGCCTTATACTTATTATATATAAGTTAATAATAGTAGACTAGTCGCTTAGTAGCTAAATAATAACATATTTATATATTAGTATTATTAGCAATATACCTTATTATATAATAGATATTTGCGACTTATAATAATATATCTATAGTAATATCTATGAAAGGTAATACTATACTAATAGCCTAATAACTATAATACTTAATTAAGACTTAATCTAATAAGTTAATTTATATAGTTATAAGGACTTAGTTATTATATTAATAGTTCTAATTAGTCTATTAATTACTATATTATATAGTAAATCTAGCCTAGAATTATATATTATACCTATATTATAAATACTAGGTAGTAGAGATATATTAATTATAATCTAAATATTATATTTTTATCTATATTTATAGCTAAGTAATTATAATATTTAATAATTATTTTATTAAGTATATAAGTTTATATAAGTATAATAAAATAGTTATTATATAAACAGGTCTAATTAGTTTATTAATTACTACGTCGTATAGTAAATCTAGCCTAGAATAACGTCTTACAGTGATTCTACGAGTACTAGGTAATATAGGGGGGATTTACCTTAGTAAAAATCTGGATTTTTATAGGCATTTTCTAGTTATATAATAATTATATAATAATAGGTTATAATACTAATTATAGGAGTAATAACTTAAGAGTAGTATATATATATACTATTAGCCTTATAATAAGAGTAATCTAACGTAGTACGCGAGAGTTATTTAGGAAGATATATATTACGATATACAATTACCCGCCCCGCAATTATGGCTAGTAGGGGACTGTGGGTAGGGGACTGTCCGCATCCAAGTTGTAGAAATCCTGCTTATGTTCTCTCATAGTCCGATATCTTATCTGACATCGAGAAAGCACGTTCTCTCTCGGCTTGGTTAAGTGAATTGATCTCTTATCTCTGATTCGGCGGAATAGCTTTCAGCATGCCCTGCTCGATTGATGCAAGGAGCAATTATGCTGACATTTGATTCAAGCGGCGGCCCTGCAGGTCTAATTTACGGCTTCCTTCTTGCATGGTCCGGTACGCTGTCCGTTTTCATCACTATGGGAGAGCTATCCTCCATGATTCCTACGGCAGGTGGCCAGTATCACTGGGTCAACATACTGGCGCCGGAAAGATCTAAAAGATTTCTCAGCTATGTTACCGGTAAGTATATTCGTTCACAGGTTTCCTATGATTACAGAGCTTAACCTTACCAGGATGGATCACGGTAGTAGGCTGGGTGGCGGCTTTGACAGCTACTTTCTATATCACTGCCACATCGGTCCAAGCGCTCATCGCTCAGAACGACTCTGAATATATACTGCACCCCGTTGTCAAGGCAGCTTGCTCATGTGGGCAGTCTTGATCTATTGCATAGCGGTGAACACATTTCTAAGCGGGGTGCTTCCTGCGATAGAAATCTTTGCCTTGATCTTACATATCCTGTGTTTCTTTGCCATCATAATCCCCCTGATATATCTCTCGCCCCACGGCAAGGCCAGCTATATCTTTTCCACATTTTTCAATGAAGGAGGATGGAAAACTCAGACTCTGTCATTCTTTATAGGTCTGCAAGGAAATGCGGCCTCCTTCGTTGGTAAGTGTGCTTTGCTTGGACATGAGATCCCAAATTATCAAGCTGACCGCGTAATTAGGAATTGATGGAGCAATTCATGTAAGTGATTCACGCATGTCTTGATCCGCAAACATCAGACTCACACCAATTTTCTTCAGATGTCGGAGGAGGTCAAAGGAGCCTCTGTCAATGTAGCACGTTCAATGGTATTCTCTGTAATCTTGAATGGAGTCCTCGCATTTGGAATGCTCCTAGCAGTGCTCTTCTGTGCCGGAGATATAAAATCGCTCTTAGTAGCCACAGGCTATCCTTTCATCACAATTTTCGCTAGCGGCGTTGGTAGCAATTCTGGAGCCAGTGCGATGGCAAGCCTTCCTCTGATATTAACGGGACTGGCGGCAATTGGAAATATGGCGGCTGCTAGCCGTATGATGTGGGCGTTCGCCAGGAATGAAGGGCTTCCAGGGTGGAGATTTCTGAGTAGGGTATGTTTACATGGCCTTCACTTGGACACTGCTGCATATGCGTCATATGCTGCGAAACGTCAATGGAGTCTGCTAGATCGATCGCCGTACTACTGTTCCTACTACCCTAATTATCGTTATGTCTACTATGTCTGCACTTCTATGCCTTATCGACATCGGTTCCTCTACGGTCTTGAACGACGTTATCTCTTCAGTGATCCAAGGATTCTATACCTCGTATTTCCTAGCTATTAGCCTTCCGCTCTACCGACGCTTACGGGACTAGATTGGAGAACCGGAGAAGACATCAATCGGACTATTCGAGAAGCGAAAGGTAAGGTATATACTTGGGGACCGTGGCGAATCAAGGGTTTGCTACGAGCGGTGAACAATGCTGTTGCAGGTGCGTACCTGATATTTATCTGGATCTGAAGCTACTGGCCAGCATCACTGCACGTCAATGCGGAAGACATGGACTATTGCTGTCTCGTAGTTGATGTGGTTGTGCTCAGGAGTATTGTATATTATCTCGTGGAGTCAAGGAAGACCTATCGGGGACCGATTAGAAAAGTAGATTCGACGTCTTTGTAAATAGTATCATGCCCTTCCATTGGTACTGTTGGACTATCTTCATTTATCAGTGAGATCGCAATTAATGTCTTTGGGTATGGATAGTTTGATAAGAAACTCTCTCACGGGAAGACCGCCACCCAGAGTTCGTAAAATGGAAAGACTGTCGCTTGAAACGTATTCGACGGTATCGATTCAGGAAAAGCGCTTGTCGCCTACGAAGCCGAATCATTGCGCATGCATGATGAATTCAGATAAAGTAGGCGCATGAGTCGCGTGATGGTCATTGCCCAGCCGAAGAGGCAACGTTGCTTTCCGAGCAGTGGACAAGGCCAAACGCTTGCTCGACAGTGGCTGCAAACGATTGACGAGACATGTCGATTTGTTTTGGTCCACCACAATCGATCATCAACATGCGGCCCTGGTGCGGTCTTTTTGTCCCATTCCTCGTCTTGACTCCCGCACTCACACTCTCACTACCTCCTTCATTGTCCTTGTCATTGAACACAAACACCACTGATAACCTTCCTAACGCATCGCTCTCAAATTACACACATCCAACCGAAATCCTCGGTATCCCCCAACCTCTCTGTGACCCCGCCTACGGCCGTGAAATCAACCCCAACAGCTGCGCCAACGCTTGGAAAAAGATAGAACGTTCCACTACAAAACGAGTCTTTCGGACTCGACAGGGTATACTCACCGAGGATGAACCACTTCCCGTTCGGTACTTGAGCGACGATGGACGCTGTGCCATAGAGATAGACCATCTCCATGATAGTTACGCCGAAGAGACTAGCGACGGCCTCAGTATCTCTGAGCATGCTGGTGCTGTTCTCGTGAAATGCGTGTATGGGACCAAGACTGGAAGATTCGTTCCAATTGAAGGTGAGTAGTCGTGTCAGTTGATTTGGCCATTGCTGCAACGCATCGAGAGGATGAGTTTTTACACCCTTTGAAACCCAAGGTTTTCTAGCGCCGCGCACTTCCTTTGTTTGCTGCGATCTCAGTATAAATTCGCCTTGCTTTTACCTACGAGATGCTTAGCGAACAGTTGGGAAACACCCATTGACGTTGCATTATCGACAGACAGTCCACCATTGAATTTCGATGTCGCCATTCAGCAATACGAACCGAATGTGACGTGCTATGGTGGATCGTCATCCAGGGCCCCAATCCAAGCATCTTGCGACTCGGCCTTGTCACTCATGCCGGCGGATCGAGCACGTGTGCTTTTCGGCAGATCTCGCGCAGCGGGAGGTGCTCGGCTGCCGCAGCAATTTTACCCTCGTGAGTTGTCTCTTTCCGTGCCTTGACTGAGGGCAGCAGCGTTTTTGTGCGCTGACTTGATTCGATACATTCAAGCGTTGTGGAATCCTCAGAAGTGCCAAGTTAAGGTTGATATATCTTCAGCTTCGGACCCAACCACGGCCTCTTGGTATGACATCTGGGCGGCCGGGGTAGCGATCAACACGCTTTGTGTCCAACGTGGCATGTCTGGTACAGCAGTCAACTTAGGTTAGTGTGTCTCCTACTCGGCAACACTCCCATTAAAAGTCCTGAAACCATTGGCTTCGAGGGAATTGGGCTCACTGTATCTTTAGGCGCCGTCAACGATATCACTGTCACGCTCGCTAAGTGATATATAAATGTCAAGTACACCTTGTCCGCATGGCTTGGATAGTTCATTGTCGGTTCTTTTCTCCATGGCCTGCAATTTTCTAGGTACAGCGTGCGTTGGCTGCATTGCATTAGCGCTAGCAAAAGCTGTCCTTCCTAGTCTTGTAACTTCCTACTTGGCATTTTCCTAGGACTCAGGCCATCGAGGAATGTACTACATTCTAGTCTGCAGTAAGCCTGATTTCAAGATGGAGAGGAAGGGACTTACTACTGGTATAATAAACGTCTAGTCACTTATTTTGATGTACTTTCGTCGAGAGAATGTGCTTCCACCCTGCGACCGAGCATTAGCATGGAACCGTGATCTGTATTGATGATGCTGTTTTGATCCCGTTGAGAGCACCTCTGCTACTCGCAGCTTTCGATCTGACTCCTAGCCCAGGTACCTCACCCTTAGCGAAGTACGCATCCAACTCGAAGACATACCTCTTATCCGCCGTATCCAGCGCCTCTCGCAGTAGCTCTATGGGAAACGTACTCCACCCAGCCCTTGATCAAGCAGACTATGCAGAGTTATTCTTCAGCTCCTTCAGAACACGCCTCACTCTTATCCGCAGTGGTATCACGGAACCTCTCGGATCGAATCATGCGCCGTACCTCGCCTTCGAGACGCGTCATTGGCTATGACACTGCCAAGAAGCTATCACGCAATTTGGAATTTTGAGTAGATGTTGGGAAGAGGGTGTCGAGGAAGGAAATCGACTGGCTTTTGGCGGGAGTTGTTGAGAATGTGTGGCGGGATCTGGAATCGCATCGGGCCGCTGGTCATCGAGATTGATATGGGATAGCGACTTGGGCAAATGATTACCTTAGACCGATGCCCGGCCAAAGAATCAGGCTGTTGTTTGATTGCAGACATCGTGGATACGGCAAGCTCTCATGGGCACTTCATCTATTCAGTAAGCTCAACTTCGAATCAGGCCAAACAGTTGATGCAGTAGGAGATACTGCAATACTGTGGACTTGCGGCAATAAGGTGATGTCGTAAGACGGTAACGCAACTCACCCCGTTTCCTGCGACTTAGCCCAGGCTTCTTTGGAGGACAGATGCTGGTCGAAAATGTGCTTTAATACCAAGGTTTTCCATGCATGTGTGCCAGGGATGAAGCCTGCTTCGGCAGTCTTGGGGCTTTGATACTAGGTTTCCTCATGTGAGTATGACGTAAGTGTACGTACAGACCCATGAGTTTCAAGCCTATATGAAAGACAAGTTCTTTCCTCCTCGCAGCTATCCATTAATTACGATATCATTAGATTACCTCGCTAGCATTCTGCCCACGACCGATCCATACAACGCGTAGTCTTCTTACATTCTGGGGCTAATCTGGTCTTAATAGCCAAACCTGAGTCGCAATCGGTGCTCACCGAGTGTCTTCCAAAAACGAACATGAGACAAAATTCAACCCATCAACTCATCTCCAGCTGCCACGTATCGGGCTCTCCTTGGATTGGTGCGCACCTAAGAAACATTGGCGTTTCATCCCGCAGCGCGTAGATATCATCGTCCACGACCGGCACCGTCCCAATCGGTGTGCGAATGACCACCCGCGTTATTCTGCTCCCTTCGTCGGCATTGAGTCCATACTTCTCTGCCATACGCCTGATGAACTCCTGTACTGTACGTTCGCGAAGATACAGTGCTCGGTGGTAGGGTTCATAGTCTGGAATCCGGACATAAAGACACAGTACTGCAGTCGCGGAATCAGCCATTACTGGTCAAATCTTCACCGGCGTCCATAATCGAAATTCCGAACGAGACAACAGGCACATACCTGGTCTGGGGCTCGAAGATGGGGTTCGCGGCCCTCGATAAGAGCGGTCGACATCCAGCGCTCTTATCCATGGTGCTGGCTGGTTGTTCAGGATATGATTTTGCGAGGCTCCTGGTTGAACAAGTGTGACGTTCGGGCTCGCTGGCTGGGAACTTTGTTCTTGTTGCACTGTGCCAACATCGCTCGGAGCAACAACGAATGGTGTCATTGACCTTGTTGAAAAAGTTGGCTCAAAGGGGGATGGCGGCGGATGTACTTGAGCAGAGTAGTATTCAAACGGTGCTGTAGGGCTCATCATCGCATTCATCGCCACGGTTGCTGGTTGCCTCGGGCTGTATGGAGATTCTTGATTCATTGGCGCCTGATTCCTCCTGGATCAAGCGTGAGTACATAATCTCGTTTCTGAGTAACCAATCCGTACCACATAGATGACAAGCCGGCTTGGTCCATGCCCAAGAGGCTTGGGGTTGTCATGGGATCCTGTTGTCGAGGTGGGTCGTCTAAGTCGTATCTGGAGGAGTCCAACAAGCGTTCAGGGCGGGTACTCCCAGCACTTGCGAGTAAACGCCCTTCTGACTCGTCTGAACTGGACGACCGGTCTCCGCTATAAATGATCAACGTGGGTCAGAACGATTTCCCTTGGCGTCTACTTACGGACGTTGAGACATGCCAAGTACCTATTGTAGATGTGCGAAGTCTCGAGAGGGGAGTCGTGCTTTGTAGGGAAGTGACAACACATAGAGGCATTCAATCGATAGTCAAACATCCTTCGAACAAACCATCATATCAGATCCCGCCATAGGGTTGCATTCTAGATAAAGCTCGTGTGGGTCGACCCATGCCGCAAAATGTCCCATCATCAGAGCCGATTGTGGAGTTGCGGATGCCACGGGCCATCCCAAAGAAGTCCTTGAATTCGATATCTGCTCATTGAAGTTAGTGGGCCTCAAATGATAGGAAGGAAGAAAGTCTGGATCGTTCCGGAGGCACGTTGTTGGCCTGCGGCTGACGGTCCGCATTCGTCATGTTGTCCTAGCACCAACGGCAGAGTCGTGATATTTGTTGTAGGTATCAAGGTACACCTCCGTTTACGACGTTTGAAGTATTTGCTTTCAGCTCTTGATGTTGTTCTTCTGCAGCTAGGGTCTCTCCTCGTACTTCTTTCCGCAGAAAGCGAGCAGCTGAAGATGCCAACTTTCCGGCCCGAATTGCGCGTTCTTCGCGCTCGTTTGGGAAACTCCAGCCACACTTGCACTAGGAGCGCGTCTCCATGAGGCGAATCGTCAAAGGTTGCCTCAAATAATGCTGTGTGTTGCAGTTCCAGCTGTGGCACAGTCTCCCGGAGCACTAGTACAGTCCCCTGAGAGGAAGTTTAGCCGTGCACCAGCAAACTCAATTCCTCAGCCACCGCCTCAGCCTCCATTTCCCCAAATCCTCCTGCACCCCTTTTAAGGTTAGGTAAATACTCAAACGTTATGAGGCTCTGGAACAACGTTCTACGGACTGACTGGACTGGACAGACTCAGTACTATATGGTCTTGAGTGGGCCAACCCACCAGGAGACCGAAGAGATACTCGCTACTAACGGACATTTATTGCCGATCCTTGGTCGACGCTTTCGACCATGTGTATCCCCTAATCGTTTCATATCACAACTGAGCATCTGATAGTCCAGAAACGGATGGGGCCCCAGGCATAGCGTCAGACAAAGTAGATTTTCTCGTGAAGTGCCGGGACATGGGTGGGATTAGATTGAAACAAGATTCTATCTACTCCGTAGCTCTCAAGGATCCTGATAGCAGAATAATAGCAGCAGTTGTGTATGGGTGGAGCATAATGCAAATAAGACAGTGCCATCTTCGAGACCAGTGGGGACGACTATATGCCTGTGCCAACTCACGCAAAGATATAGATCTAATGGCACTGATCACAATACGATGACCTTGAATACTCACTTGTCCCCCTTGACAACTTTAATCTCGATATTTTTCCCGAGCTCCTACCCTCTCACTCTAGCGATATACTGAAACTTGAGCTAAGTCGCCCCCCTTGCAGTGTTCTCATTATCTCGTATGGACTTCGACGCTGTTTCGCACGCTCACGAGCTGCACTGCGACCCCATTTGAAAACAAGGAATTTGAAAACAAGGACACAACTTTCGATAAGGCAGGGTCAGGCCACCATCAAACTCGAGTAGATTCTCGCCTTGGTTCGGCACTAGCAAGCAGTGGCGAGATTTCGGCTAGCAACCGAACGTCTCCACTACAAAGGCAGGTGTGCATTCGCCTCCCGGCCACTAAGCCCGGATCTATGCGACCAGCCCGCATCGCACTCTGCAGTCGTCATGTATTCTTCCTTTAAAGGCTGCTCCACCTACTTGGTGCCACCCCTTGTATCTTTATGTCTCCAGTATCGTGCGCCTTGCCCGACGTCTGATATCCAGCGTTCACCTTCGGCGACCCTCACGATGACGTGACACGGCGATCTTCGGATTTGCACGAACGCGACGCCGTCCAGACAGGCACGAGGGGCTGCTGCGTCCAAACTGAGAGGGAAACAATGGGAATATCCTAGCGGAGCATGACGGTGAACACTTTGCTGGCCGGCCAGTTACCATAGCTCCCATGAAGAGTCACGAGGAGAGTACATTGCTGAACGTTTCCTCCTCTGGTCTCGCCTCCGAACATACCAAGAAGTATAGCTCCCCAGCGGCGAGATATCCCGAGAACCTCTCTTCTCCTAGATACCCCTGACACTTCAGGTTCCGTCTCATCATTACTCTTTCTCGTTTGCAGCCACGCTTGAAGCGCTGAGCTGGAAAGACTCCGTATAGGGTCCTACTCCTGAAGGCTACCAAGAGCCAATATTATCTCGGAAGGTCGACTGAGCATGGAAGTTCCTGGTTCCTTCATCGCCCAAGCAGTTACTTGCAGCTCCTATGTGTACCAGACAGGACCTGACGTGTCCCATCCGTCGATGTTATTCCACCCCTTCGTGGCCGGACCCAGGCTCCATTGTTTCCCGATCCATAGTCATCGCTCGTGCCAATCCGCAACTGTATTGCCAAAGACGTTCTCCAGCTCTTGCCCTTGGCTACCTCGATCCCTTGGTATATTTGCGAGTCAGTCAGCCGTGACCAGCGCCGTTGGCGCTTCTTTTACAGCAACGCTCGCGAATAGCGACGGTGGGAACCGAAAGGAGTCGATGAAACGCCATCCGAGTACATGTGATTGGGACATACAGAATCCGGACTTTCATGGAGGGCGTTCAATGTCTCAAATCGAGCGGGTCGACAGAAGGGTGGAGGGAGGGGGCAGCCCAATGGCAAGTGTCGGAGTCGAGTATGCTGGATCTGCAGCTGAGTTCTTATTGTACTAAGAGTGAGAATGTCAGCAGTAATGAAGTCAATAGAGAAAGCTGCTGACGCGGGCAAGACTCTGCCGCTTTCGCCCGGCCAATGGGCAAATGGGGAGAGGAGGACAGCCAGGAACAGGGTGCCTCGAATTGAAGTCTGCCCAGGACTCTGAGAATCCGTGCTCCAGGGTTCAGCCATTCATGACTGTACTGTTGCTCTCTTGGACGCGCCAAAAGATGTTTTGAGACCTCGAACGCCAAGCCTTGAGCCCGAAGTTTAGCCAACCCTAACCCTGAGCCTGCCGTGGCTGCGAAAACGCACCAAAATTGGACATAGACGAGCAAGAATCCTTCATGAAGATGCTTTAGCCATTTTGACTAGGCCTAACTTCAGCGATCCAGAGCTGGGAGCAAGTTTGTGGATAAATTATAGCTAGTCTGAGGAGTGATCGTTCGAGAAATCCATCCTTACCACGTTGTCGAATGATGGTAGCTAATCACTCCCCAATCAACAGACTTATAATGTATCAGTCGCTATTGTGTTTGATTGTGGCTTGAATCTCTGAGGTATTCCACTGTAGATTTTCCCAATGTTGCGGTGAGCCAGCGCACATCACCAGTCCTCGCGCTAAGAGCTAACAAAAACAAGGCAAAGAGCAAGCTCCTCTGTTACTTTCCCATGGGACTACAGTTGTCTCTTGCACAACGCAACGCACCCACGGCTGGCACTGGGCGTGAAGCTTGCTATTAGCATTCCAACGATCAGTATCTGCCCTTTGCCCAACACGTCCGCACCTTTCCTTTAGTCGGTCGAACTCTTCTTTCACTCCACCCAAGACTCAATTTCCCCGTCCAAACTCCAAGGCATCAAAAGCGTTGTTCCTCAACTTCGCCAGTAGACGAGTGGTAGATGATCGCTTGTTGTTAGTGGTTGTGTACCACACCTCTTATCAGCTCGTCGAGATAATTCCGTTCGGTACGAGGCTCACTGATTGTCATTTGGTTTATGGAGAGAACCCCGTACCCTCCTTTTCTCTCCATAGACAGACGATAAGTGGTACCGGCAATCTAAAATGTGTGATGCAAGCTGGCGAGCAAACAAAGGTATGTATGATAAAGGTCAAGGAGACAAGAACGTCAAATTTTGCGGGTAGATTCCAGAGTTGAATTGTGCATCAAATCAACAAACGGCCGTTTCTTCTTCTTCTAGGACGCTATGGGATACGTCTGTCTGATTTCTGAATTTGTCGTTCCGTCGAAACAAAGGGGATAGAGTGGATCGGTGCTGACTAGAGGATGATAGGGTGTCTTCTGTGAGATAAAACCGGTCGCTATTGGTGGACCTTAATCTTCGTGTAAAGACGAGAGCCACGTGAGATTGTCCTATCTGTTTGTTAGCTACAATTACGGCTCGTGTATTCAAAACAAGAGTCATCCTACCCTCCGCTAAGAAAGAAGCGATTGGAATGCTCGGTAGCCTGTGGAAAAATGGGACAATGTATCGACGGAGTTTAAAGCGCTTCCACAGCTCGAAAGAGGTACGGAACAAGAGGGAATTTGCTTGATAGAACACTGGTAAAATCAAGAATCATGATACGGAGACAGCTATCCTTTGCTCAATCGAAATTTGAGGTATATCTCCTGACCAGTCTTCAGATTAATGCCAACGCCCTAAAGAAGACAGCCAAAATGTCAGCAGCTCTACAATCCATAGTTGCACGTAGCAAACGGTCAGAGTATATATTTGTCCCCCACAGCCCATTCGTCTTATCTGGCCGTAAGCATCTCAGAACTTACCTCCCACAGTCCTGCCAAACCCAAATCCGATGTAGTCATCAAAGCCTGAGCCAAAGACGCCAAATCATTCCAGGGTATATCCTTGACGCTCGCGACAAGCAATTCAAATGATCCATAATAGGCAGCCATGGCAGTCGTTGTAGGCCCAGACACGCCCGCTTCATTGATCGCTTCGTCAAATATGTCTTCGAGTATTTCTTCGCTGGCTATGACAGCCTTGTAGGTATCGACCATCATGGTGAGGCTCCTGTAGATGATCTGCCATTTCACTTTGTCTACGAATTTGGTCTCGACACGAGAAAATAGCAGTGACGACGACGACGACAACGATGACGGTGTTGCTAAGGAACGGGAAGGGCGGTGCTGCTGCCCAGCACGAGAGATGACGCCGTTTGTGGGATGATCGATCAGTGGGATGGCAAAGCTGGTAGAACAGAATGAGATGATGAAGAGCAACGCTGAAAGTCTGAATGAGAAGTACATGAAAGAAACAGAGCGTGGAACCGCTCATTCTCCAGAGCGATAAGAACTATTTGACTCTGCAAAGCAGGAACAGTGTCTGGGTATCCTTTTGAGCTTGTTATTACGACAAGCGCATATACGTTTCGTGATACATTCCGGCCGTAGATGATACCGTCCTGATACGTCGCGCAGAGCCGAAACGAGCGGGATGTTTTATCAACACGGAAGATACCTGCCCAGCCGCTACAAGGGTGTCGGAGACACGGCGTGGGTTAACCCAGTGTGGACGGTGAAGTATTGCCCCATCTCTCCTGCAAAGTACATCGAATCATGGAGCCTTCACGGCTCAAATCACCTCTGGACAAGTGCTGGGTGAGGTAGAAGGGTCTTTGTCCCAACGGCCCAGTACCATTGCTACAGGTATTTTCTAACAGGAGTTTCAAGTGGGACTTGATCGGAACATGCCACGTGTAGAGATATTACGCTAGGAAGCAGAGTCGGGCCGCTGTGCCAAGGCGTGGGGGCTGTGCCCGTATCCTGTTTCACAAATCATGCACCGTCACGATGCTTGAGACCATCGTAGAAAGATATAATTGACTGTTTAGAAGGGCGCTGCTGGCTACGTACCATCTTGTATGCAAGGTGTTGAGTAGCTGGAGAAAAGTTCTGAAAAGAGAAGAGTCTTCCCTAAGTTTCTTCTCATCACTGCTCATCAATAAACGCTCGAAATGGACTACAGCGATTTCATTGATCCTACATATCGAACTGGCCCGACCTTCTAGCATCGAAATCGTGGATCTCTCGGACTCCCGATCCACCCTCATCATCGCTAATTTCACTATCTGTCTCCACTACAGTATGATAAGACTCTTTGTATTTCTTGGCTCGAAATAATGGAGCAGGGCGCTGCTTTTGCTCTGCACGCTGCTGCTTCAGCAATCTCTCAATATTCTCTTCCAGATCCGGGATAGCATAGTTTGAAATATCAGATACGATATCAAGATGCTTGGATTTCTCGGCTTCCTCTTTCCTTTTGATGAGCTTTTCAAGTTTCAGGCGTGCTTCATGGAGCTCATCGTCCGTCCTAGTTGGAGGGACATCGGGCTTGGCTGGACTTGGATGGGCTGCTTTTGCGGTGTCTGCAGTACTAGAAGCGGGTTGCGCTCGAGGGAGCGTAAATCTTACTTCTGGGCGGGTTGTTCCGGTTGGTTCTTGTTCCTGGCGATCGACCCTAATGGGTGGTTGAATTATGATTTGCCTCGGACGGTGTCTTACAGATGAGCGTTGGCGAGCGCGTGGATGCGGTAGGGGAGCTTGGGATGGAGCACCGTCGTCTTGCAATCCATTTTCATATTCAGTAAATGGCTGGTACCCAGTATCTCCGCCACACGGGGGATTACTCGGATCCCAAGATCGAGGTATCCCTGGAGGATATTCGGATACCATAGGAGGGTTTCGATACATTTGTGGCCTAGAGCTAATGGCATCAATAGCTTCACCCCAGCCTTTTTCCTTGATAATTTTTTTCGAACGCTCTTTCGAATGTCTATCAAGGGCCTGGTATGAAAGTTTGACAAGCTCTTCAATGTCTCTCTTTTCAAGGCAAAGTCAGCTGGTGAGCCCGAGTCGTTAATTGGGAATCTCTCACATACTAGCTCAAGATCACCTGAGATCGAAAAGTTACCTGTTTCTGTTTCAATGTACGAGTATCCGAGGAGATCCAGAGCCTCTTTCCGAATCAAACCTCTACCTAGCTCAGTGTCCAGAGGCTTCCGATCGTATCCTATCGCCATGGAAGAGGGCACGAATTTGCATGTGTAGATAGGGTACTGATCAACATAATGTGTTTGCCTGAATTGGTTGCTCTTTGTGTAATATATCCCGCCCCTCGTCGACCGTAATGCGGCCAGAATCTCATCCCCAAGTTGTCTTTCTGGTCGTTGAGAATAGTGATGAGATGGCTTCCAGAAATTTTTCCGGCGTGGACCAGAAACTATATAAGGGGTCCATGCTGGAGCTGGTGGCATATTATCATCTTCGAAATGAGGAGAATTTTCATACGATCTTGGGTAATTTGTTGGACCAAACTCGTCTTCGTCAGACTCGGCTCCTGGCGATGTCGACCGGCTGTAGGTATTAATCTGAGGCTCTGACTTTCTACGCTTAACGGCCCGCTCACTGAAGAAACAATGTCAGCAACTACGAGAAGAAAGGGTGGCCCTCCTACTAACACTTCGTCTTTTTCTCGAACAGCTTCCTCATCTAGGATGTTTGAAACAGGTGCAGAACCCAAGGTAGTCCATTTATCCAGTAGTAAGCGCACACTATCTGTCGCTCCTCGTGTTGCAGACTTTGTGTCACTCTCTCGACCCTGCGTGCCCGGGAGGAGGCGATCGGAACGAATCCCGTTGGAAAGCCTCGGTCTGTATGGAACCATTTGAAGGAGAAGATTCGATTCGCGATGCACGATAGGATCAGAAGCATCATCACAAGATGGTCGCGGTTTGTAAGAAGACTTGGAAATTGATCCTTCCGTATTTGAAGCATCGCCCGCTGGTCTAGTACCGTCTTGATCATGCTGATCTTTCGACTTTGTACTATGATCATCATCATCAGCCCCGTCATCAGAATTTGAGTCTTCGTTCTCGAGCTTGGAAGCCCTTGAAGTAGGCGATGGAGACCGCGTTGGAGGCTCGTGGGCATTAGATCCGCCTGTTGTATCTGGTGGAAATGTGCTACCGTCGCCAGACGGATGGCGTGTCCCCGGTTGATTGCTGCCTCCGGATACGGGCTGGTATCGTGCCTCAGCCTCCATTGATTGTTCAGCACGTCTAAGCTCTGTCAAGTTGTTGTAGCTCTCCATGATGAATGTCTTCAGGAGCTTAATCTCCACCGTCAGACCGGTGATATGCTCAGAATCTTGCTTGGACCTACTGATCTTAGTCAATCTTCAATGTATCAATCTCGGGCTTGTACATACCTTGAGTCGATGCGGCCCAACTTTGACACTGTGAGTGTATGTATTATGCATTGTAGCATCGATTGTTGGGAATCCAGCCTGGCCTCTAGCTCCATGGCTTTCGTCCTCTTGAATAGCCATCTGACAGCGATAAAACGTCGAAAACGTTTCGATTTCACTGTAGAGTTGATTTCCCCGAAGGTCCGCTTACAAGAATGCTTGATGTTTCGAATGTCACGGAGAACCTCTTTGGAGCAATTCGTCCTCTCCGCTTCGAGCACCTGTCCCATATGCTTGAGAACAGCAGTGAATTGTGAGACATGTTTGGCCAAGGATTATATTTGCTGGTCAGCATTTATCATGACGTCGGCTGTCTCGTAGAGAGTCGTCGCTACCGACGTCCCAACGGCAGCGACGCTAAAGATGCTAGCGACGAGGCCAATCTCAGCCATAGTGCCAGACCGCCTGAGTCGATGGTAAGAGGACAAACTTTGCTCGCTTTCATCTAAGTAGTCCGAAGTTATAAAGAAGATGAAGATCAAGAGGCCCCTGAGCTCGAGGCATTTTCATGCAGTGGCTGTGCTCATATCCGAGTAATCTGCACTTCGCCACAGCCTTGCGTTGAAAAGAGACCTTGGTACAAAGCGCATCAATGCAAGATTGATTATCAAGATTAGCTACAGCAGTGAAATCACAACTCGCCCGTGCGGTGAGTCCCGTTCCCACTGCGAGGCTGGGCGGCGTCGCACCTCTTCTACAACAGTACCGACTACACCACATCGGCAACGCACTACAATTAAAAGCAGTATACACGAATACTATCAGGCTCACAACGAAAGTAATCGGACATGGTGCGGGCGCCGAGATATATGGAGGAAAACGTGTAACTTATTGCGGCTGTGGGAACTGTCCGCAGGATTGGAGCCTTGGCGTCTGGTGGGCCCCGATTACTGCGCCTCTTCGCTGCACTGGCGCCTCACTATGTTGTACGCTCCTTCACGATACCCCGGTTTCTTCTCGGTGCTCCCTTCCTGCTCTGTGCTGTCCCTAGACCCCCTCTCTGCTGTCTGACGAGTTCATATCGATTTGCGAGAATGGTTGACTACCTGTAAGCATTTTTTTGCTGGAAGGGTGTGGAATCGTCTGCGGGGCGCAGCTCACCGAAAGTTCAAACGACTTTCCAAAACTCAGCCCCGGACCCTACCACGCCCGCGCAATCACCTTTCTAATTACGTTTATATACTTATACTACATAACAGCTGACCCTAATTAAAACCTAAGTAGGCTAAAAGATATATTAAGCTAAGGACCTTAATACTTTAAAGATTATCTCTTGAACTAGTAAGAAATTATACTTACTTAGTAAATAGCTAGGTAACTTATATTTAAAAGCTAGGTAAATTAGCTTATAAAAGCTAAGATAACTTATAATCTAATATTATAAGGTTAATTATTATTATATCTAAATTATTAGTAGTATAAGAGATAAGAATTTTTTTATATATATAAGATATAAATAATCTTATAAGTACTACTAATCTATTTAAATTCTTAATATATTAAATATAGTATAATTACTCTTTATTATTCTATATATATTATTCTTAAGATATATAATAATAAGATTTAATATCTTAAAGGTTATAATACTTATATATATATATAAAGTATATTATAGAATAGGTATAAGTACCTACTTTAAGTATCTATCTTAGAGTAGGATAGGATAGGTTTTAAGATAGATTATAAAGGTTCCTATTTATCTTAACTTTTGATATACTTATCCTATCCTATCCTATTTAGAAAATAAGTATCTATCTACTTATTAATAGAGGTAAATCTACTTCTAATACCTCTAAATTACTCTTAAGAAGTTTCCTAGAAATTATCTTAATCTTTATCTTAATCCTTTTTTAATATAGAATAAAAAAGATATATAATATCCTACTACTTAATTAGCTAACATAAATAAAGATAGATTAGATATAATATTTTATAAAGATTTCTTTAAATAGTAACTTTAATAGCATTTAATTATATTAACTTATTAGGTAGTAGAAACTTATATATCTCTTTTCTCCCTAATTAGAAAGGAGTTAGAATAAAGATGAGGATAATTATTAGAAGTCTTCTTAAAGGTATTCTTAAGGTTTTAGGTAAGATCTTACCTATTAATAAGTAAATAGGTACCTACTATTACCTAGAGTAGACTAAATATTAAGTTAGGATTTAATTCTAACTTATAGTATTAACTCGCCTAGCCTTTTAACACGTTACTATTAATAGTATACTAGTATACTATTAATAGTATATTTTACAATACTTGATTCTAATATTTAGAATCGAATTACTAAGAATTAGTGACTTAGCGCTAAATTCAATTACTTGTAGTTAGTCTAACCTAGAGTAAATACCTATCCTATCCTCTTTTAAGTAGGATAGGTTCTAAGGATACCTACCTACTCTATCCTAACTTATTCTATAGTATATTACTAAGTATATCTAATTATATTAAGATAGAAGCTAATTATCTTATTATATAATAAATATACTTTTAAGAAAGAATAAGATTCATAGATAAAAATATATAAGAGTTATAAAAGCTAGTAAAGAAAAGGCTTCTCTTTTATCTAACTTATATAAATATCTTATATAGTATTCAATAGTTTAGAAAAGAGGTTTTAAAATAGATATCTTCTCTAATTTTCTTCTTTATTAATCCTATATAATATGTAAATATATAAAATAGATTATCTATAATAAATATAAGAATAATCCAGCTACTTTAATTATAGTAATTTATAAAGCCCTCTTTTTTTTATATACTAATATATAATATTTACTCTTAGAAAGCTTAAATAAGTTATTTATATCTATTTTATAGTCTTATATCCTAGTCTTATTATATATATACTAGTTCTAAAATCTTTTCTAGATATCTTCCTCTTATCTTATATAAATACTAGACTTCTATCTCTTATACTAATAATTCCTACTATTACTTCCTCCTTTAACTCCTTACAAATATCCCTATTATTAAAAATATACTAAATTACTTTCCTTTACTTTATATTCTCTTAAATCTATTCCTTATATACTAAAACATTTCTCTTTAGACTTAACTCCTACTAAGATCCTAGCTTTATAATCCTACTATTATAACTTTGATTATCTTTAGAATATAATAGATAGGTTTTTAAGAATACTAAGTAATATACTATTATTATCTTAAGATAATTAGCTACTCTAATAGGATTATAATAGTACTCTCTTTATTTAATAATATTACTACTCCTTATCTCTTTATAAATAATAAATATATCTAAGAATATATTACTATTATAAGAGGACTCCTACTAAGATATATTCTTCTTACTACTATTTCTCTTTACTATACTATTATATCTCTTAGTTTAAGACTTTAGATATTTAGTATTCTAAAGACTTATAAACTAATTATATAAAGTACTTAGTTATCTTATATAGATAATTAAAACTACTTATTAACCTTTAGTAAGTATACTACTTAGTAATTTTAAAAGACTATTATTCTTAAAAGCCTATCTATTACTTTATTATAAAATTATAGGATTATTTTACTAAATTAACTTACTAGATACTCTTATTTATCTCTTTATTATAATAGAATATCTAGATACTAGGATCCTTATTATAAGCGAGCTAATATATTCTAAGATAAGTCTCTTAGATTCTTATTTAAGTTAATATTCTTTTAAGATAAATATTAAGAATCTAATATCTTAATAGTATATATTTATATATTATAATATATTAATAATTAAAGATAGTAATTATATACCTTTAAGCTAAAAGATTTATATTACTTTTTACTACTTATAAAATTAAAATTAAAATAAATTAGCCTATTATATAAAAGATATATATAA